>Ga0206969_1109_pt1 | contig 23072 bp, 22 predicted proteins | sample Alteio_BWOrgHeat_87_FD_153256 | JGI IMG/M metagenome (GOLD analysis project Ga0206969, IMG submission 153256) | Enriched cells from forest soil in Barre Woods Harvard Forest LTER site, Petersham, Massachusetts, United States -... | ecosystem: Environmental > Terrestrial > Soil > Temperate forest >... | reverse complement strand
TTGCAATATACTTTGGATAAAATTTTGGATCTGGGAAACACTGCCGGTTGATGAAACTGTTTGTGCAAAGGCCGGAGGTGTAACAAAAAAGAGAGCGAGAAATATTATAAAAGCTGTAATTGATTTTTTCATTCTCAATTTCACCTCCTAAATCTATTTACAAAAAAACTGCCCACGAAGGCAGTTTTATAACAATCTGGTGCATTGTATATCAAAGGTATTCAAAAAGCAAGTGCGAAAATTAAATAAGCGAATAGGATTTCTAATTTAACCTCATCAAATTTCAGAGGGAGCAATAACTTTAGTAGGGATAAGAACACTCAGTCTTTATTTAGAAGATTAATTGAAACAGGTAAGCATATAAAATTATTTGGAGGATTGCTTACCTGGGACAAAGAAGACAAGCACGAAACACCAGAACAATCTATACAAAAGTCTACTTCACTGAAAAAACCATAAATAGAATTATGGTGATATTTACAAGCCCTCTTTACTTCTTCCTATTAATTCCAATGGTCCATATTTTGCTTCGTAACTTTTTCTCCAGGGCATAAGCTCTTTTGCTATGTACCCAAGTAAAATAAGAGAGGCTATTTCTTGATATTTATCTTCCCCCCATTTTCGGGCCCATGCTAAATTTTCCTCAAGGAGGGGTTGAATAGTGGATACATGAATATTCTCTCGAGACAAATGTTCCAATATAAGCACTTCCGGAATTGAGTGTGTCACTTCACCATGCATCTTTCCTTGTAAGTATTCATCAATTGGAATCATTGAATTAATGTATGCCTGTTTTGCTTCCTGTATATTAGTGTGGGAATATCTTGAGGGAATTGCTAACGGTGAAGAATATAATGCAGCTTTTGAAGCAGCTTCCATATGTGCCCAATCGGCAACAAAAACTTTGTTAGATTGCGTATCTATGCTAACTTCAAGTAATATTGGTGCAGGTCCCTCTGCGTTAATTCTTTCTTTCAAAAAATTCCATACACCAGGGAAAAAAAGATTATTGGTCCAACTCTTAGGAACAGGCTCCAAAAGTGCAAATGAAGCACGTGTGATCTCAAGTGGGGGCGTAGATTTAACTCCAAGGTGTGGTTCCAGTCCAGGTCTATAACCAGGTTGTCGGCAATTTCCCAATATCATCCCAGCATTAGGTAAACTTGTATAGTGGTATACTTTTGCTTGTGACATAGGAGTGAATTATAGAGATTAGAAATAAGAAAATCAATCTTGCGGTTTGTCCCCGTAAATATCCGACACTTTTATTTTTGTAAAGGTGGTCTCATCCCAAGACTCATATGTGGTCTATGATAATGATACCTGTTTAAAAATTCTTCAACATATCCATTTAGCTCTGGAAGCTCATTCCAGTTGTAATTTGTCCATCCCAAACATTCTTTTCTAACCGTTCTATTAAACGATTCTATAAAGGATTGTTCATTTTTTCGATATGGACGAGAAACACGAAAGGTATTGGTATATTGACGAACAGTTGAGGCAAACTTTCCTTGAAACTCAGGTCCTCCATCTGCCTGAATTGTTTCTGAGAAGGAATTAAATCTTCTTGGCATACAGGTGTTTAAGAATCTTGCTCCATCATTGCTTGTTCCAGACAGTGACAGCATAACATCTGCTTCTTTGGTAAAGATATCTATTGCAGTAAAGGCTATGATGTGACCAAACATAACAGTATCCATTTGAACTACTTCTCGAGCCTTTGTTGCCGAAGGAGTTGAACCTCTTTTCTTATTCGTTTTCCATTTACTCCTCAATTGATACTTCTCTCCTAATACTTCATAAATCTTTGAAACAGCTGGTTTTATGCCATACTCCTTCTTTAAAAAGTATTGTATCTTTTGCCCACAACAGTCATACTCTCGTTCTCTTATTGCCCAGATTTTTCGCTTAAGTAGTGGGTCAATCTGTCTTCTCTTTCGCTCTCCTTTCTTTGCCCTTTGGTACTCCTCAACAAAGGGAAGGAACCCCACTTTCTCAATCCTTTTGATCCACAGATGTACTGTTTCTCGATGAATACCAAGTTGTCTAGCAATTCTTGCCTTGGGTATATCTTGCTCATACAAATCCCATACTAATGATATTTTTGTAATTTGTTGCACTTCCATAATTGTACACCGGAAGTGTCGGATTTCTATGGAGAATTAAACGTCTTGTTGATCCTGTTAGTAGAAGAGTTATAATACTTCTATGACTCATGAACAAACATTTCCTATGGCTGAAACATCGGGCAATAGTGTGCCTTCGACCCGAAGACAACTTTTTAATGCAATTTTTAACTCCGAAGATTCGGTGCAATTATATAGAAGTTTGGTTAAAATCGAAGCTTTTAGAGGTAGAAAATTCAGCCTCGAGGAGAATCCCGATTTATTCTTTCGTTCCGGAGGATATTCGGTTGACGAAATGAGGCTGTTTAAAGAACTACCTGATTTATTAAAAGATCCACAAACCGGTAGATTGCACAGAGGAATAATAGATAGAATCACCCGCTCCAGGGAGTGGATAACTGCTATGAGTTTTCCTCTAGCATTGCTCTTTTCTCAGATTCCAACTGATACGATAGCGCATGACACAGGGATTTCTCTGGAATCTTCTGTTCATACCGATGCTAGTTTTCATATTCTACCTGTACATAAAGCCTATACTAACTGTCTTATGTCTGAGGGATACTTGGAAGAATCAATGAGAAAAGGAGAGACTACTTCTGCGTATGGTGGGCTACTAGTTAAAAACTACGGACAGCAAGTTGCACTTTGTTATCGCGCAGTAACTGACGGTAATCGTACCTTTGTGCCGGGTTTTTGGTATGGATCAGTAAGTGAAGGGCTTCGATATGAACTCAGGGGCGCTATTGAAAATGGCGTACAAGAGATTGCGCCGCAGGGGATTTGGGTACTTTGTCGACCAAGTCCAAATGGAGATATTTTACCTAAAGTGAAGGGTTATTTAAATTCGGGTAAGCACGTCTTAAAAGTTTAACTCTATCATATCCGGGTTTAATTACTTTCCCAGGATAATCAACTTCAGCAAAGCGGGCGAGAGTTTCTTTTGTGTCTCCCATAGCATCCAGATCAACAAAAGCAAGTACTCTATTCATTTCCATAAGTACAGGTCTTCCTGATGCATCTTTTGGAAGGATCACATTAGTAAGTCCGGTGAATACGAGTGCAGGTTTAACAGTTGGTATTCTTTCAGAGAAATGTCTTCTGATGTATTCCGGTAAAAGAAAGGCAGTTAATACATCTGTTGAAAGGGGCGCTAAAATTCCTAATTTATCATCCTGCATTTCCTCAAATGCAATCTTTCCAAGGCCGTTATTTTCAATAAAAAATTCTGTCATTCGCTCAGGCTCTTGAAAAGTCATAACTCTAAGCTTAGTTTGAACATCTTGTAAGGGTAAACCGAAAGGAGACCGTCTTATCATTGGAAACCTTTTATATTTTTCTCCCATGTCTTTTAGTACTTCTTCCCACTCTTGAAGCATTTGGTGAGATTGAGCTTTTTCCAAAAGATGGACAAGATAAGGAGCAGGCGCTTTGGCAAGAAGTTCAGCATCACGTAAAACTTCTTGCGGATTTATGTCATGAGATTCAGCGAGTTGTCCGGCACACCTCATTTGTCTCAAGACACAAATTGTATCCCAAACTCTATCTTCTTCTTTTTCTTTGTAAGATTCAAGTGATAACATTTGAAAGAATTATATAAAACATTGCATAGCAAGTCAACTATAGGTCGGATTGTTTGAGAAAATGAGAAAGAAGGGGTTACGCCCCTCTTTTGCAAGGGTCAAGCGTTTCCTATCAACAGTTATTTTTTTGTTTGGAGTGGAAAGTCAGTCCAAAACCAAATATTGTTTTTCAAATTTTGCGTCAGCTTATATGTATTCGCGTGGGAAAAATAACCCAAATAAGACTGCGATGCCTGGTAATTATTATTTTGCTTAATCTTTTTTAAAATTCTCTTTTTAGTTTTCGTCCTTGGCAAAATGTAATGAGGTAAAACAATATACCCGCAAAAATCTATTCCCCATTGCAGTTTTCTTGTAAATATTTTCCTTGGATGCATTTCAAGTTTTAAATTGTCCGCCAAAAAATCTTCAATAGCATTTAGATACTCTTTATGCAAACGGGTACTCTTATTAAGAATCAAAAAGTCGTCCGCGTAGCGTACATAATATTTTATTTTAAGACTGTGTTTTACAAACTGGTCCAGTTCATTCAAATAAATGTTAGAAAATATCTGGCTTGTTAAATTGCCAAGCGGGATTCCTTTTCCGTACCCTAACTCGGAAGAAAAGCTGTCAATGACATTATTTATAAGCCGCTGTATGTTTTCGTCTTTGACTTTTCTTGCAATAAGTTTTTTAAGAATACCATGGTCAACCGACGCAAAAAACTTTTTGATGTCGCATTTTAATGCCCAGCACTCGACCGAATAGTTACGGCTTACAATTCGTGAGAGCGTTGCAAGCCGTTGTACCGACTTATGCGTGCCTTTTTCCTTACGGCATGAATACGAATCGTAAATAAAATACTTGTCAAACAAACCGTAAAGGTATGTATACAGGAGATGGTGCAAAATCCGATCCCGGATGTTTGATTTATGGATATGTCTCTTTTTGGGGTCGGCAACGTAAAAGTCCTGGTATGTGCCATGTCGGTATGTTTTCTTTTTTAAGTCACCGAATAAGTCAAAAATGTTGTCTTCCAGAGTTCTTTCAAACCGCTGCACTTCCTTTTTGCCTCTCTTTTCGCGCTTAAACTCATCCCATGCTTGAAATAATTTTTCAATTGTTATAATATCGCTGTACTTTAAATCCTCTGCCTTCATAAAATTTTCAACAATTTAAATATGCCAACAGGTAAGGATAATCACACACACACACACACACACACAACAAGCATTAGATGATATCCCTATCTTCATCAAGCTGTACGACTTTTATAAAACCCTGACCGTTGCCATCACCTCTTTTCCCAAAACAAAGCGGTATACACTAGGGCAGAAATTAGACAATGTGACGCTTGATATTTTTGAACTTCTTTTTTCTGTTCCAACAAGCCGCGATAAGGTCAACACGCTCCAACATATGAGCATCAAGGTTGACCTGTTAAAAATCCTTTTACGGTTGGCAAAAGACAGCCAGGCGCTTGAAAATAAAAATTATGTAAGGCTTGAGTCAATACTTGTTGAAATAGGCCGCATGCTTGGGGGATGGATACGAGCCACCAGGCAAAATTCCACACAAGATAAACTTTTGTAATACCTGACACTGCCATGCGGAGAACACCGACATTGTGATTGCCGTTGTCGCGATTCCAGTTGTTCACGTTCACGCCGTTGTCAGGATTCGCATTGCCAACATTGGCGACGTTCGAACCAGTGCGCTTCCGCGAGTATTTCCCCGTACCGTATAACCCACACTGTAACTTGATTGCTCTTGCTACTGAATTGAATCGTCCTAAAAAAGACAAAAGGGAAACACTCGTAGTGTCTAGTATATTTTCTTTAAGTACACTCTCTTGCGTAGTGGCAAGAAACTCTGACTGGTGAAAATTCTAGAAGAAGGCGCCCCGACCGCATTGCTGTCGGAGTCACTGCCTACCTAAGGGGTATTTTACAAAATTTTTTTCGGAAAACCAATAGCTAAAAGAACCAAAAGAATTAAGAAGCCAATTGCTGAGTCTCAATAGGAACTACCATGCGGAGAACACCGACATTGCGAGAGCCGCGGTCGCGATACCAGTCGCGCACGTGCACGCCGCTGTCAGGATCCGCACCGCCAACACGGGCGACGCACGAACCAGTGCTGTTTGTCGTGTTTTTAGTCCTTGTATATACCCAGTCAAGACCTTGTGCCTTTGCGTATACCGAGCCTAACAACCATTCTCCTGTTGCTTCTTCATGCTGGAAAACTATGTCGGTAACGGTTGATGCCTCATCGGGGATTATCTCGCTTATGCCCTCTTGGCCCGTCCTTTTTCTCAATTCTGCTGTATCGGCTGCGACGCGTTCCTCTTGCCTATCTATGCTTTTATTAAAACTGCCGGGGACAAAAGCCCTGTCCGGTTGAGGATATATCGCAAATTCAACGTGTTTTGAGGGTACTGCAGATACAAGGTCTCCGGCCTCAACTACATACCAAAAAGAAGGTTTGCCTTTTTTGATCCGGTCTTCCTTTTGTGCAGGAATTGTTTCTCCTTTGGGGGTATACACAACTGCGCCGTCGGCGATCAGTGCTTCTCTTTCAGCGTCTGTGAAGCTTTCTCTGAGAGCAAATTGCTCAGTCACGAGAGTAGTTTCCTGAGGTTTTCCACCTTTAACTACTGCCTCTTGCCGAGGTATATCGCCATACAGTTTTCTAAACGTCTCCAGACCACTAGAAAGATGCTTTGCGAATGCAGCTTTTGCCTTATCGGCATCTCTATGAAATTTCCCTAATCCACCTTCGGCTTCCCGTAACATAATTTAGGCATTATATACAAAACTATAGGGACTTGTCAAGCGGGTTCCGAAGCCATTTTAAGGGCTGCGCCCCTCTTTTGCAAGGGTCAAGATGAATAGGTTTACAGCTTTTCTTGTTGCCTGGCTCCAAGGTTAGGACGTAATTTGAAATAGCTCATAATTTTTGTATTGCGAATATTGTCACGAATTAGTATAATATTTTTATATGGTAGATCGTGAGCCACGAAGAATAAAACGCATCAAAGATGCAGTTGACAGAGTACGAGTATCTGGAGTAATTCCTACAACATTATTTTCAGATCCAGAGTTTGCTCAAGTATTTAATAATATCCTCACTCAATTTTCAAAAGCTGATAAGACTACACTGCAAAAAGCCGTAGAGGATCAAGATCCACAGGCCATAGCTGTTTCACTTGGAACTACATTAGACGAACTACAAGAGCAGATGTCTACCCTTTCAAGTAGGACAAAAACTCTTCTTCCTGAAACCCCCGAACTTGCAGAGGCAAAGAATTTGTTTAGAGGTGTACTTCAGCAAGATAGACGAAGATCTAATCGTTTAAGACGAAACAGTCCTCCACAATCTTCTTGATTTAATTGATTCTGTGCTCCGCATCGTACACATAGTTAGAATCGCTACTGAGCGATATGAAGGAAATACTCACATCATAAAATTAAGAACACAGCGTCAGATTTAGTTTATTGATTTACCCCAACTCTTATTTCAATATTGTTTTGGATTAACAGAATTAGGGATATACGAAAATTGTAGAATGTATAGAACTATTGAATTGAGGGTAGCAAATCGCGTCCTTTTCTAAAGTAAAAAGACGTAACTTTATGCGGATATTTATTCATTTTCATATCAAATTCCCAACCTGTTTCAGTAGCATTTGGGTCTTCAGGAATAGAAGTTGCTTTAGGATTTGCTCTGATTAAAACTTCTTTTGCACTTGGATAAGCAGGAAGACCGCTTGCTTTAAATTGCTCACACCCCTTTAGTCCATTAAAGGCATCTTTTCCATTTGCAATCATTCTATCAATTTGGACTCCATCCAATGTCACTCTTGCATATTGGCCACTCTCATTTTGTACAAGTCCACAGCCATTTTTATATCCGTCACGAGTTTCAACTCTCACTAAATTTTCACAATAGTTACAAACTTCATAGTTAATATATGTAAATGATGGTTTAGTGCCTTCAGTCATATATCTGTTTTATATCACAAATCTTAAATTAATTCCAATTTGAGCCAAGCTCCGAGGATGTAAGATATTCTAAACTAGTATGCTTCAGTAGTTTAACTTATCTTCAATTCTTCACGCAGTTGCTCAGTTGTAACCATTCCCCAAAACTCGCAATGATCCCTTTCGTCAAGTGTTTCTGTAAACCTTTTAATTCTTTCCTTATCATCTTCTAAAGCAGTTTGAAATGATTCTATTGTTGGATATTCCTCTTGAGATACAGCCCCAGTTGCAAATCCAGATCTAATGATGTTATTTTCTACTTCAGGTGATTCCCATGAATTTGCAAAGTTACCAACTTTTGGATCTACTGTTTCAGTATAAGTGTTACAATTAGCTTTGGGTACTTTCCAAAGTGTTGCTGCATTAATAATATATCCATCATAATTAACTGCATAACCTGCCAGTCCTTCGGTACCAGGTACAGCTATCAACGCAAATGCAACTAATTTTTCAGTATTTGCAGCAAGCTCAAGCCTTTGGTCTAAGAATCTTGTGAACAAAGCATATTTATCAGGTGAGAATCCTAATTTTTTGAAGCGGTCTGCAATATTTCTTGTTAAGCTAAAACGGAATTGAGGTTCTGAATCTTGATGAGGAAGCATTGGGTCACCTCTTACTGGACCTTCTGTCATATATCAGTTTTATACCATAAATATAAACTAAATTGCAAATTTAGAGAATTACGAACTCAATGACTAGGATTAGAACAATATATCTCAATTTTTCTCTTTAGAACATTAAGTAAAAAACTCTTTTTCTCCGTACTTCTTCAAATTCTCAGGGCTCTAGGAAGGGGCGGCGCCCCTCTTTTGCAAGGGTCAAGATGAACGATGGTCGCGGCCATCGCCCTTGCAAAATCACCCTGCTTTAAAAAATTCAATTATAGGAAGCATGCATGCTTCCTTAAAAAAATTATTAGGGAAGAAAGAAAAGGAGGTGAATTTTATATGGAAATTATAACAGCAGATTTTTCAAAGTTTGGATGGGTTGATTTAAAACTTGCAATCCAACTACTTGGAGTATATGCCAAGAAAGGTGCGAACTTCTTAGGTCAGGGATTAACGGTAAACCTTAATATTAATAGTGGATATGTATTCTTATCTGATGAGGATTATAACGTAGGAGTACTAAATTACAAAGGAACTGCTATAGTTCAATTTTATTCCTGTCCTGAATGTGGGTACGAAAATACTCAAGAACAAGCAGAGTTTGAAGAAAAAGATTTTGAAGAATTTGAAGGGTTCTGTTCTCGTGAATGTTGGAACAAGAATAAATGATTAAAAATCCTGCCCATCTGCCCAATTAATTAAAAAAGTTATGATCGAATGGGGGTGAATTTGATGATAAATCCAATGCTAACTTCAAAATATGAAGACGAGATTTTAAATCTCATTGATAATCAAGACGAGTATACCCGAAGTGATTTACAAGGAATTGTTACCGCGCTTGTCAATAAGATCATGACTGAGGGCTACAAAATAATTAGCGACCAGAAAAATTCTGCCCGTCAGCCCTAAAGTTATAAAGGTTAACTTAATTCTTTTTATTGTCAACTCTTGCATCGAGCAAAGATGTAACCAATTGTTGTCCACTTTCAGATAAAGCTAAAGCATCAATGTTGCGATTTATGCCAAGATCCCAACAAATTGCAAGCCATGGTACAGAATTCTCCAAGTATTCTATTATCTTTTCCGCATTTGCTGACTTGTTACCTGCCAGAATGTCTATTTTGTACAGGTCTGGTGTTGATTCCACTCTTGTAGTATTAATTGTTACACCTGGATTATGCCCTATTGCTAAAATAGATTTATATAATTGATCATTACTTGATTTTATCGCATCACGAACTGTATCTGAAAATTGAAAATCTGCCACAAAATCAACCATTGGAAAAAGCTCAATAACTTTTTCGGGTTGCCATCCTCGCCATTCAGGGTAAATTGCTTCACTAAAAATCAAGTCTGATTTCAAATTGTACCCATTCCAGAGAAGGATATTTGCTCTACCTTCAATTCCTTTATCACGTAAATATTGCTCGTACGCATCTTTTAGTTTTTGTTGACGAGCATCGATTTGTTGAAACGAATAAATTCGTTGTTTATTACAAGCAGATAAAATTAACGGCCTAAGCGCTAATGGTTCTTTATCAATTTCATCAACCCCAAAATGTGCATGATCCGGACTGTGAGTTTGCAACACGACACTTAGATCAACCGTTTGACCATCAAGTTGGCATAACCGACTTATTGCCTCACGTGGTGACCAACGTGGTTGATCTATATTTACTGCATGATTAAATGGAGCTTCAGCTAAAGACATTGATCGTATTGTACTTAACAAGTATTCATTTTACAAGTTAGACATTTTATTCCACTTTCTGCCAAATATCTTGATTGTCTATAATATTATTTATCATATTTTTAGTTGTCAGAAAAAGGTCTATGTCGTCGCCTAGATTTTTTTCAAAAATTGCGTTTGCGTAATACTGAATATGGCTTCTGAATTTCAGGGTGGGCAGTATGAATAAAATCGAAGGGAATGGCTCATCAGTATTTGTTTGCCAAATATAGTCATGACAATAGTCTAAATAATACTGTACTCGTTTCCTTACAATTTCGTGGATAGTGTATTCATCAAAATATTCCAAAAAGTATCTGTTTGTTTCTTTTCCATCAATTAACTCGATAAATGCCGAAGGCAGCGGATCCGGGAAATCCTCGTGTCCTCTTAACTCTTGCGAGGTAAAAAAATTAAGATTCTGTTTTTTTGTTTTTTGAGCAAGGAAATATAAATAAACATCACAGATAAATATTTGTTTTTGAATAAATGGTGATTCGTTTCTCTTTTCTTTATGAAGTCTTTCTAAAACTGCCGGATCAATATTTTCTTTAAGTTTTAAAATATGCTTTGCCTTAGTATCAAGGCAATATATAAAATATTGTTTTTCTTCTACTTTAATTCTTGCCAAATATCCTTTTTCCACCAAATCAGACAGCCATGCTTGAATTCTTCTTGGATCTTTATGGTTTAATAGTTTCATGAGTTGTAAAACTTTGAGATAGCGGAATTGGTAAAAAAGGTTGATAATATTTTTTTGTTGGTTTGTGTAAGGTGGTAGTTTCATTTATTTGGTATTTAAGTATGTTTTGATTATGTTAATTAATGACTTGAATAGAGGTAATATTTTGGATTAAGTTTACATAGTTAACTAATTCTAGTATATATAAAGAAAGGACGTGTTTTTATCTATTTTAGCCTCATTTTTATTAATATTTTGACCTAGCAGATAGGACAAATTTTTATTTAGCTTTTTTCTTTGGTAAAAAGCTGCCGGGTGAGGTTTTATGCGTCTTATCATTCGAATTATCTTTGAGCGCGGGTTCTTTCACAATAACTTTTTTCTTCGGCCTGACATACTCTATTGCCCAGTTTTTTTGCGAGGCCTCAATAAGTTTGGCAATCTTTCTTGTGTCTTTTTTAACATATATTTTTAAAGTCTGGCCCGAAAACGGTTCTTGTGATTCAATAGCCGAAATCTTAATATAAAAACTGTAACGGGGTAAATTCATAATCTCGCCTTTTTGGACATATGGGAAAAACTGGGCAAGCATTAACTCCTCATCCAGCGGATTGCCGGTTCTGAAACAAATTAATGTTGTTATATTTGCAAGAATAATATCTACAATGCTTCTATCCTGTTGTTGGGAAGTTGACTGCTGGGCTATGCAAACATCCACTCCATACTTTCTTATACGTGATAACATCTTGGCAAAGGAAAGTGTTGCAAATTCCTGAAATTCATCAACATACAGATGAAACCCTCGTCGCTCATATTCCGGTAGATTTGCGCGCCGGAGTGCCGCCTGCTGGATTTTGGTTAATATAGTTGTTCCCAAAAGCCTTGCGGTATCATCCCCTAATTTTCCCTGGGACAGGTTACAAATTAAAATCTTTCCGTTTAATACGTGATCAAAGTTTATGGTTGACTTTTTTTGCTCGAGTATTCGCCTGGCAACAGGAGAAAATAGAAAGCGCCCAATCTTGGCTGTTACTCCACCAACCATCTTAACTACCTGGTAATCACCGGCGCGTCCAAACTCATTCTTCCAGAAGCTTAATAAGTTCTCATCATCCAAGTTTTTAATAACACTTTTTAGGAATTTTGGATCATTTAGGAGTTCATAAACCGTAAAGATGGTTGCCTCAGGAACTGTAAAAGCCGTATGGATTGTATTTCTTAAAATATATTCAATTCTGTGCGCATTGTCCTGCTCGTCTTTTGAGAATACTTTTTTAAAAAGTGATACAACGCCTTCTGCCACTATTTCTTTTTCAAGCTCTGCCTCATCTTCTGAAAGTCCCGGCGTTAACTCGAGTAAATTTATTCCAATGGGGTGCTTTAAGTCTGCAGGATTAAAATATATTAGGTCGTTTGTCCTGCTTGCAGGGATAACAGAAAGTAAATCGCCCGATACATCACCTTCCGCGTCAACAAAGGCCATACCGCGACCCCGCTCAATATCTCCCTTTGCCATCGCAAACATTGCGGTAGTTTTCCCCGATCCTGTGCGGCCGATCATATATAAATGGGTTTTCCTTTCCTCGGCCGTCAATCCTATCGGAGTTTGTGTTTGACCATATGTATTTATTCCAAAGATAACATCCAGATCCCTTTGCTGCTTTAGGGAAAGCGGTGCAGGTAGTTCTTTTGAGTAGGATTTAACAATATTTTCAGTCTGTGTAACATTTGAGTAGGGAAAATGATATAAATCTGCAATTTCCGAAACCGAAAAGAGAGACGAGCTATTGTTAGTTGCCAAAGATAGTAGCCTTTTATCAAATACAATCTGCCTTGCAAAATCGGCAATGTACGGAAAATGATTTTTTGCACGAAGCGACTGGTATTTTGGCACGGTAAATGGTGCAAAAGATGATTTTAGACCCTGAATCCGAACTCTTAACTCCTTTTTATTCTTAACAACAATGAGTGCCCGAACAGATGCCTCAAACAGCGACTGGTCAACTTTTTCCTGGACAGACTTTATTGCTTCTTCTTCAAAAGAAGAAAGAGTACGTGCAGGCTTTACCCGATTGATTATTTTTAATTGCTGCTGGTATTCGGACATTTGATACGCAAAAGCGGGATTTTGCGCGCTACCATGAGTTAGTTCCGTAACTATTCCCTGTAGCTCCCAGCCGATTTTGTTTATAAGTTTTACCAAAATTGTTAAAATACCAAATACAAAACTCAGAATAGCCGGAAGTCTGATTCGATCAAGATAGGCAAGGACGTCTTGGTTTCGAAGTATCATCATGGAAATCTTACTTGCTTCGCGCGTTTTGGTAGGAGACAGAACAATTTGGAATGAAATGAGTTCGCCAGCTTCTAGTTTCGTCATCATTCCGGTGATATATGCTACCGGATCGTGTTCTCGCAGTATATTTTGCTTTTCGAGAGGATAGGCAAAGTGTTTAGTTTGGGCAAATTCAATTACCCGTGCGCAACTCCCATTTGAGTTTTTGTGTAAATAATCATCAACCACATTTACTTTAACTGAAGGAAGATATGAAATTATGGACCTCCTAACATTCTGCTCATCATCCTCAGTCGTCCTCACAAAGTATCTAATTCCTTGAGTTTTTGTTGATGCAATTTCAAACGAAAATATTGATTTTGCCCCAAGTAGGGAGTTCCATATATTTCTTTCAATTCCTAAAGTATGGATTACTGAAAAAAGTTGTTGTGTTGTATAGGGGGACTTATCCGTAAATGAAGGAGGGGTAATTTCAAGGAGAACTCCTTGGCTATTCCATGCTCTTTTTATATTCCAAATTCGGACCGCAAGATAAAGTATCAGTAGAAATATTCCAAGAATACCAATTAGAGGAAAGAAAAATAAGTTATGATGTTGCCAGGTAGTAAATCCTGCATAGTCATTAAGAAAATATATCCAAACGTTGTGAGCAATGACACCTGCCTCCCAATTATGAATATTATTCATAAACAACGGGCAGGAATAAAGTACTTAGGATTATATCATATATTTGGAAATCCTTTAATTTCCATCCAGTACTATGTCGCCCATGATGGGTTGTTCGACATGAATAGTTGCAATCACATAAGCATAAATGTTAGGCGTCTTATAGTTTGATTTACGAATCTATCTGTCGTATAATTCTCCCATGACTTCAGAATCAACTGGTTTACACAGGTATCATCCTGTTTTCCACAATGATCCAGATCAATATATTGATCTTAGTGAAGGAGAAAAAGATCGTAATTTACGACGAAATCTTGTATTAGGTGGACTATTTACACCGCTTTGTGAGTTACTTTATGACAGATTTATAGCATTTAAAGAACAGCATGGTCTTTTTTTACCCGATAAGTTATCCGGCGAAGAACCAAGACGATTTCCGTATAGGCATACAATTGCTGAAAACACTGTATTTTTAACATTCCCAGTTAGCAGATTTAAACAGGGGTATGCCTCAAAAGAACACGTCTTTAATGATACCCGAGAAAGACCTTCTTTAAGAATTTATATACCTATCGGCAAATATGGGCCTCACTAGCATAATCTATCGCACAGTCCGTGCGCACATTTTATTCAATTATGCCTGATTTAATAAGTGATGAAGCAGCTGGATTGAAAACAGAACACAATTATCTAATAAAAAAAGAAACTTTTCAATCAAATCCTATATTCTCAATGATGGAAGGCGCTTTGAGTATCGGACAAGCATTTGCGGTTCTTTCCGCCGGCCGAAATCCTCATTATAAAAGTGACCCAGTCGAATTATTTCGCAAATTGATTGAGACAAATACATTTAATCAACTTGCTGGTTTACTTCCTTTAGCAAGAATTGCTCCGATGGTTCATGAGGGTATGTACTTCAATGATCCAATTGATCCTAAAACTTTTAAACTTACCTCAGCTCTTCAAAAAAATTTAGCCGCTGAACGTAATGCAGTGTATGAAAAGAACCATGAAAATTCAAGCGGAGTAACTTTTAATGGTTGTCCTGTAGCTCGAAAAAATACTCCGGTGCAACATGAAGATGGATCTCCTGGAAAAATTGAAGAATCAGGTATTAATCTTATGGCTAAAGTATTTGCAGATTATTTAGAACATTATTATTCACAAACGCAAGCTGCATAAACTTTTCTTTGCAAATTAATTTTAGCAACTTTATTACATACCACCTATAAAAGAAACGACTTAATTCTAGTTCACAAAATTAGTAGCGAGGAATGGACAGTATACGTATCTATGTTTTTTTCATTGCAGCTTGAAGTTGGAAGATTTGTGGCAATATCTGACTCGCTTTTGTTATTGGAGTCATATGGCTTGCGTCAGGAAGGTCTAGTATTTTTGTTTGAGGGTTTTCTTCAAAAACATCAAGTCCTTTATGGCACTTTGTAAGTTCATCTCGTCCTCCTGCCACAACAACAATATTTCCACCTTCTCTGACTCGTGCATCATCCCAAATATCTAATCGTTGTTTCACTTTTTCAAGTATCCCATTGGTTGCCTTTTTGTTAATAGCTTGCTGAAGTTTATCTTCAGGAGAATTAGAGCCTTTCGGAAGTACAAGACTGTATCTTGGCAAAGTACGAAATCGTCTTAATAGCTTCTGAGATTCTGATACTGCTCCTGTACCAAGTTGTAAGGTGGTTTGATCAATAGTACTGGCGGGAGATATAAACACTGCATTCGGTACCCGTCTTTGGTACTCAGGATCACTAAGTATTTCAGCACTGATTGGAGCACCAGTTGAAAAACCCCACAGTTCAAAATCTCCTTCTCTTCCAACTAAGGCATCAATAGCCTGTTTATAAAAATCTGTATGGGTTTTATAATGCGTATCTTCTGCAACTGACTGTGCAAATTGATCGGTAACTTTACCCAATGTTGCATCAGGCATCCCAACCACGGTAACTGACCTTCCCATATAAGGCAGTTCTTGTACGATGTTTCCGACTGCATCAATATCATTTGCTGCACCTGGAATAAGAAAGATTGGGGGTTTGCCACTTGTCTCCAAGGTCCTTTGGGATTCGGGAGGATCAATTGTTGTATAGGTGGCTTCTTGTGTTCCCAATCCTGGAAGAGTGACTTTAAGTACACCTTGATTCAGATACTCACGAGCAATTTCATCTCTTACATGTGCTTCTTTGAAAAGCTCCTTGCGTTGTGGTCTGTCACTTTTCATTGCAGCCTTATATAGTTCAGACCTTCTATTTCTGAGAGTCATTGGACGCTCAATATCTCCTTGCTGACCCGCAATCCTACTAGTTTCTGTTACTGTTCCTGCAAAGTGCATGATTCCATTTAATTTTGCAAGTGCATTATATTCTGGAACACGAGCCAACTGTTCTTGAGAACCTATTGAAACTTCCGCCATTTCACCCATAATAATACGATTATATCATAATAGATCAAATTTTGTTATTAGCGTGAGTTGAGCCTAGCTCCGCATCATATTGCAAAATAGGATTTACAATGTATTATTGCGCATTCGCACCTGTGTGAAAATCGCTGTATTGGTTTTTTTTAAGATACCTGCGGATTTCCTAATGCTAAATTCATCATAGAGGTAACAAGACTCTGGTACATACTTAGATCCATGGTAGTACCTGAATTTAGGCGACCGTCAGTATTTTGCTTACTATTAGTTACTTCAGAAGATGGATGTCTAACTAATTTTTTTTGGGACTTCTCATATTGAAATTTTGAAGGTATATATACTAATTTTGGATGATGTTGATCAAGGTCTATACTAGGAGCACCATTTAAATTAACTTTGAGTTGTGTATTAATATAGTTTGGATGAGGTAATCCTTTTATTTCATTGTCACGCATATCATCATAATAACTTCCCTTACTTGCCCATCCAGTGGTAAAATTACTTTCATAAAATCTACCAAAGGGAGTTTGACTCATGAGTTCAAAAATAGTAGGATAATCAAAATCACTACGTATTCCATAAAATGCAGTAACAGCTTCAAATTTAAGTGGATTTTTCACCTTAAATTTTAATTCAGTAGGCATCCCATTTTCATCAAAAGTAGCTTTGATTGAAGCATTAGTTTTATCTCTCCCAGCAGATAAAAATTCTGTTTCGAAGCCTGATATAGTAGGGTCATCGCGGGAACCAAGAAATGTGACATTAAATCTATACTTAGGTTGCATTCCTTCCCCTTCAGGATAAACCCAAGAAGCAACTCTTTCTGTTTTTTTTACACCTAACACATTCTTTTGCTCATGTATTACATCTAATCTAACTTCTCGCAGTTTATTTTTTATTGAATCGGCAAAACCTGATGATAAAGATCTATTGAGATTTCGTGCGTTTTCAAGTTCACTTTCTTCGTGGAGCTCGTCAGTAGCTTTTGCAGTAGCAATTTGTTTAAGTTCATCAGCGGTGTCATAAATATGATCAATTTTTACTTCCCCTCCGGGCATTTGAGCAAGTGAAAGATTAGAATCAGAAGTTCTAGCAATTTGGGCATTTTCTGCCACAGATATTCCTTCTTTGACCCGCTGAGCTTGTTTGCTTTCCTTCCTTACCTCTGAAAGAACTTCTCTGGCTATGCGTTTTGCTAGTTTACTTTGTCCCCGCTTGAAACTGTTCCATCTCTTGCTTACTTCACGAGGATCATTATGTGGAAGTCTTCTTTGGGGCAAATTTGATTCAGCAGCTTCACTTGTTGTCATTTCAGTTCTAAGTATACCAAGTTTAGGATCAAATTGTGAATATTAATTTTTGCTATATTCTAAAACAAGTAAAACAGAACTAAAATTTGCTGTTGAGACCGAAAAATCATACGGGTTCCGATAAGGCCTATTCTCAGTACCATTTCCTCAAAATCAATAAATTAAATACTACAATATTGGTTCCAAATAATGAACATAATACAATGATATCGGAACCACATTTTTAATATTTGTAAATAGGTATTTAATATTGGTAATTATCTAGGTAAAATTACTATATACCCTTGACATTATGCCTATAGGGATAGTACAATTATCCTTGTAGGGATAATAACAATGGGAAGAGTAAAAGGCAGTATAAACAAGAATTCAAATATCAGACCGTTAACTTCAAGTTTATCTACGCATGAGCGAATAAAATTTCTTGCAAACCTCATAATTGATAGAATCCTTGACGACCAAAGAAATGGAAATGAATTATTGGGAAAACTCGTCAAAATAAAATGAATCCTGATTTTGCACCAATAGTTGAAAATGCAATTGCGGCAATTCGAGTATCTTCGGTAAAACAAGGTACCGACGGTGACTCACCGGAAGCTCAAAAAGAGCAAATAGAAAGATTTGCCCAAGTCCACAATATTACGATCAAAAAATTCTTTATTTTCCTCGAATCCGCATCAAAAGAAGAACAGCCAATGCAGGAGGCAATTGATTACTGCAAAAGCCCAAAAAATGACATACAACTCTTCATAATTAAGTCAATTGACCGCTTTACCCGCGGTGGGTCATATTCATACGATTTTTTAAAAATGCAGCTTGAAAAGTATGGAGTAAAACTTATTGATATTTATGGAATTATCAGTTCTCAAAAAATTAATACGCTTGAGCATCTGGGTGTTGCATTTGACTGGAGCGTTTATTCACCGACTAAAAAGGCAGAAATTTTAGAAGCCGAGCGCGCAAAGGATGAAATGCGCGATATTATGTCGCGTATGATCGGGGCCGAAATACGCTACGCGAGAATGGGATACTGGGTAAGAAAAGCCCCGTTTGGATATGTAAATGAAAAAATTGAAACTCCTAACGGAAAACGGTGCATCTTAAGACCCCATCCTCAAGAATCTGAATGGATCATTAAAATGTTTGAGTTGCGCTGTCGGGGAACTTTGAATGACCATGAAATCATTGATGAAATAAATAAGCTTGGTTATGTTTCAAGAGTGGAACTTCGAAGAAATCCAAAAGACAGGACGCAAATCCTGAACCAGAAGGGAGGGAGAAAACTTTATTTAAAATGTTTTTGGAGATATATTCAAAATCCAATCTATGCCGGAATTAATCCCGAGAAATGGAATAAAGACGGACCGGTCAAGACAAAATTTGAAGGTCTTGTTCCGGTAGATATGTTTAATAGGGCAAATAAAGGAAAAGTTATAATTTCCGAGGAAGATGGAGTTATAAAAATTTACAAAAGACAGCCGCCCGATTATTTAGTCAAAAAAGGGGTACATAATCCCGATTATCCGTATAAGCGATATGTAATGTGTCCATACTGCGAAAAACCGCTCTATGGCAGTGCTTCGCGGGGAAGATGGGGAAAATATTTTCCTGCATATCACTGTAGCAAGCAAGGTCATCATTTCAGAGTTCCAAAGAAAAAATTTGAGGATACTATTTATAACTTTGTTAAAAACATAAACATTTCTCAAAAATACATCGATGAACTTGTTAAAACGGTTGGAGATGAATGGGAAAGACGCCAAAAAGAGACAAATCGCGATCAGTCAACCTTTGATGAGAAAATTCAAACGCTTCGAACTCAGGCAAAATTATCAGTTGATAAAATAAAGTATTTGACGTCAGAAATCGCAATTAAATATATAGAGCAGGATATCGTCAAAATTGAAGGTGAAATCGGGGAGTTACTAGCCGACAAAGAAAAAACAAAAGAGGCGCAACCGACTGACATGAGGATTGTAATGACTTATATAAAATATTTTCTGGAACACCTGGAAAATCTGCTTCTTGCAGACTCAAATTCGATAACTCGAGCACAGTATTTTGGGGTACTTTTTGACATCGCGCCAACATTTGATGAAATAAATGGTGGCACCCCTGATTTTGCCCAGTGTATCAAGCTAAATGAGGTTTTTGTTAGGTCTCAAGGACAGTTGGCTGCCGAGCTTGGATTCGAACCAAGAATAACCACTTCCAAAGAGTGGTGTCCTACCATTAGACGACTCGGCAAAATTTTATTTGCTAATTTAGGGTTCTACTCATCAGTGGTACTTATCATAACAAAATTTTAGAGCAGCTTCAAGGAAGATTCCTTTTGGGTAAGACAGAAGGGGAGGGGGTTTGGTTCGATGGGAATTTACCGATTTATAGGAACGTACGCGGGTTGCGGTTTTCTTATTCCTAAAATTTCAAGAATTTTTTTTATTACAATTTCCATGGGCAGTGTATTAATCACCTCCTTTTAATGAAATGCAAACAATTTTGGAACATGTATTCCAAAATGCGTCAATAGAATTCCTATAAATCCAGCGAGCATTCCGATGAGAAAGATTTTGAACTGAAATGATGAAATATATTTTTCCATCTTTATTTAGTATAACACTATCTACTACAAATGCAACTTAACTCATACATGCTTACAACGGGTTTTTAATAAAATATTCCCGGGTCTTATTTACATCGTCTTTCATTTGAGAAACCAAAGTTTCCCATGAATCAAATTTATGACTTTCACGAATTTTCGAAAGTAATTCTATTTTGATCGTTTTTCCGTATAAATCATGATCAAACTCAAGAAGGTAAGTTTCTGCCTGATAATAAGTCTCCCCAAACGTTTCTGCCCTTCCGATAAAAGTTACAGATCGGTACTTCTTATTATCCCACATAGTTTTTGAAATATAAATCCCTTCCGGAATAATGATTTCGAGATGAACATTTGCAGTTGGAAATCCGAGGCTCTTTCCCCGCTTCTTGCCAACTATTACTTTTCCCAAAATCGTTTCCATAATTAATTTTGAATTCTCCTAATTATTGTAACAAGTTGTGACAATTGTATCAATAAAATGTGCTTTATAAACTCATGCCAGCTTCAGAACGCATTTCCTTGTGAAAATAGCACTTGACGTATGAAAATATATTGTCATATTATTAAAGGAGCATCAGTATTGATGGATTCATTTATTTGACTGAAAATGTTATGAAAAATGTACTTATTGCTCTTGTTGGAATTATTAGTTTATTATTCATAATTAATATCAGTTCTCCTTTATCTTCAGTTGTTCCGGTCGTAAATGCTCAATCATGTACAACCCCCTCTCAAGTCCAAAATGTACTCGTAACATTTCCAAGTTGTGATACCAGCGGAGTTTGTAATTTTACACAAGGAAGTTGCACATGGGCCGCTACTACAGGCGCAACATCTTATCAAGTTAATGTAACAGAAGTTGAAACAGGTGCAAGTATTGTAAATACTCAAGTTACATCTTCCGTTACGAGTGAAGTTTTTAACGTTAACCAAAGCAATACATACAAATGTGATGTCTCAGCAATAAATAGCTGCGGAACCTCTGGACCTTCCGGGTCATATTCACTTCTTTGTAAAGTTGATGCTGCTGTAACAGTTACTGTAACACCCGCGCCCATACAACCGCCTGCCCCAACAAGCCCACCAAAACTACCGCCTACAGGAAGTAATGACTCGATATACTTTACTCTTGGAAGCGCGATACTCATTATTGGTGGTATTGCATTATTTGTTTTTTAGTGTAAATTAAATTGTAAGTTCAAACATTAATGCAGCAAAAATTATGTCAGAAACTAATATTCCAACACCTAAGTCATCAGGAAATCAAACCCAAAAAACAGAAATAAAATCTCCAGTTAATTCGAATCTATTCACCAATAAAAAAGTATTGTTTTTTTTTGGCATTATTATATTAATCTTAATTATAACCGTAAGTGTATTGGCAGGAAAAAACTCCCAAGTCTCAAGCCTTAAGTCGCAGGCGCAGGAGGCATATAATTCAGGAGACTATAAAACCACAATCGCAAAACTTACAAAGGCATCACAAATTAAAAAAGGTGACCCCACAATTCTTGCTCCATTAATACAGGCATATTCTGCGGAAGGAAATATAAGTGGTGGCGAAAGTGAATCTCTTCAGGCCTCTCAAGCATATATAACCGAAGCTCTACAAACAGATAGTCAAAATGTTGACTCTTTAATCGCGATCGGCTACGCGTATGAAACGGCTGGCCAGTATGATACCGCACTGACATACTACCAAAAAGCAACAAATGTGGCTCCCGCCTCTTCTGAAGCATGGTTCCACCTTGGACATGTTCTTGAATTTCTTGGAATTCTTAATCAGGCAAATTCCGATTTCAACAAAGCACTTTCACTTGACCCAAATAATCCTCAGGCATTAATGGAAAAAGGTAACATGCTGCTTTCAAATAATGACCTTCAAGGTTCTTATCAGGCATTTTTGCAGGCATCAAAAGAAAAGGGCATTGATGCACAAACGCAAGCAGATGCTCTAACAGCAGCGTCAGTAGTTAGAAGAATGCAGAACAATTTTGAATTCATGAGTGATTCTTTAGCGCTTTCTCAGCAAGCGGTTAAAACGGATCCTTCTTTTTCACCAGCTCTTTCAAATTACGGATTAAACTTAATTTTAACTGGCGATCCTGCAGATGGAGCCAATTATCTTAAAAAGTCGATAGCTGCAAATCCGAAGATTTCAGGAAATTACAATATACTTGCGCAACATTATCTTGTCACAAAAGACTTTCCAGATGCCATATCATATTATAAACAAGCAGTTTCTGCGGTTGATAATGATAATACTATACCTTCACCAGGTGCAAAAATTATATCCAAATCATCTTATGAATACAGTCTTGCAAAAACTTATGATCTTTCCGGACAATCAAACCAAGTGCTTCCTTTACTAAAAAGTGCTGTTCAACTTAATCCACAAATTGATCAGGAACTTAAATATGATTTCTCCCACGGAGTATTTACTGATTTTGGCAGCAATCAAGATTTTGTATTCTTGATGCCAAAATAGTTTATGAAAAAAGTAATTTATTTGGTTACGTTTTTTATTTTTATTTTAATCCTACCTTTATTTTTTGTAAAAAATGCATATTCACAAGAGCAGCATTATTATACAGAGTATGACTATATAAGTCCTCCTGCATTTTGCAATAGTGCTTGTGAAAATGCGATCGGCGCAGCAGATTATTATATAGAACAACATGGTGGAGATACTTCTACTGCCAGCGTAACCTGCGATGGAAGCAGCGACTGCTATGCTACTTGCACAAATGGAATTACTCAACAATATTACTGTAATGTCAACTGTACGCCAACACCTACCCCGCCAGTTTGCGGTAACGGTGTTTGCGAAGAAGGTGAAGATTGTACTTCGTGTCCCCAAGACTGTGGTGCTTGTCCACCTGCTGCAACACCAACACCAACTTCTGTCCCTGCATGTGGTGTTCCTTGCCAGATACCAGCTGATTGTCGAGCGGCAAAGGACGGATGTACAACATGTACCAATGGGGTTTGTTCTGCTCCCACTCCAACTCCTACCC
>Ga0206969_1108_pt1 | contig 23120 bp, 31 predicted proteins | sample Alteio_BWOrgHeat_87_FD_153256 | JGI IMG/M metagenome (GOLD analysis project Ga0206969, IMG submission 153256) | Enriched cells from forest soil in Barre Woods Harvard Forest LTER site, Petersham, Massachusetts, United States -... | ecosystem: Environmental > Terrestrial > Soil > Temperate forest >... | reverse complement strand
ATAAAGCGGCGATTACTCCGTACTGAAAATACTTGCTCATGGGGGGCATATTTATGCTAAAGATATGAAATATTTGAGATAGGGTAAAAAGAAGTGGTAACAGTCCCTGTTATACTTCTCGCCGTATAAGTTTGTGCAATGATAAACGGGCAAGCCCGATAGGGCTTAAATGATGAATAGCCACCGGTGAAACCGGTGGGAAAATAGATGTGGTCATTGAACCCCGGCGGGCAATGTCATTGACTTAACGAAAACCCATACAAACGTAAGTTCGATACCTTGCGCCACCGCTAAAGCTAAGGCGGCACGCGGTCGGCATCGTCAGTTATTTTGTATTTGATCTTCTATAAACGTTGGATGCCTTCAGCATCGCCCAGCGTGACTTTTTCGCTAAGTCAATGACATTGCCCCGGCGGGGTTCAACTGGTATAACCCTGAAAACTCCGGGTTGCACCCGGAGCTATTCACATTAAAGCCTTCCAGGCTTTTTAAATTCAATGCACATTTTTATCCGGCGTATAGTATAAGTTATATGTCTTACAACGGAAACAATAAGAAACATGGCAAGTAGCAGAAAGAGGATTGCCAGCAATTTTACATTCAGAGGGAATTGGCTTGCTTCAGGAGAATTGAAGGATTAGGTTTGTTTATGTGACGGTGACCATAAAGTAAAGCAAACACCTATCGTTGTATCTACAGAACGATACAAATATGCCGGAAGTAACCATAAAATATTCCAGTTCCAGAACATTGAAAGTGCTAAGAGCGCTATCAAAATACCTTGATTTTATAATATCAAAACCTGAGAAAAAGAAGAAAGAGGCTTTTATTTACATTAACGGAGTTCCCACGATTCCCGGGAATCGTTCGATAGACATATCTGACATGGGTGAAATCATAAGCAGAAACAAAATGGATGCAAAAAAGCTAAGAAAAGAAGCATGGCAGCGCAAACGCTAACCTTACTTTACGCTACTCCACTCGCGTCACTGCGAGGAACGAAGCAGCCTCACGCTATGAGTAAATAAACTCCGATGGATAAAACCGGGACTGTTTACATAATGTCATCTCCTAACAGGACAACCTTGTACGTGGGCGTAACATCTGATCTATGTGATAGAGTGTGGAAGCACAGGACTAAGTTTTATCCCGATAGTTTTTCTGCAAAGTATAACTGCGTGATGCTGGTTTATTTTCAATCCTATCGGCTTGTAACGGACGCCATTAACGAAGAAAAGAGGTTAAAGGGCGGAAGACGGAAACAAAAAGATGATTTAATAATGAGCATGAACCCGGGATGGGTTGATTTGTGGGATAGCGTATGTGGCGGCTGAGATGTGGTTTGTATAGCGTGAGGCTGCTTCGTTCCTCGCAGTGGCGCGAGTTGAGTGTGATTGTGGGTTGTTTTGTGTTGCGTGAGGCTGCTTCGTTCCTCGCAGTGACGCGAGTTGAGTGTGATTGTGGGTTGTTTTGCGTTGCCTGAGGCTGCTTCGTTCCTCGCAGTGACGCGGGTTGAGTGTAGTGATAGGTTGTCTGGTATTGCGTGAGGCTGCTTCGTTACTCGCAGTGGCACGAATGAGTTATCTGTTTTTCCGTCGCCACATTAATTTTCCTTCAAAATCTCCCCACTTTCCCATACCTTTGCAGCCCCTTGAAAAGTTGCTGACCCACTACTGGCAATACTTTCAGGGGTATTTTAAAGATTTTTAAATTTTCTTTAAAAAAAGTTGGTTGGATTAAAACTTTCATTACCTTTGCAGTCCCAAATTTTTCGGGGTTTAGAAGAAAATCAAGTATGTCACAGCGTATCAGAATTAAGCTAAAATCTTACGACCATAACCTGGTTGACAAATCAGCGGATAAGATCGTGAAGACTGTGCGCAATACAGGAGCAGTGGTTACAGGCCCTATTCCGTTGCCTACAGAGAAGAAGATATTTACCGTACTGCGTTCACCGCACGTAAATAAAAAGAGCCGTGAACAATTCCAGCTTTGCACGCACAAGCGTCTGCTGGACATCTACACTTCTTCTTCCCGTACAGTTGACGCGCTTTCAAAGCTCGACCTGCCAAGCGGCGTGGAAGTGGAAATAAAAGCATGATGACGGCTCCCCGGCCCTCTCCGGAGGCGAGGGAGAAGTAATCGGAAATCAAATAATTGAGAATCGCATTTTACCAAATTTGGGATTTTGATTTTTAACTTTTGATTTTTGACTTTGCAACAGTTCTTTAAAAAATTGAAAAAACAGCTAATCCCGGCCCACACAATACAAAGGACCCGGGCGCTTGGCTCAAATATAATAATATAATGAAAGGTATTATTGGTAAAAAAATCGGTATGACCAGCATTTTTGAACCGAATGGCAAGCAAACCGCTTGTACCATCATCGAAGCTGGCCCTTGTGTGGTTACTCAAAAGAAAACCGTAGTTACCGACGGTTACGACGCTCTGCAAATTGCTTTTGGCGAAGCTAAAGAAAAAAATACGCCAAAGGCACTCATCAATCACTTCGCGAAGTCATCCTCGACTCCTAAGAGCGTAGTAAAAGAAATGCGCAATTGTTCCATAGATAAACAGGTTGGCGAAAACATCACTTGTGAAATATTTACTGAAGGTGAAAAGGTAAGCGTTATCGGCACCACCAAAGGTAAAGGTTTCCAGGGCGTTGTGCGCCGTCACGGATTTAGCGGTGTGGGTGAAGCTACCCATGGCCAGCATGACCGTTCACGTGCACCGGGCTCTGTAGGCGGTTCTTCTTACCCAAGCCGTGTATTCAAGGGTATGCGCATGGGTGGCCGTATGGGCACTGATCGCGTAAAGATCAAGGCATTGCGTGTAGTAAAAGTATTCCCGGAGCAAAACTACATTTTGATAAGCGGTTCAGTACCGGGACATAACGGATCTATTGTTTTAATTCAGAATTAATTATAGTCATGCAAGTTGACGTTTTAAATACTAAAGGTGCAAAGACAGGCCGCTCGGTAGAATTACCGGACGATATATTCAATATTGAGCCAAACGATCATTGTATTTACCTCGCGGTAAAGCAATATCTCGCGGCACAACGCCAGGGTACGCACAAAACCAAGACCCGTGCCGAAGTGCATGGCTCTTCAAAGAAGTTGCACAAGCAAAAAGGTACCGGTGGCTCCCGTAAAGGTAACATCCGTAACCCATTGTATAAAGGCGGCGGTACGGTTAATGGTCCATTGCCACACCGTTACGATTTCAAACTGAACCGTAAGGTGAAGGATCTTGCCAAAGTATCGGCGCTCGTTTATAAAGCCCGTGCAAACAAGATCGTTATCGTAGAAGACCTGAGCATTGAAACACCAAAAACAAAGGATTTCTCTGCAATGTTGCAGGTGCTGCGTGGCGACAGCCGCAAATCAATGATCGTGCTTCCTGAGTACGACCAGAACGTTTACCTCAGCGCACGCAATCTGTCTGACAACAAAACTGTAGTGCTCAGCGATATGAATACTTACGACCTTACCAATGCACAGGTTATAATCTTCACTGAGTCAGCTGCAAAGATGTTCAATGAAATACCTGCAGAGGAAGAAGCAGCGTAAGGAGTAGAAAGTAGCAAGTAGAAAGTCGAAAGCTATAACGATAGAAGTAGCAAGTAGAAAGCAGTAATATAAATTTTGTGTCTTTAGACTTTAGACTAGAGACTTTAGACTTAAAAAAATAAAAAAATGAAACTATCTGAAGTGTTGGTACGGCCGGTGATCACCGAAAAGGTAAATCGCCAGATGGAGCGCAATGGCCGCTACACATTCGTGGTGGGCAAGCAAGCCAATAAGCTGGAAATACGCAAGGCCGTAGAAGAATTTTACGGAGTAAAGGTAGCCGATGTAAATACTGTTGTGGTGCCTGCAAAAAGCAAGACACGGTTTACAAAAGCAGGTTTGCTTGCAGGCCGCAAGCCTTCTTACAAAAAGGCAATAGTAACACTGGCTTCAGGAGATACTATCGACCTGTTTGCCCAATAGAATTTAACGCCCCTGCGCAGGCAGGGCCGAAGTAAAAATATTAGTGTAATAAAAGATCAGGACAATCCGGTAAAAGGAGCATCAGGGTCAGAATAATTAAAGAAAATGGCATTACGTAAATACAAACCGGTAACAGCCGGTACACGCTGGAGAATAGGTAACGCTTACGCGGAAATTACCACTAATGAGCCTGAAAAGAGCTTGCTGGAGCACCAGAAAGGTACTGGTGGTCGTAACTTCCAGGGTCGTCGTGCAATGCGCTATATAGGTGGCGGCAACAAAACCCAATATCGTATCATTGATTTCAAACGCAATAAGAGCGATATTAAGGCTACGGTTAAGTCGATAGAATACGATCCGAACCGTACTGCTTTCATCGCACTATTACATTATTCCGATGGCGAAAAGCGTTACATCATCGCTCCGCAGGGCCTCCAGGTTGGTTCTGTGATAGTTAGCGGTGCTGCTGCTCCACCGGAAGTTGGAAATGCACTATTGCTTAAGAATATGCCGCTTGGTACTGTTGTTCACAACATAGAACTTCAGCCAGGTAAGGGCGGCGCACTTGCACGGTCTGCAGGTACTTACGCACAGTTGAATGCAAAAGAAGAAAAATATTGTGTACTGAAAATGCCCAGTGGTGAGCTCCGTAAAGTATTGAGCACATGCATGGCAACGGTAGGTATAGTTTCTAACAGCGATCATGCCCTCCAGTCAATGGGTAAAGCAGGACGCAACCGTTGGAAAGGTATCCGCCCACGTAACCGTGGTGTTGCGATGAACCCGGTAGATCATCCGATGGGTGGTGGTGAAGGTCGCTCTTCGGGCGGTCACCCACGTAGCCGTAAGGGTAAGTACGCTAAGGGCGAAAAAACACGCAGCAGGACTAAGGCTTCTAACAAGCTCATCATCCAGAGGAAAGATGGTAAGAAGCTGAGTTAATTGGGTGATAGGGTAATTGGTTAATAAGTTAATAGGTTAACAAGTTACCTGGTGTGAGAAGGAAAGAGAGAGTAGCTGGTGGGAAAAGTAAAAAGGGAATAAAATAATTTAATAATAGACTCCGTGAGGAAGCCCCTTTTGGGGTTTGGGGTTAAAAATAAAAGTCAATAGAAAATGGCTCGTTCAATTAGAAAAGGTCCTTACGTAGATGCTAACCTTGATAAAAAGGTGATGGCAATAGCTGAAGGTAAAGCGAAAAAAGGGGTAGTAAAAACCTGGAGTCGCCGTAGCACTATTACGCCAGACTTCGTAGGCCAGACTTTTGCGGTACACAATGGCAACAAGTTCATACCGGTATATGTTACCGAGTATATGGTGGGCCATAAGCTGGGTGAGTTTTCGCCCACACGCAACTTCAAGGGACACAGCGGACAGAAATAGTCCCAACCCGAAAGGTGCATGGTTAATAGGTTAATCTGTTAAAAGGTTAATTAGTTGAAAAGTAAAAAGGTTTAATTGAGTACACTCCGCAAAGCCCCTATGGGGGTTTGGGGTTAAAAATAGAAATAAAATGGAAGCTGTTGCTCGTTTAAGAAATTATCCAACCTCGCCCCGCAAGATGCGCCTTTTGGCGGACCTTATCCGTGGCATGGAAGTGGAAAATGCACTGAATACGTTGAAATTCAGTACAAAAGATCCTTCAGTACCGATGGAAAAGCTGTTACTGAGCGCTATTGCCAACTGGAGAGTGAAGAACGAAGGTGTGGATGTGGCAGATGCAAGCCTGTTCGTTAAGACCATATTTGTTGACGGTGGCCGTGTGTTGAAGCGGATGCGCCCAGCCCCACAGGGCCGTGCATACCGGGTGCGCAAGCGCAGCAACCACATCACTATTATTGTGGACAGCAAGAATGCGGTAACAGCAGCAGCAACAGCAGAATAGTAGCTCAGAAAAATGGCTGAATGGCTTAATAGCTGAATGGCTCAATTGTAAAAAGTAAGTTCTGTTTTTTTAAAATTGGAATTTGGTTTCTGGAATTTGGAACTTGTTTTTTTGGGATTTGGAATTTGTGTTTTGAAATTTTATATAATAACTCAATAATAAAGTAATGGGTCAAAAATGTAATCCTATAGGTAACAGGTTGGGCATCATCCGCGGATGGGACTCAATGTGGTATGGCGAAAAAAGGGACTTCGGCCAGAAACTGGTAGAAGACCACAAGATCCGCGTTTACCTGAATGCGCGTATCAATAAAGGCGGTATTTCCCGTATTGTTATTGAGCGTACACTCGGCAAGCTGATCGTTACCATACATACTTCTAAGCCTGGTATCATCATAGGTAAGGGCGGTACAGAAGTGGACCGTATCAAGGAAGAGCTTAAAAAGCTTACCAAGAAGGACGATGTGCAGATCAACATTATGGAGATTCGCCGTCCTGAACTTGATGCGATGATCGTGGGCGAAACAATTGCCCGCCAGATCGAAGGCCGTGTGAGCTACAAACGCGCAATCAAAATGGCTATTTCCACAGCTATGCGTATGGGCGCCGAGGGTATCAAGATAAAAGCAGGTGGCCGTCTTAACGGTTCTGAAATAGCACGTTCTGAAGAATTCAAACAAGGTCGTACCCCATTGCATACTTTCCGTATGGACATTGATTATGCTTCGACATACGCAATGACCGTATATGGTAAGATCGGTTTGAAAATATGGATATGTAAGGGCGAAGTTTTAGGCAAACGTGAACTTAACCCTAACTTCTCTGCAAATTCCGACAACCGTGGCAATCGCCCAACCGGAGGTTTCCAGGGTGGTGAAACACGCGGTGGTGAGCGCAGCGGAGACCGTGGCGACCGTCGTGGTGGCGGTGCAGGTGGAGATCGTCGCGGTGGTGGCGGTGCAGGTGGTGGAGATCGTCGCGGTGGCGGTGGCGGCGGAGAGCGCCGTGGCGGTGGCAGTACAGGTGGTGGCGCACGTTCAGGTGGCGCAGCCGGTGGCCGCAGATAAGCAGATAAAATATTGTTTAGACTACTTTAATAAATATTGTAACAATGTTACAACCGAAAAAATCAAAACATCGTAAAGCGCATAAAGGCAGGATCAGAGGTAACGCACAACGTGGCGCTATGATCTCCTTCGGTTCATTTGGCCTTAAAGCTATGGAACCAAAGTGGATCACCAACCGCCAGATAGAAGCTGCACGCCAAGCAATGACCCGCCACATGAAACGTGAAGGTAATGTGTGGATACGTATTTTCCCTGATAAGCCGATCACCCGCAAGCCTGCAGAAGTGCGTATGGGTAAGGGTAAGGGTAGCCTTGAATTCTGGGCTGCTGTGGTGAAGCCAGGACTGATCATGTTTGAACTCGATGGCGTACCAATGAAAGTAGCACAGGAAGCCCTGTTGCTTGCTTCCCAGAAGTTGCCGATCAGGACCAAGTTTGTGGTTCGCCATGATTACGCAGGAGAATAACCCCCGGCCCCTAAAGGGGAGGAACAATTAGAGAAAGAAAGAGTAAAAAGTATAACAGCCCGTGAGTAAGCCCCTTTAGGGGTTTGGGGTTAAAAATAAACAAAATGGCAAAAGCTACACAAGCGAAGGACGATTACCGTTCGCTGGATAACGAAGCGCTGAATGAAAAGATCAGCGATGAGGAAATGCGCCTGAAAAAAACTAAGTTCAGCCATGCGGTGAATCCTATTGAGAATCCGCTTTCTATCAAGACACAACGCCGTGCATTAGCGCGCCTTAAAACGGAACAGCGCAAAAGAACATTAGGTTTATAATAAAATTATAGATGTCAATTATGACGATTGAAAGAAAAAGCAGGAAAACCCGTATTGGGGTTGTTAGCAGCAACAAGATGACGAAAACCATCACTGTTACTGTTGAACGTAAGGTGAAACACCCCATTTATGGTAAGTTTCTTAAGAAATCATCGAGCTTCCATGCTCACGATGAGCAAAACAATGCCGGTATAGGCGATGTAGTGCGTATTATGGAAACTCGCCCGCTCAGCAAGACAAAACGTTGGCGCCTGGTAGAAATTATTGAAAAAGCTAAGTAACCATTCAAAATGATACAACAAGAATCCCGGCTCAATGTAGCCGACAACAGCGGTGCCAAGGAAGTGCTTTGCATACGTGTGTTGGGCAATTCGGGACAAGATTACGCAGGTATCGGTGACAAGATCGTGGTGACCGTAAAAGACGCCCTTCCCGGCGGTGGCGTGAAGAAAGGTACCGTTTCAAAAGCGGTTATCGTTCGCACAAAAAACAAGCTACGCCGTAAGGACGGCTCTTACATCAGTTTTGATGATAACGCAGTAGTACTGCTCAACAACTCTGACGACCCACGTGGAACCCGTATCTTCGGCCCCGTAGCCCGTGAATTGCGCGATAAAGGATACATGAAAATTGTTTCCCTCGCACCAGAAGTATTGTAAAATTTGTTGTACCTTTGCAGCCCCGTAAAAAAAGGCGGCATTTTACAACGCTAATTCATAGTAACTGTGAAAAAGAGATTCAAACCAAAGTTCAATATTAAGAAAGGCGACAGCGTGGTTGTTATTGCCGGCGATGACAAAAACCGCAGCCAGCCACGTGTTGTGCTTGCCGTACATCCAAATGATGAGCGTCCCACTGTATTGGTGGAAGGCGTGAACATGGTAACCAAGCACCTGAAGCCAAACGCCCAGAACCCACAGGGTGGCATTGTACAGGAAGAAGCGCCTGTGCATATCTCTAACGTGATGCTCTGGGATCCTAAATCCAAGGCTCCGGCGCGTGTGAAACGCAACCGTACCGAAACAGGTTTTGTACGTGTATCTAAAAAATCAGGGGAGGCGATCAAATAATGGCAACGACTAAAGGAAATAACCAGAAAGGCGGCTCTACCGCCCAGGTGGTAGCAGGCATCCAGGCTGCGCTGCCAGCTAACTACAGGCCCCGCCTGCAGAAGAAGTACAGGGAAGAAGTGATCCCTGCGATGATGAAAAAATTCGGGTACAAATCTATTATGGAGTGTCCCCGTCTTGTGAAGATATGCCTTAACCAGGGCGTGAAGGGTTCTACATCTGATAAGAAGCTTATTGACGAAGCGGTTAGTGAAATGACCCTCGTTAGTGGCCAGAAGGCAATAGCTACAATGTCTAAGAAAGACATATCTAACTTCAAGCTGCGTAAGAACATGCCTATCGGCTGTCGCGTTACGTTGCGCCATATCAAGATGTATGAGTTCCTCGATCGTTTCGTATCTGTGTCATTACCCCGCGTACGTGACTTCAAAGGTATCAGCGAAAAATCATTCGATGGCCGTGGTAACTATACAATGGGCATCAATGAGCAGATCATCTATCCTGAAATAAACATAGACAAGATAGCACGTATCAGCGGTATGGACATAACTTTTGTGACCACAGCTAAGACGAACGAAGAAGCCTATGAACTGTTGAAGGAAATGGGTATGCCGTTTACGAATATGGAGAAGACAGGAGCTAAGGTTGTAGAAGGTAACTAGTCTGAAGTCTAAAGTAGAAAGTAGAAAGCTGTTCAGTTATTGTTACGATTTGTGTACACAGCAGTTTTCGACTTAAACAAAATAAAACAAAACTTAGTAGAAAGGGCAGATAGGAGAAAATAGAAGGCCACAGTAAAATATTTACAAACAGCTTTCGACTTTTTACTTTCGACTTTCGACTTAAAAATACTAAAAATAAAACATGGCAAAAGAATCAGTAAAAGCCCGCCAGCGCAAACGCGAACACATGGTAGCCCAGTATGCCGCAAAACGTGCAGCCCTGAAAGCAGCCGGAGATTATGCAGGTTTGGATAAACTTCCTAAAAACTCTTCAGCAGTACGTCTCAGGAACCGTTGCCAGCTTACCGGCCGTCCAAGAGGATATTTACGCTATTTCGGCGTATGCCGCTTAGTGTTCCGCGATATGGCATTGGATGGCAAAATACCAGGTGTTCGTAAAGCAAGCTGGTAACATCCTTTACCGCAGGTATGTGGCTATAGCGGTTTAATGAGGATATCGTTTCAAAGTCGGGGCACGTCCCTGATACTCGTAACAAATTTTTATTTACAAAACTTAATCAAAAAAATGGTAACAGATCCAATAGCAGATTTTCTGACCCGCATCCGTAACGCACAAATGGCCCGTCATCGTATAGTGGAGATTCCAGCTTCTAACGTAAAGAAGCGTATCACCAAGATACTTTATGAAAAAGGTTACATCCTGAAGTACAAATTTGAAGATGATACCAAGCAAGGTTTAATAAAGATCGCATTAAAGTATGATGCGCAGACTAAAGACCCCGCTATTAAGTCATTGGAGCGCATCAGCCGTCCGGGTCTGCGCCAGTATGCAAAACCAGCTGATATCCGCCGTGTGCAGAATGGCTTAGGTATTGCAATAGTATCGACTTCCAAAGGCGTAATGACCGATAAGGAAGCCCGCACGCAAAATGTAGGTGGCGAGGTAATGTGCAACATTTACTAATAATGAATGCAGTAGAGATTGGGAGTTTTAATTTTTTGACTTTTAATTTTTTAGTTATTTAGTTAAATAAGAGAGTTTTTACTTTTAATTTTTACTTTTTTAGTTAAGATAAGGCTGATAATATAAGTTCTCTATACGGTAACTGAACACGGCCAATTTAATTTTAGATTTCAATTTTTTGTTAACCGGAGAGTTTTTAATTTTAGACTTTTAATTCAAATTAACGGTTTTTAATTTTTAACTTTTACTTTTTAAGTTTTTATGTCACGTATAGGTAAGCAACCAATAGTAATGATCCAAGGTGTAACAGCAACTGTTTCACCGGCAAACGTACTAACAATAAAGGGCCCTAAGGGCACATTGACCCAGGAGGTTGATCGCGATATTAAGATAAACATCGGGGCAGACCAGATACTTGTTGAACGCCCAACGGACCAGATCCGTCACCGTGCATTGCATGGTTTGTACCGCTCACTCGTTGCCAATATGATGGTTGGCGTTACTACTGGCTTTAAAAGAGAATTAGAATTAGTTGGTGTGGGTTATCGTGCTGCCGTTGCCGGCCAGCAGATAGACCTTGCACTTGGCTTTTCGCATAATATCATTTTTGAATTACCAACTGAGATAAAGGCTTCAGCAATAGCTGAAAAAGGCCAGAACCCACGCATCATTCTTGAGTCAATTGACAAGCAATTGCTTGGTGCAGTTGCTGCAAAGCTCAGGAGCCTGCGTAAGCCAGAGCCTTACAAAGGCAAGGGTGTTCGTTATTCCGGTGAGATCGTTCGTCGTAAGGCTGGTAAGTCTGCTGGTAAGTAATAACCCCCGGCCCCTAAAGGGGAGTAGGGTCAGAAAAGTATAAAACCCCCGACCCCTAAAGGGGGGAAAGGTAAAATTGAAATAATAAAATACTTCACTCCATTAGTAATCCCCTTACGGGGTCTGGAGTTTTTAAAACCCGGTAGCCTTCTTAAATGGGAGAGCCCGTAAAACTTAGATAAAATGTCACAAGATCCAAAAGTAGTCCGCCGTCAGAAGTTACGTTGGCGCATACGTACCAAAATTCATGGTACTGCACAAAAGCCCCGGCTTTCTGTGTTCCGCAGTAACAATGATATTTATGTGCAGTTGATAAATGATGATAACGGTACTACCCTCGCTGCTGCAAGCTCACGTGAAAAAGATATTGTAGCCCTGGGCGGTAATAAAGTGGCTAAGTCTGCAAACGTTGGTAAGATCGTTGCACAGAAGGCGTTAGCCGCGGGCATTGATTCCTGCATATTTGACCGTGGTGGTTATTTGTACCATGGCCGTGTAAAATCAGTAGCTGACGGTGCGCGTGAAGGCGGTTTAAAATTCTAAAAAATAATATTAAAATGGCGTGTTGCCCGTTTATACCGGATAACATACCAGCTAATAAATAAAGAAAATGGCGAATCAAACAATCAGTCGCATAAAGGGTGGAGACCTTGATCTTCATGAAAAAGTAGTGGCTATCAACCGTGTGGTGAAAACTACAAAAGGTGGCCGTGCATTCAGTTTTTCAGCTTTGGTAGTAGTAGGTAATGGCGCAGGAGTTGTGGGCCATGGCCTCGGTAAGGCAAAAGAAGTGCAGGAAGCTATCACAAAGGGCATTGATGATGCTAAGAAAAACCTCATCAGGGTTCCGGTAATGCATGGCACTATCCCACACGAACAATTGGCTAAAGAAGGTGCAGCAAAAGTTATGATCCGCCCTGCGGCTCATGGTACTGGCGTTATCGCCGGGGGCAGCATGCGTGCTGTGCTTGAAGCTGCCGGTATTACCGATGTGCTTTCTAAATCTTTAGGTTCTGCAAACCCGCACAATGTGGTTAAGGCTACATTTACTGCTCTTGCTATGCTCCGTGAGCCAATTAAAGTGGCTAAGGACCGCAACATCAGTCTGAAGAAAGTGTTTAACGGGTAGGCCTCTCCCCGGCCCTCTCCAAGGGAGAGGGATTTGGAATTTTGTTTTTTTGTTTTTTGAATTCAAATATTATGTCTAAGATACAGATTACACAGGTTAAAAGCGGTATTGACCGTATGGCACGCCAGAAGCGTACCCTTAAAGCCCTGGGCCTGCGCAAAATGCTGCACACTGTAGAAGTGGAAGCAACACCGCAGATCCTCGGTATGGTAAGGGCCGTACACCACCTTGTGAAAGTACAGGAAGTAAAATAGTTTTTTTAACAGATTTGCGAGCGGTTATACATTCCGCGCAAGTTCAAAAATTGTAAGCAATGCAATTACACAATCTGAAACCTGCAGAAGGTTCAACAAAAAAAGGAAAACGTATTGGCCGTGGTGAAGGTAGCGGACATGGTGGCACATCTACCAAGGGTAGCAAAGGCCAGCAGGCACGTACCGGTTACCAGTCAAAAAGAGGGCATGAAGGCGGCCAGATGCCAATCCAGCGCCGTATGCCAAAACGTGGGTTCATTAATCCATTCCGCGTAGAATACAAAGTGTTCAACCTGGGCCAGATAGACCTGCTGATTGAAAAATACAACCTCCCCGAATTTACCCCTGACGTGCTTTATATCAATGGTTTGATCAATCGCACCGACCTTGTGAAAATATTGGGCAACGGGGAGCTAAAAGCAACCATTCCATTTAAGGTGAACGCCGCAAGCGCTAAAGCTAAAGAAGCTATAGCAGCCGCTGGCGCCACACTGGAAATTCTTTAGCATAACAAGACGCATTTTTTGGAGAAATGCGTCTTTTATCGTTTATTCGCATTTCATTTTTGATTAACAACAGTTCCTGTGAAGAAATTTATTGATAAACTACAAAATATCTGGAGCATTGATGAGCTTCGTAAGCGCATCACCTACACAATACTTCTTGTGTTAGTGTATCGTGTAGGCTGCTACATTGCGCTGCCAGGTATTAACCCTTCCCGGCTTGGCGACACTAATGGCCCCGGCGGTATCCTCGGTATCCTCAACATGTTTGCAGGTGGTGCGTTCAGTCGCGCTTCCATTTTTGCATTGGGTGTAATGCCTTATATCTCTGCCTCTATCTTTATGCAGCTTGCCGGTATCGTTATACCCCAGGTTGCTAAGCTACAGAAAGAAGACAGCGGGCGCCGTACCATCAATTCTTACACGCGTTATCTTACCGTAATAGTTACCGCATTCCAGGCAAGCGCTTATGTAGCTTACCTGCATTCTCCTTCTTATGCAGCTGCTTTGTCGCCAGACTATAGCACGTTCATGTTCACCATTACTACAGTTGTTACGCTTACTGCTGGTACATTGTTTGTAATGTGGATGGGCGAAAAGATCACAGATCGTGGTATTGGTAATGGTACTTCCCTCATCATCATGGTGGGTATCCTTGCTCGTTTCCCGCACTCTATTATACAGGAGTTTACACAGAAAAACATTGGCGGCGGTGGCGGCCTGCTTATATTCCTTATTGAGCTGGCTATATTCATTGCTGTTATCATTGGCCTTATATTACTTACACAGGGTGTACGCAAAATACCGCTCAACTATGCACGTCGTATTATCGGCAGCACCAATGCAGCCAAAGAAGTAAGCGGCAGCCGTGATTTTATACCATTGAAAGTTAACTCTGCAGGTGTAATGCCTATCATCTTCGCACAGGCTATGATGTTCATACCTACCATTTTCACTGGTTTTGCTACCAATGAAAAGGCGGCAGGTTTTGTACACGCACTGTCTGATAACCGCTCTTTGTGGTACAACCTTATTTATGCGATCATGGTTATAGCATTCACCTATTTCTACACAGCGTTGATATTCAACCCTACGGAAATGGCTGATAACCTGAAACGTAATAACAGCTTTATACCAGGTGTGAAACCAGGGGAGCCAACTGCCGATTACATTGCTACCATCATGGACCGTATCACATTACCGGGAGCTTGCTTCCTGGCTATAGCTGGTATCCTGCCAGGTATTGCTACCTTACTTGGTGTAACCAGCGGTTTTGCTTCTTTCTTTGGCGGTACTTCGATGTTGATCGGTGTGGGCGTTATCCTTGATACCCTGCAGCAGGTGGAAAGCTACCTGTTGATGAACCATTACGATGGCTTGATGAAAACGGGTCGCATAACGGGTCGCACAGCAGCTACCCCAAGCAAAGCATCTGCGTAGGCTAGCGGTAGAGTGGATTTTCTATACTCTGCATTACACAACTCGCGTCACTGCGAGGATCGAAGCAGCCTCACGAAATGGATGACTCGTATTAGGTGGTTGTGGTATATTGCAATTGTGGAGAACTACCCGTTAAAGTTTTTAATTTATTATTTTTAATTTTTTACTTAGGTTGATTCATATAAGAAGTAAAGAAGAAATTGAGATTATACGCAGCAGTGCGCTAATGGTTTCTGCCACCTTAACCGAGGTGGCAAAATTTTTAAAGCCCGGTATCACTACACTCTCAATTGACACCATGGCGGAGACTTTCATCCGCGACAATGGTGGTGTGCCGTCGTTCAAAGGCTATCATGGTTTTCCATTCTCTTTATGTATATCTGTAAACGAGGTCGTGGTGCATGGCTTTCCCAGCAAGTATGAGCTGAAGGATGGCGATATAATTTCTGTGGATTGCGGATTTTACCGGAATAGCTACCATGGTGATTCGGCCTACACATTTGCTATAGGCGACATAAAGCCAGAAGTATTACAACTGCTCAAGATCACTAAAGAATCAGTGTTCAGGGGCGTTGACCAGGCACGCGACAATAACCGGGTTGGCGATATATCTTTTGCAGTAGAAAATTTTACTTTCAGGGAACATGGTTATGGTGTGGTGCGTGAATTGGTAGGGCATGGCGTAGGAAAGAAACTACATGAAGACCCGCATGTGCCCAATTTTGGTAAGCGTGGCGATGGCAAGAAGCTGAAAGAAGGGATGGTGCTGGCCATAGAACCAATGATAAATCTTGGTACCCGCGACGTTCACACCCTCCCCGATGGTTGGACAGTAGTAACCGCCGATAACAAACCTTCCGCTCACTTTGAGCATACCACGGCTGTGCGCCGGGGCAGGGGAGAACCCCTTTCCAGCTTTGCACCAATAGAAGCTGCAGAAACAGCCAACCCTGAGCTTAACAGCAGCTATTATACTGTAGAGGTTGCAGCAACTGTATAGCGTTTCTACTTAACCTTAACCTGTGCATAATATGGGTGGTCAGGATTTACGATCAATTCATTTCTTAAAGGGTGGATCAGTACATCCATATCTTCGATTGGTATTACCCCAAGTAGTGGTTCTACTTCACCTGGGAGAATAATTGCCCTGCAGGTTGTTTCCCTGTTTTTAAATCTAAGCTCTACCGGGCTCACCACGTCACATTCTATTATCCTGCCGTCTGCCATCTGGGCTTTTTTTCTTCCCACCACCGGAAGTTTTAGCTGCTCCTGTATGTTTTCGTTCAATACCAGTTGGTGAGCGCCAGAATCCACTAAAATATTCAAAGGAAATCGTCTTATCTCGTCCTCGCCAATCAAATTCTTTCGTGCCATCACTAAGTCCTCACCATTTATTAACTCAATATCCGCGTAAACGAAGCCCATAACAATAGATTTAGCAGTAAAAATATTGAAATCTTAGTGACGTTGACCAAATAAATACCACTATTTGGCGAAGTTATTTTTCTTTTATGCGAGGCACAAAATCCGCGAATAGTGAGCTATTTAAGGACTTTTGGGACGAAGCAGAAATGGAAAAGAACAAGTCAAATGGTGGTATTTATTTTGTCATCGTCACTTAGGAAAGATTGAGTCCAAAGTGTTTTTTTGCCTTGAACCATAGATAGCGCATTTATCCTGTAAATCGCTATAATTGCGAAATTGGTCAACGCACATCTATTTTTATGGTATTTCATGCCATGACATTTCCCATCGGGCTGGCCAATTCGCGATTGATATTAGCCCCGATGGTGCAATTTAGGCGGTCTGAATAGGTTTACTCAAATGCCACACTTGTTGAATAAATATAAATAATAATTATGTGTTTGGGCAAATACAATATGGCATAGAATTTGCGTTATAGTGATTAGGATGATTTAACTTTTAAAACCTACAGTTATGAAAACCTTTATCATTTTGCTCTGCCTCTACGTTCTGATCATGTCTTTGACTATTGCTGCGTAATTTATCAAGTTACTGCGCGGCACACCCCGTGTATAGACGCAATCCATTACGTCTATATGAAACACAAACGGTGTACTTTTTAAAAAACAACGATTTTTATAACGGAATGTTGCCGTGCTTGCGCTTCGGCATTTTTGCCACTTTGTTTTCCAGCATTTTAAAGCCCTTTATGAGCTTTGAGCGGGTTTCGCCAGGCATTATCACTTCGTCAATAAAGCCCCTTGCTGCGGCTCCATAGGGGTTAGCAAATTTTTCTAAGTATTCGGCCTCTTTTTCCTTTAGCTTGGCCTCATGGTCTTTTGCTTCCGATATTTCCTTTTTAAAGATGATCTCGGCTGCACCCTTCGCGCCCATTACAGCTATTTCGGCAGTGGGCCAGGCGTAGTTCAGGTCGGCGCCTATGTGCTTGGAGTTCATTACATCGTATGCTCCGCCATAAGCCTTGCGGGTTATCACTGTGATCTTAGGTACGGTGGCCTCGCTGAGTGCATACAGCAATTTGGCCCCGTTTATAATTATGCCGTTCCACTCCTGGTCGGTACCCGGCAGGAAGCCCGGCACATCTACAATCACCAGAAGGGGTATATTGAACGCATCACAGAAACGCACAAAACGTGCACCCTTCTTGCTCGAATTAATATCCAGCACCCCGGCAAGGTAGGCGGGCTGATTGGCAACTATGCCTATGCTACGACCGGACAGGCGGGCAAACCCCACTACTATATTCTCGGCATACTCCTTATGCACTTCAAGAAAAGAACCGGAGTCGGCAACTTCTTCTATAACCTCTTTTATATCATAGGGTTGGTTGGGGTTTGCCGGTATAATGTTGTTTAACTGCGGCCTTACCTCGTCCATCACCTCATACGCATACACCGGTGCATCTTCCTCACAGTTTTGGGGCATGTAGCTAAGCAGGCGCTTTATATGCTCTATACACTCCAGTTCATTGGCACACGCAAAATGGGTAACCCCCGATTTTGATGCATGGGTATGCGCACCGCCAAGTTCCTCGCTGGTTACTGTTTCATGGGTTACTGTTTTTACCACGTTCGGACCCGTGACAAACATATACGAGGTATGCTCCACCATGAGTATGAAATCGGTAATGGCCGGTGAATAGACAGCGCCACCCGCGCACGGCCCCATTATAGCCGATATCTGCGGCACTACGCCGGAAGCCTGGACATTGCGATAAAAAATATCGGCATAGCCACCGAGCGACACCACGCCTTCCTGTATCCTGGCCCCGCCGCTGTCGTTGAGCCCTATTACCGGAGCTCCGTTCTGCATGGCCAACTCCATTATCTTCACTATTTTTTCGGCGTGGGTCTCGGAGAGGCTGCCGCCAAACACAGTAAAATCCTGCGAATACACATAGGTGAGCCTCCCATTTATGGTACCGTAGCCAGTCACAACCCCATCGCCGGGATATACTTCTTTATCCATGCCAAAGTCGCGGCTGCGGTGGGTGACAAATTTCCCTATCTCTTCAAAAGAACCTTCATCGAGCAATAGCTGCAGCCGCTCGCGGGCGGTAAGTTTCCCTTTTTTATGCTGCGCTTCTATGCGGCTTTCCCCGCCACCTTTCAGGGCCTGCTCATTCTTATGTTTTAATAAAGCTATCTTGTCCATAATGGCAACAAACTTAGTGTAAAAACGGGGGAACGGCAAAGGAAGACCAACAAGAAGCATACTTGTGAAAGTTTAAGCTGAAAATCGTAAATTTGTTGTGTGGCTGATAACAATCAAATATTGCAACGAATTAGGGATTCGGTAAAAACAACCGCGCCAAATGCAACTTTGATTTTATATGGTTCTTATGCGCGTGGGGATAACGGGCCCAACTCCGACATAGACCTTCTTGTTCTTTTAGACAGCGACAAAGTAACATACGACGATGAAAAAAGGATAAAATATCCTTTATATCACATCGAATATGATACGGGAGTTATCATCAGTCCACGTGTGTATTCTAAAAAAACATGGGAAACTCGACACAGAATTACTCCTTTTTATGAAAATGTCACTAAGGAAGGTATTGTGCTATGAATAACGAGGAGAAAAGACAATTGGTCATTTACCGGTTAGACAAAGCAAAAGACACGCTAAACGAAGTCGAATTTCAGATCAATAACCAAAAGCTGAATACAGCGGTTAACAGGCTTTATTACGCATGTTATTATGCGGTTATTGCACTGCTTTTGAATTACGATATTAATGCCAAGTCACATGCCGGAGTAAGGCAAATGCTTGGATTACATTTCATAAAGACGGGACTGATCGACGAACAATCAGGAGATTTTTATACTGATATTTTTGAGATGAGACATACTGGTGATTACGATGATTTCATTGTATTTGAACAAGATAAAGTTTTAGAACTATTAGCTCCTGCCCAACAATTAATTTCACAAATTGAATTGCTGGTAAAACAATAAAATCTATACGATCCATTCATAACTCTGCAAGCGATGAAATCACTTTTAATACTCCTTATTACTACCGCTTTCTCATTCAGCGCTCATGCGCAGATAAAGGAATATAGCGCTGATGATATTATGCGCCGCACATCATCAACAGACACGATATACATTGTGAACTTCTGGGCTACCTGGTGTGCGCCCTGCGTGGCCGAGCTGCCGGAGTTCAACGCGCTGGAAAATCACTTTACAGGGATGCCGGTGAAGGTGTTGCTGGTGAGCCTTGATTTTAAAGAAGATCATACGTTCAAGCTGGCCCGGTTTCTGGAGTTAAAGCACATAAAGCCGGAAGTGGTATGGCTTAAGGACACCAACCCAAACGATTTCATTCCTAAAATTGAAAATTCATGGGAAGGCTCCATACCAGCCACCATGGTTTTATGCCCCAAAAAGCATTTCAAGAAATTCCTCGAGGGCACTGTTACTGAGCAGCAGGTGGGATCGATTGCTAATGACCAGTTGTGATTACAAGCTGGGAACTATCTATACTGGCATGGCATAGTTTTGTGTATTGTTGAAAAAAGGGGGTAGCCCTGGAAGGGTGTAATCTATACTATACGCCGGATAAAAATGTGCATTGAATTTAAAAAGCCTGGAAGGCTTTAATGTGAATAGCTCCGGGTGCAACCGGGAGTCTTCAGGGTTATACCAGTTGAACCCCGCCGGGGTTCAATGACCACATCTATTTTCCCACCGGTTTCACCGGTGGCTATTCATCATTTAAGCCCTATCGGGCTTGCCCGTTTATCATTGCACAAACTTATGCGGCGAGAAGTATAATAGCGATGGGCATCGCCCATCGAACTTGCGGCGTCATCCCATATTTCCTCATCTTCTTTATCTAATTCTGTTAGAAAATCTACAATAGAAGTTACCTGGTCAGGATGTTGTTTTAAAAACAACATGCGTTCTTCTATAAGATCCTTTTGCCACTGGGGGATTTCCCCTTCCATCTCATCCACATCCGGATGTTTCTTTCTCAACTTATCCCAGTCGTCAATAGAAATAAGTACGGCAGTTGTTTGCCCAGTACTATCAGAAACATATTGTACAGACATAGTCAATTTTTATTCAACAAATTTATGGAAAGATGATGTGTTTTCCAGCGTAAACTTTGCGTCGTCTTCGATGACTAATTGCGTATTTCTTCGCGCAAGTTTTTATCGCGCGCCTTGATGCACCGACAATACTGCGCCGCACACCAGAAAAAGGCGTACCACACCGCGCGTTTTTTTACTTTTGACATCGCGTGTCTTACCTCAAATCATATAAGCGGCTGAACCGGCTGTTGCAGAACGAGAGTTTTGAACCAATGATCAGTTGGGGTTTCCGCATGGCCCTGTCTGGCACGCTGCCAGTAATATGGGGGTTGGCAACGGGCCGGCTGAACGAGGCTGTATGGATAACGCTTACCGCAGAAGCTATTTCGTGGGTAGAATTGAAGGGGTCATTCGCCTGGCGGGTACGTACCTTGGTTACGGGAGCTGCACTGGCTATACTATTTGCTATCCTCGGCACCATTACCGGGGCCAATGTATGGTTAAGCGTGGTGAGCATGTTTTTTGTAGGGTTCTTAGCCACACTGCTGAAGAATATTGGCGACCGCGCAAGCGGCCTGGCTATCTGCGTTTATCTTCTGTTTATTATTTGTAATGCCTATCCCACCTCCGGTTACAGCGAGTTACGCAGTCGGGTTATTTACATTTCCTTAGGCGCCGCCTGGCCGGTGATCGTGGGTATAGCGGTGTCGCTTGCTATGCCCAGGGAGGAGCCATTCCGCAGGCAGATCGCCCTTATATGGCGGTCTATTGCGGAGTTGGTGGGCATAATATCCACAGGCAATGTACTGAACGCTAGTCGCGAGAGTAGCCTCTTTGTAAAAGAAAAAGAAGTGCGGGCGGCTATCGATAATTCATACCAGTTCTATGGCCGGATGGTGCACCAGGTAAATAAAAATGAACACCAGCAATACCAACTGGCCCAACTGAGAAAAGCCGCCGGTCTTGTGGCCATAAACATCATCGCGATCGGCGATGAAATGGAGCAGATAACCATACCAGACCTTGCTGAGTCCCTGCGAATAAAGGCCGCAACCATGTTTGGCGCTATGCAGGAAGCCGTAAGCCGTATTTCTGTACTTGTCATTACCCTGAAGCCGGAAGAAAAGCTGTTGGCCGTATCGCAGATAACCCGGCTGAAAAAACTGGCTGCACTCATAGCCCGTTATCCGCTGCCCGACAATACTGCAAACACAAGGGCCATAAACCGGATACTAAAACACACCGAGCGAACGATAAAACTATTAGAAAGCGCCATAGGCCGTGTAGAACAAATGGGCACGGATAAGCCCGTTTTCAGGTCTTACTCGCTTATAAAAACCTCGTTTGTTTTAAAGCCTAAGTACCTGCTTAGAAATGTGCGTGGGCTACTCAATTTCAATTCGCTTACCACTCGTTATGCCCTCCGCTCAGCCATTGCGGCTACTGTGGCTTTGTTTGTTTATAAGTGGTTCAGCATAGATCATGGCTACTGGCTACCGTTCTCGGTAATGATCATCATACAGCCTTATTTTGGCGCTACCTATACCAAGGCCATGGACAGGGTCATCGGCACTTTGCTGGGAGGCCTTGCCGGCAGCTTGCTGCTGCATGTGCCCGCCGGGCTGCATATAAAGGAGGGCATATTGTTCCTCACGTTTATTTTGATGGTGTACTATGTACGGAAAAAATATGCCATAGCGGCATTTGTCATTACGCTGAACCTTGTGCTGCTGTTCAATATAGAATCTGCATACAACAATATGCTTATGGTCACGCGGGCGTTGTGTACAATAGGCGGTGCCTGCCTTGCCATTTTTTCTGGTTTTGCCCTGCTACCTACGTGGGACAAGAAATGGCTGCCATCTCACCTTGCTGAAGCGGTTAGTGCTAATTACGCCTACTTCGTCGCCACTTTTTTTTCGGGTCAGCGGCCCACAAACTGGACTAAAAACAAAAGAATTACCGAATCGAAAAACAGCAACGTATTCGATTCCTTCAACCGCTACATGGAGGAGCCAGGTAAAGAAAAATCAGCAGCCTATTACGACCTCATCACCCAAAATATCCGCATCACACGCAACCTGAACAACATACACCTGGAGCAGGACGAAAAGAAACAAACAACTGAAGTGCCGACGCCGGAACAGCAAGGCAGGATAAATGAGTGTATGACGTGGTATAACAGGATAATGTACCTGCTGCCGCTTCTGAATGCCAGCTTACAACCTAGGATCATTGACGACAGCGCTTTACCAACCTCATCCTTCCGCCTAAACGATGCGCAGACGATCTCTGTGGAGAAAATAATTATAGAACTGAAGGCTATGCACGAGGATTTGGAAAAGATATTGGGGGTGCCGGCAAAATGACCTGTGGTGTCCGGAGTAAAAGTAAGCATGTAGTGAAAGCTATACTATGCACAGCATAGTTTTGTGCATTTGTTAAAAGAGGCTTTCGTTCATAAGTGTCCCGAACCTTCGATTCCTTAGGCATCGTTACATGGTCATGCCCTTGAAAGGGCGAAATCTAATAGCGATGGGCATCGCCCATCGAACGAGCAATGGACAAAGTCTCGCCAATATGCTCTCGAGTTGTCCCACACCTTTTTCTGGTGTGGGACAACTACACGCAACACCTGCACGCGCACTTCAAGCCCTGAAAGGGCGTAATCTAATAGCGATGGGCATCGCCCATCGAACGAGCAATGGGCAAAGTCCCGCCAATATGCTCGCGAGTTGTCCCACACCTTTTTCTGGTGTGGGACAACTACACGCAACACCTGCACGCGCACTTCAAGCCCTGAAAGGGCGTAATCTAACAGCGATGGGCATCGCCCATCGAACGAGCAATGGGCAAAGTCCCGCCAATATGCTCTCGAGTTGTCCCACACCTTTTTCTGGTGTGGGACAACTACACGCAACACCTGCACGCGTACTTCAAGCCCTTGAAAGGGCGTAATCTAATAGCGATGGGCATCGCCCATCGAACGAGCAATGGACAAAGT
>Ga0206969_1107_pt1 | contig 23557 bp, 21 predicted proteins | sample Alteio_BWOrgHeat_87_FD_153256 | JGI IMG/M metagenome (GOLD analysis project Ga0206969, IMG submission 153256) | Enriched cells from forest soil in Barre Woods Harvard Forest LTER site, Petersham, Massachusetts, United States -... | ecosystem: Environmental > Terrestrial > Soil > Temperate forest >... | reverse complement strand
CGGTATCTTTCCTTAAGTATGCCCAAAACTTCCTCAACGCCATCCAGTAACTCTATGGGCTGGTTTAGCATTTGCTTGCCAATGTCCAGTATCTGCTCTATCAGGTTAGCACTCAGGTTATTGTTGCTTACCCGCAGGGCGGTTTCCACCATCGAAAGCGTAAACCCCTTTATGCCATAACCGTATAAACCGAGGTTCTCTATCTCAATTTTAAGCAGCTCGCGCTCCAGTTCATGTTGGGGCAGGTATTCCTCCAGCAAGTTACAAAACCGCTCTTCTGACGCTCTGAAATAAGGCTCATTCACCCAAAGGGTATCATCAGCATCAAAAGCAATTACTTTGATATTCATAGTGTAAAGGTATTAAACTCGTACTGATCTTAAGAAGTGATTTTAGCCAACATTGTTTTGATTGCATAATTTCCTTAAATTTGTATGAAAGCCTGATTTCAATAAAAGGATATGAAAACATTAACAGTAAATATTGAAGATACTTTATCGGAAAAAGCGGTTACCGCTGTTTTAGATGCGCTGAAATTAGAATATGACATGGAGGATGATTCTAAATACAAAGATGAAACTGAGCGCATAATGACTAATTCTTATTTGACCGAAAAATTAAACCAGGGCAGAAAAGATATGGAAGATGGAAAAGGAACAAAGATTGCTATCGACGATCTATGGAAATAATCTATCAGCCTAAAGCTTTAGAAGATTTAAAATACTGGCGAAAGTCAGGCAAGAAACAAATTCAGGAAAAAATACTTACACTACTTCAATCCATAGAAGAAAATCCATTTGAAGGCATTGGTAAACCTGAAGCCCTTAAACATAACTGGACTGGCATGTGGTCGCGCCGCATTAATAACGAACATCGGTTAATTTATGAAGTTAAAAATGAAGAAATTCATGTTTATTCGTTAAAAGATCATTATTAGTCTCTCTCATAGAATTGCCCTCCTTTCCGATTCACTACTCACCAAAAAAATCCTATTTTTGCACTCTTAATAAAATAGCGTTACACCAACATGAGTATTGCACTATCCGAACAGGAAATTATACGCCGCGAATCATTACAGCAATTACGTGCCCTGGGCATTAATCCCTACCCTGCCGAAGCATTTGAGGTTACGGCACACGCACAAGATATTACCGATAATTTCAGGCAGTTTCCCGATACTTACAAAAGTGTAACTATCGCGGGCCGTATCATGACCCGCCGTATTATGGGGAGCGCCTCATTTGCCGAATTGCAGGACTCGACCGGCCGCATACAGATCTATATAAAACGGGATGATATTTGCCCCGGTGAAGATAAAACCCTGTACAATACCGTTTTCAAAAAGTTATTGGATATTGGCGATTATATAGGCATTAAAGGCTATGTATTCCTCACCCAAACCGGCGAAATATCGGTACATGTGCAGGAACTAACCATCCTGTCGAAATCAATAAAGCCGTTGCCTGTGGTAAAGCGCGATGAAGAAGGCAACATACACGACGGCTTTACCGACCCCGAACTGCGGTACCGCCAGCGTTATGTTGATTTGACTGTTAACCCGGAATATAAGCAGATATTCATCAAGCGCTCCAAAGTGATCAGCGCCATGCGCGATTATTTTAACAGGCAAGGATGGATGGAAGTGGAAACCCCTATACTTCAACCAGTGCATGGAGGGGCAGCAGCGCGGCCTTTCGCAACGCATCATAATACGCTTGATATGCAGTTGTTTTTGCGTATAGCCAATGAGCTGTACCTGAAACGGTTAATAGTAGCAGGTTTTGATGGAGTGTATGAGTTTGGCAAAATGTTCCGTAACGAAGGGATGGACCGCACCCATAACCCCGAATTTACCGCTATGGAAATATATGTAGCCTACAAGGATTATATATGGATGATGGCTATGGTGGAAGAATGCCTGGAGGAAGTTACCCGTGCCGTACACGGAATCGCGGCGGTGCAGGCTGGGCCCAATGAGATCAATTTTGCAGGGCCATATACCCGGTTGTCGATGTACGATTCTATTTTAAAATATACCGGTGTGGATGTATCCGCTATGGATGAGGCCGCGTTGCGCGAAACCTGTGCCGACCTGGGTATTGAAGTAGATGCTACAATGGGCAAAGGGAAGCTGATCGACGAGATATTCAGCGCTAAAGTAGAGGCCAACCTTATACAACCCACATTTATAACCGACTACCCTATTGAAATGACGCCGCTCGCCAAAAAGCACCGTACCAAAGAAGGTTTGGTTGAGCGTTTTGAACTGTTTGTAAACGGCAAAGAAATAGCCAATGCTTATTCTGAACTGAATGACCCCATTGACCAACGCGAACGTTTGGAAGAGCAACTAATATTAGCCGGGCGCGGCGATGCCGAAGCCATGGCAATGGATGACGACTTTTTGCGAGCCTTAGAATATGGTATGCCGCCAACATCTGGCCTGGGTATTGGTATTGACCGTTTGGTGATGCTGCTTACCAACCAAAGCACCATACAGGAAGTACTGTTCTTCCCGCAAATGCGGCCCGAGAAAAAGGCAAAAGCAGCCACCGCCGATGATTTCATAAATATAGGCGTACCTGCCGAATGGGTACAGGTATTAAATAAAATGGGCTTTAATACGGTGGAAGAATTGAAGTCTGCAAATCCAAACAAGGTGTTCAATGATCTGGGCGGCATGCGTAAAAAATTAAAACTGGAAATTGCTATGCCTGCAAAGGAAGTGGTGATGGGTTGGTTTGAGTAGGCCCGAATTGTCTCAAATTTATCAACATCCAACTTAAGTTATTAACAATTCTTTAATGTAATAATAAAACTGCCGAAACTTTGGCATTGAATGTGTTGCTTATTTTTACATGCACATTTATTTGAAAAGTTATGACTAATTCTATATTAGAAATTACCGATAGTGAATATTTAATCAAGCTCAACAGGTCGAGTTTCAACCTGTCGTTTATTAGAAGCTTATTAAAATTGGTTGAGGTTGCTGATCCTCATGAGGAAAGCACGGAAATGCCTGAAAGGCATTATTCCCCAAGTCAAAGTCACTCATCTGAACCTGATTATTTCAGTTCGATCGAAGAAAAATAGCCTTTAAAACGTTTTGTTTTAAAGGCTATTTTTTTTCTAAAACTGCTGGCGATACCCGCCCTTTACTACCTGTTTATCCATCTGCGCCATTTGCTGCTTCATCATCTTTATCTGGTCGGTAAGCAATTTGTTTTTATCATCCTTAGCTGCTTCCTGCAAATACATTTGCGCCTCGCGTTTGTTGCGTTTAGCCATAGAGATACCTGCAAGGCTCAATTTGGCCAACGCTATGTTATGCGACATAGTCATGCCTAACGAAAGCGCCTTTTTAAAATATTTCTCTGATTTTAACGGCGCCTTACGCGATTCGATCAAACCCAGCAATAAATTATAATAACCATGCTGATTTTTGTGCAATTGCTTTTCGTAATCAGTTATTTTTAACAGCCAGTCTTCTGCCCTGTCTGATCTTTCTTTTCGCAAAAAATATTGCGCTATGATCATGTTCTCATTAAAAAAGTAAGATAACAGGATGATCCCGCCCAATACCAGTACTAAAATTCCCCAACCCCAAAAACCAAAGGCACAAAGCGCTACCGCGCTACCGAAAAAAACACAAGCTACAATTAGCCTAATTATATTTGACATAATTTGTTGATCAATAAAATAGAGTGCAAATATCCGTTTATTTGTAGTCTTAATCAACTTCTTCAAAAATATTTATGGCAATTGAATTAGAAAAATCATGGCTGGAGGTTTTAGGTGATGAATTTGAAAAAGATTATATGCTTAAGCTAAAACAATTTTTAACGAACGAGAAACAGGCGGGCAAAATAATCTATCCAAAAGGCGGTGATATTTTTAATGCTTTTGCAAAAACACCATTCAATAATGTAAAGGTGGTTATTTTAGGGCAGGACCCCTACCACGGACCGAACCAGGCGCACGGGCTATCTTTTTCAGTACAAAAAGGTGTTGCGGTGCCCCCGTCGCTGCAAAACATATATAAGGAATTAGCAACCGATATTCCCGGTTTTATCATACCTCAAACCGGCGACCTGACACATTGGGCAGAGCAGGGTGTACTTTTATTAAATGCTACTTTAACCGTACAGGCGGCAAATGCAGGCTCTCATCAAAAAAAAGGCTGGGAAACTTTTACCGATACCGTAATTAAAACCGTATCTGATAAAAAGAAAGGGGTTGTATTTATACTTTGGGGAAACTACGCGCAATCAAAAAGCGCTTTGATAGATGAAAGCAAACACCTCATCATCAAATCAACCCACCCCTCACCATTAGCGGTTAGTCGCGGAGGGTTTTTTGGTTCCAGGCCATTTTCAAAAACAAATGCTTATCTCGAAAAAGAGGGCGAAAAACCCATTGATTGGCAGATACATTAATTTGAGAATTTGAAAATGTGGGAATTTGAAAATTAGTCACATTTTCAAATCTTCAAATTATCTAATTTTCACATAACCTAATATTCTAAAGGCACAATAGGTTCTTTCTTACTCGTCGACATGATCATCATGGTTTGGAAAGTTTTAACCACGCTTATGCGGCTTATTTTTTCCATTATCAGTTGCTCGTAGGTTTTAATGTCGCGCACGTATACTTTCAGCAGGAAATCGCACTGCCCGGTTACGTGGTGGCATTCGGTAACTTCTTTTATATTTAGTATCTCGTCAATAAACGTCTGGATGGTGTTTTTCTGATGAAAATCGAGCGATATCTGTATAAATGTTTTAATACCGAGCCCTAATTTTTCTTCATCAACCAGGGCGTGGTAGCTCTTTATATACTCAGCGTTTTCCAATTTGCGCACACGCTCTAAAGTAGGTGCAGGGGAAAGCCCTATCTCAGTTGAAAGCTGAAGATTAGTTATTCTTCCGTTGTCTTGTAGTATTCTAAGTATTTGCAGGTCTGTCCTGTCTAATTCTGCTGCCATAGTTTATTGAACTAAATATTCAAAACTACAAAATAATATTTTTCAATATCAAATTTTATAGAATTTAATTTTATTGATAATTTTTTAGACAAGTCTAAATTTTTTATTAGATTTGCTTAAATGAATACACTAGCCGAAGAGAACTATTTAAAATCGATCTATCACCTCTCATTAAATGATAGTAATGTGAGCACCAACCAGATCGCGGCGGCTTTAAATACTAAAGCCGCTTCGGTAACAGATATGCTAAAAAAACTGGCCGATAAAGAGTTGATAAACTATGCTAAATACCAGGGGGTGACTTTAACCTCTGCAGGCGAAAAAGTTGCCCTGCATATTATTCGTAAACACAGGTTATGGGAATATTTTTTGGTAGAAAAGCTGCATTTTAAATGGGATGAGGTACATGATATGGCCGAAGAAATGGAACATATATCATCGGTTGAACTAACAGACCGTTTGGATAAGTTTATGGATTACCCCAAGCACGACCCGCATGGCGACCCCATACCTGACCGCGACGGGAAATTCAAAAAAAATGAGCTCCAGCCAATTACCGCGCTCCAGGTTAATGAAAGCGGCATTATATCGGGTGTGCGCGATCATTCGGCCCTGTTTTTACAATATCTCGAAAAACAACAGCTCACCATAGGCAAAAAAATAAAAGTTACAGAGATCATTGAATACGATCAATCCATGATATTAGAAGTAGAGCAAACAAAAATACATATCAGCCGCGAAGCGGCTAAAAACTTACTGATCGTTATATGAGCAATAATACTGATAAGCAAACGCCGTCATTAAGCAACGTACACAGCTCTATTAATACCGAGAACAAAATAGGCTGGCGCAGGATTATCGCCTTTATTGGCCCCGCGTACCTGGTAAGTGTAGGCTATATGGATCCGGGCAACTGGGCAACCGATATAGCCGGGGGCAGCGCGTTTGGTTACCGGCTAATATGGGTATTGTTTGCATCGAACCTAATTGCGTTGCTGCTCCAGTCGTTAAGTGCCCGGCTGGGCATTGTGCGCGGGCTCGACCTCGCCCAGGCTTCAAAAAACGCGTACCCTAAGTTGGTGAACCTTTGCCTGTATATACTGGCGCAAATAGCCATCATTGCCTGCGACCTCGCCGAAGTAATAGGGATGGGTATAGGCTTGCAATTATTGTTTCACCTGCCGCTCATCTGGGGCGTATCGCTTACCCTTACCGATACGGTATTAATGCTGTTTTTAATGAACAGGGGGATGCGAAAACTGGAGGTATTTATCATGTCGATGATATTTATCATGGGCATGTCTTTTCTAATAGAAATGTTTATCGTAAGACCCGACGTTTTGGAAATAGCTAAAGGTTTCATCCCCAATAATTTATTCAAAGGGGATTTGATAAGCCGAAATATGCTGTACATATCCATAGGTATAATCGGTGCTACGGTAATGCCGCATAACCTGTATCTTCACTCCTCCCTGGTGCAAACCCGGAAGATAGACCGTACCGATACCGGCTTACGGTCGGCCATAAAATTTAACCTGTTTGATACGGTTATAGCGCTTAACCTGGCCTTCGTGGTAAACGCTGCCATATTGATATTGGCAGCAAGCGCTTTTTTTAAGAACGGGTATTTCCGGGTTGCAGAAATTCAGGATGCTTATAAACTGCTCGCGCATATTTTTGGCTCACTTGCCCCAACCTTGTTCGCGGTAGCTTTAATAGCTTCAGGGCAAAGTTCAACCATCACAGGTACACTCGCGGGCCAAATTGTAATGGAGGGCCATATTAACCTGCGTGTTGAGCCCTGGCTGCGCAGGTTATTAACGCGGTTATTGGCTATTGTCCCTGCTATATTCACCATTATTTATTTTGGAGAATCAGGCCTGGGAAGCCTCATTATTTTAAGCCAGGTGGTATTAAGTATGCAGCTGGGTTTCGCGGTTATCCCGCTTATCCATTTTACTTCGAACCGCAAACGAATGGGAAAATTCGCCATCAGCCTGAAGGTGAAAATATTGGCCTGGTTAAGCGCCGCGTTAATTGTAGCTTTAAATGCAAAATTGGTTGCAGACCAGGTGATCGACTGGATAAAACAGTACCCATCGGCTGTTATATGGATATATGGGCTGGCCATACCATTAATAATAGGGGTGGCCGTATTATTGCTTTATGTTTTTTTAAGGCCCATACTTTTTAAACACCACGATATGCCTGCACAGGTGCCGCACGGAATTGCTACTGTTATTGATGACCTTGACGCTATACATTACAAGCATATCGGCGTCACGATCGATTTTTCAAAGAACGATACAAACTCCATTCGCCATGGAATTATGCAGGGGGGCAAAAATGCGCTTTATAGCCTTATACATGTGGTAGAAACTGCCGGCGCCCGCTATTATGGCGATGATGTTTTGGATCATGAAACACAAAGCGATGTTGACAACCTGGAGCAATATGTTTCAACTTTAAAAAAATTGGGGTATAAAGCCGAAGCAAAAATCGGCTACGGATCGGCAGCAAAGGCTATAACAGATATTATAAATAACGAAAAAATTGATTTTGTAGTGATGGGCTCACATGGCCATAAAGCCATTAAGGACCTGATCTTCGGCACTACGGTTAATAAGGTAAGGCATCGGGTGAATGTGCCGGTATTGGTGGTGAAGCCTTCGGCTTAGTTATTAGAGACTAGTTAATCAGTTATTAGGAGAACTTGAATCGACTAACCACTAATTTTCCTAAGTTTGCAGCGAGATGAGCGAGGATAAAATATACATAAAGAACAAAAAAGCATATTTTGAATATTATGTCCTGGATAAATACGTAGCCGGGATAAAGCTGCTGGGCACCGAAATAAAATCTATCCGCGAGGGCAAGGCAAATTTAAATGATGCTTTTTGTACGTTCATTAACGGGCAGCTATACGTGCGCAACCTGCATATTGCCGAATATTCCTTCGGCTCATTTTACAACCATGAAGCCAAACGCGACCGTGTTTTACTGCTCAACAAAAAAGAACTGAAAAAACTACAAACACGCGGCGAAGAAAAAGGGCTGACCATAGTACCGCTTGCCCTATTTATCAGCGAACGAGGTTTTGCCAAGCTTGAAATAGGTCTGGCGCAAGGCAAGAAAACGTTTGATAAACGCGAAACCTTGAAAGAGCGCGATGTTAAGGTGGAGATGGATAGAGCGATGAAAAGGTAAGCCCCCCGGCCCCCTAAAGGGGATGTGATTAAACGTTGGTGCAATCAAGTTCCACTATTGTTCCCCCTTCAGGGGGTTAGGGGGCCACCAATCAGCGGCACAAATCTAAATGTATCTAACTCATGCCTTTCGTAATTATTCTCGCCGGTTTTTAATATCGTTACCATTTTTTGCAATTCCTCATTACCAACCGGAATAACCAGTATGCCGCCAATATTTAGCTGCTTTAATAACATTTCGGGTACCGTGGGCGCGCCGGCGGTTACAATTATTTTGTCAAATGGGCCGTATGCTTCAAGCCCCTTTGAGCCGTCGCCCAGGAAGAATTTGGGCTTATAACCCATGCGCGGTAAAACCTGTTTGGTACGTTCGTACAATTTTTGCTGGCGTTCAATGGTATATACTTTAGCGCCAAGCTCCACTAAGATACAACACTGGTAGCCCGATCCGGTACCTATCTCGAGCACCTTATCGCCTTTTTTTATGTGCAGCAATTCTGTTTGGTAGGCAACAGTGTAGGGCTGCGAAATGGTTTGCCCCTCGCCTATGGGGAACGCAATATCCTTATAAGCCTGGTTCCAGAAAGTTTCATCGAAAAAAAAGTGGCGGGGTACTTTACCTATGGCTTGCAATACCTGCTCATCCTGGATATCCTTTTTCCGCAACTCGTCAACCAGTTTTTTCCGGGCACCCTGCTCCCTGTAATTATCAACGTATTTATAAGCCATTATGTCCGCAAAGTTATATAAAAGCAAGCGTTAGGATTTAACATAAACATAATCTATTGAAAATAATTTAAAGCCTAATTTTGTATTGTTTAATAGTTAACCTGCATCTTATATGAAGAATATCTCATCTTTTAAAACTATACTGTTCCTGTTACTTTTTGCTATCCCTGTTTCATGTAAAAAAGATGCAAACCTGTTAACAGCAAATGCAACAATTATCGATACCGGGTCAGTTGCTGTGGATGGGTGCGGATGGCTGATAAAATTAAACGATAGTACCACTTATGAAGCTACAAACCTATCTGCAGATTATCAAAAAAATAACCTGCAGGTTAATATTTCCTATTATTTATTGACAACAAAATTCCAGTGCGGCGATTCCCCTCCTGGCGGCGGAATTACTCAAATAGAGTTAAAAAGTATAAAATCCATGTAGCTTAATACGGGTCCACATCCGGCTGTACCACGCTCCCCTTGCTCAGTTTAGTGGTTTGAAACTGCGTTATCACCTCCCTTATTGTAGCTTTAACTTTATTGATAGATATACCGTCTTTTTCAAATTTCAGCATGATCGATCTGATATAATAATTACGTATCCGGCTTACCAGCGGCGACTCGGGCCCTATTACCCGCTCGCCGAAATTTTTTCGTAATTCATTAGCCAGGTATACGGCCTGGTTATTTACTATTTCGGGGTTTTTATGTTTAATATCCAGGTTAATGATGCGGTAAAACGGCGGGTAATGAAAACTCCTGCGCTCCTCCATCTCGGTAAAATACAGGCCGTGGTAATCATTTTCTATCACCTGCTTAATAACCCGGTGATTAGGGTCGTAAGTTTGTATCACTACCTTGCCCTGCTTGCCCCGGCGCCCCGCCCTGCCGCTTACCTGCGCCAGCATCTGGTAGCTGCGTTCATTGGCCCTGTAATCGGGGAATTTTAACAGGGCGTCAGCGTTGATAATACCTATAACCGTTACATCGGCAAAATCAAGTCCTTTGGCAACCATTTGTGTGCCTACCAGTATATCTATCTTTTTTTCCTCCAGGTCATTTAAAATATTTTGCAGGGAGTTTCTCGAACGGGTGGTATCGAGGTCCATACGAGTTATGCGCGCGGCGGGCAGTATCAGGCTCAGTTCGTCCTCTATTTTCTCGGTGCCAAAGCCCCGGTATTCTAAATGTGTTGAGCCACATGCCGGACAAACAGGCGGCGTATCTTCTTTATACCCGCAATAATGGCAATGCAGTTTGCCGGTATGTTTATGATAGGTAAGGCTTACATCGCAATTAATGCATTTGGGTGTATAGGCACATATCTTACACAACAAAACCGGCGCGTAACCCCGGCGGTTCTGGAACAATATAACCTGTTCCTTATTGGCCAATGCTTGTTGTATATCAAGCATCAACACACTTGTAAAATGCGATTGGATAGTTTTTTTCTTCGTTTCTTCGGCAATGCTCACCACTTCAATAACGGGCAACTCCACACCGCCATAGCGTTCTGTTAATTCGGCAAAACCGTATTTGTGGGTACGGGCGTTAAAATAACTTTCGAACGACGGCGTTGCTGATCCCAGCAATACCTTGGCCCCATGCATATTGGCTAAAAATATGGCTGCGTCGCGTGCGTTGTAGCGGGGAGCAGGATCGAACTGTTTGTAGGAGGTTTCATGTTCCTCATCAACTATGATCAGCCCCAGGTCGTCAAACGGCAAAAAAACCGATGAACGCGCGCCCAAAATTACCTTGTATTCGTTATTCAATACCTTTTGCCAAACCTCTACCCTTTCATTATCATTAAAACGGGAATGATATACGCCAATATTACCGCCAAAATATTGCCGCAGGCGCTCAATAATATGAGTAGTGAGCGCAATTTCGGGCAACAAATACAATACCTGTTTGCCTTGCGCTATCATCTCCTCTATCAGCCGGATATAAATTTGCGTTTTTCCTGATGAGGTAACCCCATGCAGCAGCAGCACGTCTTTTTGCTCAAACTGCTGTTTTATATCTGCCAATACATCCTGTTGCTGAACGCTTAGTTCAAACGTGTCAAACAGATCCTCATCTTCATAATAAAGGCGGCTTACATTCTTTTCTTCGGCAATAAATATTTCTTTTTCAATTAACGAATTAATACTGGCGGTGCCTGCGCCGCTCTCCTCTGCCAGTTCATTTTTTGATATGGTTTTTTGATGTCGCGACAGTTTGATATAAGCCAATACCGCGTCGGCTTGTTTGGGGGCGCGTTTTTCTAATATCGCAAACAACTCTTTCAGGTTTTCCTGGTCGTGGTAAATGGAGTTCAGGGTAATAAAAGTGCGTTTGCGTGGTTTGTACCTGTCGCTTACTTCTTCGGATATATTGATGATGTTTTTCTCAAAAAGCAGTTTCAGTATGGGCATTACCGTTTTTTGCCCCAGTAACTTCGCTATGTCACTCACCGTTAATTCAGGTTGAATATCAAGCGCCTCAACTATTAAAAACTCTTTATCATGCAGCGCAGCCTTATCATACTCAAAACCTTTATTAAGTGCTATTTTGGTTTCGCTTGCCAGTTTTAATGCTGATGGTAAGGCGGCATTCATTACTTCTCCATCATTACACATATAGTATTCGGCCAGCCATTTCCAAAACTGCAGCTGACGTTCGGTTACCACCGGGCGGTCATCCAAAACATCCAATAAATATTTGGCTTCGTATTTTTCGGGCGCGTGGCCGGTTATGGCGGCTATAACAGCAGTGTAAAGTTTACTTTTACCAAATTGCACCACTACCCTTTTCCCAATGGCTACCGCGTCATTTAACTCGAAAGGCACACGGTAAGTGTAGTTTTTTGATATGGCAAGCGGTAAAATTACTTCTACAAAAAGTGTTTTGCGATCGGTGTATTGTGCTTCGGCAAATTCTAACATGGTTTATTTACCCCTCATGGCAGCAATGGCAAGCGAAAGCCAGCCCCCGATAAACAGTATACCGCCCAATGGCGTAACAGGCCCCATTATCCATAGCCATTCCCAATGTAACAGGTCGCGGCATGCAAGCAGGTATAGCGAGCCTGAAAACAATATGATCCCGATAGTAAAAAAATAATAACTGACATTGATAAGCGTGTTTTTACCCTTCGCAATTATCGAAAGAAACAACAAAGCGAAAACATGATAAAACTGGTACTCAACAGCGGTATGCCAAACAGCTAACTGCATAGGCGCTATTAATGTTTTTAACCCGTGCGCGCCAAACGCGCCGGCTATAACCGCCAGCATACCCAAAAGCGAAGCCGTAATAATTATGCGTTTATTCATGGCGATTTAAAATGCTAAGTTAACCAATTGAAAGTATTACTTGAATGCCTCGCTGTAAAAATCTAAATTGCAACATAAATTTATATGAGACGATTTATTATTATTACAATAATATTGCTTATAGCCACAGCGCTTATAACGGTTGTCTATTTTAAAAATTTAAATACCCCGGCTTTACATACCAGCCAAACCATGCGTGTTATTCCAAACAATGCCGCCCTGGTGTTTGAATTTAACAACGATGCTGTCTTTTACGATATTTTTAAAGGCAATAAACTATTTGCCCCCCTCATTGGCGAACAACAACTCGCTGATTTAGACACACTGCGTAAACAACTGCTCACAAACCCATTGATAGAAAAATTTTTTACCGGGCAAAACGCCTTTATTTCTTTGCATCCGTTAAAAGATCACTCTCTCGGGTTATTGTTTACAATAGCGGCGGCAAAGGGCTTTTCATTAACTAACATTGATCAGTTAGCGAAACAAGTGACCAATGGTTTATTGATCACCCCTATGCTTTTTTATGGGAAAAAAGGATACACCATTTATTCAACCGTTTTAAAAAGACGATTTTACCTGCTTAATAAAGAAGACGATGTTTATTCAGGAACTTTTTCAAAAGACCTCGCAGATCAATGCGCGCAATATATACCGCAAAAAGATAAGCAGCTTTTTTTAATGCTTCCCGACCAGCAAAACGCCACTTCATTAGCCAATTTGTATATAAATTATAGTCGGCTAAACAATTTATTTGAGTTACTTTTCAAAAATAAAAATACAGATATTTTAAAAAGTATGCGGTTATTGCCAGCGCTTGCCGCCTTGAACCTGAATTTTAAAAGCGATGCTTTATTGTTTACCGGGTTTACCAATATCCAGAATAATCTGCCGTCCAGCTATTTAACGCTGTTTGTTAACCAGCAACCTGTTGTTACTCATCTGCAAGATATTTTTCCCTCAACCACAGCCTGCAGCATGAGTTTTGCTGTTTCTAATCACAAAAAATTTAAGGCCGACTTGTCTGACTGGCATATAAAAACCGGGCTCCAGCACGAAAAAGATTCCATATTCAATAAAGTAAAAGCAGAAACGGGTATTAATTTAATAACAGAGTTTAACCAGGTGCTGAGCAATGAATTTGCCATAGTCACTACCCGCTACATGGAAAAATTTGCCATTATATCATTAACCGATGGTTCGGCATTTAAACCTGTAATGAAAAATATAAGTAAAATGGCCGATGATGATATGGGCCAGTTAAATTATAACAAGCTGCCGTTTTTTTTATTGGGCGACCCATTCAGCCTGTTTAACCATCCCTGGTTCATGATCATTGATAACTATTTAATTTTAGCCAACAGCCAGGCCGAACTAAAAAGCTATACCGATACCTATATTAACCGCAAGTTTCAAAGTAAAATACAGCAATACAACCAGTTTGATAACCTGGTGGCCGAAAGAAGCAACGTTAACTGGTATATTAATTTTAAAAATGCACAGCCTGTTTTACGACAGGATATGAACGACAATTTTTACACCGACTTTGCCAATAACGAGCCGGGCTGGAAAAACTTTTATGCCCTAACCTACCAACTAATTGCCGCCGATAAGAATTTCTATACTAATTTTTGCATGAACTTGAATAAAGCTGATAGTACGCTGATAAAAAAGTAAAGTTTTTTATAAACCGACGCTAACAATTTGCGTTTAAATAAGGTTACTTACATACTAAATCCATATTTGGTATTAGATAAAATACAACAAATTGCATTTATTTTACGTATAATAGATTTTGAATTTTATCTTTAGGGAGTTATTATTACACGCTGACCATAGTTGTAAATGAAGAAAATTTTATTAGCCTGCTGTTTTTTTCTGATCACAGCTAAAGTTTTTGGCCAGCAATTTTCTCAATATAATACCGGGTCATTATATGATAGTTTTGAAAACCCGGCGCAAAGGACTTTCATCCCCGATACCACTAAAAATTTCGCATTCAATTTTTTAGTCCCGAATATCAGCGCTAATTTTTTTGTCACAGGCGATATACAGGAAGCCCTGCGAACCAGGCTATTTTCAGGCTATTACAATACAGCCAATTTACAAACCGGAAATAGCAAGTTTAATCATGTTGATCTAAAAGCGAATTTTTATTCTATAATGTTTAAAGTGTTTGCGAGTGAAAAAGGCGACCAGGAGGTAGGCTTTTTTACAAATACAAAAGCAGAACTGCATGGCCTGGTAAGCGATGAAAGCGTGGCTATATTTAACGGCCCGCTCAATTTTTCGAATACGAGTTATTCAAATGTTTTTAATGATAATTATTTTATCCAGGTGTATAACCAGATTGGGTTTACTTATCGGGAACAGGTTACTAAACGGTTTGCATTTGGTATAAAAATAAGCGCTTTATCAGGGTTAAATTACAATAAAGTTCAGATTGATCAATCAGGTATAACTTTTGATATACCCAATAATCAGGCAATGTTATTCTTACAGGGAACCAATTATCAGAGCGGAAGTTTCAATAATTCCACCATTATAGAAAAATTGGGGTACGGTTTTCATAACCCAGGCGCGGCAATTAGTATAGGCACCTCTTATTTAGACCAAAATGGTATTAAATGGCAGGGCAATATAAAAGATCTTGGATTTATTCATTGGAACAGTAATTCGGGTATTGCTTCGTTTAGTGGCGATTCGTTGATCACAGGTCTATCAACTTCCAACAGGGAAAACCAAATATTAACACAAGCGGGTAATATTATTACGGCTCATGCAACAAAAACGGGGTTTACTTCGTACACAAACGGCCTGCTTGAACTAAGTGCGAATAAAACTTACTTGTTTGACTATGATAAGCAATTTAATTTCTCGCCGACATTGATCGCGTCAAAAGAAATTTTTTATTCGGGATTTACAGTCGCATTGGTTGCACCTCTGCAATATGACCGTTATATAGTAACGATGACCTCATCCTATAACGATTTAAAGCTGTTTAATTTTGGCGGACAGTTTATGATAAAGGCTATCAATTCTGAATTTTTTATAGGCAGTGAACGCGCGATGCAAACGGCTCATTTCATCTCATCAGCAATACACAGCACCGGCGACCCCAATCAAACCCAGGTTACAACCGTTCAAAAGCCCTATTCGGGGATGGATTTCTTTATAGGGGTTTCATGGAAATTCGGACAATTAATTGAACGCCGGCTCAACTCAAGTTCAGTTCCCAATACAGGGTTTATTGGCAGAACATGGGAGAAGTTATTTAATAAAGACAAGAACTATTAAGCTTTTCTATTGGTAACTAAAAAATCTTTTAGATAATAAGGTTCAAAATAAGCAACATCTTCAAAATCCCGGTTAGCATATTTTTCAACAGCTATTTGGGTTAAATAAGTTGCCGAATTAACAAATCCGGTTACAAATTGCGCGTTTGGGTTTTTACTTAAAACTTCGCGACATTTTTCGGCCCCGTCTCCAAAAAACAATACCCGGTTATTTTGCAGAAGCCCATAAAAACTTTGTTCATCAATTATTTCGGCTGTAGTGTTTTTTATGCGATTCCCGGCACTGTCAAACAACGCGGTATAAACTTCCATGCGCCTGGCGTCTATCATGGGGCATAACAATGTTTTTTTGTCAATACTGTTTTCTGCAATGACACCTTGTGCCATCGCAGCTAAGCTTTCAATGGCAATAAGCGGTTTTTCGAGCGCGAAACATAAACCCTTGGCTGTTGACACGCCAATGCGTAAACCGGTGTACGAGCCCGGCCCGCTGCTTACTGCTACCGCGTCAATATCACCATACCGTATCGCTGCCGAAGCAATTAGCTCATCAATAAACAGGGTAATTATTTCCGCATGGATATTTCGCTCATCAATTTGCTTAAAACCCAAAACATGCCCATCCTTTGCCAAAGCAACAGAGCATACAGTGGTAGCGGTTTCAATTTGCAGTATAGTCATGGTACCGGGTCATGCCCATGCCCTCCCCAGGGGTTGCAGCTGGCAATACGTTTTAAAGTTAACCACCCACCTTTAAAAGCGCCATGTTTTTTTATAGCCTCAACACCATATTGCGAACAAGTGGGTGTATAACGGCATGAGGCGCCAGTAAGCGGCGATATAAAATATTGATATATTCTTATCAGTAATACAAACAAAGCGCCTGTAACAGCCTTAAATATGCCGGCAAGCGCTTTCATTTTATCAATTCGGCTCCAAGCTGTGTTAATAGCTTCAGCATTTTTTTTTCGATCAGCTCATAAGGAGCAATTTCTTTACCTATATATCCTACCGAAAGGGCAATCCTTTTACCGGCACTGTTAAGCAGGTCATATAATTGTTGTTGTTTGTTTAGGCGGTAAGCTTCGCGCATTCGTCTTTTTACCAGGTTACGGTCTACCGCGCGTTTAAATCTTTTTTTAGATACCGAAAATAATATTTGCGCGGGAATTTGCCACGGTTCATCAATAATCAACCACGAAGCTTTAAAGGGATAACATAAAAAAGAAGAACCGTTATGAAAAAGCTCATCAATAAGCTTTTTATTACATAACCGTTCTTCTTTTTTAAAAGTATGCATAAGTTACTGTTTATGAACCGTAATTTACTATAACCGGTTCAGGCCCCTAAAGCGGAGAAGTAACCGGCGACTTATGCTTTATGACGGCCTTCGTCAGATACGGATAGCCTTTTTCTGCCTTTAGCTCTTCTTGCTGCTAATATTCTTCTACCGTTAGCAGTTGACATACGCTCACGGAAACCGTGTTTATTTCTTCTTTTTCTTTGAGAAGGCTGAAACGTTCTTTTCATGACTTTTTATTCTATTTGTTTTTTAAAAACAAGAGCGCAAATGTAGCGTAATTATTTCTTTTTTCAAATATACATTTGAAAAAAGTTCATAGGTCATGGTTGATAGTTCATAGTACGATCTCTATAAACCATGAACCAACTACTACTTCTTTGCCAGCAGGTCGCGTATCTCGGTGAGCAATATTTCCTCTTTTGTTGGTTCGGGATCAGGCGCAGGGGCCGCTTCTTCCTGTTTCTTTAGCGAGTTAATGCCTTTAACTATCAAAAAAATACAAAATGCAACTATTAAAAAATCAATAATATTATTAATAAACAAGCCATAATTAACGGCAGTTGCGGGTGTTTTGCCAACTGCCGGCTTTATAACATATTTTAAATCTTTAAAATCAATACGGCCTACCAAATAGCCTAATGGCGGCATAATAATATCGGTTACCAGCGAGGTGACAATTTTGCCAAAAGCGGCGCCGATAATAACGCCAACCGCCAGGTCGACCACGTTGCCGCGCATAGCGAACTCTTTAAATTCCTTTACAATAGCCATATTTATAGTTATTTTTATTAAAGTTATTAATAAAAATACATTCAGTTCAAACAAATGTTGTTTTCAGGCATTTACTTGTAATGTTTCTTTTAACTACAGGTAATTTTTTAACTATGTTCTAAATTTATAGGTAATTTGATGTAAATTTGCCTTATCTTATGCTTAAACAAAATCTCCAGCAAAAACTTTTACAGAAACTTTCGCCCCAGCAAATACAGTTTATCAAATTGCTGCAGGTTCCCACCGTATCATTAGATACGCGTATAAAAGAAGAATTGGAAGAAAATCCGGCACTTGAAGACCTGAGCTTAACCAACCTGAATGAACCCGAAGATGAATATCCCGACCGCGATCCCGATGAGGATACTTACAACAGCGATGAAGAACGGGGTGAAACGGATGAATTTAATATTGATGATTACCTGCAGGACGATAATGTAAACGAGTACGGATCGCGCTATGACCAAAATGGTGAGGATGAGGACGAGCGAAAGGAAATACCTATTGCCGTGCAAAGTTCGTTTTTTGAATTGCTACAGTCGCAGTTGGATATGCTTCCGTTATCAGACAAAGATTTCAAAATAGCCAACCAGATCATTGGCAGCCTTGATGATGACGGTTACCTGCGCAGACCAATAACCTCGCTTACCGACGACCTGGCATTTTCGCAAAATGTAATGGCCGAAGATGAAGAGGTAGAGGATATGCTGAAAGTAATACAGAGCTTTGACCCCCCCGGTGTAGGCGCACGCAGTTTGCAGGAATGCTTATTGATACAATTGAGAAAAAAGGACCCGAACGATCCGATCATCAAAAAAGCCATTATGGTTGTTGAGGATTACCTGGATGAGTTTACCCGCAAGCATTATGATAAACTCGAAAAATCATTGAACATGGACTCGAGAGAATTGCGGGGTGTTGTAAATGAAATTTTAAAGCTCAACCCCAAACCCGGCGACTCGAACGAAGTTAATACCAAGCAAATGCAGGTTATCCCTGATTTTCATATCAAGAATAGCGATGGTGTATTGATATTGACCTTAAACTCAAAAAACGCGCCTGAATTAAGGGTGAGCCGTTCGTACCAGGAAATGTTTCAGCATTATGATAAAGCATCGCAAAAAGATAAAAAACTAAAAGAGGCGGTACAATTTGTCAAGCAAAAATTAGATTCGGCAAAATGGTTCATTGATGCTATTAAACAGCGGCAGCAAACCCTGTTAAAAACCATGAACGCTATTATGCAATACCAGTACGAATTCTTTTTAACCGGCGACGACAAGAACCTGAAACCCATGATATTGAAAGATATTGCCGATAGAATAGGTATGGATATTTCAACTGTATCACGTGTGGCTAATTCAAAATATGTACAAACCGAGCATGGCACCTATTTGCTTAAATCATTCTTTTCGGAAGCCATTCAAACCGAAAGCGGCGAAGAGGTATCAAATAAGGAAGTAAAAAAGATACTCGAAGAACACATTGGTAAGGAAGACAAACGCCATCCCTTGGCCGATGAAAAGCTGACCGATATATTAAAAGAAGCCGGCTACAATATTGCCCGCCGTACTGTAGCAAAATACCGCGAGCAAATGAATATCCCCGTGGCAAGGCTGCGGAAGGAGTTATAAGTGATGCGTTGTGAGTTTCTGTTACTCATAACTTAACACTCAAAAACTATGCTGCGGACAGGTTACTTTATAGCGGTTATTCAGCAATAAACCTATCACTAATTCATGTGTACCATTACTTACGGTGTTTAGCGCCGATGTGGTAATATCATAAGAGTAGCCAACATTAATAAAAGAGCTCAGGTTAAAGCCGGCCAGTATGCCAAACGAGTCGCCATGCCGGTAGGCCCCGCCCAGCCAGAATTTATCCTGGAAAGAAAATTTCGCATTAATATCGTAAGTTATCGGGACAGGTTTTATTTCTTTTACCAAAAAAGAGGGTAACAGCGTTATATCATCTGATATATAAAGTTTGGTACCGGCAGTAAAAAAAACATGCGGAACAGTTTTACTTACATCTACCGCAGTATTGGATGTACTGAAATAAAGATTTTCGGGCAATATTTGCTGTACAGACAGCCCAACATAATAATCAGACGAATATAACCATGCACCTATTCCCACATCCGGCTTCCATTGGCTATTGTTTCCATTGGTAATAGCCGGGTCAAGCGGGGTGGCTAATGTAATTTCGGACGTGTTTAAACTAATGTGATTAATACCTGCAGATACACCGACAGCTAAATTTAAACGGGGAGCCAGCCCTAAATGGTAGGCATAAGAGGCGTCGATATTTGTTTGTGTAATAGGGCCCGCCTTATCAGACACAACCGAAAACCCAATACCGTGATGCGGCTCGGCCGCCTGGTAATATTGTGTATACATCCTGCTTGACGGGTTTATACCCCCTGCTTCAACAGAACCCATGGCATCGCCCTCAATAAAATTTTGCCCAATAGGGGCATTTATTGATAAATAACTGGTTACCGGCGCGCCATCCAAACCCGTCCACTGGCTGCGGTAGCCCATTTTAACATCCGTATAGTTTTCAATTCCGGTTACAGCAGGATTTAAAAGATAATTGTTAAATACGTATTGCGTATACTGCGGTAATTGTTGTGCCGTTACCCCTTGTATACCAACAATAATAAAAACAAATAAGTATAAAACCCTCTTTATTAACAATTTATGCCACATGCTTTTACTCACGCATCTTTATTTTGGTTCCTGGTTATTGTTTTGTAATATGCAGCAATTAAACGCTTTTACACTTTAATCATTGCCGAAACAACCTAATTAATTTGACGAATATAGCTTTTCTAAAATTACCTGTAATATAGTTAGTTATAAATTTACTTGTTATAGCAATATTTAACGCACTTCTGCTTTATACTTTTAGCGAATAATAGTTACATATCCTGAAAATGCTTTGCCACCGCTGCCGGTGTTTATAATGTAATAATATGTGCCGACAGGCAGTTCCACGCCTTTGTATTTACCATCCCATGCAATCGGATAACCATTTGAAAAATATACGCCGGCGCCATAGCGGTTAAATATCTCAACCGTACAATTAATATAGGTACTTAGGTTTTTAATGTCCCAGGTGTCGTTTATTCCATCGCCGTTAGGGGTAAACATATTGGGCACAATAACAGCAGCCCCAATTTGAACAACCGGGTTTATAGTAAGTAAGCCTGGTATATAAGTAAACACATAATTAGATGATATTGCGCCGCTTACTGTAATAGGATACTGACCCACGGGCGATGTAGTAACAGCCGCTGTAATTATGCTGGCCGGGGTTGTTAATTGCATCGGTCCGTCATTATTAACAAAACCATTGTACGTTATGGTTAAAACCGGGTTAATGGTTCCGAAAATCTTATTTTTATTATCCGCAGTTATAGATAATGGTGCCGGTGTTACGGTACTGTTAGGCATAGCTATACTCGCATTTGTGGGGCCGGTACCAGTTAACAAAATATTGCCGGCATAATTGCCAGCAGGTGTGCTTGATTTTAACCGGATATAAACCGGAGTTGGAGTAATTGTACCCCCCGCCCCTACGTTAACCGTATTGGTGAAAGTAAGGTTATTAGTGCTTATCTCGAAGCCGGGCGGTGAAGCAACCGTAATAGCCGAAGGCATATTAGTGCCTGATACATTAAATTGGGTACTTGCTGATGGTGTACCATAGGTTGTATTTAATGCCGATAAAATACCCGCTGCAGTAATGGCTGGAACTATGGTTGGGCTAATTGTAATTGTAAAAATCATAAATGAGCCACTGCAACCCTGCGAGTTCATTGGTGTAACTGTAATGGTAGCAATAGTGAAATTATTGGTGTTATTAGTAACGGTAAATGACGGGATGTTGCCCGTACCACTCGCTCCCAAACCAATAGCGGGATTATTGTTGGCCCATTGGTAAATAACCCCTGTACCTGTAAAATTAACCGCTGTGGTAGCAGCTCCATTCGCAAGGTTTTGGTTGGCTACCTGGTTCACTGTAGCTAACGCATTTACCGTGGCGGCTACCGCCACATTTTGGCTGGTTGCCCCTGCCGAAGTTAATACAACATTGCCTGTAATATTACCCGCTGAAGCCGAGGCCGCCGACCGCACATACACCACAACATTGTTCACCGTACCGCCCCCTTGAGGAACTATTATACTACTACCGTACCCGCTACCTTGGGTTAGCGATACCTCAAAACCAGCGGGCGCGGCAACGGTTATATTATTGGTTAAATTATTGCCAGAAACAATGATTTGCTGAATATTCGGGCTTGATGATGCGGTGCCCGCACAGGCGGCAATACTGCCGGTTGCGGTGCCTGCCACAATAGTTGGTGACAATACTGTCGGATTTACGGTAATAGTAAAAGTAACTGGTGTGCCGGTACATCCGCCCGATACAGGTGTGACCGTTATAGTAGCCGTAATGGGTATGTTGCCCGCATATACTGCGGTGAATGGCGCAATGTTACCTGTTCCGTTTGCGGCCATGCCGATACCGGGTGTGTTATTAACCCAATTATATGTATTAGCCGTACCTATAAAATTAACCGGAGTAGTTGCTGCGCCATTGGTAACAGTTTGGTTAGCTACCGCGTTTACCGTTGGCAGCGCATTTACAGTACCCGTAACCGCCACGGTTTGGCTGGTAGCACCCGTTGATGTAACTGTTATATTGCCGGATATATTTCCGGCTGAAGCCGATGTCGATGAACGCACATAAACTGTGCCGTTTACTATGCCCCCAATTTGATTAGCTGTTACAACATTGAAGTACGGACCCGCCGCGGCAAGCGCAACCTCAAAACCTGCAGGCGCGGAAGCTATGATATTTGCAGACAGATTAGCCCCGGAAACTGTAAACTGCTGAATATTTGGGCTTGCTGAAGCTGTACCCACGCAGGCAGAAATAGTGCCCGTTACCGCGCCTGTAGTTATAATGGGCACAGCAGCTGTTGGATTTACGGTAATTGTAAATGTAATTGGCGTACCACTACAACCATTCCCTTTGCTAATTGAAGTAGGATACAATAATGGATTTGTACCCGCAGGTATATTTGCAACTACTGTATTTGTTGCTGTATTAATAACATGTACCGTATTGGAGCCGTCATCGGTTATATACAGACGGCTACCATCCGGACTCATTACCGGATTGTCTAAAAGCCCTGCAACCGGTATGGTGGTAGTTACAGCATTATTTAATGTGTTTATAACAGATATTGTCTGCGATATTCTATTTGTCACGTAAACATAGTTCCCATCAGGACTTATCGCGGTACCAAGTCCGTAATTACCTGCCGGGATAGTTGCTGCTAAAGTATTGGTAGCCGTATTTATTACCGACACATTATTTGAAAACTGGTTTGATGTATATAACCGATTGCCATCCGGGCTTATTGATGTTCCTTGAGGATAATTACCTACTGCAATAGAGGATATTACTGAGTTGGTAGCCGTATTTATTATAATAATACTATTAGAACCACGACTTGTTACGTATAAACGTGTGCCGTCAGGACTTGGCAATATATCGGCTGCACCCGGGATACTGTTAATTGTTGCTTCCACCAAATTTGTTGTAGTATTGATAACAGATATAGTGCTAGACCCGAAATTGGCTACATAGAAATGACTGCCATCCGGGCTAATTGCCGAGTGCATAGGGTCTACACCAACAGGAATAGTTGCTATTACAGTATTAGTAGCAGTATTGATAACGGAAATATTATTAGGACTTGCATTTGATACATATATCTTGCTGCCATCAGGCGTTATTGCCATATCTTCGGGATTCATTCCTACTGTTATTGTGGCAATCACCGTGTTTGACAAGGCATCTATAGCCGAAACAGTAGTTCCTCCCTGGTTGATTACATACACATAATTACCATCCGGTGTTACAACGGTTTTTAACGG
>Ga0206969_1106_pt1 | contig 23923 bp, 24 predicted proteins | sample Alteio_BWOrgHeat_87_FD_153256 | JGI IMG/M metagenome (GOLD analysis project Ga0206969, IMG submission 153256) | Enriched cells from forest soil in Barre Woods Harvard Forest LTER site, Petersham, Massachusetts, United States -... | ecosystem: Environmental > Terrestrial > Soil > Temperate forest >... | reverse complement strand
CAAACGGCGAAGAATAACTAAAACGGTTTATGCGCGATGTATAATCGCCATAATAGTAATAATCATTGTCGGGGCTATAGCTATTTTGCCGGTTGGTGGTAACATCGGCATATCCAACCTGGTCGCCGGCTATAGCCTTTGTATAATAAACATCGTCACCGTTATTTTGCGTACCGGCTAATTTACTGGTGACAGAGCAGGAACTCAGCAAGACGATGCTGATAAGAACGATCCCTTTTGAAAGGTTCCTTTTCATGATTTTAGGTATTTGTTTGGTTTTTCCGGTTATGTTTAGTTATTCAACGTTCTAATAACGTATAAATTTATAAATTTGACACAATAATAAGTAATTAAACAGTCAAATTATATTTCACAACAATATGAGTAAAGGCGTTATAAGTAAAGATGAAGATTATTCGCAATGGTATAACGACCTGGTAATAAAAGCCGATATGGCCGAATATTCGCCGGTTAGGGGCTGTATGGTCATTAAACCGTACGGCTATTCCATTTGGGAGAAAATGCAGGCCGTACTGGATAAAATGTTTAAAGATACCGGTCACAGTAATGCCTATTTCCCGCTATTTATCCCAAAATCATTCTTTACAAAGGAAGCCAGCCACGTGGAAGGTTTTGCCAAAGAATGCGCGGTTGTAACTCATTACCGGTTAAAGAATGATGGAAATGGGAATATCGTGGTGGACGAAGATGCGAAACTGGAAGAGGAGTTAATTATACGTCCTACGTCGGAGACCATTATATGGAATACTTATAAAGGCTGGATACAATCGTACCGCGACCTGCCCATACTGGTTAACCAATGGGCCAATGTGGTGCGGTGGGAAATGCGTACCCGTTTATTTTTACGCACCAGCGAGTTTTTATGGCAGGAGGGGCATACCGCTCACGCCACATCAGAAGAAGCTGTTGCCGAAACCGAGCAAATGTTAAGGATATATGCTGATTTTGCCGAAAACTGGATGGCGCTACCCGTTATAAAAGGCAAAAAAACGCCGAACGAAAGGTTTGCAGGGGCGTTAGACACCTATTGCATAGAAGCATTAATGCAGGACGGTAAAGCGTTGCAGGCTGGTACCTCGCACTTTTTAGGACAGAATTTCGCCAAAGCATTTGATGTTAAATTTACCAGTAAAGAAAATAAGCTGGATTATGTTTGGGCAACTTCATGGGGGGTATCAACCCGCTTAATAGGAGCATTGATCATGGCGCATTCTGATGATGCTGGTTTGGTATTGCCGCCAAAACTGGCGCCTATACAAGTAGTGGTGGTGCCTATTTACAAACACGAGGAAGAACTGGAAAACATTACAGCTTACGTAAACACGCTCATCAAAGCCTTAAAAGCAAAAGATATCTCGGTGAAATTTGATAACCGCGATACCCATCGCCCCGGTGCCAAGTTTGCTGAATATGAATTGAAGGGCGTACCATTGCGCGTGGCAATAGGCAGCCGTGACATGCAAAACGGAACCGTTGAACTGGCCCGACGTGATACAAAAACAAAAGAGACGGTTAGCCAGGATGGTTTAACAGCCTATATTGAAGCGTTATTAGAAGAAATTCAGCAAAATATTTATAAAAAAGCATTGGCGTTCAGGGCAGAAAATACTGTTGAGGTTGACAGCTACGAAGAATTTAAACGCCTCCTTGACGAAGAGCCTGGATTTTTATCGGCCCACTGGGATGGCACTGCCGAAACCGAACAAAAAATTAAAGATGAAACCAAGGCTACCATACGTTGTATACCTTTGGATAATAAACAGGAAGCGGGCAAGTGTATTTTAACCGGCAAGCCTTCCAGCCAGAGGGTGTTATTTGCGCGGGCGTATTAAAGTATAGTGAGTAGTTGATTGGGTTGACTAAGTGAGTGGTTGTGTTTTGGTGAGTGGTTGATTAAGTAGATAGGTGAGTGGTTGAGTTTTAGGTGTATTAATCAAATTAACATTTAGTCATCCTTAATTTTAAAATAACTATTCACTTAATCAACTCAATAAACCAATTAACTAAAAATGGCATCTTTTACTGAATTAGAAGTTTGGAAACAGTCAAGAAAAATAAGAAACTGGATAACTGATTTAATTAAAAATTTTCCTGCGGAAGAAAGGTACCGTTTGGCAGATCAAGTAATACGCTCATCACGTTCTATAGGTAATAATATTGCCGAGGGGCATGGGCGATTTCATTACCAGGACAATATTAGGTTTTGTATAATGGCCAGAGGTTCTTTATCTGAAACACTTGATCATTTAATAATAGCATTTGATAACAAATTAATTAAAGAAGAAGATTTGCAAACCTTTCAAACTGAATATGAAAGTTGTTTGAAGCTGCTAAATGGATATATTCAATATCTTAAAAAGAAAAAAGTTGATGAATTGAGCTAACTACTCACCTAATCAACCCAATCAACCATTCACCAAAATATGAAATTCGCAACAAAAGCTATACACGCAGGGCAGGAGCCCGATCCAACTACCGGGGCGGTGATGACGCCAATATATCAAACCTCTACCTATTGGCAAAAATCGCCGGGCGATAATAAGGGGTATGAATACTCGCGCGGAACAAACCCCACCCGCAAGGCGCTGGAAAATTGTTTGGCAGCTTTAGAGAATGCTAAATTCGGACTGGCTTTTTCAAGTGGAATGGGTGCTACAGATGCCGTAATGAAATTGCTGTTGCCCGGAGATGAGGTTATTACCGGCAATGACCTCTATGGTGGTTCATATCGTATGTTCACTAAGATATTTGCCAATTATGGCATTAAGTTTCATTTTTTAGATCTGTCAAATCCGGACAATATCTGCCAGTATATTAATGATAAAACCAAACTGATCTGGATTGAAACGCCAACCAATCCGACCATGCAGATAGTTGATATAGCGGCAATAGCTAAGATTAGCAAACAAAAGAATTTAATGCTGGTGGTTGACAATACCTTCGCCTCGCCATACCTGCAAAACCCTATCGACCTGGGCGCCGATATTGTAATGCACTCGGTAACCAAATACATCGGCGGCCATTCGGATGTGGTGATGGGGGCCCTGATGCTGAACGATGAGGACCTGTATAAACGCCTTTGGTTCATCTACAATGCCTGTGGCGCTACACCGGGACCCATGGACAGCTTTTTAGTGCTACGCGGCATTAAAACCCTGCACCTGCGCATGAAAGCGCATTGCGAGAATGGACGAAAAATAGCAGAGTTCTTAAAAAACCATCCACGTGTTGATAAAATATACTGGCCGGGTTTTGCCGACCATGCTAACCACGATGTTGCCAAAAAACAAATGCTCGATTTTGGGGGAATGATATCTATCACTCTAAAAGGAGCCGACTTACAAGAAACTTTTAAAGTAGCCTCATCATTTAAAGTATTCACTTTGGCCGAATCATTGGGTGGGGTAGAGTCACTGATCAATCACCCGGTTACCATGACGCATGCCTCCATACCAAAAGCCGAAAGAGAAAAGGTTGGCGTGGTTGATAATTTATTACGCTTAAGCGTAGGGGTAGAGGATGTGGATGATTTGCTGGAGGACCTCTCCCGGGCATTAGCTTAATACATGATAACTGATATCAAAGCTTTCCTCGATTCTAAAGTTGAGCAATACAACCGTCCCGATTTTATAAAAAACGATCCGGTTTGTATACCGCACCTGTTCAGCAAGAAACAGGATATTGAGATCATGGGGTTTTGGGCGGCAACGCTGGCCTGGGGGCAGCGGGTTACTATCATCAACAAATGCAAAGAGTTAATTGCGCTGATGGATGACGCGCCTCATGATTTTATCATCAATCATGAAGAACCTGATCTGAAAAAGTTATTGCGCTTTAAGCACAGAACATTTAATGATATTGATACGCTATATTTTATTTCGTTTTTCAGGCATCATTATTCACAGAACGAATCGCTTGAATCGGCATTCATACCCGCCGATGGCAATTACACCCCTTTCAGGGGGTTGGGGGGCTTCCGGTCCTACTTCTTTTCCTTACCCGATTTCCCTCACCGCACAAAAAAGCACGTATCCTCACCTGCACAAAAATCAACCTGTAAACGGCTGAATATGTTTTTACGTTGGATGGTACGTAAGGATAATTGTGGGGTAGACTTTGGGATTTGGAACCGCATCAAGCCATCAGAATTAATAATGCCCTGCGATCTGCATGTCGACCGTGTGGCACGTAAACTCGGCCTCATCACCCGCAAAAAAACCGATTGGCAAACGGCCGTTGAACTAACTGAACGCTTACGTGAGTTTGACCCGCTTGATCCGGTTAAGTATGATTTTGCTTTATTTGCTTTAGGAATAGAAGAAAAGTTTTGATGAGGATTGCCGATTAATTTCGTTCCAATTTATCCAGTAAATCATACAATTGACTAGTTGATATAATGTCAATAAAATTTGTTGATTGAAGCCCTGATATTAATTCTTTGTCCCCTGTCCAGAGTTTTCCTTTAAGATGTTTAGTTAAAGCAACAAAAGGCGTATCGTTTATATCAATCCCTACTAAAGCCTTCTCAGATGACATTATAGTTTTTTGAGGTAGCAGGTTTTCGTTAACAAATATGATATTTTTAGTTAGTAAAAACTCTAATTCATCAAGTTCTTGAGGAGAGCGTTTTAAATATTTCAGTATTTTATTGCGGTGTTTTAAAAGTTCGGTTCTTAAAAAGTCGCAAGTGTAAAATTGAAAGTGATGTTTTGAATTAATAATTATTTTTCCCATTCTGCTACCCGGATTTAGAATGGCGCTAAAAATTATATTTGTATCAATAACAACCTTTACCCTCACTTAACTAAACGTTTTTTATTTTCTGCCCACCAATCCTTATTGATTTTAGAAGAAAGCTCATCTATTTCTTTTTGAGTGGCTTTGCTGTCGGAAGTAAGCTCTTTGTAACGCGCGTAGTCGATAAAATCCTGCAAATCATCAGTATTAACTGATGCAGGTAATCTTATAATTACTTCTTTATTATTTCGTTCAATGATCATTTTATTATTCCTTTATTCAAAGATAATTAAAAGTAGTTAAATTTGGCTATGCCAAAAATCACAGAAAATAAGAATGCTGATGAATACCCTTTTTCGTTAGCTGAAATTGAAAGCCTGGCTAAAACAAGGCAGGATTATATTGATGGTAAAACCACTGCCCGCAATTGGACGGAGATAGAAGAGGACTTAGACAATACCTATCGAATAAACAGAATTTGAACTCAGACCGTTTTAAAACAGAACATACTAACCAATTATCAGACTTTTTAGCCGGGAAATCTGATTATACCTTATCACTCTACAATCATTTTTTAACTAAATTTAAAAAGATAGGTGATATTACAGTAGAACCTACCAAAACCATGATAGGTATATCCAATTCACACAGGCGTATTGCGTGGGTAACACAAATGGGCAAAAACTTTATCCATGTGGTTTTTCCGTTTGAGCAACCCTATTATGATAATTTATGTTTTCAAAAAATAGCTAAGGTGCCTGGTCAGCAACAGTTTAATCATCATTTCAGGATGTTAAGTGTGGATGATTTGAATAAAGAGGTGTTGGGGTTTATGAGGTTGGCTTATAAAGATGAGTTATAGTTATTCTAATTTGCGACCTTTGCTTTCGGCTTATGGATCATAACTGCTATGATCCATGAACTATTAACTATGAACTGATGACCAATACCGAAGAAACCATAGTAGCCTTAGCAACCCCAACCGGAACCGGCGCAATTGGTGTTATACGCTTATCTGGCCCCGACGCCATAGTAATTGCCAATAAGGTGTTTAAGGGGAAAGACCTCACTAAACAACAATCACACACTATCCATTTTGGTAACATAATGGATGGCGACCTTATATTGGACGAGGTATTGGTGTCGTTATTTATAGCACCTAAATCATATACCAGGGAGAATGTGGTTGAAATTTCTTGTCATGGCTCGGCTTATATTATAGAATCTATTATCAAACTCCTCATCAAAACCGGGGCACGGTCGGCCAAACCCGGCGAGTTTACTTTACGTGCATTTTTAAACGGACAGATGGACCTCTCGCAAGCCGAAGCAGTTGCCGACCTGATCGCATCCAATTCCAAAGCATCGCAACAGGTAGCTTTGCAGCAGTTAAGGGGCGGGTTCAGCAATCAGCTGCAAACCCTGCGTGACCAGCTGGTGCAGTTTGCTTCGCTGATTGAGCTGGAGTTGGACTTTGCCGAGGAAGATGTAGAGTTTGCCAATCGCGACCAGCTAAAAAAACTCATCCATGAAATAACACGGGTTATTACTGTATTGATAAAATCATTTGAATTGGGGAATGCCATTAAGCAGGGTGTAAATACTGTAATAGCAGGCAAGCCAAACGCGGGTAAATCAACTTTATTGAACGCCCTGCTTAACGAGGAACGCGCCATAGTAAGCCATATACCCGGCACAACCCGTGATACAATTGAAGAAGTGCTGAACATACATGGCGTTAATTTCCGGCTCATAGATACCGCAGGCTTACGTGAAGCTACCGACACTATTGAGAAAATAGGGGTAGAGCGAACTATGGAGAAGATCAATCAATCTGCTTTGTTGGTTTATGTGTATGATGCCGAGCAAATAACCCTCGAAGAACTGAACAGCGATCTAAAAAGTTTACAGCGCCCTAATGTGACTATGCTGGTTGTAGCTAATAAAGCCGACCTGCTTACTCCTGAACAATTAAGCGCTTTGCCGCACACACAAAGCGCTGTTATCATTTCGGCTAAAGAGAAAAGGCATATTGACGAACTAAAAGCTAAAATATACCACGCGGCAGTAAAAAATGAATTAGATGGCAATGAAACCCTGGTAACCAACGTTCGCCACCTGGAAGCGCTGCAAAAAACTGAAGATGCGTTAGCGAGGGTATTAAGCGGAATAGATACCGTTACTTCTGATTTCCTTTCAATGGATATTAAACAAGCGCTGCATTACCTGGGCGAAATTACCGGCGCGGTTACTACCGATGATTTGCTGGAAAACATTTTTAGCAAATTTTGTATCGGAAAATGATATTTTTAACTATTTGATAATCAAAAGTTTATCTTTATATTTTAGAAGGTTAAAATCGTTGCTTTTTTATGTGTCATAGATATTTAGTTAAACGATCGCATACTGAGCGGAGTTAAAAAAAGTCCTGAGGTGAGGCCATATGATTAGTATAAGTGCGAACCAAGGGGAAATATATCAATAATCCGCAAATTTGCGGAGAAAAAGTTCTATATTTACCGCATAATCGCGGAAAATATGTATATACATCAATTAAAAAACTGGCCTTCGTTCACTTGGGACACCGAAGCGATACTCGTTCGTTTAGGTGAAGTACGACACCGACAGGGACGTATATTAGGATTAATGAGTTCGGCTGGTTTTAAGCTGCAAGAAAGCGCTGTATTAGATACCTTGACATTGGATGTTACCAAATCAAGCGAGATAGAGGGGGTGAAGCTTAATATCGATCAGGTAAGATCTTCGATAGCGCTCAGGCTAGGTATAGAACTTGCGGGGGCCGTGCCTACCGACCGAAATGTAGACGGAGTGGTTGAAATGATGTTAGACGCAACCCAAAAATATATGGATGATTTAACTGCAGATCGTTTATACGATTGGCACGCGGCTTTATTCCCAACCGGTAGAAGTGGTATGCATAAAATCACAGTAGCAGCTTGGCGTATGCCCGAGGCCGGCCCGATGCAAGTGGTTTCAGGGGTAATGGGCAAAGAGAAAATACACTTTGAAGCTCCTGAAGCTGAGCGATTGTCTACTGAAATGGACTCATTTTTTAATTGGTTTAATGCTGAACCCACTACCGATGCGGTATTGAAAGCAGCAATAGCGCATTTATGGTTTGTAACCATACACCCATTTGATGATGGCAATGGTCGTATTACCCGAGCAATTACTGATATGCAACTTGCCCGCGCCGACGGAACATCTCAGCGTTTTTATAGTATGTCTGCCCAAATATTACGAAAAAAAGCAGCTTATTATGATATGCTGGAACAAACGCAAAAAGGTGATATGGATATTACCCATTGGTTAAGCTGGTTTTTAGATTGCTTATTCCAGGCCATGGATCACACTGAAGAAACTTTATCTGTCGTTACAAACAGAGCTCGATTTTGGGAAAAGAATCGAGAGGTTTCGTTAAATAATCGTCAGCAATATGTAGTCAGCGTGTTGCTTGACGAATTTTATGGCAAGCTAACCAGCACGAAATGGGCTAAAATGACTAAGAGTTCTCCTGATACTGCACTAAGAGACATACAAGACTTGATAGAAAAAGGCATATTGGAAAAAGAAACCGGTGGTGGCCGAAATACAGCTTATAGTTTAATCGCTTAACACTTTTATCACCAATCATTCAAATTACCATAGCTATTTAAAACTCTCCTGGTTTTATAAAAAACATAGGGTATTCTGGCAAATCATCGCGTACGCATATGCTGTCCCATTCATCCGACCCAAAAAACTCATATTCACAATATTCACTATAACAAACATCCGCGTTAAATATATTCATCATGGTGACAACGGCAATAGGGTATAGCGTCATGTCATCAAAATTTAATGCTAATTTAATTATATCCCCTGCATCATTATAACCGTCCATAAACGCTTGCATTTGTCGCCATGACTTTTCTTTGCTATCGTTTAAATGCTCCGTACTACCTACGCTTAGTTTAATTCGATCATACAAAGTATCCCAATAAGTTTCCCATTCTGAAAGCATTTGAGGGATAAAAACTTCTTTTTCTATGCCCGCGTCAAGATATATTTCACTCCAAAAAGACTCATTAGTCATAGTATAAATTTCATCATACGATTTTTGGTCGATATAATATCTTAGGTTTCTTGTTTTGCCTTCGTAAGTATCAATTACAAAATCATTGCGTTCCAAAGTTGTAAAGTGAATTTCTGATCCGACGGCCTGAACAAAATATTGACCCCTGTTTAGTTTTGAGTGATACTCAAATGCTTCAATAAATTTATCATACTCAGGAATACCATGTTCTGAATTTTCCTTGTTAAATAATTTCCTTGCAATACCTTCAATGCCATCTTTAAGAGACCAGGTATTTATTTCATCTATTATTATGCGAATTGGATTAGGATTATCATCAATCACTAATCCGTTGTATTTCTCAGTGATATGTTTTTCTAAATCGGAAATAGTAAAGTAATAAGTATCTTCCCATAAAAGTTTCTTTTTCTTGTTATCCCATAAAACTAATCCGTGATGATAAACTAATTCTATTTCTTCAAAGCCACGCTTATCCGATATTTTACAGAAAAGCGTTGTTTTATTGTTGCGTTTTACACTGAATGAAATTTCTACTATGTTGGAATCGATTTCATTATTAAGCATTTGTCCAACATCAAAATCTGACATATCCAATTCCATAAACGGGTGATAATTAATAACAATATCCTCAATTTGTGTTCTTGACTGTTCATTAAGTTTATTTTGATTGGGTATATAAATTTTCCAATGCTTAGCAGTTTTAGTAATATTTTCTATGTCCAATAATTGCCAATAAACCTGGTCATTTAATTGATCATGAAAAAACATGAATACAGGGATTCGTTCCGCTAATGATAGCCAATAGGTGTAATGAGCATCTGACATATAAATTGTAAAACCCAATTTAGTTCGCCTAACTTTTTTAGTGCCTCCTTTTATTTGTGCAGCAAACAATTTTCCGCTTGGGCGGTCACTTATTGTAGTTTCCAATATAGCATCAATGCCGAAATCTATTGTTGGCTGTTCACGAAATATCCAGTTAAATTCAATTGCAATTCGGGCTACGCGATATATGGCTTTTCTTTCTTTTATAATCGTTATCATGATTTCAATAAGCTTCGATGAGGATATAAAATTGCTAAAAAAAATAGTATTTCACAACATTTTGCGCTGCTAGTTTTTCATAGCAATTATTCGTTTATTAGGAAAACAGCGATTAAATTACCTAGGATAACAACATCAATCTGCGCTTTAAGATTATTTAAAATTCAACCAGCTTAATTATCAAAAACCCAGTGTATCGCTTTCTTGGGTGGATTGCTCAAAGTATAAGAGTTACCCTCTGGCTTTTAATACATATATATTAAATGACTGGTCTTCGTTCACTTGGGATACGAAGTTATAATCGTTCGGTTAGGTTAAGAAGGATACCTACTCATTTGTAACTCAATCTTTTTAAATGTTTGTAATTCAATAATTTATGGATATTTGTATCAGTAAGTAAGCATGTTCACATTTTTAAAATGATATAAATAATAACACCTAAAAAGCTTATTGTCATAATTCCAATTTGCTACAGAATTTATAGTTACTATTGCCAATAATATGTCCCCCCATAGTGCGGCGTATTAAAATAAAACCATTTTATAATAGGTGTTCCTTTTTCAGTTATAAAGTCCTTATTGTATTTTATGCCTCCGCAAATTCTCTATTATATAAGTTCTTATGGTTACTTAGCTATATTTCTGCTTGTTTTCTTACAGGAGATTGGGGTTCCCGTTCCTCTGCCCAACGAATTATTAATGTTGTTTTCCGGGTATCTTGTTTTTAAAGGTGTATTGCTTTTTTCAGTGGTTGTTTTGATTATCATTTCAGCCGATTTTTTAGCCACAATGGTCTTATACAACCTTTTTTATTATGCGGGTAATTATATTATAAATAATAAGCCTAAATGGTTTCCGTTATCTGATATAAAGTTGAACAACCTGAGGGGTAAAATAAGCAAGGGGGGATTATTGACGGTAGCCATTTGCAGGCTTACCCCATTCATTCGCGGCTATACCTCGGTGATCTCTGGCCTGGTACACATCAAGCCAAGAATATTTATACCTATCGCCCTGCTTTCTTCAATTTTAGTTTGCGGGTTTTATGTAACAACGGGTAAATATTTTGGCCCGTATTGGAACCAAATAATAGCGGACTGGTCGGTTTATCAATACTATATTTTGAGTGTAGTTCTGCTTATATTAGCGGTGTACACTATTGCAAAATTTAATAAGCACTATAAAGATAAAAAAAGAATGGCCGAGGATCTTAAGTATGAAACAGACCAGTTATTAACCATTCACATGGTTTCTGAAACGGCTTATGTAACCCAGGGACAGGGTGTACATACCGCTTTTTTAGAATTAGTTGAATTATTAAAAGATGAAAAGAACATCCGTATTGTAATTAATAATGAAGGTACCGGGAATATCTTTCATTCACATACATATGGACCTTATTATTTCTGGAAAGGGCAACGGTATAAAGGAAGGCGTATTATTACCGCCCATGTGATACCCGATTCCAGTAGAGGGGCTATTCCTTTTTGGAAACAACTGCTACCCATTACCAATTTATATTTAAAACTTGCTTATTCTTTTGCAGATGTTGTGGTAGCTATCTCACCGATGGTTGAAAAAGCAATTAAGGATATGGGCGTTAAAACCGATGTTGTCCGGATATATAACCCGGTTTTGACAGAAAATTGGGCGAGGACAACTGAGAACCGGGAAAAAGGCAGGCAGCTACTGGGTATTAAACCAAACGAAAAATTGATACTGGGAGTAGGGCAACTACAGGAAAGAAAGGGTGTAGAGGATTTTATCGATATGGCCTCGGCCATGCCCGATTCAAAATTTGTATGGGTTGGCGGCCGGCCGTGGGGGGCATTTACGGAAGGAGTTCAGCGTATTAATAACCGGATAGAAAACGCACCTTCTAATATTTTCTTTACCGGTTTAAAAGAAATTGAAGATATGCCACCTATGTATGCTGCAGCCGATATTTTTTTATTCCCCTCATACCAGGAAAATTGCCCCCTGGCCCCACTGGAAGCCGCGGCATCAGGTTTGCCGGTGGTATTCAGGGATATCAAAGAATACAGTACCTTATATCAGTTGCCCTATCTGAAAGCTGCAGACACCGCTGATTTTATAAAAATTGCGCATCAGTTACTAAACGATCAGGATTATTATAATGAAGGGGTTAAGATCTCAGAAAAACTGGTAGAAAAGTTTGATAAAAATAAAATCAAAGCTGAATTTCTTGATTTATATGCACAGGTATTTTCTAATGCTTATAAGGGCCATTTAAAACCTTTAAATATAGCACCGGTAATTTCTCACGCTATAAGTGAAACAACTGAAGTATTGTAACTAAAATAATCAACACTACATTTTTTATTGAAAAGAACATTGGCCTTTTAGTTAGCAAGCCTTACATCACTATAAATTAACCGAAAACACACTCAACTTTTTTGTGTTATTAATTGTAAGTTTGCCCTTACCAATATAAACTAATTTACCTACGCATTTACCTAAAAATGCCCTATTTTAACAGCTAACCTATGAATATTAAACACTTTAATAAGTTTTTTTTAATTGCTTTATTTGCCGTAGTAACAAGTTGTTCGAAAAAAAGCCCCGATACGGTAATAAATGTTACGCCAACACCAGCTGCACCTGTTGCGCCAGTTACTCCTGTAATTCCGCCAAATAATAACCCGCCTACGCCTTCGCCTCCGGGTGATGTGGTAGGTAAAATTACCGTAGGATACCAGGGATGGTTTGCCGCTATTGGCGATGGTTCACCCATTAACGTTTGGTGGCATTGGGCGCAGAATCAATCGCAAATACCTTCCCCCAGTAATATCAGCATAAAAGCATGGCCAGACGTACGTGATTATACCTCTACTTTCCCAACAGCGTTTGCAAACCTGGGTAACGGCCAACCCGCCGCGTTGTTTTCTTCTTTTACAGATCAAACTGTAAATATCCAGTTTCAATGGATGCAGCAAAATAATATTGATTGCGCGGCGCTGCAGCGATTTAATCCAACCGGTTCGGAGGGCCCGGTTCGTGATGCTATTACAGCTAAAGTTAAAACTGCCGCAGAAACATACGCGCGCAAATTTTATATTATGTATGATGTAAGCGGCTGGACCAATATGCAAACCCAAATAAAATCAGACTGGACCAATAAAATGTCATTATACACTACATCATCCGCATACGCTAAACAAAATGGAAAACCGGTAGTCTGTATTTGGGGATTTGGCTTTAATGATGCCAATCATCAGTTTACCACTGCTGCCTGCCTTGATGTGATCAACTGGTTCAAAAGCCAGGGCTGTTATGTTATTGGCGGTGTGCCTACACATTGGCTTGCCCAAACCAGCGATTCACAGCCGGGTTTTTTAGGTGTGTACAATGCTTTCAATATGTTATCGCCCTGGATGGTAGGCCGAATTGGCAACGCCGGAGATAGTGATAGCTTTTATACCAATATAAATTTGGCCGACCAGGCTTACTGTAATGCCAATAATATTGATTACCAGCCTTGCATATTACCTGGCGATCTGTCGGTACACCAACGGGCCCACGGCGATTTTATGTGGAGGCAATTTTATAATATGACAAGGCTCGGCTGTCAAGGAATTTATATATCTATGTTTGACGAATTTAATGAGGGGAATCAAATTGTTAAAACAGCCGAAACAGCGGCATTTGCCCCTGTAGGCGGTGGGTTCGTTACGCTTGATGAAGATGGAACAGCGTGTTCGGCAGATTATTACATGCGGTTAACTGGCGATGGAGGTAAAATGTTTAAAGGGTTGATCCCGCTTACGGCAGTCCGCCCAACTTCACCACAGTAAAAATGGTGGACTGTTATTAGGTTATTATGTTATTGGTTATTAGGATAGGTAACAATTAATAACTTTATAACTAATAACCGAATAACTTAACGCTATTTCACGATCTTGTAAATAGTACCCTTTGTATTTCCCGGCGATGTATCAGGGCTGGTTATCACATATATTTCGCCCGAAGGGTCCTCGCCCCAACTGGTTATTTTTAAATTTGCAGGATAGTTTTGCAGCGTAACTTTTCCCCTCTGCCATTCATCACCGGTTTTTTGTATGTAAAATATTGGCCCGGTCCAGTCAGCAAAAAAGTATTTGCCTTTTATAGCAGGCAACTGCTTTCCTTCATAAACATAACCGCCGATAACACATACACCCTCACGGTGACCGTATTCGGCTATTGGTTTGGTAATCCCTGTGATGTCACAGTTTAGTTTAGGGTTAAAGCAGTGGTTCCCTTCCGTTATGCGCCAGCCGTAATTCGCGCCTTTTTCAATAATATCAACTTCTTCCCAGGTACTTTCGCCGACATCGCTGGTAAATAACTGCTTAGTGGTCTTGTCGAAAGAAAACCGCCAGGCATTACGTATGCCATACGCCCATATTTCGGGCCTTGCGCCGGGTTTGTTAACAAATGGATTATCTTTTGGTACAGTATAAGTTGAATCGCTGTTTACATTTATACGCAATATTTTACCAAGCAGGGTATTCATGTTCTGCCCGTTTCCTATCGGCCCGTGCTTATCGCCGCCACCGCCGCCATCACCCATAGAAACATATAAATAACCGTCGGGCCCGAATTTGATACAGCCGCCATTATTGCCCTGCTGCGGACTATCAGAAGTAAATATGATCCGCCCGCTGTTCGGGTCAACCGGGGTTGAATTAGCAGATAGCGTGTATTCAGCCACCACATCTTTATGATCGGTTTTAAGCGCGGTAGGGGGTGCGCAGTAAAACACGTATACTTTTCTATCACTACTGAACTTTGGGCTTATAGTAAAGCCCAATATTCCCCGTACATCAAACCCCATATTAATGTTTACCAGTTTACTGTGAATATCCAATACGGGTGCGTCCATTAGCTTGCCTTTTTTTATCAAACGAATCTTACCGGCCAGTTCGGCCACCAAAATATCGCCATTGGGGGCAAAAGCCATATCAAGGGGTGCTTGCAGGTCGGTAACCAATTGTTGGGCGTTTAGGGTAATAGTAGGCGCTGTATCATCATTTTTAATTGCCCGGTTTTTACGAAACACATAGGAGGGGAGCAGCAGCATTACTATTCCTAAACAAGACAGTAATAACAGGACAGGCAACCGCCCTGGAAATAAATTGGTACGCGATAATTTCATTGAGGGTTTATTTAACATTAATTGCGAAACAATAATAATCTTTATTTTTTGCAAAAAGTGTATGATAATGGCCTATAGGTATACTGCTCAATAAAGTACTTCTATTATAAAATGATATAAAGTTATTAACTAACTGATAGGTAATTATTTATTTATTAAAACAAAATTATATTCTGTGATAAATGTTACAAATCAATTCGATATGTTAATTTGCCAAATATAATTTTGTTTATATTATTTTATACATTTATATAATTAATAATCAATTATTTATATAGCTTATTTATACTAATAATTATAGCGGTAGTAACTTGCATTAAAATCCTTACTCATTTCAGTAAAACGTGCCGAAACAGTTTTTAAAAATTCTTCGTCAAGCAATTCAAATATGCTGTTAACGCCATCGGTCACATCCGCCTCGGCTATTTTATAACTCTGCTCTAATACACCCCGTTCTATTTTAACAATAAACTTTTGGTTCATATAGAAAATGGATATTTTAAATTCTGGGTGGGGGAGTTCGGCTATTATTCTCATGGTTATTAAAATTAATCCTTTTGCTAAATAAAAGATTAAATATGAGATTTAACTTATTTACTTTCAAACCCGCATCACTACATTTGCTTCATGGCAGAAGACCTAACAATTACAACCTCAACCGATAAAGAAGAACAATACAGGTCGCTAATACCCCAAATAACGGCGCTGATTGAAGGCGAACCCGACATGGTTGCCAACCTTGCTAATATATGCGCGGCTTTAAAGGAGCAGTTTAAATGGCTTTGGGTGGGGTTTTATTTGGTGAAAGGGGAAGAATTGGTACTAGGGCCGTTCCAGGGGCCGGTGGCCTGTACGCGTATAGCAAAAGGGAAAGGAGTGTGCGGCACTGCCTGGCAGCAAGAAAAAACATTGATCGTACCTGATGTTGATGAATTTCCGGGCCATATTGCCTGTAGCTCTGCTTCGCGGTCTGAAATTGTGGTGCCGTTATTTTATAATGGTGAGGTTGTTGGTGTGTTAGATGCTGACAGTGAAAACCCGACGCAATTTGATGAAGTGGATGCCCGCTGGTTAGAGCAGGTTGTAAAACTGGTTAATTTTAATGAGTAAGATATTTTTAATTGCCGGGTTAGGCGCCGACACGCGGGTTTATAATAATATTGACCTGCATGGGCATGAGGTAACACCTGTTGACTGGATATTACCCCATAAACATGATAATTTAACTACTTATGCCCAAAGACTCATAGTTCAATATCATATTACCCCAAATTCTGTAGTTATCGGTAATTCATTGGGTGGGATGATAGCAATTGAGATGGCTAAACTGATTCCGCTGAAAAAAGTAATTTTAATATCAAGTATTAAAACAATTAGCGAGGCGCCCCGGTATTTCAGCTTTTTTCGCAAACTGCCTATTTATAAAATTGTACCTAAAAAACTGTACAGTTCATTTGGGGTGTTTATTGAGTTTTTTTTCGGGGAAATGAACAAGGCCGACCTGTGGCTCTTCAAAGACATGCTTAAAAAATGTTCCCCGGTTTTTTTACGTTGGGCCATGGAAGCTTCGTTGCTTTGGAAAAACGAAACTATACCACCCAATGTATATCATATAGCAGGAGATAAGGACCTTATATTTTCTAATAAAAAGATTAAAAATGCCACAATAATTAAAGGCGGCACCCATATTATGGTATTTGATAAGGCAAAGGAAATAAATAAATTATTAAAGAAAATTTTGAAGGAAAAATGAAGCTGCCTTTATCATTTTATCAACGTAATGATGTGGTTGCTATTAGCCGGGAACTGCTGGGTAAGTATTTATTCACTTGCATTAACGGTGAACTAACTGGTGGATATATTATTGAAACAGAGGCCTATAATGGCATAATTGATAAAGCTTCACATAGCTTTGGTAACCGCTTAACACCCCGGACTAAAACCATGTACTTGCAGGGCGGCATTGCTTATGTGTATTTGTGTTACGGCATACATGAAATGTTTAACATTGTAACATCGGTTGAAGGGCAGCCCCACGCTATTTTAATTCGCGCCATACAACCCACGGAAGGTATAGATATAATGTTAGCACGACGGAACATGAGCATTTTAAAGCCCAATATAACTTCAGGCCCCGGATCTGTTGCGCAAGCTTTAGGTATATCGCGTAATATAAACGCTATAAGCCTGCAAAGCGATATCTTATGGATAGAAGACAGTGGACTGGTTATTCCCGGCGAAAACATCGCGGCAGTGCCGAGGGTAGGGGTGAGCTATGCGGGCGAGGATGCTTTGTTACCCTACCGGTTTTATATAAAAGGTAATATTTATGTAAGTAAGCCAAATAAATAATCAGTCCCGGGCTATTATAATAGTTTGATGATCCCGGTGGTGTTTACTGATAAGTTTAAAGCGAATAAACAATAATATTGCCGATACCATTAAGCCCAATACCAGCCCGTACCAAACGCCGGTGATTCCCCATTTTAAATGTATGCCCCAATAATACCCTATGGGCAAGCCTACTACCCAATACGCTAAAAAGGTAATTATGGTAGGAATATTAACATCGCCCATACCTCTTAAAATCCCGAGGCCCACAACCTGCGTACCATCAAATAACTGGAATATGGCTGCTATGATAAGTAACTGTGCTGCAATGAGTATTACTTTATTATCTGAAGTGTACATCCACGGTAATAAATGGTTGCCAAATGTAAATATAAGCGCGGTTATACTCATAAATGCTAATACAAGATGATAACTGGCGGTGCTTGATAACCGCAAGTTTTTATGATCTTTAACGCCAAAATAGTTACCCGATTTAATTGCCGCAGCAGCGGATAGGCCGCTCGACATCATATAAGTAATAGAAGCCAGGTTAATGGCTATCTGATGCGCGGCAAGCTGTATAAGTCCAATAGTCCCGATAATAACCGCGGCAGCGCTAAAGGCACTTATTTCAAAAGCATATTGTAAAGCTACTGGCGCGCCGATCTTCAATATTTTCATACTGCGAACACGGTCAATATTCCTCAGGGCAAATCCCTTTAGATATTGCTTAAAGTTTTTTGACCGGAAAACATATATGCCCATAACCAAAGCCATTGTACAACGGTCTATCAATGTACTGTAGCCAACGCCCATAATACCCATTGGATGAATGCCAAACAATCCCTTTACAAAGGTTATTCCCAAACATATGTTTAAAATATTCCCCCAAATGGATATCATCATCGCTTGTTTGGTAAACCCCAGGCCCTCGGCAAATTGTTTGAACGTGTTAAATACCATGATCGGGATCACCGATGACGCCAGCAACAATAAAAATGGCTTTGCCTGTTTAACAACTTCTGGAGATTGATGTAAATGATCAAGAAAAAAAACCGGACCAAATGCAACAATTGCAAAAAGCGCTATCCCGCTTAAAACATTAATAAATAAACTATTGGAGAGTAATTGACCGCATTCTGCAAATTCTTTGCGGCCATTATGTTGTGCAATTAAAGGAGTGGAACCGTATGAAATACCTATACCGATGATAAGAGGCACCACAAAAATACTGCTGGCTAATGATACCGCTGCTAAACTTACCGTTCCGGCAAAATGGCCAACTATAATAGTATCAGAGGTTTGAACCAATGTTTGGCCAAGCTGTGATATAACCACCGGTATGGCCAGTTTTAAGTTATCGCGGTAGTGTGACCTGTATTTGTTGTAGAGGGACCTCATTGTAAAAAACGATCAGGCTGCGGTATAATATTCTTCTTTTTCAGTAGTATGTATACGTATTACACCTGAAAGTACCATGTTTACCAATATGCGCTGTGCTGCCCGTCGGCCAACTTTAATCAGCTCACAGTATTCTTTAACCGTAATGCGGCTTGTTTTTTCCAGATATTCAAGCAATGTTTTTTCTTTTGAAGAATATTCAATAAATACGCCATTTTTATTAGCCGACTGTTTAAGTACATCAACAACTATTTTGCTGGCTAACACGCTTTTGTCTTTTACACGAACATACACCCACCATTTTCCATCTTCGGCCAAAGCATAATGGGGTTTGATAGGGCTTTCGGGTGTATCAACCACTAATACCAATTTATCATCTACATAAACTTCTTCAAAAATTGGTTCAAGAGCCGGTTTTGCATAAAGGTGAGCAGCCTTAGTGATCATATATCTTTCTTCATCTTCTGATTTTACTCCAGTTATCGTGCCGTCGTCAGCTACGCCTATTAATAACCGCCCGCCTTTATTATTGGCAAATGATACCATTGTCCGCGCTATTTTTTCGCAGCTGGTAATAGTTTTTTTAAAGTCAAGAGATATACCTTCGCCCTCAAAAATCAGCTTTTTAATGTTCATTATCTTTATTATTAACAGGGTAGGGCGTAAATATTTCCATCCACCTTTCAGGGCTGGTTATTTGTGAAAATCCAAACTGGCTATATAATCCCTGGGCATCAGCGGTGGCCAGCGACCAGCGCCGTAGCCCTTGTAATTCGGGGTGCCCGGTAATGGTTTGCATTAACCATTTCGACAAGCCTTTGCCTCTGTACGCAGGCAAGATAAATACATCAGCAATATAAGCAAAAGTAGCTTTATCAGTAATGGCCCTTGCAAATCCAACCTGGGTTTTATCATGATATACACCAAAACATAATGAGTTATCTATAGCTATTTTAAGCCTTTCTTCCGGTATTCCTTTTGCCCAATACGAATCATTGCTTAAATAATCATAGATCAGTTCAAAATTCAACAAGGTTTTATCTGTTGAAATATAAAATCCCTTATCCAGGAACGTATTATCATTTATAAACACTTTCATTGTAGGTTTCAATAAAATCAAGGTTGCGCACATAAACTTCAACCATCACTACTACACATATTTCGCCAGCTTCATTGCAAATATCAATAGGATGGGTTTTTACATATCTGCCACCTACAAGTAATACCTGCTCGGCTTCAGCTATTTCTTCGTCGCTTAAATTGATATTGAACCGCAATTTAGTTAATGCTGGCTTTATAAACTGTATTTGGGCCGATTTTGACCATGCGATTACGTTATAGCCTTTACGGGTAAGAACCTGGTGAAATAACAACGGGTAAAATGGATCGGCGGCAGAAAAAATGGTGCCGCCGAAAATTGAATTGTTGTAGTTACGATTAAAGAAACTTTTATTGACCTTAACATTAACACCCCGGAAACCCTTATCAAACCGGATTACCCAAATTCGCTGAAAAAAGAGTGGCGGGTATAAACGCACTATCCATTTCAATAAACCTTCCGATATCGCCATAGCTTTTAAATATCGAAATTAAAATCTAATACCAAAACATCGGGATATAATTATTCCAATAATTTATCTCATAATTAACATTATGTTAAATAGTATTCCATTTTTAAAGCCTGCTTAAACTGCAGGCTTTAAAGGGCACCCCTATTTAACTGCTGCGGGTGCAGTGGGTAAAGCTTCTATTTTTTTCTGTATCTCATTGGCATGTGCAGTATCTTTTGTACCGAGGTAGTAAGTTTTCAAATTAAATAAAGCATCGTACGAATTTGGTTTTAGTTCAACAGCCTTTAATAAATACGGTTTAGCAATATTAAATTGTGCCGTTGATTTTACAATAGCCGCGTCATATTCTTTTTGTTTATTTACCGGTATCTCATTATTAGCATAGTTGTATATATCTATAGCAGGGCTCATCAGGGCGTACCCAAGGTTTATATTGGCTTCAAAATAATTCGGATCGATCTCAACAGCTTTCATATACATATCGGCAGCCTTTTTATAAGTCTCATCTTTTTTGGCTTGTAAGGCGGCTTTAGCAGCAGCATCTTTTGTTTTGCTTTTATCCTTCATATCCTTGACTATAGCGTCGGCGAAAATCGAATAGGTTAAACCAGCGTAATAATATAATACTTTATTTTTCGGATCATTGGCTATAGCGATTTGCAGTTTTGCAAGCGCTTCCTGTTGTTTGCCCGATTGCAGGCTTAGTTCAATTTCTTTTTTACGCAGGTCAGAATTTGTTGGATATTTTTGTATCCCTTCGCCAAGTGTTTTTAATGCATTTGTAGTATCCTTTTGTCTCAAATATATTGATGATAACTCAAGATATACAGTTGAATTTTTAGAAAACCTGGTTGTGAGCAGCTTTGTATAGTTAGTAATAGCCGCGGGATAATTTTCTGCGTCTACTGCTGAAATGCCCGAATAATATATAGCATTTGTATCTGTGGGGAAAGCCTGCCGATAATACTCAAATGCACGATAAGCCTGGTCATATTTTTTTTGCCCATACAGCTTAACCCCTTTATTTAACTGGTATTGGGCTAACAGTGTTTTGGCATTATCTATCATTTTTTTATTATCCCCTTTATCTAACTCCTGGGCTTTTTTTAATGCTTCGTCGGCTGTATTAAATAACGGGGCCGTTTTAGCCTGTGAAGTATCATTTAATGCCAATGCAGCGTAAACCGATCCCTTTACGGCCCAGGTTTCACCAAGTCCGGATGTTTTTGCATTTGCAGCTGCCTTATCTATTGATGTTTTAGCTGTATTAAGGCTTATGGCTGCCAAAGTTGCTGCACCTGATTTATTAAGTAAATCATATTTTTCATATGCTTCTCTTGCATCTTTTAATTCGCCTTTTTGCGCAAATGCTGTTGCTGTAACTAAGCCCAACAGGCCTGCTATCAAAAATTTAATTCTCATGGTTATTTATTGGTTGGTTAACTGTTTTAATTTATTACTTATTTGATTCGTTTGGTCTTTATTACCCAATTGTGCGTATATAAGCTGCAAAACTTCAAGGCAACTTACATTATTAGGTGATATTTCGTTTGCTTTTTCTACCCACGGCAGTGCGCTACTTATATTTTTTTCCTTATCAATTCCTTTTTTAAAGGTACTTTTTCTTAAATAAAGTAACCCCAGATCAAATATCGGGTCGTAAGCTGAACCATTCAGATCTATCGCGTGCTGATAAAGTTGTTCAGCCTTATCATATTGATAAAGATGGTCATAACAATTTGCAACTACAAATACAATATCGGGGTTATTTATATTAATATCAAGCAATGGAGTTAATAATGGCGCTAACGACCTGTAATCTCTTTTATTGCTATAAATATTTGCTTCATCCAGCAGTAAAAATTTATCTGCCGGAAATAATTTCCTGCCCTTTTTAATCATTTCAATTGCCCTGGAGGTATCTCCTATTGCTTTATAAGCTGCCGATGCCGCTTCTATATAGGCTACTTTTGTACTATCGGCCTTAATTAAGTTGTCATAATACCTGGCCGCATTTTCTAAATTACCTAATTTGTTGTTTGTATAGGCTATATAAGCATTGAGTTGTTTAAATGACGGGGCGTATTTATGAGCCTTTAAAAAAACCTGTTCGCCATTAACATAATCAGCGTTATCCATATAAGTAAAGCCCTTGCGTATATAAACATTTGCCAGGCATTGCCGGGCAAAATCCATTTCAGGCTGATATTTATATATTCTTTTATTAGTGTTCAGCAAATCAACCAATTCAACCGTCTTTTTAAAAAAATCTGCAGGCTGGTTAAGCTTGTTTAATGAATCGATATACAAAATTGCAGAGTTAACAACCGCGCAATAAACATTTTTCTCCAGGTCGGCATTCCCCGGATTGGCCTTGATCAGGCTATCAATGGCTATTTTGGCGTTGCTTAAATATTTAAGCTCATTTTTTTGTTTGTAATATGCCAAACTATTTACTACCCCTTTTAGCACCTCTGTTTGGCAAAAGGCAAAAGGTGCAGTAAATAATATTAGGAGAACCGATAATATGATCTTACGGCCTTTCATTGTTTATTCAGTTATATCACCCGCATCACCTGGCGTTGGCTCCGTACCGGGGTTTTCAGCATCAATTTCAATATCTTCCTCCTCATCATGCTCAATTTTTGCTACCGATGCTATTTCATCATCGCCTTTCAGCGTGATCAGCCTCACTCCTTGCGTTGCGCGGCCCATAGTTCTTAATTCGCTGATAGCAATACGGATAATTATGCCCGATTTATTAATGATCATCAGGTCCTCTTTATCTGTAACACCTTTTATAGCTACAAGGTTGCCTGTTTTATCGGTGATATTCAATGTTTTAACACCCTTTCCGCCGCGGTTGGTTACCCGGTAATCATCAATATCAGTACGTTTGCCGTAGCCTTTTTCTGATACCACTAATACCGTAGTTTCCGGGTTATCAATACTGATCATTCCTACCACCTCGTCCTGGTCATTCTCCAGTGTAATTCCTCTTACACCGGTAGCTGTACGACCCATCGGCCTTACTTTTGATTCATTAAAACGTATGGCCCTTCCTGATTTTAGCGCCATTACAATTTCACTTGTTCCGCTGGTTAAGTTTGCTTCCAGCAGCGAATCGCCCTCGTTAACATTAATGGCATTAATACCATTTGCACGCGGACGTGAATAGGCTTCCAGCGAAGTTTTCTTGATCACACCCTTTTTGGTACACATAATAATAAAGTTGTTCTCCAGGTATTCCTTATCTTTCAGGTTAACTACTTTAATATATGCCTTTATGTTTTCTTCCTTCGGGATATTGATAATATTCTGTATAGCACGGCCCTTTGAGGTACGCGTGCCTTCCGGAATTTCAAATACCCGGAGCCAAAAACATTGCCCCGATTCGGTAAAAAACAGCATATAATTATGGTTCGACGCGATCAGCAAGTGCTCAATAAAGTCAGCATCACGGCTATTGCTGCCCAGCGACCCTTTGCCTCCCCTGCCCTGCCTGCGGTATTCGGTAAGCGGCGTGCGTTTAATATATCCTTCGTGCGAAATGGTAATTACAACA
>Ga0206969_1105_pt1 | contig 23966 bp, 21 predicted proteins | sample Alteio_BWOrgHeat_87_FD_153256 | JGI IMG/M metagenome (GOLD analysis project Ga0206969, IMG submission 153256) | Enriched cells from forest soil in Barre Woods Harvard Forest LTER site, Petersham, Massachusetts, United States -... | ecosystem: Environmental > Terrestrial > Soil > Temperate forest >... | reverse complement strand
TTTCTTTATGTTACGACCTATTTTAGCCGCTCTTTTCTTCAGAATAAAACTGCCGAAGCCGCGCACATATACCGGTTCGCCTTCTACCAGCGAAATTTTCACTTCCTTAAAGAAGGTTTCCAGCGCTACGAGGATATCCACTTTTGGTATTCCTGTTTTTTCAGCAATACTGCCAACTACATCTGCCTTTCTCATAGTTTGGTATGAATTAAAAAATTAAAAAATAGTGATGGAGGGGAATTCAAAAACTTTATTGACTCTTTAAAACCAATAATCAGACCATATTTTAAATATTGTACTAATTTTAATTGTTAACGATGAACTTAGCCTTTAAAAGTCATAAGATTTTTCATCTAAGTACCTTATTATCAATACTTAGTGAATAATTTACCATACATCTGATTTGCCAATACAGAACTAATAATTTTAGATGTTGACCTTTGGAATATGTAAATAACACGAAATGTGGGGAATGTAGTGTGGAATAATTTCCACACTTCTTAATCAATGAGATACAATTGTGTAGAAAAAATAAAGCATTGTGGTGCATTTTTCATTCACATGTTTCATGTTTTGTAGCTCGCTGTAGGCTACTTTTGTGCAAAATATCCTTTTTGTGGATCAAAAAAAGAAGAGGGCTGTTGCCATTTGGCTGGTTGCCGGGGTAGTAATGATCATTGTACAAACATTGCTGGGCGGTGTTACCCGCCTAACCGGCTCTGGGCTATCCATCACAAAATGGAATCCGCTGTTTGGCATATTGCCACCATTGAATGCAAAACAATGGAATGAAGCGTTTGAAGGGTATAAGCAAATAGGCCAGTTCAAATACCTGAACAGCGACTACACACTTGCCGATTTTAAATCCATCTTTTTCTGGGAATGGCTGCACCGGTTCTGGGCACGGATGCTGGGCATTGTGTTTGCCGTAGGCTTTGTTTATTTTTTAATAAAGCAATATTTCGACAAGCAAATGATAAAGCCTTTCATCATCCTTTTCTTACTTGGCGGGCTGCAGGGGTTAATAGGGTGGGTGATGGTAGCGAGCGGCTTAAACGACTCTCATCTTTACGTTGACCATATAAAACTGGCGCTTCATTTTGTTTCGGCCATGATCCTGGCGTGCTATACCTTGTGGTTTGCACTGCGGTTGCTGATACCGGAAGAAAAAAGGAACCCTGATAAAAAACTATATGGATTCACCGCAATTATAGTTGTTTTATTGTTTGTTCAACTCACCTATGGCGCGTTCATGGCCGGCCTGAAGGCGGCGATGGCCGCCCCCACCTGGCCCACCATCAATGGCATGTGGATACCCGACGGCCTGATGGCCCGCAGCTTTGTAAGTGATAAAATAAACGTTCATTTTATACACCGGAGCATGGCTTACGTCCTGCTTACGTTGCTTATATTTTGGTTCGTATCTGCCACACGCTCGTCCAAACATTCCGGGACAGGTATTTTAAGCACCACAAAATGGTGGCCTCTTGCATTGGTTTGCCTCCAGGTAACGCTGGGTGTTATTACTGTGCTTTGCGCCCCAATGATAGCGCCCGGCAAATTCGGTACGTTTGAAGTGCTGGCGGAGTTGCACCAGCTGGTAGCCATGTTTCTTCTGATGTCGCTGGTGGTGAATTTGTATGTAGTGAAGAGGAAGCCCAATTGGCAGCAATAGTGCATTTGTGGTTATTGTCAATAGCGAGTTGTTGCCCCGATAAATCGGGGCAATGTGCAACATGCACTGTTGTGCTACAAAGCTTAAACGCCTGACGGCGTAGACTTTGGTTTGTAGAAGTCTATTTTATATGTCGTTTAGTATTGCAACACTTACACGCTCAATGGCGACATTCATGGTTTCCATAATTTACTTTTACCTTCGGTTTTAGTGAACCCCATCGGGGTCTAAGCTTTGTAGAAATTACATTGCTAATTTGTTAGCCCCGATTTATCGGGGCAACTATGCGTAAAATGGAAAATTGTCTATAATTTGTTGCCAAAAAAAATTTATGCCTAATACTTATACCCAACTTTATATACATTGTGTATTCGCAGTAAAGTACCGAATGGCAATGCTAAATGACGAGTGGGACGAGCGGCTGCGTTTGTATATTTCAGCGATTGTGCAAAATCACGGGCACAAAATGCTTGCAATTAATAACATGCCAGACCATCTTCATTTCTTTGTTGGACTGAATCCCAATCAATCCATTTCAGACATGTTGCGAATTGTAAAAAGTGAATCTTCTGGATGGATCAACAAAGAGAAGTTTGTAAAGAATAAATTCAATTGGCAGGATGGCTATGGTGCATTCAGCCATTCTGTTTCGCAGGTGAATAGCGTAGTGCAATATATTCATAACCAGCAGGAGCATCATTGTAAGCACACATTTCTGGAGGAATACCAGAAAATGTTAAAGGATTTTCAAGTTGATTATGATGAACGGTACATTTTCAAATTACCAATCGAGTAATCGCGAATAGTCAGCCCGACAAATCGGGCCAATAACAAGGGGCATGAATTGGCTACAAAGCTTAAACGCCTAACGGCGTTATTATCTGTACCGGAAAAAATCAGTAAAAAACTGATCCCGGCATCCCGTTCTTCAATAACCCCGCCTGTGTGGCTTTTTCAAAAAGGGTGGTGATGGCTTTTGTTCCGGTAGGTCCCAGGTCGTTGGAGTATTCGTTTACATACAGTTGAATGTGCTTGCGCATCACCTCTTCTTCCATTTCCTGTGCATTGGCGGTAACAAATGGCGCTAATTCGGGGTAGTGCGCCCATGAATAGGCGATACTCTCTTTAATGATCTTGTCGACTGCGGCACAAAGCGATTTGTCAAAACTGCGGCGCATCACGATACCGCCGAGCGGTATAGGGGCGTTCATTGTATTTTCCCACCAGTCACCGAGATCCATGAGCTTGGTCAGGCCCTTCTTTTGATAGGTGAAACGCCCTTCGTGTATGATCAGCCCGGCGTCAAAGTTGCCATTTATCACAGCCCCTTCAATCTCGTTAAATACCAACTCGGTCTTGTTTTTAGCCTGCGGAAAAGCGAGCGAAAGCAGCAAATTGGCCGTGGTGTTGAACCCTGGAATGGCTATCTTAAAATCATGTATATCGTTAAGGTCAAGCGGTTTCTTTGATACCAGCAGCGGCCCAACTCCCTCGCCAAGTGCGCTACCGCTGTGCAGCAGCGCATATCGGTTCACTGCGTGCAAAAAAGTGTTGTAGCTCAGTTTGGTAATGTCTAGTTTGCCTTGCTCCGCCCATAAATTAAGGGTTTCCACGTCTTCCATTACATAGTCGAAGGAGAGGCCCATAGTGTCGATTTTGCTATTGACCATGGCATCGAAAATAAAAGTATCGTTGGGGCAGGGACTAAATCCGAGGGTAAGCTTCATGCTGCAAAATTAGTGCATAGTTGGCAGTAGATAGTCTTTAGTAGATAGTAGTTAGTCGAAAGTCCTTAGCAGAAAGCAGCTTTTTATTTCAGGAGGCACAAACTGTCAACTTTTTTCAGGACGATACAGACGATACAATCAGTTAAATCAAATAAATCAGCTAAATCAACGGTTCAGACAATTTACAACGACTCCACAAAGCCCACCAGCCAGTTGTTCAGGTTAATGATCGCTTCCTTCATTCGCCATTGTTCTTTATCGCGTGGCGTCACATAATTGGAGATAGCCCTCACCTGGGCAAAGGGCACATTTTCCATGAGGCATACATAGTGCAGGGCTGCGCCTTCCATACTCTCTACTGTACAGCCGTATTTCGCCGCCCTCATTGCTATAGTTCGTTCGCTGCCGCTAACAGTATTTACTGTAAGGCCCGAAGCCTGTGGCAAGGCTATTTTGCCGTGAACAGGCAATAATGGGGTAAGCAATCGCCCTTCCGTATATGGTTCGGTATTTTTTCCTAGAAGCCCTATTTCAAAAATATCCATGTACTGGTCATGATCTTCAGCGCCGAGGTCGGCATAAAGATCACTGGTGATAAATAGCAAAGAACCCAATGAAATATTCTTGTCGAAGCTACCACCCACACCTGCCTGCAACACCAGGTCATACATATTTGCCTGTAGCTGTTTAGTAAGGCTATAGGCGGTGGCGGTCATACCCACACCGGTTATCAGCACATCGACCACCAGCCGCTGCGAGCGGGAAAAATTGTTCACCTGGGAGTTATACAAGTGTTTTGTCAAGGGTGCTATCTCGCTGGCCGTGGCCGCAACTACAAGCAGGTTCATATTGCAATTAAGCACTTTTTTGTGAAACCGCATACTAATCGAAAGGAACGATGACAAAATAACTTCCACAATTAGGCTTGTTCTTTCCCATTTTTTCTGCGTTTCAAAATCTTTAAATATTGGGGGATATTGGCAGCTTTTGCGCCTTGAAAAAAAGAAAAATAACCGCGCCTAAGTTGTGAAACTTATTTCGTCAACGTTCCTTAAATTTGCACTTAAATTAGAAAAATGGTTCACCTGACACGTGTAGAGCATTTTAATGCAGCGCACAAATTAGTAAATGCAAGCTGGAGCGATGAAGAGAATAAAGCCGTATTTGGAAAGTGCGCCAATGAGAACTGGCACGGGCACAACTATGAGCTTCATGTAACCATAAAGGGCGAGCCGCACCCGGAAACGGGTTTCATATACAATGCCAAAACCCTTGGCGACCTGATAAAGGACGTGATCGTGGAAAAAGTGGATCACCGCAACCTGAACCTTGATGTGGACTTTATGAAGGGCAAATTTACCAGCGCTGAAAACTTTGCAATGGGTATATGGAATGAGCTAAAGCCCCACATAGAAAAAGGAAACGTGCAACTGCACTGCATAAAGCTGGTGGAAACGCCTAAGATATACGTGGAATACTTCGGATAATTAAATTCAATGGCCGCATTGCTAATAACTTATCTTACCGCAGGATTTTAGGGCTAATATTGTTTTCTAAATAATACACTTTGGCATACCATAAAAAAGAGTTTTACGACGAAGAAACCACTAACGGCCTTAAAGACAACTATAAGGCTATACTGGAATCAATAGGCGAAGACCCGGAGCGGGAAGGCCTGCTAAAGACCCCGGAGCGGGTGGCCAAAGCCATGCAGTTCATTACCCAGGGGTATAGCATGAACGCCGCCGACATTCTTAATTCTGCCAAATTCCATGAGCCTTATAGCGAAATGGTACTGGTGAAGAACATAGAACTTTACTCCCTGTGTGAGCACCATATGCTGCCTTTTTTTGGTAAAGCCCACATAGCTTATATACCCAATGGCGTTATTACCGGCCTTAGCAAAATAGCCCATGTGGTTGAGTGTTTTTCCCGTCGGCTGCAGGTGCAGGAGCGCATGACCCACCAGATACTGGAAGTGATACAGGATACCCTAAACCCGCTGGGCGTAGGCGTGGTTATCGAGGCCCAACACCTATGCATGATGATGCGCGGCGTGCAGAAGCAAAACAGCGTTACCACTACATCGGCCTTCAGCGGCCAGTTTATGAAAAATGAGACCCGCTCAGAGTTCTTAAAGCTTATCTCCCACGACCTGTCGTAGCTGAATATCCAATACGACTTAGATTTTAAAACTACACAGAAGCTCAATAGAAATAATGTCATGGTGAGCCCCGCCGAACCATGACATGGTGAGCATATATTCTAAGCTAAATCAAGGGACTTCAGTCGATAGGCATAACAGCTTGCGCCTTCGGCACTACACCATCAGCCTCCGTTACTCGGTCAACGCATCTATCTTATCAACGTCAGGTTTCCATGTTTTTCAAATACATGGCCTGTGCTTGTTACAGCCCCAACCTCATACACATATACGCCAAACGGCTGCGGCGTACCATTGTAAGTGCCATCCCAGCCTGCATCAATATCCGTGGTCTCAAACACCTTCACACCCCATCTATCAAATACGCGGAAATATTGCAGCGATGCCAGTCCGTATTTTATGATCTTGAACGTGCCATTCGGCGTGCCGCTGCCGGGCGTAAATGCATTGGGCAATGCCAGTATTGTTTCCGTACTTACATAGATGTTTATGGAGTCTTCTGCTGTGCAGCCCCAACTTGTTTCGCCATGCACTATATACTTTGTGCTGAACTCAGGGGCAGCAACCGGGTTAGAGATATAGGCATTGCTCAGGCCAGATGGCGGGAACCACGTAAATGAGGTACAATTGGTCTGCGGGCTTAGCTGGTAGGTCTGGCCAGGATAAAGCGTTACAGAATCACCAAGGTACAGCAGCGCACCGGCATAAACCCTTACAGATACCTCTGCGGTATCCATACAGCCAAACTGGTTGGTGACCACTACCGTGTAGTGCATATCATTTTCAGGCCGGGTTATTACGGATGCCCCCACGGTATCGCTCAGGTAAAGCCCCGGGTACCAATGGTAATACGCAATTGGGTCTGTATCAACCGCCGTTAGCACAGCAGTGTCATGCGGACATGCAAATATATCACCGTTAACGGTTACCGTTGGCGACGGGTTCACCGTTATCTTCATTGAGTCTATAGCGCTGGTACAAGTGTTGTGGGTCTGCGTCATGTAGAACCACATCACTGTATCCCGATCAGTTGGAGGAACGGGAGGGGTGAGCGAGCCTCCCGTTGGTACGTTGGTAGCATACCACAATACGCTGTCGCCCATAGCCTGCAGAGGTGGCGCGGGATGGTTCTGGCAATACGAGAGCCAGGGCGCGACCGCAGTTGGTGGCGTAGGGCGGATGGTAACGGTATCATTAATAGTGGCATAGCAGCCCGATAGGTAGGCAGTAACCTGGTAAACGCCGCTATATTCCATAAGCGTGGGTGCCCGGAATGGATTTTGAAGAGAAGAGCTGAACGTATAAGGCCCAGACCACACAAAGGTAGCCCCCGGACCACTTACCGCCTGAAGAAAGAGCGTATCCCCCACCCCGCTGCACACAGGGCTATTGCTTGTGGCTATAAGCGCCGGCCTCGGCGTGATGACCACATTTATCTCCGTAGCCGAAGCACAGGGACCGAGCGTTGCGGTAATCGTGTAGATACCTACAGATGAAAGCGTGGTATTAGGAATAACAGGATTTTCGTCCGTTGACGTAAACGCAGGCGGGCCACCCCACAGATAGGTTACACCGGCAGTAGCATCCGTTGCAAAAAGCTTCAGCGTATCCCCCTTGCAAATACTAAGACCGGGTGGGCCGGGCGAATTAGTGCTGGCTACCGGAGTTACAGGTGTAGAATCAATAACAACCGTTAAACTCGCCGTATCAGAAAAACAACCCGCCAGCGCTTCACTCACCCTATAAGTACCTCCCGCTGCAAGTGTGGCTAGCGTAATGGAAGGATTTTGCAAAGCAGACACAAAAGAATTAGGCCCGCTCCAGGTATAGACGCCGCCTGATGGCGCAAAGAGGCAATTGAGCAACAGGGTATTGCCGGAGCAAATGGGGCCATTGCTGCCTATACCGCTAAGCGCAGGCGTAGGCTTTACAAGCACGGGAGTGGTAGAATAACTGGAGCAAGTGCCCAGAGTAACCGTCACAGTATAAATGCCGGATGCAGCAGCCGGAGCGCCAACTATAAACGGGTTCTGAAGCGGAGATGAGAACCCTAATGGCCCCGACCAGGAATACGTAATGCCAGCTGTAGGCGATGTTGCAGTAAAAGACAAAGTGCCGCCCGAACATATAGGGCCGTTGTTGGTGATGAATGTAGGTATAACAGGCGTGGAATCGACAACTACAGATTCCGTTGCCATAGGCGATACACAGCCCGCAAGGGTTGCAACTACAGAATAAGTGCCGGTTGCCGCCAGGGTTGCCGGAACAATAACCGGATTTTCCAGTGTGGAAGTAAAAGAGTTGGGGCCTGCCCAGCTATACGTACATCCTGGCAAGTCCGTTGCGGTAAGAGACAGCGCATTGCCTGAACATAGCGGGGCAAGGCTGGTGAGTACCGGCAAGGTAGGCTGCGGCTTTATAACCACAGTCAATGTATCAGAGGAAGAACAAATTCCCAGCGTAGCCGTAACCGTATAAACGCCCGAACCCGCCACAGTTATTGCAGCAATACTCGGGTTTTGCAATACTGATGTAAATGATGGTGGCCCCGCCCAGCTATAAGTAACTCCCAAAGTGCCATCGGCCGATGTAAGCAACAAAGTTGTACCTGCACATATAGGTGCATTACTGCCCAGGGTGGGCTGTACGGGCGTAGAGTCAACCACTACAGCCTCCGTAGCTACAGGAGATACACAAGTGCCAAAAGTAGCTGTTACAGAATACGTACCGGTTGTCGGCACAGTTGCCGGTGTGATAATAGGATTTTCCAAAGTGGAACTGAATGCGTTTGGCCCGGTCCAGCTATAGGTGCAGCCGGTAACAGCATCGGTAGCTGTAAGATCAAGTGGATTCCCCGAACATATCGGCGAGCCACTACCCAACACCGGTGCAGGCGGCAACGGATTGACCACCACCGTAAGCGTATCGCTCGATGAGCATGTGCCCAAGGTAACGGTCACTGTATAAACACCGGACGCAGCCACCGTAGCGGCACCGATAGTGGGGTCTTGCAACGTAGAAATAAACGAACCCGGGCCTCCCCAGCTATAGCTCACGCCCGGAGTTCCATCGCTTGCTGTGAGCATCAGGGTACTGCCAGTGCAAATGGGCCCATTACTCCCTGGCGCTGGCTGGGCCGGTGTAGAGTCTATGACCACATGCACCGTATTACTATCCCGGCAACCGTTCAGGGTGGTATATACCTTGTACGTGCCAGAATCTTTAACAGGGGCTCCCGTTATTGTTGGATTCTGAACGCCCGATGAAAACCCATTTGGCCCTGTCCAGCTAAAGATTTCGCCCACAGAGTCGGGTGTAGCCGTGAGCGAAAATGTATTGCCCGAGCATATGGGTGCGCTGGTGCCTGCGGTAACTACCGGGTAGAAAGCCAGCACCACATGCACACTTGCCGAATCATGTATTCCGCCTATAGTTTTCACCACATGGTATATACCCGTGTCGCCGGGCGAGATCACCGCAATGGTAGGGTTTTGCTTGGTGCTGGTAAACCCTGTAGGGCCATACCAATAATAAGTGGCGCCAACAGAGTCCCCTCCATGTGCCGATAGTTTCAGGGTATCTCCCGGGCACGGGCCATTGCTTTGGGCAAAGAAGCACGGGGTCACGTATAGTATCAGGGTCTTGGTTGCACAATCCCCCATCCTGCTGTTAGTGCCTGTTATGGTATAGGTAACGGGACTGGTAAGGCTACCGATATTTATGATATTGGATGTGCCTGTTGTGGTAGCAAGACCTGTAGCCGGGCTCCAGTTCCAGTCACTCCATGTCCAGGCTTTATCTGTGCCGAAAAGAATATTCACCGGCACAGTGGTACCAGCTGAGCATCCGGATATTGTATCTATTGAATCAACGACCGTACCCGCAACTGAGATCATCGGGTCGGGAAATGCCTCATCAACACCAAATGTATCGTCAAACACCCAGGCATAGGAGATAACTGCGCTATCCAGTGCAGGGACAGTGCCAATATCATAAATAAGCCCATAGGCAATGTCCATATTCGTAGTAGTGGTTCCCAGCGTGTACCAGGTGCTTACAAGACCTGTGGACGTACCTGCGTACACAAGGTCTAAATTATTTCCCGCCACAGTAGTAGGTGGCCATGCAGAGTAGATGTAAGCCTTTGCCCGGCAGTCTTTAGTGGCCAGTGCAGAAAAAACAAGGTTAGTATCCACAGAGTGGGCACACACCATTACCCTGTGGTCAATATCGTTTTGGTAAACGATATGGTTCGTTGTAGGAAAGCCAGTCCCGCCCACCACCGTTTCGTCATTATCGGGGTCGCCGGTGGCTAAGTAATACAGGCCGGTGATAGCGGTTGCCGTAGTGTTTTTGAATACAGTAGTCACAACAGCCCACGAAGCCAATGTATCCACACGTGTTGTTTGCCTTATAATGAGGCCCCCACCTGTGCTTGCAGAGCCAAGCCAGGTACCGGTGCAAATACCGCCAGAATTGGTATAGCCTACATTAGTACCGGTAAGCGTTCCGCCTGCAGCATTATAAAACCCGCTTGGGGCATCTGTATAAAATGCATCGCTCCTTACACCACCCACCTGCATAGACCAGCCAAGAAACGGGATACCTGGCAGAAAATAAGATCCGTAATACTGGCCTGTGGCCCAACCGTCATGCCCCTTGTCGTATGAAAAATCCAAACCATTGCCAGTTGCAGCAGCGCCAGTTAAGGGATCGGGGTAGCTACTGATGGCACTCCCGGTATGTGTGTGATAGCCAGCGGGCACATTTACCGTATTGCCCCAGCAACCATTCGGAGCCACGCCAACTTCCAGAAACTGCCCTTGTAAAAAAGTATTGTCACCTACCAATTGCGCACAAGCAGGCTTGCAATTAAATAGAATAAAACCAATAAGAAGCAATAGAATATAGCGATACTTCATACTCCCGGATTATAATAGTTAGCCAAAATAGAAAAAAATCCCACATAAAAGCCTAAATATTTCATTTAATGAAACATTTATTCAATTATGAAAAGTAGTGATAATTAGCCAAAACCCACAGACGCCTAACAATATAGACGTAAATCCGGGAGTAACTGTTGGTTCAATTAAAAAAAATAATTCTTATCGGAGCAAGGCACAAAAGTAAAAGCCCCGCATTAGCGGGGCTCTTACTTTTTTTTATTAATATGACTGTGCTTTTCGCATCGATGGGCGATACCCATAGCTATTAGACTACACCCTTTCAGGGCTACTCGCATTGTGCGGAATACCTATAACATTGTGGGTATCGCTCTCCGCTCTGTTTCTCCGCTCTCATATTGCTCTCGCCTTACGCGTCTGCCTTCATCATCTTCTGCGTTTTCTTCCTGTCTTCCTCGTTCAGCGCTATTTTACGCAGGCGTATATTTTTTGGTGTTACTTCTATACACTCATCCTGCTGTATGTACTCCATACACTCTTCCAGCGTAAAGTCGATCTTTGGTGTTATCCTCGATGTATCGTCTGTTCCGCTTGAGCGCATATTGGTGAGTTTCTTGGTTTCTGCTGTATTCACCACCAGGTCTCCTGGTTTGATGTGTTCACCTATTATCTGGCCCTCATACAGTTCCTGTCCCGGATCTATAAAGAAAGAACCCCTGTCTTGCAGTTTATCAATAGAGTAGGCTGTTGCCTTACCCGCGCTTTTTGCTATCAGTACACCGTTGTTACGGCCAGGTATAAATCCTTTCCATGGTTTGTATTCGCTGAAGCGGTGCGCCATTACTGCCTCACCCTGGGTGCCGGTAAGCATCTGCGAGCGCAGGCCTATCAACCCGCGTGAAGGCATATCGAACTCCAGGTGCTGCATCTGGCCCTTGGTTTCCATTATCAGCATTTCGCCCTTGCGCTGCGTTACCAGGTCTATCACCTTACCGCTGAAGTCCGCAGGTACATCTACCACCAGCACTTCATAAGGCTCGCATTTTTTGCCATTTATTTCCTTGGTTATTACCTGTGGCTGCCCTACAGTAAGCTCATATCCTTCGCGGCGCATGGTTTCTACCAATACACTCAGGTGAAGGATACCACGGCCGTAAACCATGAATTTGTCGGCGTCATCTGTTTCCTGCACACGCAACGCCAGGTTCTTTTCCAGTTCCTTCATCAGGCGGTCGCGCAGGTGACGGCTGGTAACAAACTTACCTTCTTTTCCAAAGAATGGCGAGTTGTTGATACTGAACTGCATGTTCATGGTAGGCTCGTCAATAGGTATGATCTCTACAGCTTCCGGATTTTCGAAATCTGCAATGGTCTCACCTATCTGGAAACCCTCAATGCCCACAACAGCGCATATATCGCCGCATTGCACTTCGGTTACTTTTTTCTTGCCCATGTCCACAAACACATACAGTTCCTTCACCTTGCTACGCTGCATGGTACCATCTATCTTGCACAGCATTATCTGCTGGCCTTCCTTAATGGTGCCGCGTGTGATCTTGCCAATAGCTATACGGCCAAGGAATGAAGAATAATCGAGCGAAGTGATCTGTAACTGCAGCGGGCCTTCTACAACCGTTGGCGCAGGTACTTTCTCCAATATGGTATCCAGCAGCACGGTAATATCCGTTGTTGGCTCCAGCGTGGTATTGAACCAGCCTTGCTTAGATGAACCATATATGGTTGGGAAGTTCAGTTGTTCTTCGGTAGCATCGAGCTGGAAGAAAAGCTCGAATACAGCATCATGCACCTCATCAGGACGGCAGTTTGGCTTATCCACCTTGTTTATCACCACTATAGGGTGCAGGTTCAGGTTTAGCGCCTTTTGCAGCACAAAACGCGTTTGTGGCATAGGGCCTTCAAATGCATCCACCAGCAGCAATACGCCGTCGGCCATCTTCAGCACGCGCTCCACTTCACCGCCAAAGTCGGCGTGACCCGGCGTGTCAATTACATTTATTTTTACGCCCTTGTAGGTTACAGAAACGTTCTTGGCAAGAATGGTGATACCACGTTCCCGTTCCAGGTCGTTGCTGTCCATTATCAGGTCGCCTGTTTCCTGGTTGTCCCTGAAGACGTTGGTTGTGTGTAGAATTTTGTCAACCAGTGTAGTTTTCCCGTGGTCAACGTGCGCAATAATGGCAATGTTACGAATATCCATAAATTTGTTATCTTTACCTTTTATCATCCACGGCTCACACCGCAGCATCTCTTTTTCCACCCTTTTCGGGGTATTTGTTATTTATATTTTTCTTCTGCTTTTCCTGCCAAAAATTACCCTTCCAGACATGAAAATCAGGAAGGGCCCTTTAATTCAGGGCGCGAAGGTACGGAAATAAACCCTCCTAAAAGCCAGCCAAAGGTTAATTCATTATAACTATTAATAAAACTTTATGAAATACGGATTATAACGGGTGCCTTCCGGTTTGGCTGCGCAACACACTACTCTCCTCCTTTTTTCAAGGAGGAGTACCCGAAGGGGGAGGTGGTTAATTCTTTTTTTCAAAGAGGGGGCCGACTGGATGAGGCGAATGCCGAATACAGTCAGGGGTGATCGGCTCGCGCATATGAGGTAACACGTATTTCCTACCAGGCGAGAGCCGATCACCCCAGCCAATCGCGGGCTCCTGGCATCCCCTCTTTGGAAAAAAAGAGGGGAGTTTTTTCCCTTCGGGAAATTTTTTTAGGCAACACCTACTTGTGTTTGGCTGCGCAACACACTCCCCTCTTTCCTTCAAAGAGGGGACGACTGGATGAGGCGAATGCCGAATACAGTCAGGGGTGATAGGCTCGCTCATATGAGATAACACCCGTTTCCTGCCAGGCGCGAGCCATCACCCCAGCCAGTCGCGGGCTCCTGCCATCCCCTCTTTGAAAAAAAGAGGGGAGTTTCCATGTTGCCCTAAAATTGCCGCAATGCGGCGATTTGCAACTCCCCTCTTTCCTTCAAAGAGGGGATGCTAAAAACAAGCAGCAAAGCTGTTGTTTTTAGCTGGGGTGATCGGCTCGCGCTATGCCGGAAATTATTAGATTTGAGAAACATTCGGATATGGAAAATAAAAAACTCCATTCACTAACAGCGCTCAAAGAAAAGCGCACAGCCCTGAGAAACAACCTCACTCCTGCCGAAGCGAAGCTATGGGCGTCACTTAAAAACGCCCAATTGCAGAACCGCAAATTTATCAGGCAGCACAGCATAGAAAACTATATCGTAGATTTCTACTGCCCGGCCGAAAAACTAATTGTTGAGCTCGATGGCCAGGTTCATTTTAATCCCGGCGCGGCCGAATACGATGCCGCACGAACAGCGCGACTAAATGAATTAAGTTTCACCGTTGTGCGCTTTGAAAATAAATTGGTATTCCAGGATCTTCCCGGTGTGCTAAAAGAAATCGAATCTAATTTTAAAGGAGAAAAATAGCCACTTGCCCACCGACTCCGCTGGCGCAGGTCTGTAGCATAGCCACAGTCGCTGCCGACCTGTGTCTGCTCAAATGAGCCAGTTTATAACTGTCGGCTGCGCGGGGCGGTAAACATGCTACCAGCCCACCGCGCATACCCAAAAAACAATCAGCTTCACCAACGGTTCAGAATGTGAATATCTTATCCGCCACAACACAATATCCGGCACAAATTTTGCAAGTAATAAGGCCTGCCTAACTTTTTTGGCTTAAGTGAACTTTGCGACTCTTTGCGCTGCCTTTGCGCACTCTGCGTGAAATTTTGCTCACCCCTTTGTCCGCCATAGCTAAATTCAGCAAAGGCGGAACACCCCCCCCAAAACGGGGTCACCAATGGGGTGACCCAAAAAACCATCGTCCGCTACAATGTCCAACAGGCATATCATAGAATAAACATAATAATATGAGTTATCCACAATTAAATTTTTTTCGGCGGGGTGCGGGGCCTTTCGGTGAAGGACGAAATGGGTTACGAGGGCAAACAATATTTTGCATAAAATTTCAATATGAATTACCTCGCACGAGCGATGTTGGTCAGAAGGTAAGACCAACATCGGCCGGCGGTGGCGGCGAGACGGCCTAACTGAATTCTACTTGGTTTTTCTATCCTTGGCACCGGGCTTTTTGTGCTTGCTTATAAGCTCAGCCACAGCAGAGCGCAGCAGGAACTCGGGGTTAAGGTCAGTAAACATCTTCACCCTTGTTGGCGACATCTTAATGGCTTTCTCTAATTGCAGCAAGCCCTCTTTTGCCTTACCCAACTCGAACAAGGCTGCGGCATGGTAGTAGTAGAAATCGCCTTTATCGCCGCAATGGTCGCGGGCCACTTCTATTTGGGTAATGGCTTCTTCGAAGTAGCCGGTTATGTACAGGCCGCGAATAAGTGCCACCCAGGTAGTTTTGTTGCCTGGCTTCAGGCGCACCGCATTAAGGTAGCATACAAGGGCCTCGCTCTTTACGTCCATCTCCATAAGGCAATTGCCTATGGCCATGCAGTAAGAGGCGTTTTCCTTGTCTAAGTGCAAGGCTACGGAGAAAGATTTTACGGCCTTCTCCCACTGCTTTTCGCGGGCGTAGGTCTCGCCTATTTTATAGAATATGCCGTCGTCTTGCGGACTTAGCTGCGATGCCTGGCGGTAAAACTGGCGCGCCTGTGCAAAGTCTTTCCTCTTCTCCCAGCAATAGCCCATGGCTTCAAATATCACGTCCTCCGGCTTGGCTATCTCTATGTGTTTTTCCAGCACTTCAAGGGCCTTCTCGTACCATTTCAGGCGCATATAGGCATCGGCCATATTGCGGTAGGCAAATTCAAATTTCTCGTCAATGGCTACACAATATTCATAAGCGTCTATGCACTTTTCATACAGTTTCAATCCCTGGTATGCGGCGCCCAGGTTGAACCAGGCAAGCGCATTGTAAGGGTCGTCATCCGTAAGCTGGATGTGCATGGTCACGCTTTCTTCCAGCCGCCCGGTAAACTCAGCCCAGAAGCATATTTTCTGCAGGGCTTCCTCATTGCGGCGGTCTATTTTTATTACCCTTTTCAGTGTATCAAAAACGGCGTCGAACTCTTCGCTTTCGTCATACACATCAGAAAGCTCCAGCAGTATCTCCGTCTTTTCCTTGCCGTGGTATTGCTGTGTTTTCTGCTCCAGCCACAGGGCAGCCTGGTCGTATTTGAACTGGGCAAGCAATATATCAGAACGGAGTAGTACTGCATCAAGGTTACCATTGTCGTACTGCTCCATCTCGTCAAGCGTTTTCAGCGCCTGGCCATATTTCTGGGCTTGTGTAAGTATCTCGGCTTTGAGCAATAATATGGAGGCCGAGAATGGATAATATGTTTTGGCTATGTCGCAAGCCAGCATTGCCTGCTCTTCATTACTATTCTGGAAATAATATTCTATAACCCTTTCAAATTCCTCTTCACTCAAAATACTTGCCGACTCACCTTTCTTCACTTCTTCATACCGGCTAAGGGTTTCGTCTAACGGTCCCCATTCCTCGTCATCAAAATCGTCTTCAAACATATGCACGTGGTTTACATCAAAGTTAATGAAAAATACATGCCAAAGTTATCCGGTTTGTTACGGCATTGTAAAAATGCACACGTTATTAACATTTTGAGCTTGGGCCCCGATTTTGCGACACCTCTTTCGGGTATCGCGCAGCGTGTATCTTGAAGAAGGCGATCACTTATTTGCCGCATTTATACCCTTATGATAAGTGATATAAGAGGCGGCCAAAAGGACTAAGAATACAAGCGGGCCAACGCGGTTTGCAACAGGGTCGCCACTTGCGGTGTGGGCAATAAATGCACTGATAAAAACAATTGTAAAACCGCTATAGACCCATTCTTTCAGCCTCGCCGGTACAGGTATGAGCAGGAGGGCCGCACCAATAAACTTGGCTATAGCAAGTTCAACCCTAAAATAGCCCGGGTAGCCGAGATGGGTAAACCCTTGCTGTACGGCGTCGCTCGTCAGGTACGCATACCCCGAAAAAGTCATCATCAATGCTACAATTGCTGTTGCGATCCAATAAGTAATTTTTACTGCTTTCATTTTATTTTTTTGCAAACATACCTACATTTGGTATCCAAAAGATACTACTATCCCAAAGGATACCAGTTTCCTTCGGAATAGTATCAGTAAAATCCCTAGAAATGACCGAAAAGAACATTCACAGCAAGGAAGGATGCAATGCCAGTGTTGCTGCGGTAAAGGATGCGCTTTATGTGCTCAATGGCAAGTGGAAATTGCCGTTGATAATAGCGCTTACAAATGGCCCAATGCGCTTTAAAGACATACAAAGGGCACTTGGCGATATTACCCCAAAGGTTTTAACGAAAGACCTGAAAGAACTAGAGTTAAATGAATTTGTGGAACGGAAAGTTTTTTCAACTACACCGGTCACCGTGACGTATGAACTGACGCCGTATAGCAGATCGCTTGATAAGGTGCTTGAAGAATTGAAAAACTGGGGCTTGCAACATCGCAACCGTATTATGTCTAACAGCGGGAAAGTAAGACCAGAACAAATCTGAGTGTGCAGTTTTATTTTTACTTTTGGTTATGTTCTATTCATTCAAGGGGTTCATACCTGTGGTTCACCCATCAGCATTTGTGCATCCACTGGCTGCCGTTACCGGCAATGTAATAATTGGTAAAGATGTGTACGTAGGGCCTGGCGCAGCCATCCGCGGCGACTGGGGAGGTATTGTGATAGAAGATGGCTGCAATGTGCAGGAAAGCTGCACCATACATATGTTCCCAGGTGTTACGGTTACACTGCGGCAAGGGGCGCATATAGGGCATGGCGCCATAGTGCACGGCGCCAATGTAGGCCGCAACGTAATGGTGGGCATGAATAGCGTGCTGATGGACGAGGTGGAGGTAGGCGATGAGTGTATTATAGGCGCTATGACATTTGTTGCTGCCAAAACAATTATCCCGGCAAGGAGTTTGGTAGTGGGGAATCCGGGGAAAATAATAAAGCAGGTAAGCGATGAAATGATAGCCTGGAAAACAATGGGTACCCGCCTTTACCAGGCACTGCCACAGGATTGCCGGGATAGCCTTAGGGAATGCCTTCCGCTAAATGACATTCCAGCAGAAAGGCCCACACAGGAATCTTTGTACGAAACGTGGGAACAAATAAAAAAGGGCTGAGTGCAAGCACGACTAACACCAACGTGGCGCTAGCCGTAAAACAAATATGCCCTGCAATTGCAGGGCATATTTATGAAGTTGCAATAAACTAAATTAAGCATTAGCTTCTTCAGAGTGTACCAGCTCGTTTACGAACTTAGCAACTGCTGCAATACGTGCATGATTCAATGCGTAGTGGATAAACTTACCATCACGCTCAGTGATCACGATGTTAGCACGGCGAAGGATAGCAAGATGCTGAGATGCAACCGACTGCTCCAAACGCAACTTAACGTAAATGTCTGTAACGTTCATACGCTTGTTTTCTTCGAGCAACTTAACAATCTGCTGACGCAGTTTGTGGTTGATAGCCCTCAGTGTCATAGCTGCATTTTTTACAGCTACATAATCCAACTTGATGTGTTCGCTAGAACCTTCACTTTTCCGAATTACCAGAGTGTTTGCTGATACCGTCGTTTCCATTAATTTAAATTTTACGATGTTAATTGATTAAAAAGATTATTTCGCTTACTACCACGATATATTTTTATATGATGGGGGTGCAAACATACGCAATTAAACCGATATGAAACACAAAACATTTGAAAAAAAAGTTAACACATCGTTAAAGTATAAAAATTAAGATGGTACGGTTTCTGTAACAGATTTCATGTCAATCATTTATGAGTATAAACTTGTTTCAGATAAAGCGGTTCAGCGGCAGATAAATTTACAATGTCATTACATTTGTACTGCTGAAATGCATAAACGGCCCATGATAAAATATCCATTCTTATATTATTATCAACTTCAACATTAGCAATGCCGCGCGAATTAATAATCTCAATAGAAGCATTGCCTATACATAATGTATTTTCTTTTTTTTCTATTAGCACGGGTAATTGCTCTTCGGTAATATGCCGGGGCGCCAAAGTACATTTAAAATCATTATCGTAAATGCTAATAAAATATTCGCTTTCTCTTGCTATGAGCAATGAAACATACTGAGATGACATTCTACTACCCTGCTTATATGCTTTGTAAGCAAATAACGTAAGCCTGTCGGCAAGTAACAAAGGTTTATCGAGCGCGTAACAAAGCCCTTTAGCCGTAGCCATACCTATCCTCAATCCTGTATAGGACCCCGGCCCTGCGCAAACGGCTATACCGCTAATATCCTCAAAAGATATTTTCAACCCGGTAAGCAACTCATCGATCATGTTGTTGACCGTAGCGGCGTGATTACGGGATTCTTCATTTATAAGGGAAGCAGATAAAACGCCGTCTATGCTAATGCCTACAATTCCAGCATCAGTTGACGTATCTATGTGTAATAAGCGAACCATATACTTTGCAAATGTAAGAAGTGCCGCGCCGGAAGGAAGCATAGTAACAGATTTATTTTGTCAACGTTCCTTACGTACTTTTGCAACATGGAAAAGAAAATCATATGCACAAATAATGCACCGGCGCCCATTGGGCCCTATAATCAGGCAATACAATTTGGTAACCTATTATTCATATCCGGCCAAATACCAATTGACCCAATCAGCGGGAATCTAGTCAAGGACGATATACAATCAGAAACCAAGCAAGTAATGAAAAATCTTGAGGCTATACTCCGTGAAGCCGGAATGGACTTTACAAACGTTTTGAAAACCACCATATTTTTAATGGATATGGGGCAGTTCGCCCAAGTAAATGAAATATATGGTACTTATTTTTCGGAACAAGCGCCAGCCAGGGAAACAGTACAAGTAGCCGGCCTACCAAAGGGTGTAAATGTGGAAATAAGTATGATAGCAGGAAAATAAATTTCACTAACCAGACAAATGACCGTATCTTTGGGACAAATTACCGAAAATATGGAAGACAAGCATATAAAACCCGGGAAAATAAAGAAGTCAAGTTATGATCGCACAGAAGATGACCATGCTTACATGGTATCTGAACCAGTTATGCCATATGGTAATGCCCAACAAGATACAACAGCCTCGCGCACAATAGTGATGATGGGAATGGAAGGGAAGCGAGATTTCTCAGGAATAAAAAATGAAAGCGATTTTATAAACGTAATAAGAACCGGCATCCCCAAACAAGCCATGACCCACCTGATGGACATAGCCGATATCTCTCTTACAGAAATGGCCGCTATTATACATACCTCTGACAGAACACTAAGAAGATATACCCCCAGCCAAAAATTATCGCAAGACCAATCGGAACGAATGATTGAAATGGCGAAACTATATAGCCGGGGAGAAGAAGTGTTTGGGAAAATGGAAAAATTCAAACAATGGATGGACACCATATTACTACCGTTTGGGAATAAAAGACCCAAAGAATATTTAGATACATCGATAGGAATAGCGATGATAATGGATGAACTGGGCAGAATAGAACACGGGATATTCGCATAAGTAAAGATGATTGTTTACAGGATAAATAACTGCAAGTACATACAAGACCTTTCTGGAAAAGGGGCAGCGATGTATGGCGCCCGCTGGAACAGCAAAGACACCTATGTAGTTTACACAGCCCAAAGCAGGGCATTAGCCCTACTTGAAGCAGTAGTACATATTGGTAAAATTCCCGCCGACAATTATTGCATTGCAGCCATTGATATACCCGATAATAGCATTGAGACATACCCGGCGGAGAAATTGCCGGACGACTGGCAGGCCAGCCCGCCGCCAAATTACCTAAAAGCGATTGGCGATTATTTTATCCGATCAAACAAACATCTGGCGCTGAAAATACCTTCTGTGCTTATGATAGAAGAACATAACTATTTACTAAACCCATTTCACCCTTTGTTTGACAAAGTAAAAATCATCAGCAAACGAGCAATGCTGTTTGATGAAAGATTGTTTTAGTGGCGACCGATGATGAGGAAATTTCCAGCAGCTACTATAAAAACATAGGTGTCCCACACCCGAAAAAGGTGTGGGACACCGTACCATTCACTAAAACATTGGGCGGAAGCTCCTGTCTCTATCCTTATCCCTTCCTCTGCTCTTTTGCCCATGCGTCTTTTAGAGTAACCGTACGGTTGAAAACAAGAGTATCACGAACCTCAGTGTCCACGCAGAAATAGCCTTTACGCATAAACTGCACACGGTCTCCAGGTTGCGCATTTGCAAGCTCGGGTTCTATGTACGCCTGCGGCAAAACATGCATTGAATCGGGGTTTATATACTCCTTAAAATCTCCATCCTCATTCGATGGGTCTTCCACTCTAAACAAGCGGTCATACATCCGCACTTCGGCAGTTTTGGCATGTGGCACACTTACCCAGTGAATGGTACCCTTTACCGAGAGACCGCTGGTATCATTCCCGCTTTTGCTTTCCGGCAGGTAGGTGCACTGCACCTCAATAATATTGCCCTCATCGTCTTTTTTGCACCCTTCGCATTTAACTATGTAGGCGCTTTTTAAACGCACCATATTTCCCGGTGCGAGACGGAAGAATTTTTTAGGTGCGTTCTCCATAAAATCTTCCCGTTCTATCCATAATTCACGGCTGAACGGCACTTTGCGCGTGCCGCCATTGGGATCTTCGGGATTGTTTTCAGCGTCAAATATATCTTCCTGTCCTTCGGGATAATTAATGATAACAAGTTTCACAGGATCAAGCACCGCCATGAAGCGATTAGCTGTTTTATTCAGTATCTCACGCACACAAAACTCCAGCATACTTATATCCACGATGTTCTCACGCTTCGCTATACCTATTGTATCAGAAAACTGGCGTAGCGCCTCTGCCGGATAACCCCTACGGCGCATACCACTGATAGTGGGCATACGCGGGTCGTTCCAGCCGGAAACATGGTTCTCGTTCACTAACTGCAGCAACTTACGTTTGCTCATTACCGTATAAGTGAGATTACGGCGGGCGAATTCATATTGGTGGGAGGGGAAAATACCCAACTGCTCAATGAACCAATTATATAAGGGACGATGATGGATGAACTCCAATGTGCATATGGAATGAGTGATCTCTTCAATACTATCGCTTTGTCCGTGCGCAAAGTCGTACATGGGGTATATGCACCATTTATCGCCAGTGCGATGGTGGTGCTCATGCTTTATGCGGTACATGAGCGGATCGCGGAGCAGAAGATTGGGATGGGCCATATCTATTTTGGCACGCAGTGTTTTTTCACCATCTTTGTACTTGCCAGCCCGCATTTCTTCAAAAAGCTGTAGATTCTGGTCAATAGTCCTGTTCCTAAAAGGGCTATCTGTGCCAGGAGCAATTGTTGAGCCCTTTGTGGCGGCAATCTGTTCTGCCGTGCTATCGTCCACATATGCAAGCCCCTTTCTGATAAGTGTTACCGCAAAGTCAAACAGCTTGTCAAAATAATCGGACGCATACAATTCATTATCCCATTGAAATCCAAGCCACTTAATGTCGTTTTTGATATTCTCTACATATTCTGTTTCCTCAGTAACCGGGTTTGTGTCATCAAAACGCAGGTTGCACTTGCCATTGTATTTCTTTGCCAATCCGAAATTGAGGCATATAGACGTAGCATGGCCGATGTGCAGGTAGCCATTAGGCTCCGGGGGAAAGCGGGTATGCACCCGGCCATTGTTTTTGCCTTCGGCAATATCATTTTCTATGATTTCTTCCAGGAAATTCAGTGATCGTTCTTCGCTCATGACTAAATGAATGTAGGTGCAAATTAGAATTTATTTTGCCAACCTTTCCAAGCCTGCCATAAATCATTACTTTTACGCCCCCAATAGCAATTAATAACAGTTAAATGAGTAATGAGCAGAGACGGCCTTCACGCGTGCTTGTAGCCAAAGTAGGGCTTGACGGACACGACCGGGGCGCAAAAGTGGTAGCAACCGCGCTTAGGGATGCCGGCATGGAGGTAATATACACGGGCCTCAGGCAGACTCCTGAAATGGTGGTGAACGCTGCTTTGCAGGAAGATGTGGATGCAATAGGTATAAGCATACTGAGCGGCGCCCACATGACCGTGTTTCCGAAAGTGTGGCAACTGATGAAGGACAAGGGACTAGATGATGTACTGCTTACCGGTGGCGGCATTATTCCAGAAGATGACATGAAGCAGCTACAAGAAATGGGCATTGGCAAGCTGTTTGGGCCAAGCTCACCGACGGCTGACCTTATTTCCTATATACAAGACTGGGTGGAACACAACAGGCGTTAGTGTCGCCCAATAAACACGATAAAAAAATATTTATCTTACCATTAAAAAATCGATTAAACTAATTATTACAAAATGTATCAAACACTACTCGCACAGATAGAAAAAGGAACACTTACCATCACCGTGAACCGCCCTGAGAAAATGAATGCCCTGAATAAGGATGTGATCGAAGAACTTGGCAAGGCAATGGATGAGGTTTACCAAAACGACGAAATAAAAACCGTGATAATAACTGGGGCAGGAGAAAAAGCCTTTGTAGCCGGCGCGGATATCAGTGAGTTTTTGACACTTGATCATGAAGGCGGGGCAGCACTTGCACAGAAAGGCAGAGAAAATGTTTTTGATAAAATAGAAAATTGTCCAAAGCCTGTTGTTGCAGCGGTCAATGGTTTTGCGCTTGGTGGCGGCTGCGAGCTAGCTATAGCCTGCCATTTCAGGATTGCAAGTGCGAACGCAAAATTCGGACAACCTGAAGTGAACCTGGGCCTTATACCTGGTTATGGCGGTACGCAACGGCTTACGCAGCTTGTGGGAAAAGGGAAAGCAATGGAATTGATGATGACGGGTGATATGATAAGCGCTGATGAAGCAAAAGCGCTTGGATTGGTAAATCATGTAGTGCCGATAGAAGAGCTACTAAATAAGGCAAACGAAATAGTGCAGAAAATACAGCTAAAGGCGCCTGTTGCCGTATCGAAGATCATTGCCTGTGTTAACGAGGCAGCACAAGGCGATCCTATGGGGTTCGATAACGAAATAGTACGTTTTGGAGCTTGTTTTGCTACCGAAGACATGAAAGAAGGCACTAATGCATTTGTAGAAAAAAGAAAACCTGTTTTTAAAGGAAAATAATTTATATCTTCAACCTCAAATTTTCTGTACATGCAGGCCAGGTTTATCCGTAACTTTTTGGTGTTATGTATTGGTATCGTAATAAGCCATACAACAAGTGCACAAAACGCATCTAGACTATATGTTGAACCCGATGGCTGGTCGATAGGGACTAGCGTTGGTATGAGCGACCTGTGGGGCGATGTAGGCACGAAGTCAATTGTGGAGCATTATACCAATAGCAAGTATTTCGACAAGGTGGCATTTATGGGTGGCATGTTCGGACGATATACTGTACACCCCTGTTTTGC
>Ga0206969_1104_pt1 | contig 24046 bp, 16 predicted proteins | sample Alteio_BWOrgHeat_87_FD_153256 | JGI IMG/M metagenome (GOLD analysis project Ga0206969, IMG submission 153256) | Enriched cells from forest soil in Barre Woods Harvard Forest LTER site, Petersham, Massachusetts, United States -... | ecosystem: Environmental > Terrestrial > Soil > Temperate forest >... | reverse complement strand
GAAATAAGGAAACAACACCAGACGGCCCTTGAAGTGGCCCGCAACACTATAGCGCAAAAGAAAGACAATATACATGAGCTAAAGCTGAAGAAACAAAAGGCACAGCTACAACGATATTTTGAGCAAGAAATAGAAACTGCGAAGACAGAAATAAGCCTGCACAACAATAAGATAGAAAGCACAACGATAAATATAGCCGACCATAAAAAGCAGGCGGAAACGCTACAGAAGCAGTCTGAGCTGGACCTGGAAATAAGCGCAGCTGCATTTGAAAAGAAAATAGAAAAGCTGCGCGAAGACGGCAGGCAATATGCACTTGCTATTGAGACTATTAGCACCAAGCTGGAGAAAGATAAGGATTCCCTCTACGGCTGGCTGGGCACAAATGCGCCTGGCTGGGAAAACACCATCGGCAAGGTAATAGACGAAGACCGAGTGTTGTTCCAAACCGGGCTATCGCCACAGTTGTCGGAGACCGGAAGCGACACACTATTCGGTATAAAAATAGATCTTGTAGAAATAAACAAGACGGTAAAAACGGTAGCCGATTATGAGCGGGAAAGGCAACAACTATTAAAGGATGGGGATACCAACAGAACGAATCTAAACGCCCTGGTAGAACAGAAAAATGACGAAGGCGACAAAATAAAAACACGCTACCAGAACAAGATAAAAGACATTAACGGCGCAAGGCGGCAGATGGAGTATGAGCTGCAGAAGTCCAAGGGACAATTGCAGGTAAGCGAGGTGCGCGTTGCCGACTTGCTGAGAAAAGCAATTGAAGAAAAAGAACAGCTTTCGCAACGCATAACACAGGAAATAGAAGCCGCCAGCGAAGAACTGATAAACGAAGAGAAGAACTATGCGGGCATAGAAGCGAATATCCAGAAACAGGTGGATAGTAAGGAGAAAGAGCAAAACAGTAAGGTACGGGCCGAGGACCAACGCATAAAGGAACTGGTGGCCAACCTTGACGCCGAACTGCTCTTAAAAAAACAGGAAACCGCCGAAAGGATAGAAGAAATAAAACAGCAGAAGAACGCAAACCTGAAGCAGGAAGGCGCAGATGTGGCGCGGCTTTCAGGCATAGATAAAGATATGCTGGCTATCCAGCGCGAACTGGAATTTATAGACCAGAACAGGGACAAGGTAGCAGAGTACCGCAAGGACAAACGCGAACTCCTGGACCACGTGGACAGCTTCAAAACAAAGAAGCGCCTGAAGGAGCGGCAACTGGAAACCGAGCAGGAAAAGTATAACCTGCAAAAGCAAAAACTACAGCAGGATATTGACATGCTTACCGGCGTAATAAATGGATTGACTAATAAAATAAACAACCTAAAAGAAGGCATCGCCACATTCGAAAGCTTTAAGCAAACCAACCATTACGAGCAGATAGCTGAGTATGCCGAACAGGCCAAGGCTGCATCTGGAGACAGCGGCCAGTTGACTGTACTCAAAGATGCGCTTACCGGCAAGATATACACGCTTGGGGAGCGTTACACCGACATGCGAAGTGCTATTACCAGATTCCTGGGCGAGTTCTCGTCGCAGAATGTCTTCAATTTTAAAACAAACCTTGTGGAGCAGGATGAGTTTGTAACTTTTGCCGAGATGCTGTACGAGTTCCTGGAAGAGGATAAAATAGTGCAGTACGAAAAAAGGGTGAACGAACGCTTCGCTACTCTTATACGCCAGATAGGGAAAGAGACCACAGAGCTTACCTCTAAGGGCGGGGAAATACAAAAAGTAATTACCGAAATAAACCGGGATTTTGAGGAGCGCAATTTTGCCGGTGTGATCAAAAGCATACGGCTACAACTTTCTGATAGCCAAAATAAGGTAGTGTCGCTGTTGCAGGAAATAAAAAAATTCAACGACCAGTATAGCATGAGCCTCGGCGTGGTAAACCTCTTCTCATCGGGCGATAATGAGGGGCAAAACAAGAAGGCAATATCCTTATTAAAAGAATTTGCAAAAGAGATAAACGCAAGGAAGGAGAAAGAGATAAGCCTGCCCGATTCGTTTGAACTACAGTTTCGCATTGTGGAGAACGACAACGATAGCGGCTGGGTAGAAAAGCTTACGAATGTGGGCTCAGAGGGCACTGACATCCTGGTGAAGGCCATGATAAACATCATGCTGCTCAATGTATTTAAAGACAGCGCCTCCAAGCGCTTTAAAGAGTTCAGGCTGCATTGCATGATGGACGAAATAGGCAAACTGCACCCGAACAATGTAAAGGGCATACTGAAATTTGCAAACGACAGGAATATACTGCTCATCAATAGTTCGCCCACCTCTTACAATGCCACGGATTATCGCTATACCTACCTGCTGTCCAAAGACAACAAGAACGTAACTACTGTGAAACGCTTGATAAAAAAGGGTGTTGAAGTATGATGATACCGCTATCAATAGCTGAAAAGTTGCTGTTGCTTGCAGGGGGGAAAGAACTCCAGGCAAGCAAGATGCGGCACGCACTTATTGATGAGCTTGTAGCGGAAGGAATAATTGCTGAACGGCTTGCAGGACGTACAAAAAGCACGCTATTTGTGGCCGACAACAACGCACTGCAACAGTACCTGTACAACAAATTTTCTATCCCTGACATAGGGGAATACATAGCCGTGCTAAGAAAGGAAGATGCTACGCGCGCCGAACAGATCCTAGTGAGCAGTAATTCCAAAACCGTTAACCGGCGCACCTTCAAGGGCTTCCTTGTTAACAGCTACATGCCTTTAGCCTGCACCTTGCATGGAAAACCTTTTACTATACATCCACTCGAAGGGACGTTTCAGTTTGTGCATGACTTTGAACACTTTATTCCTGCACCTGATGTTGTAGTAGTTGGTGTTGAGAACGCCGAGAATTTCCGGTATGTTGAAAAGCAGAAATACCTGTTTGGCGATCTCAAAACACTCTTTGTAAGCCGCTATCCACAAGAGCAAAACAAGGACTTAATAAAGTGGCTGTTGTCCATCCCCAATACATACCTGCACATGGGCGACTATGATTTTGCCGGTATTAATATATACATGCAGGAATACAAAAAACATCTGAAAGAACGGGCGTCATTTTTTATCCCTGGTAATATTGAACAGCTATTGGCAGATCATGGCAACAGTGCACTGTATGATAAACAAAAATTGTTTGCTATTGAAACGCCTGAAACCGAAATACAAAAACTCATTGCCCTGATCCACAAACACAAAAAAGGACTTGAGCAAGAAGTCCTTTTGATTGCCAAATGATATGATGAGCATTAATTCACAGCCGCTGGTGCTGGGATTAACTGCGGATTGCTATTGCCGCCAACGTCTGTGCTGTTGGTAAATTGTAATTGCAGCCTGTTGTTTTGCAAATTCGCAAATATAGCCTGGTACAGCGCCGTGTTTGATCCGGCTGAAATTTGGATCACGCCATTTGTTTTGTCTGCGTTAAGTAGCTGGTCTCCGCTGATGCCTGCCATCAATTGGTCTGTACTTAAATATAGGGTAGCCGTATAGATCTGTTTGTCAGAAATAGCCACATTATCCATAGCCTGTGAAGTTAGCGTCAAGGGTTGGTCTATTGTTATCAATATTGGCACACCGGTTCCATCACCTTTATTATACCTGCCGTTAAGCATTAGCCCTGCAGATGTATTGGCAGCACTCAGTATAACGCTGAAATTCATGTTGTCATATTTCCCTTCGGGTATCGCCATACCGCCTACTAAACCGGTAGAGAATAGGTTTACTTCCGCTCCGGTATTTGCGGCATAGTTCACTATGTCTAGGGCATTTCCGTTTAGGAGCGTTGCATTAAACAGAATGGAGCTCGTGGTTACATAGCCCGAATACCACTGGGTAGGCACATCAGGGAGCTGCCGCATTATCACTAATTTGTAAGTGATACCATAGGGTATGGGTTCGGGGTTGGGTATTGCTATCGTTGACGCATAAGTGTTTGCCACGGTTTTAGTGGTGCCGGCAGGGGCGGTACCCGATATGACTTCCTGGTTGCTATCTTTCTTGCATCCTGTGAGTAAGGTGGCACCTATGAGGCCTGCTACAATCAATATCTTTTTCATAAAATCAAAATTTTGCTTGGTAAGGAAAACTATTCATCCATATACTTACTATTTACAAATTCCCTGCCGTTGAGCTGCTTCAGCGGATAATGCCTGCGTACTGCAATGGTTATCACAACATACCGGGATTGTTAAAATTGCTGCCCCAAGATTTCGCCAATGCAAAATAACTGGTTGGGGAAATTGCGCTATTATTGTAAAATACTTAGTTTACATGCCCGGTTCCAGTTCTCCGTCCACAAAAAACCACTTAACTTATCTTGATTCAGCAAGGGGCATAGCTGCATTAATGGTGTTTGCCAGCCACTTTATTGGCTTGTTTCTGCATGACAAAATGAACGTTCACTATCTCTTCCTTATATTCAATGGAAATGATGCAGTTTCCTTCTTTTTCGTTTTAAGCGGCTTCGTCCTTTCTTACAAGTACCTTGTACTTGACAAACCACTTGATATAAAAAAATATTACGTCACGCGCATTTTCCGTATTTTCCCAGCATATTTCATTGCCGTTACTATTTCTGCGCTAATGGCAAACAGGGAACAAATGAACTTAAACACATTGACTGACCTGTTTATCCTTAATAAACGACAGTTCTGGGAAGAAGCGCTATTATTTAGGCTCTACAACAAATACCTGATAGTGGGCTGGTCGCTCACTATAGAAATGGGCGTTTCTTTAATCATCCCCTTCTTTGTTGCTTTGGCTATCCGGGATAAAAAGCTTATCAGTTATCTGATCGTGGTACTACTGGTTATAGGGGTTTACTTCTGCAACAGTCTTCATTTTCTTTTTGGTGTACTGATCGCCTGTTATTTTTCAAAGATCAGGGATGCGTCGTTTAAGGAAACAAAATGGTACAAATACAGGTATGCAATATTGCCATTGGCTTTTGTTTTGTTCTCCCTCAGGCATATTGATGCTATTGCTCCACTGGGATCCATGTATAACTACCTTGCTGGCTATTTAAGCGTTGATTTTTTTGTCTATTCGGGCATCGCGGCATTCGTGTTCCTGGTGGCCATAATCCATAGCCGCAGCGCCCAGAAGTTCCTGGAAAAAAAGCCACTCATATTTATGGGTAAGATCTCCTACGGCGTGTACCTGGTCCATGTTACCCTTCTTAATTATATCTATTACTTCTTCACCCACTATGATACCCCGGCCCACCATATATTACTTTTAATTTTAGCTGTAATAATATACTTCATGGGTACTTTAGTAGCCGCCACACTAATGCATTATTTAATTGAATTGCCTTTTATTCGCGTTGGCAAGCGCATAGTTGGCCGTATGAAGCCATCTCTTATCATATCAAGGGAACCCAATCAAAATCAATAGTAGTCATCTCCAGTTATCTTAACTTTGCTTCATGGCATACAGATCGCTACGTGCATTCATTGATGCATTAGAGCAGGCAGGCGAGTTGATTCGGATCAAAACTTTTGTGGACCCGGTACTGGAAATAGCGGAGATCACAGACCGCGTTTCAAAAACACGTGATAGAAATAAAGCGCTCCTTTTCGAGAACACAGGCACCAGTTTCCCACTGCTTATCAATAGCATGGGTAGCGAGCGGCGCATGTGCATAGCCCTCGGCGTAAAGGAACTGAATGATGTGACGCAGGATATAGAAAGCCTTTTCAAAAAGCTATCGGCACCCAAAAGTGGCCTGCTGGAAAAACTTGCTATGCTTCCGGAGCTAGGCAGATTTGCTTCGTGGATGCCCAAAGTTGTAACTGGCCGCGGCGCCTGCCAGGAAGTGGTAATGGAGAAACCCGATCTGGATAAACTACCGATACTCAAATGCTGGCCGCAGGATGGAGGTCGTTTTATTACCCTTCCTGCAATTCACACCAAAGATCCCGGCACGGGCATAAGAAACATAGGTATGTACCGGATGCAGGTGTTTGATGGTCAAATGACAGGTATGCACTGGCACAAGCATAAAGTTTCTGCACGCCATTTCAACGAGTATAAAAAGCTGGGGAAACGTATGCCGGTGGCTGTGGCGCTCGGCGGCGACCCCATTTATACCTATGCCGCTACTGCCCCGCTCCCCGAGAATGTGGATGAATACATGCTGGCCGGGTTCCTGCGAAAGAAGAAGGTGGAACTGGTAAAATGCATCACTCAGCCCGACATTGAGGTGCCGTCTGATGCCGATATTATCATTGAGGGCTATGTGGACGTGGATGAAGAACTAGTATGGGAGGGCCCCTTTGGCGACCATACCGGGTATTACTCGTTGCCCGACTGGTATCCCCGTTTTCATGTCACGGCCATTACCCACCGCAAAGATGCCGTGTACCCTGCCACTATCGTAGGCATACCCCCGCAGGAAGACGCCTGGCTGGGTAAGGCCACCGAACGTATATTCCTTACGCCCATAAAAATGACCATGGTACCCGAAATTACCGATATGAACATGCCCGTGGAGGGGGTGTTTCATAACCTGGTAATCACTACCATAAACAAAGAATATGCGGGCCAGGGCCAGAAAGTAATGAATGCCATGTGGGGCGCCGGACAAATGATGTTCAACAAAATATTAGTGCTGGCAGATGGCGTAGCGGCAAGCGGCATAAAAATTGACGATTATGGCAACCTTGCTAGTTACGTATTCAATAATGTGAACCCGGCTACCGACATTTACTTCAGCCAGGGGCCAATGGATGTTCTGGACCATAGCTGCTCTAAGCTGGGGTTTGGCGGCAAAATGTGCATAGACGGCACCCATAAGCAGGAAGAAGAAATGACGGAACCTCTGCTGCCCTTTAAACTTCATACGGGCTTTTCATCGGCCATAATACTATCTGCATTCCCCGAAATAACAGGAATTAACCACAAACTGGCTGCTGAATGGGATATACCTGTGCTATTTGTTGCTGTGAGGAAAGACAGGCCAGGTCATGTAGGTGAACTCCATGAACAATTAAGCAGCCTCCCCGAAATGGCAGGCATTAAAATGATACTGTATGTGGAACATACCGTAAAAGCAGATGATATTGCCGATGTACTATGGCGTTTTTGTAACAACCTCGATCCTAAAAGAGATCATTTTTACGGCGGACCTAAAAAAAATATAATAGGATTGGATGGTACACGTAAATCAAAAAAATTAGATAACTTTGACAGACCCTGGCCCAATATCATAGTGGCAGATGATAAAACAATCGGGGTCGTTGACAAGAAATGGCTACAACTAGGTTTGGGGGAATTAATTATTTCTCCATCTTTGCGGTACAAGACCCAACTATATGGGGGGGGTGCATCTGTCTTAGATAGTGAATAAGCATAAAACCAGATTTAATAACCATAAAAAACACAAAAAAATGAAAAATATCCTTTTAGCATTCGGTTTGGTTGGCATGTCCTGTACTGGAGCGTTTGCACAGGCTACCGCCAAGATCCAGGCTCCTTCGCAGGCACAGGTAACGGCCCAGCAAGCGGCAATCCCAGCAAGTGTTACAAAAAGCGACCTGAACAAAAAGATCAGTGAGCTGAATACCAAGCTTGACCAGAACAAAACTGAAGACATCCAGGCAAAATGGAATGAATTGCATAATATGATGTTGTCTGAACTGGCAATGATCAAGTCAAAATACAGGGAAGCTACTGAAAGCAACAATGAGGCTGATAAAACCAAGTATTCCCAGCTCATTCAGTCCCAGTCGAACCTCTACTACCAGGTAGTGAACCTGAAAGATAATATGGTAAACAATAAGGCCGACCTTAACATGAAACTTTCTAAGTTTACGGCTGCCGCACTTTAATTAGCTAATTAATGTATTTACAAAAGTCCCGGGCTCACCGGGACTTTTGTTGTTTTTTTACCGGCAGGCCATTTTAGCTGGGGCATTGATTCCCGGAGAATAAAACCGGGCACACTAAAATGATTGGCGATAACGTAATAGGGCAACATGGATTATTCAGCCATTAATCACTACATTTACCACTCAATTTTTGTTTGTGAAAGCAATAATTCCCGTTGCAGGTGCAGGTACTAAGCTTCGCCCGCTTACATACACCCAGCCAAAGGCGCTAATTCCCATTGCAGGTAAAACCATTCTGGGGGTTATCGTTGACCAGTTGCTGGAAGCCGGCGTCAATGAGTTTGTTTTTGTTATTGGCTATCTCGGAGAAAAGATCCAGCGATATATAGAGAAGACCTACCCACACCTTACCCATACCTTTGTAACCCAAAATGACCGCCGGGGTACGGGCCATGCCATTTGGCTCACCCGCGAATGCATTGGCAGTGATGAAGTGATGATAGTGCTTGGCGATACTGTTTGCGACTACAATGTAAAAGACGTACTCAACAGCCCGGTTTCGCAAATAGGCGTACGCAAGGTGGATGACCCCCGCAGCTTTGGTGTGGCAGAATTGAACGATAAGGACTTTGTGACCCGAATGGTAGAAAAACCGCTCATACCCAAGTCGAATATGGCGATGGTGGGTATATACTATATAAAGGAGACCGGGGCCATGTTTGCCGCACTGAGCAAGCACCTGAGTAATACCGCCGATGAGAATGGCGAATACCACCTCACCAACGCCTTGCAGCACATGATAGAGGACGGCATTAAGTTTCACGCCTTCCGTGTAAATAACTGGTTCGACTGTGGTAAAAAAGAAACGCTATTGTCCACCAATGCTATCCTGCTGAAGCAAATGGAGGACGAGCATCCCGAGAAGCAGCAGTCGCTCGACTTTGATACTACCGTTATTATTCACCCCGTAAATATTGCCGAGGGTTGCAGCATACGCCATTGCATCATCGGTCCGAACGTAACCATCGGGGAGTACACCAAGATTGAATCTTCAATAATAAAAGACTCCATCATCGGCTCTTATGCCGAATTGCAGCAGGTGGTGCTCAATTCTTCTATCATTGGAAATGATGCCTATGTGCGCGGCCTCAGCCAAAGTCTGAACATAGGCGACAATACAGAGATTGACCTGGGATAAGGGCAATATCATTAAGTTAAGGAAAAAAGTGGAGTAGAATGATGCAGTTGATAGCATATTCGGGTGCATTCCCCCTTGCGCGTAGGCGATGTGCGTCAGCGAAGGGGGGGAGGGGGATGTCTGTCCAGACACACGCTTAGAAGAAGGCAATATCCCCAACTTGAGCTTGACTTAATGACATTTGGATAAGGGGTCACACCTCCAGCAACGTCTTTACAGGGTCTTGCCCGAAAAGTAACAATTCCGGATTTTCCAGCAGTTCTTTCACCCGCACCAAAAAGCCTACCGATTCACGTCCGTCTATAATACGGTGGTCGTAGCTCACGGCCAGGTACATCATAGGGCGTATTTCCACCTTGCCATTTATGGCCATTGGCCGGTCTTGTATCTTATGCATACCCAGTATGGCCGACTGGGGAATATTAATGATAGGCGTGGACATCAGCGACCCGAATACGCCACCGTTTGTGATCGTAAAAGTTCCTCCAGCCATCTCGTCCGGACTTAGTTTGCTATCGCGTGCCTTAGTTGCCAACTCCACTATTTTCTTTTCTATGTCCGCCATGCTTAGGCTCTCAGCATTGCGTATCACCGGCACGACAAGTCCCTTGGGTGCAGATACGGCTATAGATATGTCACAGTAGTCGTGATACACCAGTGAATCGCCATCTATGTAGGCATTTACCGCAGGCCGCTCTGTAAGCGCTATACAACAGGCCTTTGTAAAGAACGACATAAAGCCCAGGTTCACACCGTGCGCGTCTTTGAATGTGTCCTTGTATTGCTTGCGTATCTCCATGATGCGGGTCATGTCCACCTCGTTGAAGGTGGTGAGCATAGCCGTACTGTTTTTTGCCTCCACCAGCCTGCGGGAAACCGTTTTGCGCAGGTTGCTCATTTTTTCACGCCGCTCTTCCCTGCCAAATGCCGCATCCCCACCCTTGCGTCCGGGGTGCGATATGGCCTCCAGTACGTCATTTTTTAGTATCCTGCCCATGGAGCCCGTACCTTTCACCTCTGTAGGCTTCACTTGCTTATCGCTCATTATGGCCTGTGCTACCGGCGTGGCCTTTACATCGGTTTGTGGTGCTTCCTTGGGCGCAGGCGGCGTTTCCGCCGGTTTATCTTCGTTCTTCTTCGTGTCTGTTTTTGGCGCAGGTGCTGGTGCTGGCTGGGGAGCGCCCTCTGGCTTGGCGGCAGTTTCATCTATTTTGCAGGCCACCTCGCCTATTTTCAGGGTTGCGCCTTCTGCCGCTACAATGTGTAGTATTCCCGCCTGTTCGGCATTCAGCTCAAAGGTGGCCTTCTCCGATTCCAGTTCGCAAAGCACCTCATCCCGGTTCACATAATCGCCATCTTTCTTCTGCCATTTTACAAGCGTCACTTCACTTATCGACTCTCCTACGGTGGGAATAACTAAATCTATCATGGTAAAATATCATTTACAGTACAGGCTGCAAATTTACCAAACTAAAACGGGAATTGAACGGCGGAAACTTAGGATTTTTCAACTTACCAGCCATATCCCAACCCTGCAAAGCAGTAGTCCAACTACAACGCTAAGCCCGGTATAAAGGATAGCCACTACCGACTGGCCTTTCTGCATCAGGGTAATATTATCGAGCGCAAAAGTAGAAAACGTGGTAAACCCACCGCAAAAACCTGATGACAGTAAATAAATGCCGGTGAGCTGTAACCACTGGCTACGCGCCGACAGCCCAAATAATATGCCGATGATAAGCGACCCAATAATATTGATACCAAATGTGGCCACAGGGAACAACGGCATCTGCAGACCTTTGTTTACCCAAAAGCCTATACCGTAGCGGGCCATACTACCCACCGCGCCGCCTACGCCTACTAACAAAAAATTCCGAAACATTTATTCTGTGTGAGCTGATAATCTCCACTAAAATTAATAATTCTGTGCAATAAGATGACAAGAATTATTATTCCACCCAGTCACACACAAATACATTAGTATCATGTCCGCCGCCATTGTTGCGGTTAGAGCTGAAAATGAACTTCTTGCCATCCGGCGAAAACATAGGAAATGCATCAAAGCTGCCATCGTGCGATATACGCTCCAGGCCCGTGCCATCAAGGTTTACCAGGTACAGGTTGAAGGGGAAGCCTCTTTCATATTCATAATCTGATGCGAATACAAGGCGCTTGCCATCTGGGGTAAAAGCGGGCGCCCAGTTGGCCTTGCCCAGATGTGTTACCTGGTGTGCGTCTGAGCCATCGGCATTGGCTATAAACAGCTCCATGTGGGTGGGCATCACCAATCCCTGAGCCAGCAGGTCTTTATAATCTTTTATCTCTTCCGGCGTTTGTGGGCGCGATGCGCGCCACACTATCTTCTTGCCATCGGGCGAAAAGCAGGCGCCTCCATCATAGCCCAGTGTATTGGTTATCTGCTTCACATTGTTGCCGTCAATGTCCATAGTGTATATGTCTATATCGCCATTGCGCATGCTCGTGAAAATGATCTTATCGCCCTTGGGTGATATGGTAGCCTCGGCATCGTAGCCGGGTGTGTTCGTAAGTCGTTTCGTGATGTTCCCTTTAAGGTCGGCAATAAAAATATCGTAGCTATCATATATGGGCCACACATACTTTTTTATCACGCTCCGGTCTGGCACCGGCGGGCAGGTATCCATGGCCAGGTGAGTGGAGGCATAGAGAAAGTGCTTGTGGTCGGGCATCAGGTAAGCGCAGGTAGTGCGGCCTTTACCAGTGCTCACCAGCTTGTAATTAAATTTTTCACCGGCCGACTTAGGTATTGATCCGTAAAATATCTGGTCGCACATAAGGCCCTCTTTCGGATTTGTGCGCTGGAAGGTAATATGCTCATTATCGAACCCAAAGTATGCCTCGGCATTGTCGCCTCCGGTAGTAAGCTGTTGCAGGTTTTTGAAATGCCTTTCGTCAGGGTAAGCAAGCTCTTTCTTTTCCTGTGCCTTCACAGAAAGACTTGACAATAATAAAAGTGCTGCAAATATCCGGCGTGAAGCTGTGGTGGTCATATTTATAAAAATGTGTGTCGCAAAACTAATTCATAGCCAATATATTAAGGTGCTTTTATGTGCGGTATTGTCAAGGGAGTGTAAAAGATGTTCTTTGTGTTTTACTTTCTATACCTCTACTGATCTACGACCCCGAAATAAGTAATGATGCTGAAAGCATCAAAGGTTTATAGCACCATAAAAAATGAGGGTTCGATGCCGAAGGTATCGTACTATACAAAACGCGTGGCACATGCTGTCGTGTGGTACGATACCTTCGGCATCGTTGCGAGGACGGATGTTATTTTTCTATAAACGTTTTTCCCTTCAGGATTAGGAACGATGACAAAATAACTCCGGCAAGTTGGCGTAGTTATTTTTCTTTTATGCAAGGCGCAAAATCCGCGAATAGTGAGCTATTTATCCCGATTAGTCCCGATAGCCATCGGGAGGATTGCAACGCAGCAGAAATGAAAAAGAATAAGTCAGGTTGCCGGAGTTATTTTGTCATCGTTCCTTATTGGCCTTAACGTAAAAATATTAACGCTAATAATGCCCTATCAATACCGAATGGGCATTAGATAGAAAAAGCGCATGTAGTTGCCCACATGCGCTTCATTCAAAAGATCTATGAAACACTTATTTATCGCTTGTATCGTCGCCGGTATCCTTTGGCTTCTCTATCTTATCTATTGCGAACATCAACGAGAAGCGCAAAGTATTGGATAGAGGATTACGTGTAGTACCTGAACCCTGTGGCACAAGGTAAGAGCAGTTTATCCTGAATACATTGTAGTTCACACCGGCGCCGCAGGTTATATACTGGCGGTCCCCGTTATTAGGGTTTTCATAAAAATAACCCGCACGGAAGGCAATTGTGTTCTGGTACCAGTATTCTACTCCCAGGGAAGCGTCTATTTCCTCTATCTGGTCACCTGTTTTAAAAGAATTGATGATACCCGGAACAACGGCATATTGCGTATCCCCGTTGGTAAGAACAGGCACTAACAGTTTATTCAGGTCGAGCGCGAAGGTGAATTTGTTATAAGCATCAAACTGTGAAGTGTACGCTATGCCCACGCCCAGGTTCATGGGTATAAAGTCGCTGCGGCTGGAGTTATAAGATATTTTTGAACCGATGTTGCTTGCTACCGCGCCAAAGCTGAAAACATTGTATTTGTCGTCTGTTAGTTCATGCTTTTTTGTATAGTATATACCCAGGTCCGCGCTGTATGCATTACCCGGACGATAGTCCGTGCTATTTGCACTATAGCTTACGCCCGATGCAATTGCAGAGTGTATATATCTGAGGCTTGCGCCTGTGGATAAGAACTCGGAGAGTTTGCGGGAATAACCAGCGTCAAAAGAATATTCCCTCGGCATACCCGTACCTATCGAATTACCTATATTGTCGGTATAATTTATATTACCCAATGAAAAGTAACGCATAGAAACACTCACTGCATTTTCGCGGTTCTCGCCAAACTTGGCATAACCAGCCAGGTAGGCCAGGAATATATCCGGCACAAGGTCCTTCAGCCAGGGAGTATAAGTGGCGGAAACCCCGTAATTCTTGTCAGCAAATGGTAATTTTGCCACGTTCCAGTATTGGGCGTTAGCATCAGCATCAATAGCAATCCCTGCATCCCCCATCGCACCTGAGCGTGCATCGGGCGAAATCCTTAAAAATGGAACCGCAGTGGTTACAAAGCTTGCACTTGTACCGTTAACGTTAGCTCCGCCTGTACTTTGCGCCCGAACATCAGATGCCGCGATTCCTGCCAGTAATGTTACCCCTATTAGAGCAAGGTATTTTGCCATTATATTATTATTATTAAATTTGAAGCTTTGCAAAAATATTTCTTTTTAGTGACGTTGACAAAATAAATATCGCTATATGGCGAAGTTATTTTTCGTTTATGCAAGGCGCAAAATCCGCGAATAGTGTGCTATTTTAGGACTTTTGCAACGAAGCAGAAATGGAAAAGAACGAGCCCGGTAGTGGTATTTATTTTGTCATCGTCACTTAATGACGCTGACAAAATAAATCCTATGAGATACAAGGTTATTTTTTGTCAATGCCTCCCTTACAGAACCCTATTAACGCACAATGACCAATTTTTGGTATGCCGTGGATTTAAATCCTTTTTCCGACGTGATGCTCAGGCGATAAACATACACTCCGGATGCCAGCTTTGCACCGTTGTTGTCGGTACCGTCCCAGCTTATCTCGCTGGTATGGCTGTCGGTAGCCTGGATAGCCTGGTTAATGTTCTTTACAAATGCACCAGCCGTGTTGTATATCTCAATATGCACATCAAGCAATTCAAAAGGATGGTTATGCTCAAAAACAAAATTCGTTGAGTTGCTAAACGGATTAGGGTAATTGCCAAGTTGCTGTATGTCCATCACCTGGCCATCAACGACTATAAAATCCACCGAGCCTTCTCCTGTATTATCATTAACGTCCCACGCCTTTACTTTTATGGAGTGTGCACCGTCTGTAAGGCCGCTTATAGGAAAGTTAACGTAACCGCGCTGATAGGTATTCGGGGCGGTTTGGTAATAATCGTTCAAAATATATGGAGACTCCACATTGCCATCAAGAACACCTGTTAGGTCATGCCCTACCTCATTGCCAGAAACGTTGATACCTGTTTTATCATAAAGCGCAACAAAAAGCGAGGTATTGTTCCCCGTAATTCCGCCGTTCAAAAACAAGCTGTCGTTAATATACGCCCTCACCAAAGGGGTATCCGTGCTTAAAACCGGGTTATCTGAAAACCCACCTACCACAAATGTCTGGTCCACTCCAGCCGCATCTGTTACACCATTATCGGCATAGGTACTAATTTTACCCGCCCCGAAATTGTAATTGATGTCTTTGGGTGTGATAAATGTGAATGAGAACAGTCCGTTGGTCACTGTCACCCTTCCTTTATATACCACATTGTCCTGTAGTTTAAATGACTCATTGCAACCGCTGATTGTCTCAATGGTTTTCGGCTTATCAAAAAATGACACGGATAATAAGCCGTTGAAGTCTGTAAGCACGGTTCCGTCATACCCTCTCACGCTACCATGCATTACATACGCGCCTAACGCCTTTATAGTATCTGTAGTTTGCGATGTGGCTGCATCTGTTGCGCTGTCCAGCTTCACATTATAATTAGGGAGATCAGGCGTAAGCGCAGGGTCGCCTAATAAGGCAAATTTGCGGAAGTTAGCTATCGTACCTGTATCATGTGTGCCTATATAGGTAACGTTCTTTCCTATTCGGCTGGCTTCGCCAAAAGTATTCCATGAATTGTCTGCATTACGGGCAAATTGCGCTGCAAGGTATTGGGTATTGAGCTCGCGATTGAATGAAGCGTAAACGGATTCTGTAGTGGTAAGAATAGCTATAACACCACCGCCGCTACGTATCACCAACTGTTCTGCCGAAGACACAAATTCAGGATGGTCGAACTGGCCGAAATCACAGGTAGCCGTTATCATAAAGGGCAGCATGTTCGTATTATTCCAGTTATTAAAATCATTTTCTGTAAGGATGCGTTCTGACGACCAAACCTGTGGGTTGCCATGGCCATTATAATTAATCAGGAAAGTGCCGTTAAATACTTGCTGGTCGATTATCGTATTCGCGTTAGGGCACCTGTCCCCGGCGGGCGTTGAAGTAATAGGCATTGCGTCCACATACACTTTTTCTTCATTATACAAATTCCCGGCAGTAGTAGCAAGTTGTGCGGCTGCCGCTTCGGCATCCTGCATGTGGTCGCCGGCATCATCGAATACGCCATCGCCCTTACAACCTTTATCAGAGGCAATAGTAGCAGATACACGCCATGCCCCCAAGGTTGCAGGGTCTGTGTAGCTCATTATTTTATTCACAAGGGAAGTGGCATCATCCGTACTTCTTGCCGGCAGGCGGCCCACTCCAATATCCAGCGTATTTATCAGGTGGTCGTTCTCTATATATTCATTATCGTCGAGGAAGCCATAAAAGTCATCAGTAGAAAATGCGAAAAGCGCATTCAATGATTCCTGCGATTCGAAAACAGGCACAAAGTTGCTGTTGTTCGGCACCCGGTTCTTATAATCATAAGACGCGCCTCCGAATAAAAGAAGGTATTTAGGCATTTGGTTAACGTCCGTACCTGCGCGTTTGTAATACATGCGCGCAAAATCCCTTATTGCACTAAGGTCCTGGGATCCTGATGAAAACTCATTATACACCTGCGTCGTGGTGGCCACCACCACCCGCATTTTATCATGTTGCATGTGGTAGGCTGCAAGCTGATTGGCCTGGTCTAAGAAAGCTGGATAGGTAACAATAATAAGGTCGTATTGGTTGGGGGCGTGCAGGTTCTGATTGGCTACTGTACCCACATAAGATGGTGTATAGAGATTGCTGCTGTTCATAGCCGCAAACTCATGGAGCATAGCGGCGTCCTGTGTAAATGTATAATTGCTGCCGCTAAGCGAACCGTTCATCAATACCGCATTTTGACGGTCCGTAATATCCCACACCTGGGTATTGCTATTAGCATTCTGCAATTGGTAGCTGGCTATCTTACCTGCGCCTACTCCCTGCCAGTCGCGAAAGCTTAGTTGGTCGCCGTCTATATATAGTCCGCGCCTGGCATTTATTTCAATGAAATCAAGATACCCTACCCCGGTAGCATCAACAGCATTGTAGGTAATAGTTACGTTAGCGACAGAAGAGTTGCAAGCCGCGTTTCCAGATACTGTGTCCAGGTCCATCAGCACATTGTCCGCGCCACCGGTAGCTTCGCCGAGGTCCACCGTACCCACACTATTTCCATTTACCGACACGCTAAATGTACAGTCGGGCTTCCCGGATACCGAAGCAAGGGCTGCCGAGCAATACACATTCGACACGTTGTAACCAATGTTGAAGCTAAAGCTCTGTGTTGTATTACCCAACTGTGGATAAAATTGCTCGCCATACCATAGCTTGCCTAAGCTGGTAGGATTTACGAGATCCTGATCATGGGCATCATAATAGTTATAGCTGGTAATAGTTTCATTGGCCGTGCCCGTGGAACCCTGGGCGCTTATTCGCTTGCCGCTGCCCTGGTCGAAATTAATAAAGTAATAAGCGGTGTCGGCATACAAATTGTTTTGGTGGTTGAACCTTTGGTCCAGGCTGTCTTTGATCCAGGCAGTGGTACCCACCGCATAAAAGATCACAGATAAGTCGCTACCACTTCCGCTCACCGAAATGGCATTTTCTACAAGATCCGAAGCGCGTGATACCGAATTGTCTTCCGACAGCATATTCCCACCATTCCCAAAAATGCGGATGTTGGCCGGATTAATATCAGTAGGCTTAAGACCTAAACTGCTTATAAAACTCGCGTCTATTTTATAAAATCCGGTTTTAGTAACAGCTATTTTATACCAACTGCCCGTGTTCAGCGCAGAAGTGGTAACGTCGCCCGTTGTTCTTGCTGCCGAGCTATTGCTTTTCACCTGTGGTTGTTCGGTCACATCAATAGTGAACCCACTGGCAATATTTACCTGCCCCGGCTGGTTGCCGGCAGCAAAGACCGGCACAGTCACAGCCACAAAAGGTCTTTTCCGCTCCATGCCAATCTGCATAGTAAATTTATTCGGATCAGACACCTTGGCGTCCTTGGGCAAAGTTGCATTTGCTGTATAGGTGATGCCAGATATCGTTACCTGGGGAACGGCATACTCATTGAGCCAGATCCTTTCAGTTACACAGCCTTTCATTATGTCCTGTTGTTTTACCTGGTAGGTTGTTGGAATTGCGTAGCATGGCATAAAAGCCAGCGAACTCAATAACAAAAAAATCGGGAAAAATATTTTTTTCATGTGGAATTTCATTTAAAAGGTACTTATAGGACTGCACTCGTATCAAAATTAAGCAATAAATGTGTTAAAAGTCGTAGAAAACCAGTATTATTTACTGGTTAATAACGCGATTGTTTTTAGTATATTATATTCTTAAAAATAAATTTTATAGATTTTTTTTTTTCTTGCAGGCGGAAAGCTTGAATTTTTGAAAAGAATGAGGTAACATTGTAACTACATTTGACAACTACCTACTAATTAGTGTAAATATTTTGGTATAATTATGAAAAGAAAACTCATTGGCGTTGGCTTGCTGTGTATGGGAGCGGCTACTTTCTTCTCGGCATGTTCCAGTGGATCGCATAAGAAAGGAAAGGGGGACAAAATATCCCAGGTTACCGGGTGGCCCCTTAATGACAAGCGTTATGGTGGTTTTGAAGTCGTTGATTATCCCGGCCAGCAAACACCTGTAGGTATGGTGTTTGTTCAGGGCGGGCGCTTTACAATGGGCGCTGTTGATGATGAATTGCCAACTCTGGAAAATAACAGCCAGCGACGCACCGTTTCCGTTTCTTCCTTTTATATGGACGCAACAGAAGTGGCCAACGTAAGCTACCGCGAGTATATGTATTGGCTTACCCGCGTTTATGGCGCTGACTATCAAAACCTGATAGACCGGGAATTGCCAGACGTTACTGTATGGCGCTCCGCAATGAGCTATAACGAGCCCTATGTGAAGGAGTATTTCAGTTCTGCTGCTTACAATAACTATCCTGTAGTAGGGGTAAACTGGTATCAGTGCGTTGACTTCTGCCAATGGCGTACAGATCGCGTGAACGAGCAATTAGCCATTTATGCCGGTGCGCTGAAACCTAACCCAACGCAGTCAAACGAAGACGTTTTCAACACCGAATCGTACCTTGCCGGCCAGTACGAAGGTACCCGGGGCCCACGTCCACGTAAAGACCTCGACCCGAACGGTTCCGGTACTCGTACCATCCGCAAAGCAGATGGTATATTCCTTCCTGATTATCGCCTGCCAACAGAAGCTGAGTGGGAATACGCTGCCTTGGGTCTTATAGGCAACAACCCGAGCCCTGAAAATAAACGCCGTCGTGGCGAGGAAGTGGTTACAGATCGTAACTCGCTGCCATGGGGACCAAAAAATACTACGCGTTATGGCCTGCATAACCAATACCAGGGCGAATTTGAAGGCAACTTTATGAGAGGTGGCGGAGACGCGATGGGCGTTGCCGGCGGTCTTAACGATAATGCCGATGTACCGGGCCCTGTAAAGTCTTACCTGCCTAATGCTTTCGGTTTGTATAATATGGCAGGTAACGTTAACGAGTGGGTTATGGATACTTACCGTCCGTTATCGCACGAAGACGTAAATGACTTCCGTCCATTCCGTGGTAATAAATACCAGAAATATAAGTTCCAGGAAGATGGTACCCTTGAAGAAAAAGACAGCATAGGTCACCTTACTGTTCTTGACGTAACGCCTGCCGACATACAAGGAAATGGCCGTTACGAAGCAAGAAGCGGAGATCTTAATAACTATATGGACGGCGATACACTTTCGCAGGTTGGTTATGACTATGGCAAGAACACTTTGATCAACGACTCTACCAAAGTTTACAAAGGTGGCGGCTGGGACGACCGCGCTTATTGGCTGTCTCCAGGTACACGCCGTTACAGGCAAGGTAATTTACCTTCTGCCGACATAGGCTTCCGTTGCGTAATGGACCGTCTCGGTAGCCCGGATGGCGATAACGAGCCAGGTGGCAACAGCTTCGGCGGAGCCAAGACGCACAAAAGATAATCATTACAAGGCTTTTATAAAAAGAACCCCTTTCAGTCTGGAAGGGGTTCTTTATTTTTACCCTAAAATCTTTGCAAGTGGAAATAGCTGAACTATATGAACTGTATCTGCAGCAACCCTCTATCCAAACGGATACACGTAAGCTGCAAGAAGGCGGCCTATTCTTTGCGTTGAGTGGCGCCAACTTCGATGGAAATGTCTTTGCCAAACAAGCCATAGAGAAAGGTGCAGCCTATGCTGTGATAGACAACGCTACCTATGCCGAAGACGACCGGTATATTGTTGTAAACAATGTGCTTACTACCCTTCAGCAACTGGCAAATCATCACCGTAGAACATTCGATATTCCATTCATTGCTATCACCGGCTCTAACGGAAAAACCACCACCAAGGAATTGCTTGCAGCGGTGCTGGGCAGCCAGTTTGTGACCTACGCTACAGAGGGCAACCTGAACAACCATATTGGCGTGCCGCTCACCTTGCTGAAAATAAAGCGGGATGCCCAAATGGCCATCATAGAAATGGGCGCCAACCACCAAAGAGAAATAGCAAGCTATTGCGAAATAACCGAACCCACACACGGCCTTATCACTAATTGCGGTAAGGCGCATATAGAGGGCTTTGGCGGCATAGAGGGTGTGCGTAAAGGTAAGGGCGAGCTTTACGACTATTTAAGGGCACATGATGGCATTATCTTCCGCAATACCGACCTCGACTACCTGCACGAGATGGCCCATGATATACGGCAGCAAATTACCTATGGGAGCGCTGGTGCAACCTACATTGGCAAGCCACTGACGGGTGACGTATTCCTGAAAGTTGCTACCCTCTCCTCCCATGCCGAAACTACAATAGATACACACCTCGTTGGCGCATACAACTTCCCTAACGTAATGGCGGCAGTAGCCGCTGGGCTTCACTTCGGCATTGGCATTGATGAAATAAAGGCCGCCATAGCCGCTTACAACCCCGATAACAGCCGCTCACAGTGGCTGCAGAAGGGCAGTAACCGCATAATACTCGATGCCTACAATGCCAACCCCAGCAGTATGCGTGCGGCGATCCTCAATTTCGCTGCCGCCGACCTGCCCAATAAAATGCTGTGGATAGGCGGCATGAAGGAAATGGGCAATGACGAGGAACAGGAACACCAAGAACTAGTTGCCTTGATTGCGCAGTATGAATGGCAGGAGGTAATACTTGCCGGAAAAGAATTTAAAGGGCTGCAAAACGGCTATAACTGGTTTGAAACTTCAGCGGATGCGGCAGCATACGTCAAAGCAAATCCCCCCGCCAATAGCGCCATCCTCATAAAAGGATCAAGGGGCAGTAAAATGGAGACTCTGCTGGAAGCGTTGCCGGGTTGATCTGGGAAGTCTTGGCGTGGGTGTGCACTGTGAAAATCTACAAAAATACGAGGTTAGTGACATTGGCGAAATAAATACCACTATTTGGCGAAGTTATTTTTCTTTTATGCGAGGCACAAAATCCGCGAATAGTGAACTATTTAAGGACTTTTGGGACGAAGCAGAAATGGAAAAGAACAAGTCAAATGGTGGTATTTATTTTGGCAACGTCACTTAGGACAAATTGCACTTTATAGAATTAAACACTAATAGCCCCGTCCTTTTAGGTCGGGGGCTACTATACTATACGCCGGATAAAAATGTGCATTGAATTTAAAAAGCCTGGAAGGCTTTAATGTGAATAGCTCCGGGTGCAACCCGGAGTCTTCAGGGTTATACCAGTTGAACCCCGCCGGGGTTCAATGACCACATCTATTTTCCCACCGGTTTCACCGGTGGCTATTCATCATTTAAGCCCTATCGGGCTTGCCCGTTTATCATTGCACAAACTTATACGGCGAGAAGTATAAATGGATATGTTGGCTTTAGCCGAAAGGCACAACACGAACTTTTCAACGGGAGTATTTTCGGCTAAAGCCTTTGTCTTTCTAATTCTACCCGGTCTAAAGACCGGGGCTACTAAACAAAAAGTGCGGTATGTCTTACATCCCTCGAACTTGAAGTACCAATTTGGCTCCTCAAGTTCGAGCATTCGATGGTAAATGACCACCGTATGCATTTTTGAAGGTATCGCAAAATGCAACACCTTCAAAAATATCTACCCCTTCTTCGACAACAGTAGCGTCACCTTATTAAAATCAGCGGCAGTATTCACCACTGCCCGGTATCGCTCATACTCCTCAACCGAGAAGTGCATTTTCGGATAGTTCTCTGTAATTGTCACTATCAGTTTATCCCCGTTTACCTTATCCGGTTTCAGCGTATAATCTGATGTAAAGCTTACCAATGGTTTCAGGTTCTTATCCACGTAGTCGGCATGAAGGCGCGTTGCCTCGGGGTTTAATATTTTATAGCCCTTAGGTATATTGATGGTAATGGTGCGGTTTTGGGCGCAGGGATAGTCCAGGTCCACAGGCAGCTTTCTGTCTTTGTTGCTATACAGGTTTTCCTGCGTGCCAATCATAGTGCCCACTTTCAATAAATAATTTGCCCCGGCCTTTTCCATTAGGCCATCAGTATTCACCCTTGCGGTGATCTCTAAAGGCTTATTCTCATAAAAGTTATCCAGCGATTCATTCGAGATCGAATATTTTACAAGGTTGGTTGGCTTATCAGCTATCGTTACTATTTTCTTCACCAGGTCTTTCTCCTTTTCTTTAGTTCCCAGCGCCAGTTCCTTTCTAAGGTCAGTGGCAGCATACCCCGAATAAGAATAGGATATGTCCACCTCTGCGCCCATGTCTTTTGTAAAGCTTATTCCTGCAGCAATATTTTCCTGGGTGGCATTGGCCGGCATTGGGGTTATTGTTTTCACCTCATAAATAGGACCGGAGATCTTTTCGCCTGTTGGTGGAATAGTGCAGAATACCCCCTTGTTGGTGAGCAATACATCGGGCACGATGGGATAGCGGTAATACACGCTGGTTGGCGCAAGGAAAGTTTTGAGGTTCGGGAAGTAGAATACATAGTAATCGAGGTTGCCCCAGTTCTCAAAGTTATTATCAAATGAGCGCTCGTTCCTGTTGCCCGCCATACCCAGTTCATGCTGCACGCCAGCCTGTGCAAGACATGCTGCGAACAACTTTATGTAGCCGGATGGTGTAGCTGCTTTTTTAGAAATGATACTGTCCATTATGTCGGCATTATCATCGTCCATGTCCGGGTATAAAACTATCCCGGTTTTTATACCTTCCTCTATCTTCTTAATACTTTTCTCCTCATCGCCATTTGGGTGTACACCAAGCTCTGTAAGATATTTACTTACAGCAGTCTTCTCTTTAGCAGTTATCTTATAGTGCTGGTCATACATTTTGCGGGCAAGGTCGTTCCAGGAATACAGGCTCGACCTGTCGTTTTCATTCGGGTCAATAACATGGTGTATGCGGTACTCAGCACGCATCCGGTTCACATCATAAAAGCTATGTGGTTCGGTATGTAGCGCAGGTATATCGGTCATTGATACCATTATATGCCGCCTGTTGTTCAGCAATGTATCTTTTGCATCAGGGAATCCATTATAACCCTTCTCTTCAAAAACAAGCTCCTTGGGGTAAGACATTTCAAACCTGGCGTCTAAAACGGGCACCTGGTATTGGAATGTTTCGCCGCCAAAAAACGAAGATGGTCTTATCTCCTTTATCAGCAGCTCTATCTCCGCATTTTTCTCTACCCCCTCCATTGCAAACACGATCTCGTTGCCGCCATTTTCATTCCGGGTCACCTTTATCATCTCCTTCGCTATCTCATGTACTTTCCCGTTTGGCGATATGGTGCGCGCCCTTATCAGTGGCACTCTCGTACCAAAGCTTACGGGTATAGATACCTTATTGAACCACTCTATCCCCTTGTCGTCAAGCACCTTTATCAACCGGTGCAGGGTATAATACTCATTAATATCCTTCCCTTCAAACCGGTAGTCAAGGCTCACGTCGTGCAGCAATATAAGAGCAGGCTCCTTCTGGTACCCTTGCGGTAAGGGGTGTATCACGGGCTCATCGGCCCATTCGGGCGCCTTCGTTACATGGCTTTTCTTCTGTGCAAAAGCAGCACGTGGCGTCACAGAGCAGATAAGGAAGGAGGATAAAATAAATGCAGTAAGTTTTTTCATGTTTTCGATTAGTTGGCTGTTAGCACTACAGATTCCTTGTACAATTTCCTGAGGTCATCCACCATTTTGTTGTTGCTGGCAAACAATGCAGGCGCTGCCGATGTGGCGTTTAGTTCATATTCCTTCACCAGGGTTATTTTCGATTTATCTGCCTTATAGGTGATCTTATAGTTCCATAGCCCGTCCACGGA
>Ga0206969_1103_pt1 | contig 24227 bp, 22 predicted proteins | sample Alteio_BWOrgHeat_87_FD_153256 | JGI IMG/M metagenome (GOLD analysis project Ga0206969, IMG submission 153256) | Enriched cells from forest soil in Barre Woods Harvard Forest LTER site, Petersham, Massachusetts, United States -... | ecosystem: Environmental > Terrestrial > Soil > Temperate forest >... | reverse complement strand
TTGGCCTCATTGAAAACAGGTAACTGCCATGACTGATCGGAAAGTTTTATTGGCTGTCGGTGCAACCGGGAGTATTGGTCGGCTGGTTGTTGCGGAGGCCATGCAAGCGGGATACTTGGTCCGCGCATTGGTTCGCCAGCCGAAAGATGCCCAAACCTTCCCAATGGGGGTTGAGGTTGTCATCGGCGACCTGACCCGACCGGAAAGCCTGAAGGCGGCTGTGGCCGGCATAGATGCCGCGGTCTTCACTCACGGGACATACGGCGGAGATCAGGAGGCCGCAAGGGCTATTGATTACGGCGCCGTCAGAAATGTGCTTGCTGTCTTGTCGAACCGCTCCTCCCACGTTGCACTTATGACAGCGATAAGCGTCACTGACCGTAAGGGCGTGCACGACTGGAAGCGGAGAGCAGAGCGGCTACTGCGGGCGAGTGGGCTGCCCTATACCATCGTCCGGCCCGGCTGGTTCGACTACAACCAACCCGACCAGCACCGTGTTGTCATGCTGCAGGGGGATAGTCGTCAAAGCGGCACCCCACGCGACGGTGTCATTGCACGCGAGCAGATCGCGCGCGTGCTGGTCCGAAGCCTCGGCACTGCGGCAGCCAATCGCAAGACCCTGGAGCTGATTGCTGAGCAGGGTGATGAACGGGACGACTATAGCCGGCTTTTCGGCTCTCTTGAGCCTGACGTAGAAGGCGGGCTCGATGGTGTCCGCGACGCCTCCAACATGCCGTTATCCGAAGAGCCTCCGTTTGTGCAAGAGGACTTGAAGGCCTATGTGTCACCGCTGGGTACTTGAAGCGGGTCATAAGCCGGACAAGTTGTTTTAGCAGATGTCATGTCGAGCATGATAATCAGCTCAAGCGCACCGATCCTCAGGCATACTTCGATGATCAATCTCAACGAAAAGGATCGCGTGGCCGCGACACGCTCATTAATTAAGAGGTTGCATGCAGTAGCCGTTGCTGGCTCCCATACTCTTCGTCGTAGCCCAGTTGCCAGGGAAATAACCCTGCTTTGTCTGGCCAAACCAACTGAAGAGCAGGGAAATCATCTGGAAGCGAACTGTAAAACCACACTGCGATGCCCAGATGCTGATGATAATGACGCTTGTCGATAGGCACAAAGGCAACCGGACAATCATCAGCGACACCTGTGTACGGGCGTCCTTTTTCGATGACAACCCCATTCCTGACCATTTCACCGACTGCGTTAATGAGACCTGCTGCCGTATTGGAAGGTAGCCCCATTACAAGAACTTCAGGGTGGGTGTAGTGATAGTAAAGACCTACGGAGAACACAAACTCAGGGTAATCTTCTTCGGCATATATACCAACGAGGTGCCACCCGTACTCTTCAACATTGGAAAATAACTTCTTGTGAAAGTCGCTTGCTGCAACAGGCCACTCAAACCCTGCAATCATCTTTTTATCTCCCGGAAAGGTAATCCCGCCTCTATGCAGCGGGACACCATCTTTTTTTCATTGTCATAGCAGGCCAACCAACAGCCTCGGTCACAAACGGGTATAGGCCGGATTAGGTGGGCTGGATCAGGGAGAGCCAGCTATACGCTCATTCTCCCAAGCACATGGCGAAGGGCATTGACCAGAGAATTGGCATTCCTGGCATGCTTAAGGGGCGTGACGTCAACGGTCACGCGGCGATATCTTTGCCCTTCACGGAAAAGCAGTCCGATCATCCGGCAGGCCTCGATAAAGCAGGCGATGGCAGGATCGTTGGATTGTGTGGTCTCACAGGCTTTCAGCCACCATGGGAGGGCATCGAGCCATTCACCCAGAGGGGAAGCAATGGCCTCGCGGTGATCCTCTCCAGGCTGTATCCGGAATGGCATTTGATCACTCGCTGCCACTGCCCTGACAAAGCTGGAGATGTGGCTTAATATCTGCTCCTCACTAAATTCAGGATCCATGGCTGATGGGTAGGTTTCAGGCTGCATGGCCTTTCCCCCGCGAAGCAATACGGCCATCAATCCAAGCATCTACTTCCTCTAGGACCCAGGCAGCCGTACCGGGGGTCAACGGAACCGCCCTGGGAAATGTAGCATCGTAACGTACGGACTTGGGATTCATCAGATCGTACAGAGCGCTCTTGGAGAGCCCCATGTACTCAGTGAGCTGCTTCATGCGTAGCATGCGACGGGATGGGATTGGTTCTTTAATTGGATTCATGACAGTGCCTGGGATCAGTACGCGGGCAATTCCGCATACGATCCGCAGGCCTGTAAATTTCTACTAGGCTATGACGCCTTATCTATCTCCTGCTCAAGTGGCGAAGGCACCAGCGCATCACCATCTACCAACGTGGGTAGCTGATTTCTGGGCCTCCCACGCCCTATCGATATCGTCGGAGCTAGCCCCATCCCCAAGGCTCTCCTCCTCATAGGCTTTGCACGGAGATACTGATCCTGCTTTTCGGGGTCAGCGAGGTAGCCAGCAACACCCATGACATTCTCGTACAGGGCATCGTTCGCGTGATGAGCCATTCCCAAGCCATACTTTCCCTTCGCTTTGAACTTCTTCCTGTCGTCATGAGGGCTGTAGTACCAGCCCGATCCCCCCATGATATCCCACTGGAAGAAAGAGCCGATTTCGTGCGACTTGAACTCGGGACTCTTGGCCAACTGCCCGTTATAGAAAACCACAAGGTGTATGTGATATCCGCGACGATTACCCTGCTCTACTCGCCAGATATTCCCCACGGCGTTTTCAAAAACCTTCTCCCGCTTCTTCAGTACCTCCAAGACTTTATCCAACTGAAGGTAGACATTGGATATGCTGAGAGGGGCAAGGGACTTGAGATCAAAATGCAAGTCCGTTCTTACGACCAGTAGCTTTGAATATCTAGCCCTGAGGGCATCTACATAGTCGTTGATAGACTGCAAATTCTGCTTTGACTCGTATAATCGGTCTGCCTTTTTCCTCAGGCAAGCTTGGCTGGTTGCATATCTGCGAATCTGATACAGGAAGTCGTAGAGCCTAAAGCGATCCATATCCATCCAGAAGCCCAGGCTTGGAGCACCTTTCACCATACCCTTTGCATTGATGAAATCAAATTCCTCGCAAGCATTCCAGAACGCTTGAACAGTCTCGCCATAAGACAGCCCAGGATTATAGATAGACAGGAATACCTCAAGCTTATCAACAACTGTTCGCATTACAGAAGGCAGGATCGTTTGACCGATATTCGATAGTCCTGGGGCAATCCCAATGGCCTTGTCATGAAGACAAGCCTGCTGAACGAGCTGTTCTATCTGAATAAGGATATGGGCTTCACTGGATCGGCGTAGATCAACGCCATTGTTACTTGCTTTCATTGCGGCAGTCCTGTTGAAATGGGATCATTCCCACATCATCGACTCCTTGGTTATTTTCTACGCACTGGATGCTTTGTCATCAGGGACTGATAATTTTCTTATAGCCCATGAATTGATCATTATATGTAGTGAGGTGTCTTGCATCGATCTTGGGTTTAATAGATTGAGTTGGTGCCATTGACATTACGTACATATATTAAAATAACCTTAATTAAAATCTGCCGCATTTGGCTGGCGGTAGGTCTTGCATTTATGCCATCGTTTCATGTAATTTTCGGGGAAATTAGCTTAGAATAGTTAGCCGAGACCTTATAAGACTTTTTATTCTTACGAGCATCTTTTCTATTGGAGTTGCAGTCATCATTACGAATGACTTACGCGCCTCGGGAACGCATTAGTAAACCTAGCGTACGTTGCGTCAACATCACATCCTTATTCAATCAAGGGCAGGCTTTGTCAGCACAATGATTTGCCAGTTGGTATGCCGCGCCCCGGATGCCAGGAGCCAGGGTGGTATCGGGATGAGCCAGCACCAACCTTGGCTCGCATGCATTTCCTTTAGTGAACATCGATCACTGCGGTGTGGCGGGTTTTGGCCATTTTGGCGGAAAAACTTGTCTGCCCCATTGTTGATGAGACCCACAAAGGGTCCATGTGGAAAAATGCTGCTATTCCTGCTACAAATAGCAGGAATAGCAGCATTTTGAATAGGTAGTTGATGGAGCGTTTACGTGTACTGACAATCTAGGTGGGATTTCCACCAAGACCGAAGCCATCAGAGGGACTCTATGAGCCCCTCTAAATGACGCATCATCACGTAATATTGGTACGAACGATCTGCCGGAATTTCAGCGTTAGCTGGAATATGACTTACGATGATTAGCGGCAACAGCAGAAAGAGTGAAATCGGACTGTTCGGCTTTTAGGGTTATGGGTCTGATATACATCGCTATATTGCGGCGAATCTCCTTGGTTTGAATCGTTTACATCGCCCAACCCGAAATACATAGACGCCCTCTGGGGCTAAGCCGTACCAAGAAAACCAATTTCCTTCTAACCAGTTCGTTAAGTGCAGGGTCCAGCCGCTCCTTCCTCCTAAGCGAGGCCGGACCAAACTGCAGTACATGCAGCTTTTCAACCGGACTCTGTGTATCTTCAAAACGGGGCTTAAGCCATGCATAGAGAACATTGGCATCCGTTACGTATTCGGGTGGCGGCACAAACGTGCTTAAAAATGCCTGGGATGATAGAGTGCATATATCTATGGCGACTTGTAATGTAGCCACCGAGATATCACCTGAAAATCCCTCAAAATAATGTATCAGTGCTGCCACACGAAGAGCATTTTCGGCAAGCTTTGACGCGTGATCCCAAGCATGTTCATAGATCCCGCCTATTGATTTTTGTGACTCAATAAACGTTGCAAATAAATTCCATTGATTTGTCGCATACGGATCTAGCCTCACAACTGCGCGCCGGAAGTCGGCCACTTTTGATGCCTCAAGATTTCTCTCAAGAAAATACTTAGTCCTGTCAGAAAACCTATCGCAACTGTGCCATACAGGAGTAAATGCGCCCCTTATGCCCCCAGCGGGGCCTGGCTCCACCTTGCAAACCAAGAATCTTGCAGCAAATCCTGAGTCCCGGACTCCTTGGCCACGACTTGATAGGAAACTCGACAATACCCCAGGCTGAACCATGGCTAATATTGTCAGCCTACCACCTCGAAGCGTGAAGCTTTCTCTTGAAATTCGGTCTACCGTTACGGGCTCGTTGGACCATAACTTGTTCAGCTTCGGAAAATCCTGGAGCGCCTGCGAATTGAATAAAGTCCCTCCTTCAGCACTCATAAGCCCAACCGAACTATGGTTTTCATGCATGCCGGCAAACAATGCGGCCGTGGTCGCATCTTCATATTTCATCTTTAATGCGCGTGGTCGAACAGGTTCTTCTTCCAGAAACGCCCTGTATTCTTGCATTTCCAGTTCGTGCGGCATGCCATTCTCCTGAAGCTTGGCAATTTTCCACTCCTTGGTGGTTTTTACTTTCTCCCATATATCGCTGCGCGCACGCCAATCCTTAAAGGCCACCTCGTAAACGTCTTGCTGTGCCTTCTCATGTTCGTCAATCGGCTTTATGAAGATATCATGTACAGCCGACTTACCCAAACCGGACGCGGCAATGGGCAGCAAAAATAGTGATGGCGGAATTTTTTTCCCATAAGGCGTTTCGATCTCAATAATATCCTGAAGAGCGAGCGACATGACTGCTAGCGCGGAAAAAATCGCCAGCCCGCGAGGGGCATTTATATTTACGCATGCCTCATCAACAGCCCTTCTGAAGATCGGCGCCTCCAGATGAACCAGTGCATTGCTGTACGATGGAACAAATGGATAGCTCATTTTTCCACCCCATCGTCAAAACCGAATAGCTCGTCACCATTATTGGCTTTAGTTATTTCACCATCTGCAAAGCTTGAAAATTGAGCGTTCGTGAAAATGCTTCTATGATGAGCCATTGTAATGCCAGCGACTAAATCGCTGGCCATAGCCAGGTGAGTCGGCTGTGGCATAACTGGCTTCTTCTGATAAAGCGCAGTCAGTATCTCCTCCTCTCCAATAGTAGATACCCCTAGAAGAAGCTTCTTACTTATTTCCTTTTCAACAGCGTCCAACTTAATTCTCCACACCTCATTTTCTGCATTCCAGACAGCGAACGAAGACATTGCCTTCTGATAACTATCATGCACAATGACGCGTAATGTGGAATTGAATTGGAAATCGACAACGGACCTGAGTGACATGAGCCCTTCTTCAATTAAAATGGCGAGAGCATCCGAGGAAATACCCCCTTTGAAACATACCAAGTCAATGACCTCTCTAGCCACGTCGTGCGCTTTCAGAAGCAACAAATACCAAAGACGTGAAGTTTGGCAATCAGCGGCTTTTTTTTGCGCGTCCAAGACCGAAGCGTGCAATGCAGCCAAAAACTGCTTAGCATGGACTCCGCGGTTATCCTCAACTGGTTTTTCGACCATGGAAAATATCCTTTTTTATTTACCAAATGAAAATTAGATTATGATGAAACCCAATGCCCGTATTCCTACTCAAGAAATCATAAGCAGCCAAGCTTCTTGGCCATCTACTCTGCTCGGCGACTCTCCAGCCAAGTTAATACTTCATCTAGGAAGTAGCCTACCGAGCGCTCACCCAGACGTATTTTTTTAGGCATAGTGCTATCGTGCCGTGGAGATTTTGGATCCTCCCAGTCAGCCCTGGTCGAGTCAGGGATGCCGGTAATTTTGCGTAAATCCTTGGCGCGCACGATAACCCTACTGTATGCCTCCTCCCGATTGATCATGGCTCAGACTCTCTCGTTGTTATGAAGTCCGAACAATGATCCATATCCAATGAGTCCTGGTCCAACCAATGGCCGGCCAGTAAAATATCAGTGGCCGGTCACTGATATTTTGGATAGAATGCACGCGGCATAAATAGATACCGCCTTACTGGAGCATCGGGAGATAATATATGGCTCGCAAGAATGCTATTGGAGCCCTTATATCAAAGAGAGACATCTCCAAGGTTATTGGAGAAAACCTCGTCCAAATAGAAAAAATATTTTATCTCCGGTGGCCATCTCGTGACTTCAGTGAATTAGAGTCAGAAGTAATGACCAGAATAGAAAATGGGTCTTTATCTGATAGAGATTTGAATGAAGGCTGGGCACCATATCCGTTTGTAGAAATGGATGGAGCGCATAAAAATTCCTTAGTCCTATCACTGGCATATTCGAAGCTGGCAGCAATCGCTGTTGTCGAAGGAAACTCGGATATTGCGTGGTCATTAATTGCGCATGCCTGCTGGTCTTGCGGGATATCTGAGGGCTATTTAACAAAAGCCGACCCGAACGAGTCTCAACTACAGTCAGCAAGGGGAAGTTTGGGCGGGGCGGCACGTGCCAGTAAGACGCTCCCCATAAGGGAAGAGGCGGCAAGACTCTTGTCTTGTAAAAAGCCCAAAGGCGGATGGAAGAAAAAATGCGAGGCTGCAGCCGGAATACTAGATGATCTGGATTTTTTTTTGGCTCAAAAAAAGGATAAACCTCTGAATCCCGAGGCACTAACGGATCGGCTGACAAACTGGTTATCCAGTGACAATATCGTCAAATCAGCTTTCGAAGAAAATGCCGCCTCAAAAGAGAAATGGAGGAAGCGTGAATATTGAAAATATAAAATATATTTGGATGTCACCAATCAGTCTGGTCAATTGAGTTGACTAGTTGATTTTTTAGCGGCTTTGTGAGGGTAAGGCAGACGTATTAAAACTGGCAAAGCGCTATGGTATCCGCGACCCGATACATGTCATCAAGCAGGCCGAGGGATAGGGGAGCATGGCCAGGAACGCAAGTGTCAGCCTGCGAATCAATCAACCACATCGCCAAGGAGCTCACCCCCATCAAGCAATGTTTCAAGCATGTCCAATGCAGCCCAAAATATTCTGAAAATCTTAATTAAATCAATATTTTCGGCCTTTTTCATTTCTAACGACAGCCAAGGAAAACGAACCATACCCAACAAAAATGTTGGTAACCCCAATACCAACGTCATTTCCGAGAGCATGAAGCCTTAGTCAGACCTTGCAATCCACGTAAAGCTCCAGCGAGCGACAGATTAGGCTGCTAAGACAGCCCTATCTTTCCCACATCCATGCTAATGGCACGGCCAGATTTTTCTCCCCTCCCAAAGGAAGTGCACTGTTTCCAGCGTGCAGCACAATGCCTCCCTGCCAATCATCCCCGCACTGCTCTGCCAATCTGCGCAGGCCTTGCCCGTCCGCCGGAGTCACTGTGGCGGCAGATTTCACTTCCACGCCCCAGGTCTGGCGGCCACGAGTGATGACCAAATCCACTTCGACCTGATCTTTGTCACGGTAGTGCCAGAACCGCAGATCAGGGTCTGTCCACCCCGCCTGTGCCACCAACTCCTGCACCACGAAAGACTCCAGCAAGTGGCCGAAGCGCTCCCGCCGCGTACCCCAGTCCTCCGCTGCCATACTTGTCAGGGTCGATGCCAGCCCACTGTCCAGCAGATGCAGCTTGGGTGTCTTGATCAGCCGCTTGGCCTCGTTGCGATGCCAGGGCGATAGGCGGCGGATCAGAAACAGGCGCTCGCACACAGTCAAGTAGTGCTCCACTGTTTCACGGTTTAAGTCCAACTCATTGCCAAGACTGCTGATGTTCAGCAACTCCCCGGTGCGCAAAGCCAGCACGTCCAGCAGACGGCCTACGGCAGCTGTATCACGTACGCGGGCAATGTCCTGCACATCGCGCTCCAGCAAGGTACGCAGATAAGCACGATGCCAGGCGCGCGCGCGCGCATTGGTACGGCTCACCGCCTCCGGAAACCCCCCGGCCAGCACACGCTCGGCCAGAAGTTGAGGTGAAGCAACCGGGCCGCTCCCCAGCGCAGGCTTCAACTCACCAGCCAGAAGCTGTGCCAGGAAGCGTCCCTTGGCGGTCGCCAGCTCAGCCTGCGCCAATGGATGCAGTTGCAGGATTTCCATGCGCCCGGCCAGAGAGTCCCCCAAGGTAGGCAGCATCAGCAAATTGGCCGAACCGGTCAGCACCAGGCGGCCAGGCCGACGGTCGTTATCAACGGCCAGTTTCAGGCTGCGCAATAAGGCGGGAACACGCTGAACTTCGTCCAGGATGGCCTTAGGCGGCAAAGCCGCCACAAAGCCCGTAGGATCGGCCAGGGCGAAAGCCAGGGTAGCTTCATCGTCGAAGCTCAGGTAGGCGTAATCCGGTTCCAGTGTGCGTGCCAAAGTCGTCTTGCCGCACTGTCGGGGCCCGAGCAGGCATACAACAGGTGTGTCAGCCAGAGCAGTGTGCAGCAACGGTTCAAGCAGGCGGGGGAAGTTCGTCATAGGGAGGCATCAGAGGTGTCGTCTATTTGACTACAAGGCTATCGTCCAATTGCTGGTTTAGCAACCGTCCAATTGCATGTCTTTGTGCTGCCAAAGCACGTGCAAAAGGGGCGTTGACGATGACGAGTAAAGCCGGCTTGGGGCGCAAGACGAACGGGTGTTGGCGGTTGGCTGGCAACGCAGCCGCAAGCCGTGAATCAATCGACCACATCGCCAAGGAGTTTGCCATCATCGCGAGGCGATTCTCCTAGTGTCGGAACATAGGCTAAGCGCCGTATTTTTAGCAAAAAAAGACGCGAGTTCGATTGCGGAATCCCAAAACTCCAGATATCTTCAATAGGAAGATAAGGCATTGATTTGTATAGAGTTACCAGCAGCGCCCTGGCATGTTGGTAACTTTGTGGGTAACCGATCAAAACGGAAGTTCTGTAAGTAATTGATCTTACAGAAAATAGTGGCATTAGTTAGAGTGACGCCACCCCACCAAGTAAAAAATAACCCGTTGATTTTCAACGGGTTTTTTATTGTCAAAATGACGTGACTCAGCCGATGGGTCCACACATGGGGTCACACCCCGGGTCACAGTCAAATGGCAAACTATCCACACCTCTATTTGAAGTCCGGGCGCTTCTATGCCCGCTTTCGCATCCCCAGACACCTATCCCTCCGCATGAACCAGCAGGAACTCCGCTGGACATTGTGCACGTCAGACTTGAAAGTTGCCCGAAAGCACCTACTTATTGCCACAGTGCTTATCCACGAGCTTTTCGAGCGGATTGACATGCAGACATCCCATGAGCCACTTACCGACCGCGAAAAGATCTGGCTGAAAAACCGCATTGAAGAAATCAAGCTTGAGAAGATGGCTGAGTTCAGAGCACTGATCCGGCAAGGCCAAAGCGGTATAACTCGGGCCGAAGCATTGCTGACCTCCGAACAGGGAGATATTGATGCGTTCCAGTCGGCCATCGACTCCGACCACTATGACGCCATGGCCGTGAAAGGCCCGGCCTCCCAACTGATTCCTGTAGTTGACCGACTGGCCTATGACTTCAGCGCCCTAAACCAGAACTACAACTTTGTCGCCAAAGCGTTCTGCTCTGCCATGGTAGTCCACCATCGGAACAAACAGGCAGCGCTCAAGGATGCGAGTCTGAGGGAGGCTCCGGGACCGTCCATCCAAGTTGTCCAGAGTGATATTACACAACCAGAAGCTGCACCACAGTCAGCCCATGCATCAGCCAAGATATCAGAGGTTATTGAGGCCTACATCGGTGAGCAACAAGCCAAGGGGTGCCAAGACAAAACGGCCATTGAATACCGGTCAGTATTGCGAAGGTTCCAAGAGTTCAAAGATGACTGCCCGATCGACAAAGTAACCAGATCAGATGTGAGAGCCTACCGCGACGCTTTGGCAAAGTATCCGGCCCGACCATCTACCGCTCAGCGAAAAATGTCGTTCCAGCAACTAACTGCTTCGGCCGCAGCGCAGCCGTTGAACGTTGCAAGCGTCAATAAACATCTCACTCGTCTCAGCCAGCTATTCAAATGGGCCGAACGAAATGGCCACAACATCAAGGGTGATACAGCAGAAGACCATCAGCTGAAAGACAAACGAAGGGAACGAGATCTGAGAAACCGCTTCAGCCAGGAAGATATTAACACCATTTTCTCCACCCCTCTCTACCAGGGACAGAAGCCATTCCAAAGAGCAGCTCAATATTGGGCACCACTTCTTGGCCTATATGCAGGTATGAGAATTGAGGAAGTATGTCAACTGCGAGTTTGCGACGTTAGAATCGACCATGACTCAAACATTGCAATCATTGACATAAACGACGAGGACGATGATAGGAAGCTAAAACCCGGAGATAACACTCCTCGTCAACTGCCCGTTCATAGCAAGCTCATTGAGCTTGGGCTCATGGACTATGCCAACGATCTACGGGCAAAAAAGCACCGAATGCTTTTTCCAACATTGAACAGGCACCCAAAAAACGGATGGTCACACGCAGTCACAAAATGGTTTTCAGAATACAAGAAAGCCCTCGGCCTTCCGTTGACCAAGGTTTTCCACTCCTTCCGGCATACTGTTGATGACATCCTCAAGCAAAGCGAAACAGAGGAAGCCATAATCAATGGCGTGATGGGGCATACCGGGAAGAACTCAATATCAATTCAACGGTATGGTAAAGACTATTTGCCAAAGATCTTGGCACCTAGAATCGAAAAGATACAGTTTGATATGCCTGCCAAGCCGTTCAGGTCATGCGAAGTATCACAGGCCGAGAAGTCAGCACTTCAATCACCCAGAGCCGCCGCAAAGATTCGACAGCGCCGCCTCGAAGTTCGAGCCGGAGTTGCAGTAGGCCCAGATCAAGAATAACGCCCTTCCCCGGTATAAGTACGAAGAGAGCCCTCGCCGCCCGCACTCCTTGCGGGCGACTTCGTCACTCATACCAGGAGCCCACCATGGATTCACCCATTTACAGAACCACCCAAGGCCAATACCAGACCAGCCGACCAGCCTCCAAAGAGGACATCATCGGCTATGCCAAGCTCCTGATCGAAGAGGAGTTTGCCCGGCAAGACACGCTCGAATCCCCCGAAGAGGCCAAAGACTTCCTCGTCGCCAAGCTTGGCAGAGAACAGCGCGAAACTTTCGGGATTGTCTTTCTCGATAAACAGAACCAAGTCCTCGGATTTGAAACGCTGTTTTACGGCACCGTAGATCATGCCACTGTACACCCAAGGGAAGTGATCAAACGGTGTCTGGCCCTGAACGCCACTGCAATCATTTTGGCACATAACCACCCCTCAGGGGTGTGTACACCAAGCGCAGGCGACAAGAACATCACCAAGAGGCTTACAGAGGCCTTGGATGTGGTTGACGTCGCAGTCCTGGACCACTTCATCGTAGGCGGCACCACAGCATTCAGTTTCGCGAAGCAAGGCCTCTTGTAAGGAGTTATCAGCCATGTTTGTATATCTGAAACGCATTCTGGGCGAAGCAATACAGGCCGGACTCCTAGCACTGGCAACCACAATAATACGCCAGCTAGTCTACCTGATTCTGGGTGAGGAGGAGCCTGACTCTGACCACCCCCTTGAATGTTGACGGGGGCCTTATGTGGCGACTCAAAGCGTTAGCGAGAAAGGTGGGCAACCTGCTACTACTTTATGTGGCAACACTGGTTGCGATAAGGACGTTGAAATATCTGTTGTTGGGGTATCTCTTCGGACTCCTTGCGGGTGAGTAATCACCTGCTTTTAATGAAAAGCACCAATAAGCCTCTTAAATCAATTTAAACATCTCAAAAATATTGAAAAAGAAAGAGCCAACGCCATGAACCAAGAAATAGAAAGCTGGATATTTGAGAAGATCAAAAAAGGAGAAGCCATTCTTTTTCTCGGGGCCGGCGCCTCTTTCGGAGCAAAGATGAATGGCGACGACGCAAAAATATCCGGAGAAATCCTAAAAGAAGGAATATCCGACACGTTTCTGGGCGGCAAGAAAAAGACAGAAAACCTTTCCAAGGTTGCAGAACTCGCCAAAACTTACAGCTCCCTCTACGAAGTACAGAAATTTGTCAGAGACATTTTTAACCCCCTTCAGCCAGCTGATTTCCATAAACGAGTCTCAAGCTTCAGATGGCACTCAATATTTACCACCAATTACGACCTGGTCCTAGAAAGAGCATATGACCAAACCCCAAATAAACTTCAAATATTGCAACCTATACTCGGAGATAACGAGCAGATTGATCACGTTCTTCGCGACTCCACGTCACTTGCATACTTTAAATTACACGGCTGCATTACCAGAATTAATGACGAAAAGCTTCCACTAATACTTGCACGCGAGCAATATGCAAAATATAAAAGCAATCGCGAGCGACTATTTGAAGCATTCAGAGGGTTCGCAAAGGAATATCCGATAATATTTTGCGGATACAGAATAGATGACTCACACATAGAGCAAATACTATTTAGCCTTGACGGATCGATTACAAGGCCGAGATTTTGCATTGTTGATCCGTCTCTCGATGCAATGGACATCAAATACTGGTCAGGAAGAAACTTTGCCGTCTACAACGGCACACTATCTGGCTTTGTGGGCGAGTTAGAACAAAAAATATCCAAAAACCAACGACTTCTCTCATCGCTTTCCACACCAAACTCACTGAGCTTTCACGGCCTGATTGCTCCAGGAAAATCACTCTCATATGGCCTAACAAATTACGTGGCATCTCAACTCCAACACATTCACTCGCTAATCGCAGCAGAGTCAGAAGGGGCAATCGAATTCTACAGGGGATATGCCACCGGATGGTCGGCCTATCGAGAAAACCTGGACGTTGTAAGAACTATCAACAAAGAACTCGCCAAAGATTTGGTGACGCAATCCGTTACCGGCGCGAGCGTAAAGTTATACCTTGTAAAAGGGTACGCCGGATGCGGCAAGTCCGTCGCACTTAGGAGACTCGCATGGGATTTAGCCGCAGATCAGAACGCAGCTGTTTTTTACCTACCAAAAAATGCGTCATTTATATTCGAATACGCACTCGAACTGGTAGACATCCTCGAAGTCAATCCAATTTTTATTATTGACGACATTGTAGACTCCAGCGAGGAAATTTCAAAACTCAATAAAGCAGCCAATAGCGTTGGAAAACCAATTCGGATCGTTTCGTCAGCGCGCACAAACGAATGGAACTCTAGGAACAAGAAGGCCGGGGTGTCACCAATTGCCGAATATGAGATTGGCGATTTAAGGCACTCTGAAATTGAATCCTTGGTAGACAAACTAGAGACCAACAATTGCCTGGGAGTCCTTACCGGCAGACCCAAAGACGAGATTGTCGACATATTCAAAGACCTAGCCTCAAAAATTCTTATTGTTGCACTATATGAGGCCACGTCTGGCAAAAGCTTTGAAAGCATTATCTCTGACGAATTTCAGAGAATCCCCTCCGAAGAGGCAAGACTTCTTTACCTAGATGTTTGCACCCTTAACAGATTCAATGTCCCAGTTCGCGCCGGACTAATTTCGAGAATATCCGAAATCAGAATTGAAACCTTCAGAGAAAGATTCTTTGAGCCACTGGAGCATATAATCAGGACTCAGTGGTTACACCGAGAGAGAGACTACGCATATGAAGCCAGGCACTCATGGGTGGCGAGAGTGGTATTTGAAAACGCATTCAAAACACAAGAGGAAGCTGGAAGACAAATAATTAGAGTTATAAAGGGCCTTAATCCCGCATTTGAAACTGACGATATAGCCCTTACAGAACTAATAAGAGGCCGAACGCTTGCCGATGTCTTTGGAGACAAGGCCATAGTCTCAAGAATATACGAAGAGGCTGCAACCCCAACCATTGACCAATCGTTTGTCTACCACCAACGAGCAGTTTTTGAGCTCAACCATAAAGGTGGCGACTTAAATGCCGCACTCAGATTCATACAGCTAGCCGAGAAAAATTGGGATGGCGGAACCAATTTTTCGATGCTACACACCAAAGCCAATATATTTCGTAAACTATCCATAGCCGCAAGAAACATTTCCGAGCGAGACGCATTTAGAACTGAAGCCAAGATAATCCTAAACAAACTCATAGACAAAAAACACGCAAAAGACTCCAGAGCATTCAGCACGCTATGCTCGATCTATCTCGACGAAATCGAGGAGCGAGTAAAAGATCTATCCTCTGACACACTTGAGACGCGAGCCCGGCGAGAATTAATGGCAAAGTTCGAGAAGGTAATTTCAACCGGCCTTCAGCTATTTCCAAATGATCCTCACTTGGCAAGCGCCCAATCCAGATTCTGGGATATATTAAAAAACAGAGAAAAAGCAATTGATGTCCTAAAAAAGGCATGGACAGAAAACAGCGATGACGAATCGCTTTGTGGCCGATATGCAAGATACCTTGAAAAATCAAATGATTTTGATGAGGCACTTTTGGTGCTTAGAAGAGGATTGCATTCTGCACCACAAAGCAAGCAACTTAATTTTCAGTATGCAAAATTATTAATACGAGTAGTTGGCGAAAAATCTGCCGTTGAAATTATTGCAAAACTAAAGAGATCTTTTAGCTCAGGTGACTCTAACCACCTTGCCCGATTTTGGTATGCTCGGCAACAGTACCTTTGGGGAGACAGAAAAATAGCAAAATTAACTTTTTTTGATCTACGCCAAGATAGCGGTGCATTTTCAATAGATGTTGATGGAGTGAGGACAGGATCCAGATATCGGGCCACTATAAAATCCGATCGAGGAACCTACTGCTTTCTATATTCCTCAGAACTAGACGATATGGTCTATTGCAGATATGACAAGTTGATCAATATCGATGCCGATCAGATTTCCGTCGAAGATTTGGTTGAATTTGAACTATCATTTTCAACACATGGCCCCTGCGCCCTTGAGGTGGTGAAAGTGGCGTAGTGACATAGATGCCCTATCGGGCGTCCAATATAACTCTAGTGCCCTCCAAGCCCAAACAGCAGTCATTCATTGCAGCCTTCAATCCCTGCCCCTGCGCCAGGTATAAGTACCATGAATACAGGCCCACGGCTTCATTCCCGTGGGCATTTTCATTCTTGTACCTATCGCAGGAGAAGCACTGTGGCACACTTACTTGAAACAATGGCTTGGGTTGGCGAAACACCCTGGCATGGCCTCGGCAACCAACTCGCTCCGGGCCAGCCACTCGAAGTCTGGGCAAAGCATGCCGGCATGGACTGGAGCATACGGGAGTCACCGGTTCGCTTCATGACCGAAAGCGCCGGCAACCTTGGCGCGATCATGACTTTCCCCGAAAACAAGGTGTTGTTCCGCTCCGATACCAATGCCCCTCTCTCCGTCGTCAGTCAACGTTACCAAGTGGTGCAGCCTCGTGAAATTCTGGAGTTCTACCGGGATTTGACGGAGGTCTCCGGCTTTGAACTGGAAACCGCCGGCATCTTGAAAGGTGGCCGAAAAATCTGGGCACTGGCAAAAACAGGGCAGTCTGTTGCGCTTCGAGGCAATGACGTTACCAAGGCATACGTGCTGCTGGCAACAGCCTGTGATGGAACCCTCGCAACTACGGCGCAGTTCACCTCTATCAGAGTTGTGTGCAACAACACCTTGGCTGTGGCACTGGGCAACAGCACCGGAGCAGTCAAGGTGCCGCACAGCACTAGCTTTGATGCGCATTCAGTTAAAAAGCAACTAGGCATATCGGTCTCGTCTTGGGACCAGTTCATGTATGGCCTGAAGACCCTTAGTGAACGCAAGGTGAAAACTGCCGAAGCTGAGCGCTTTTTTCTCAAGGTTTTTACAGACGAGAGCAAAACCGCCGCCGGCTATACCAATGAGCGAGCCATGGCCAAGACCATGACACTGTTCGACGGGCACGGCAAAGGCGCAGACTTGGCCTCATCGAAAGGAACAGCCTTTGGTCTGCTCAATGCTGTGACCGAGTTCGTGGACCACGAGCGCCGGGCACGAAGTGTGGATCATCGACTGGAGTCAGCATGGTTCGGACAGGGCGCCAACCTGAAGCACAAGGCGCTGGACCAGGCACTGCTGCTAGTTGGCTGAGCTAACGCCCCCATCACAAATCTCATCATTTCAAGCTATGACAACGCCCGGCCAAAAGCCGGGCTTTTTCTTTTCAGGAGGACATCACCATGTACAGCGTCGCAAGCAAAGAAACACCCGGCATTCCCATCCCAGCCAACGTGGCCGCCGTTTGGGGAGGATTCATTTACGAAGGATTGATGGCTGAAGGCAGCCGTCAGCGCATGCAGAAAGTTTTGGACGCCTGGGGCCAAGGCTGTGTTGAGTTGGTGGCAGCCGGATGCGCCTTTCTCCCAGATATGTGGAAGCAGATCACCGTGGCTTGGAATGACCGGGACACGGACTTTCCAGGTGTATTTGAGTACGAGGTCGTTGCCGAATTGGGTAAATACCTAGGTGACTACCTGTTGGCACACGACGGCAACTTGCCTGACGTGCAAACGGTTCGTGCCCAGATTGCTCAGCTTATTCAGGAGTTTTTCAAGGCCTCCTCTTCAACCACGTCCCTGCCTTCTGCCCCTCCTGCAATGCTGGTGCAGCCATGAGCACCCACTCACACCGCCAGCCCCTACGACTGATTTCTACCAAGGACCTAAGCCGGGAGGATTGGCTCCAGGTCCGCAAGCAAGGCATAGGCAGTAGTGATGCAGCCGCCGCCGTGGGTCTTAGTCCCTATCAGTCGCAACTTGAACTCTGGCTAGTGAAGACAGGAAGGGACGAAGGCCTACCCAAGATCGACCCCAACGATGAAACGTCGCCCATGTACTGGGGAACGTTGCTGGAACCCATCGTGGCCGCCCACTACACCAAGCACACCGGAAACAGAGTACGGAGGACAAATGCAGTCCTTCAGCACCCTGACTCGGATAAGGCATGGATGCTGTCTAACATCGACCGGGAAGTGGTCGGCGCACCAGATGTCCAGATTCTGGAATGCAAAACCGCCGGGGAGTTTGGCTCCCGGCTGTGGTGCGAGGGTGTGCCCGAATATGTTCAATGCCAGGTACAACACCAACTAGCCGTCACCGGCAAGGCGGCGGCGGATATCTGCGTACTGGTATGCGGGCAGGAAATACGGGTTCATCGCATCAACAGAGATGACGAGCTGATAGCCAAGCTGATCGAGTTGGAGCAGCGGTTTTGGGGGCATGTCGTTACTGACACCCCTCCTCCCGCCGACGGCAGTGACAGTGCTGAGATGGCATTGCGCTGCCTGTACCCAAGGGACTACGGCAACACGGTAGACCTGCGGGATGACGCTGACCTGTGCCAAGCCTTTGTTGACCTTGTTGGTATCAGGGAGGAAATCGATGCCAAGGAGCAGGTTGAGGCTGTGCTAAAGCAACGCATCCAGCAACGGATGGGCAACGCTTCCAGAGCCCGGTTTGCAGCCGGGGAGATTTCCTGGAAGCGGAGCAAGGACGGCAAGGGCCTTGACGTTGCCAAGCTATTGCAGGAGCAGCCCGACCTGTTGTCTGTGTACCCACTCGACCGACCCGGCTCACGCCGTTTTCTCATCAAGCAGTAATTCCTCAAAACCACCCCGCACCGCCCTGCCGCCTGAGCTATCAGGTGGTCGGGCATCTCATTACCAATTATCAGGAGAACACCATGATCAAAGGCCTCGCCATAACGCCGCCTATTCTCGGGCGTATTAGCATCGGTCGCGTCGTTGAGAAAAACGGCAAGCGGTTACCGGAGAAGGACGACCAATTCACCATAACCAGCCAGGTCCAGAACCGGGAAGGCTGGGTCAGTCACCCACTGGACGAGGAACTGCGGAAAGCGACACAAGGCAGCAAACTGCGGTCCATCCCAATAAGAATGCTGTTTAACGATCCCAACCTTAACCTGCGGGCAGAATACAGCCTGTTTGACCGGCAGACCGGACGACCGTTGTGTGTGGGCAATGGGGATACCTGTCGCCGCCTTACAGCCTCTGGGATGCAGTCTTTGCCTTGTCCCTCACCCCAGGCCTGTGAACTGGCCAAAGGTGGCGCCTGCAAGCCCTACGGCCGCCTGAACGTGAAGATTGGCGATGAGGATGAACTGGGTACGTTCATCTTCAGGACCACAGGCTTCAATAGCATCAGGACCTTGGCAGCCAGGCTCAGCTATTACCAGGCAGTCTCTGGGAACCTGCTGGCTGGCTTGCCGCTGGAACTCAGACTCCGTGGCAAAAGCACTGCGCAAAGCCATCGCGCAGCAATTTACTACGTGGACTTAGCAGTTAGGGAGGGCAAGACCTTGGAAGGGGCCATTGCCGAAGCCAGGGATACCGATACCCGGCGGAGGCAAGGCGGCTTTGACCAGGAGGCACTGGACGAGGCCGGCAGGCTGGGGCTTAGCAATGCTGCCTTTGAGGATAGCGATGAGGAAAGCCCTGAAATTGTTGAGGAGTTTTTTCAGGAAGTGAATGAGGAGCAGCAACCGCGAATCAGGGAAGCTACCACTGACAACAGAACCAGGGTCACCGGCCTCAAGCCCAGTCTGAGGGAAAAGCTGGAGAGGAAATCCGCAGCCGGAGTGCACAGCTGAGGCAGTAGGCCGGGCGGAAGCCCTCCCGGCCACCCTCCCTTCGTCCCCCTTTCCATACTTATTATTAAAACAGGGATTCCTCATAGACCGTTGATTTACAAGGCTTCCCAGCGATTCAGATTCCGCGAACTTCTTGAAACTCGCGGAAAACAGCTGCTCGCCAGCAGCCAAACAACCACCGGAGACTGCACGGAATCAGCCTTAGTTCGCAGCCCTCCCTCCCCCTGCAAGTGACATTGGCCACAGGACTCCTCATAAGGCCACCAACAGAACTCCCGCGAAAAAAATCTCACTCCTTGGCTTGAAATTAGACAGAAAAAGAGGAAAATCTGGAAGGTTGAGCCCTAACACGTAAAAACCACACTGACCTTCGGGTTCGTGTGTCAGTAATGGAAGCAGGAAGCAGTTCCTGCTATCACACCCAGCCTGCAATCGCAGGCTATCAAGACGCCGAACGGATACGACGCAACGCCAAATGGCACGTGTCTGAAAACTGGCCGTTTCACTCAACACCGACCAAGAAACTGCACAAGGCGTGAACAACGTCAGGGCAACTTTGCCCTGTTACGGTCCCCACGCTATCGCAGGCCAAGCTCCAAGGTTCACTCCTATGGGCTCGGCAGGACGTGGTCGGCAGTTATCACCTTATGGATTAGATGGGCGCCCCCGCCCCTAAGCCACCCGCCAATGGGATCGAGGGCATAATAAACAGTATTTTTAGAACAAATTAATATGAGCCACGAAAGCGCGTTCCACCCCGACCAAGATCGGGACTTCACCACCAATAGCATGGACCATGCCGACCTGATCCCGAAAACACCGGACGAGTTCTTCATAGCGGTGCTCAGCCATTGGCATCTGCCGCTAACAAAGCAGTACTACCTGGAAGATGACAAGGTAAAGGCCATTCCGTACGCCAACGGCCGGCGCTACCAAACAACCCGGGTAGAAGTACGATCACTCCTCGACCTGTTTACCTTACTTCAAGAGGTCGCCCCACACCCATTCAAGTGCCTAGTTCGAGGAGTGCCAGCCCAAGACGACATGTCGGCGCGCCGAACGAATGGCAACTTCCCGGAACCAGTCAATGGTACCCACTGGGTGATGTTGGACATTGACAAGCACGAGCTGCCGCCCGGATTGGACCCGCTAGGACGCGAAGCAATCGAGGTCCTGATCGGCAAGCTGCCACCACCCTTTCAGCAGGCAAGCTACATCTACCAACACAGCGGCTCTGCCGGGATCATTCACCCAGACGGCACGCCATTGAAACCGGGGCTCAATGTCCACTTGTTCTTCTACCTGGACAGGCCAGTGCTCACCAGCCAGCTCAAGGCATATCTACAGCAGTATTGTATTGAAACCGGCTTCTACTCCTTTGACATACGTAATGCCCTCACCATGAGGTATGGCTTGGATATGGCGACGGTCAGCGCCTCCTCACAGCCCCACTACGTCGCCAACCCCATCATCAGAGAAGGTGTGCAATGCAAGCTCACTACGGAGCAGCGCATGGGCATGGTACTCAAGGACAGCAACACCGTGACTGTGCCAGAACTGACTAAGTCTTTGGCAGCCGAGGTAAAAACCACCTCCGGCAAGCTGAGGCAGGCGGAGGCCCAAAAGCTCGGCCTGAAATCCAGGACCTGCCAAACCCGCACGAACCAAGGCATCAGCTCTCAGCGGTACTACGAAATCCCGAAGCAAACGCAGTCTGCGCTACGCCTAGGTCGGCAATTCATTTCAGCCGAACTCACTGACGATGGTCAGTACGCCATCCTGTGCTTTGAGGATGAAGCCACTCCCCGCAGCTGGTTTGTGGCAAAGCATTCGCCAACAATTGCCCGGCGGTATGGGGACTTGGCCAGCGTTCCTCTGCGAGAGCTTGCTCCTGAAGCTTACTCGCACGTGCAGGAAAACTTGAAATGGTTCCAGGAAATCAATGCACCCCTGCTGTCACTTCAAATCGACGGCTTCCTCCCGCCGCTTAACAGCTTCATGAAGGCGCGGTTTTCACTGGTTGTTGCGCCAACCGGCACAGGTAAAACCAAGGCCGTCATCGACTGGCTGGAGCCATTGATAGGGAGCGACATGATCGTCGTTTACGTCGCCCCCAGAATTGCGCTGGTGCAGCAGATGGCCGCAGACCTGAAGAGCAAGACGATCCAGCATCACGTATATACAAACCTACACAGAGACAGCGAACTACTGGACGGAGTGGTACTGACCACCTGTCACTCCATGGGCCGAATCCTTGAAATGGTATACCGAACCGGGAAGCACCATGTGTTGATCATGGATGAAATCCACATAGTTCTGGACGAGGCCATGAAGACCAAACACAGTCTGGAGCGGTTCGAAAAGGCCATCGTTGCAGCCGATAGGTCCGTATTCCTAACGGGAACCCTGACAGACCTGCAACGGCGCGCTCTTAGCCAGACAGTCATCCATGCGGCGCCTGCACTGGCCAAGCAGGACTACACCTGCTACGAGTTTGCCCCGGTTCAGACCTACCCCTTACATCTGCTTGAGTCAAAGCGATTCGAAACAGACGTCGACGCATTGCTCGGCGAACTCAAACAGTTGCGTGCTGAGGGAAAGACAATACCCCGCGTGGTCGTCATTCAAGACAGGTCAAAGCTGGATTTTTTCCGCCAACTCTTGCGCGTCCACGGACTGGAGGACATTGCCGACGTCATATCCCGAAAGGAAAGCCTTGACGAGGAGATCCTCCAGACCATTCCCAGTACAAGGCCATTGTTGATTACCACGTCATTGTTTGCTGTTGGCTTGAACTTTATCCATCCACCGGTAAGGCTATGGTGCTGCTTTGACCTAATTAAGGCAGACACCAACGCAATCATCCAGACCATCAACCGGGCAAATCGCACGGAGACAACCGCAGAGGTCAGAATCTATCATCAGGACATTGATACCCGGCCACTAAGGCTACCCAAGGACATGAAAGACCAAGTCAGAATTGGACTAGAGGCGGAGTCAACCCTGCCGGGCATCTTGGAGGAGTACCAGCATGTTGACCGGGTGACCTACCAGAGTCTGCGGAAAATCGAGCGGAACACCGCCGCCGCCCTGGGCCAACTCCTAGAAAATGACGGCTTTCAAAATTACCAAGTGCAGCACTTACTTGGTAACTACCCAACACCCGACAAGAACACCAAGGAAAAGGTGAAGGAGTTGCAGAAAGACGCAAGGAAGAACTACAGCGACTTGATCGAGGCCGCCGCCGCCGCAGTTCGGAAGGTCTCCGAGCACCGTGAATACTTCGATCGGCTAGAGGAGCTACGGGTGGAGCGGAAGGAGACCCGATGGACTAAAGCCGGGAGAACCGACCTGGCAATTGACAATGACGCAATAGGGAGCCTGATGCGGCTGTGCGACGAAGGCAAATCAGCCCATGGCAAAAACATGGTTGAAGGGAAGCTGGCCGTCCTGTTCGGGGAGCGATTTCCCTGGATATCAGACCAGTACGACCCCGAAAGGCACTCTGACCACGGCAAGGTCATGGCCGAAAAGCTAAGTGGAGTGATCAGGGTACTGGAGTTCTTGGAGAGGCTTCGTGGCGGAAAGCTGACGCCAGCTGACCTCGTAAACGCTTTTTCAAGGAACCAAGGGCTCCGTCAGGGCCTACTGATGCTAGAGCGCAGTGACGTGGCCTATCAAGAAGCATTCAGAGCCATTGACTCCGCCAAGACAGAGCTTACGACTGCAAGGAATGGCACCGCGCAGCAAAGGGAGGAGGCCAAGCAGAAGGTCCTGAAATTGCTGCACACCCTGATCAAGCCACTGGGCTGCCACTTCGAGGTGGAGCGCGGCATAGATGGAGTCCAACGCACCAACTACAACAAAGCCGTGGTGCCTCAGACATGGGACTTTTCGGCCATGGTCAAAAATCTGGAGGGGCATATCGAGCGATTCTTGGCGTTGAAACCAGGCATCGGTACCCTGTCACTCTGGAGCGAAGACCAAAAAACGGGAGAAGAGGCCCGAACGCTAGAACTGTGCTCTGGCTGCGTCTTTAGGTGGCGCAACTACTGCACCAAAGGGCATCCAACCGGATGGCGAATGGGTGACTTCTGGACAGGCGAAGCGGAGTGCGGGGGCTTTGTTGCTCTCTCTGCAAGTCGTCATCCAGAGGTGTCTTCCGCGATCTTCGAGAAATTGGCGGAGAGAACACAGACATAAACATATAAAAAATCAATAGGTTAAATATCCAGCCAGCTTCAACAAGATATAAGGATAGCAATAGATAATAGGGCCGGCAACGCGCCCTCCTAGACCCACGGGCTGGGCAGGCCACACGGAAGAACTGCTCAGCCTTCCTCAAAAGACTACGGATTGGCTCATGTTTCCTGTGCTGGAGCACTCACATGCGCATCAAGCGCCTCGGCATCGAGCTTAGTGACAACTTGAATCAGAATGGCTGATGCAATGCACCTACCTCCAAGAAGAAGTGAGGAACCACATCCCCCGCAAAGTGCTGGCCACCAACCATATCTTGAGCGACGACACCATTCTGCCGATGCAAAACGATGATCCGGCGCGCCACACTGTCATCAAGCCTCGGCTATGGCTCTTTGTCTGCCACCGACGGCCAAACCCCTGGTTGCCTACGACTTTAATCAAACGCTGAGCTAGGCAGCGCCGATGAAAGGATGAGGCCCGGCGTCCGCTGAAGCGCATGGGCATAGACAGCCAGAAATTCCTCAGCTTCTACAAGCGCACTTCGAACGAATCCAGGCACTACGAGATGAAACAGGCAGAATATGGCGCGGGGGACTGCCTGAGAGAAAAGGATTTCGACCCCTACCTGAGCAGGATTGACAAGGCGATCACC
>Ga0206969_1101_pt1 | contig 24260 bp, 16 predicted proteins | sample Alteio_BWOrgHeat_87_FD_153256 | JGI IMG/M metagenome (GOLD analysis project Ga0206969, IMG submission 153256) | Enriched cells from forest soil in Barre Woods Harvard Forest LTER site, Petersham, Massachusetts, United States -... | ecosystem: Environmental > Terrestrial > Soil > Temperate forest >... | reverse complement strand
ATCGGAAATAATGTCTCAATACCATTGATAATACTTTCAGACAACTGAACCATTTGTTTTTTTCCTGGCCGTGCTTTTAATATCATTTCGGTAAACTTTACGTTATAAGGTATTATTTCACATTCATTAAGTTTCGCGGCCCTGCATAAAGTATTCAATGTTTTAAATGAATACACCTGCAAATGATCGGCATGTGCAGACTCTCTTTTAAAAAATGATAAAAGCATGTTCGAAAAAGAAGTGGCATTAGGAGTTGAACAGATGAGCCTTTTGCCGGTAAACTTTGTTTTTAAACCTGTTAAAAAATCAACTGTATTCGGCAAATGCTCAATTAATTCTCCCGCAATAATAACGTCAAAATCAATATCGCCGATTGGCAGTTTATCCAATTCATAAATATCGCCTTGCAATATTTTTACCGTATCACTAAAGGTTATTCCTTCGGATGGTAGAAATTTAGAATTATCAACCCCAATATGCAATGCCGAAACCTTTGAAATTGCCCCGAATAAATAACTGCCCGTTTTTTCTTTTATCAATGCTGTTTCGTCAAAACAGCCCAGGTCAAGCACTTTTTTATTAACACAGGCATCAGTAATATACTTTATCCTGTTAACGGGGTGTCCAACAGTTACCTTTTCAGTTGGCGTATATTTTAAATCAACCATAATATTTATTTATTGAGGTTGCTTTTTGCCCAATTTAAATTCCCCATTGCCAGCTTATTATTCGGGTCTATTTGCAGCGCTTTTGTACAGGCATCAAAACCCTTTTGCCATTGCTGCAGCATATTATAGGAGGCCCCCATGTTATTATAGGCTATGGCGGCATCAGGTTTAAGCTTTATAGCTTGCAAACAGGCTTCAATACATTTAGTATAATTTTTCTCGTTATAGTATTTCAGGCTTAAGTCTATATAATCATTCGCGGTAAGCGCTTTATGTGCTGGCGGCTGATTAATTATTACTACACCAATATGATTTTTACCTGCCTGTAAAAATTTTTGCGCATCGGCATCATTAGGTAAAATAGCCAGCACCTTTGTGGCAGTTTCCTGTAATTTATCCCAGGCACCCAGGTTGTTATAGGCGCCCATTAAAATCTGGAGCGCCATAACCGAATAAGGGTTTATCTGCACCGCCTTTTCGGCCATCGCAATGGCGGCAGTATCGCGATTCGTCTGCTTTAAATATCGCGCGTAATAAACATACGAATCGAAAGTATTCGGGCTAAGGTTAACTGCTTTTTTAAAATTCTCCTCTGCTTCTGCGGGATGCCCTGTTGCACCCTTTAGTATGCCTATATTAATGTAAAGCGAGTTATAATAAGGCAGGTATTGGGTAGCCTTTTCAAAATAAGTATCAGCAATATCATAGTTGCCTTTGGCCATTTGCGTTAATCCATAATTCATCAGTCCACGCCCATTTAACGGGCTTTTTACGGTAACATCCAGCCAAAGGGTTTCTTCATTTTTCCATATTTTATTGCGTTGTTGAACGCCATAAACATTTAAAACCAAAGCCAGTATAAAACAAGTGATAATAAGCGTTCTGTACCTCCGGGTCCTTATATTTTTCTCATCCATTTTAATGAGCAATAACCCAACATAGGTAACTACGCTAAGAGAAAGACCAATAAATGGAAAAAACATCCGGTGATCGTTTGTGATCTCCGAAAGAGGCACAACTGATGTTGGTAACAGCGCCGCCGCAAACCATATTAAACCAAAAGCAATGGGCCTGGTTTCCTTTTTGCGTGATGTTTTAAAAATAGCAATGATTAAAATTATCACAAATACCAGACCTATAATTATCCTTTCATCAAAAATGTTTGTAATTGTGCCCCAATCGCTGTCGGCACTTAAATTCATCGGTAAAAAGAAAGCGATAAAATAATGAAGCCATACATAAGTTTGAGTGAGCAGATAAGGAAAAAGCGGATTGGAAATGCCTGTTGTGCCGGTTATTTTTGAGAGGGCATAAATTTGAACTGCCAATAAAATAAAAAAAAGCGGTAAAATCTTTGTTATTGCGCCGCCCGTCTTTTTAAAATTTTTTAATTTAAACAGATCAGGAATAGAAAGACCATCCTCAAATAGCAGGATGTAAAAGAACAACAGAATAATCAATACTAAAACAGTTTCTTTTGCAAATACGCCTATAACAGCAGGTATAGCATATAAAAACAATTTCCGTTTGGCGGGAAAAGCGACATATATTAAAAATGACGCGACAATACAAAACGTTGATAAAACATCGGACCTGGCAATAATATAATTTATGGTTTCGGCATTGGACGTATGCAATATGTACCATGCCGTAGCTGCCAGTGCTATATAGATGGCCCAGGCATGATCAATTGCTTTGTAAAGCAAGTTTTTATACATAAAAAATATAAGCACCCCTAAAAGTACGAACCAAATAAAAGTTGATAATTGAAAATAAAAGGGGGTTAATCCTCCGGCAATCCAATAATCAATGGCAAGTGTAGTGGTTACTACGGGCCTTAATGACCAGTGTAGCGGATCGGCACTAAACATTTTTGGATCAGAAAAAAAAGCAGGGATGTTTTTAAGTGTTCTGATATGTACATTATCAACAACAGTGTGCGAATCGTCAAAATGAAAGCCATTGTTAAAATGGTTAGCATATGCGGCTATTAACACAAGCAGCAATATTATCCCTAAAATTAAAACGTTTTTATTTGGTTTAGGCATTTTATGATTTATTGATCACAGGTAAAACACAATAATTACAGTTTACTATTTACAGGTCTTTTTTTCTTATTTGTGACAACTGCTCGGCAAGGGCAGCAAAAAATAAAGTAATCAACCCAAATACGATAGCAAGCATAGCGCCTACAGAAACACCATTTCCCCGTAAAAAAATAGGTATATCCCATGCAATTCCACTGCCTATAGCAACTAAGGCAACCGGCAAAAAAATACGTATGGGGTTAAAAAGAATAATAATATTAAAAACTTCGTATATGGTGTGTAAAGCAGTTCGCATACTTACAGTACTATGCCCTAACTTTCGCTCATTAATACGTATCGGTGTTTCTATTACCCTATGATATTTATTAATAAAAGTAAGGCAAATTACATCGCTATAAGCCATGCCATCGGGGCATATTTTGCAATATTTTTTCCCAAGATCAGTCCTGTATAACTTCATCCCCGAGTTGATATCATAAATAGGCAGGGGCATTAGCCTTTTTATAATAAAACGTATAATCCTCTTGCCAACAGACCGGGTTATACTGTTTGATCTTAACCCCTTCCTGCTGCCAACAACCATATCCGCGTCGTGCAACAAAAGTTGGTCATGCAAATCTTTAACATTCTCAACAAAGTGCTGCCCATCGCAATCCATAGTAACCAGGTAAGTGGTTTCGCACGTGCTTATCCCTGTTTTTATGGCGCCCCCATAACCCTGGTTTATTTTATGATGTATCACCGTTAAACAATCATCAGCGCCAAGGCCTATTAGTTCCTCTTTGCTATTATCGCTGCTGCCGTCGTTTACTATAATAAGCCGATAGCCGTTCTTCCTGCAAAAATCAATTATACCGGGAATAACCAGCGGGATATTTTTTTCTTCGTTATAAGCCGGAATAATAATAGATAAAGCTTTTTGAGGCATAGGTTAATTGAAAAATTAAATTTAAGCCATTTTTTTAACAATGTGAATATAGTTTTTTGCGTATAAGTAAAATTATATATTCGGTTAGGCCATTGTTAAACAGCGGGACGGTAAACCTTTAGTTAAACTATCTTTGCATTTTTTGTGAAACACACATAAAAAAAAGCCTTTACGCTATTGTAAAGGCTTTTTTTGAATAGGTGAGTGATCCCGCTGGGACTCGAACCCAGGACCCCAACATTAAAAGTGTTATGCTCTACCAGCTGAGCTACGAGATCATCTAAACCGCTTCCGGTTAAAGTGGTGCAAATATAGGACTATTGCCCTATGCGTACAAGGCTTATTTAAATTTATTTTTAGGCCTGATTAAGCGCTTCATTACCAATATTCTATAGCTTTAAAATCCCTATTTTACCCCCGTCGCCGGCCAATAAAACCAATGTTCCGTTCTTGGCTTTACGGCATACATTATAACTGGAATCGTCAATTTTAGTCCACGTTTTGCCTCCGTCGGTGGTGACATTACTACCTGGTGTGCCCGTAGATAGAAAAGTTGACTTGCTCACAAATTCAACACATGACTGGTAACCCGCCGGGAAGGTCTTTGCCAATTGCCAGTTCGCCCCACCATTCGTCGAGTAGCAGGCGGTAGAATCGCTGCGTTTATCGTGCCTGTAATCCCCTCCTACAGCAATTACAATTTGTTTATTCACGGCTATTGAGAACACTCCCTTTGCAGCCTGACCGCTTGCAATAGGAACTCTATGGTGGCGCCATCCATCGGTTGGTTTTGGCATAACAACTTCAGCAGAAACGCCTCCTGTAGCAACAAACAGATTCCGGTTGGACGTAACTCGCAGACAGGTACCACTTGCCGCAAAGGCTGCCTGGCCAAACAATGCAACGGGGTTGCTATCGTGATTATACCATGTATCACCACCATCCATAGTTTCTAATATCAAAAACTCATTCTTAATCGGATCGCCTAGTATATAACCATGCCGACTATCCGCAAAATCCATCGCATCCAAAAAGTAAGCAGTATCAGCATTCCTGTATTTCACTTGCCAGTTTGCACCGCCATCAATAGTTTTTAATATCAATGCCGGCGTGCCCGAACTCATTATAATAGCCTCTTTATCTGAAAATGCTTCAATATCCCTGAAATCGGCCTTTTCAAATCCTTTAACCAGTTGCCAGTCCCAGTTTTTACCGCCGTCTTTTGTTATGGCTATAATACCCCGGCTTCCGCTGACCCAGGCAATGTTATCGTCAACAACTGATAAACCGCGTATGCTGGTTGGCTTGCCTTGCTGCAGTAGTTCTATATGCTGCGCCTTTAAATCAGGCATACCCGTTAAAAGCAACCATACAATATTCAAAATTACGGGCAAGTGTTTCTTCATTGCGTTTAGAATTTTATAATTGGTTGAGGCTAAAGTACTATCCTATTGTTAAAATAGAAAATAAATTAGCTGTCAATTAGGTTTAACCATCAAACGGCTACCTTCCGAATGCGCATTAAATTCAGGTGCATACATACTCTCAACGGTACTGATCCCTGTTGAAAAATTGCCCGGCTGCGCTACCCGCAAGCGGTACTCAAAAACATAATTACCTTTATTTAATGTGCTGATAAAGAAATTTGTCGCCACATCTTTTGTTACCTGGTAATAGTACAGGCCATCCTGGTATTTGTAGGCCGATAGTACATCTATGGGTTCGGTACCTGCCGGGCGCATATCTTTTAAATGGATGTATTCAAAATCTCTCCCCGCTTTAAGATACACTACCACTTTAAGCAGATCGCCGGTTTTAGGTTGATGCGTGGCATCCACCGCGGTTAATACCGGCCCGGCATCAGTTTGCTTTTGTATAAAATATTTACGCTCCAACTGAATGTCGGTTGTTGACGGTGTTATTTTATCCAGCGTTTCTAAATATTGCCAGTAAAGTGCACCCCAGGCAATTGTCTTGCCGTCGTTTTTAATATCCACTTTACCTAATTCGGGTTTAACCTGGTTATCTGTCCAGGTGGTTTTTATATATCCTGTTCCCGCATCGGTCTTGATGTCGGGTTTTAACTCAGGTAGAGCTTTCCCGTCCAGCTTAATTGTGGATGTGCTGTTAGCATCCAGCCAATCGTCACCTTTCATTAACAAGGCATAACAAGCCGCGGCGGTGGCTTTGGTTGTTTTCCAGTTGCTGGTTTGTTTATTGCCCAGCAGCCATATTTTCATTTCTTCAACAGCTTTATCGTTATTCCCAATCTCGGTGAATAGTTCTATCATCAGGCTCTGCGTTTCAACAGGAGATTGGTACCAGTAATATCCCAACTGGTTCTTTGCCCAATACATCCCCATATCATCCGATTGCTGCGCAGTTTCTAATAACGACCGGATGATCTTTTGGGCTACTTTGGGCTTTTTATTGCGCTGCATGGTTAGGGCTATCATGGCTTGCTCATACACATTTTTAAATGTCCACTGGTCTGTTGCAAGTTTCAGGTAATTGGCCAATAGTGCTTGCATAGAAGCCCCCATATCTCTGCTTGTAAAATAGCTTTGGGCATAATAAGCATGTATCTCCATGGAACTTAAAACCCGGTCATCATATCTTTTTTGCCCTTTTTCACGGGCTGCATCATCTATCAGCGTATTATCCAAATAGCTCATGGCCTTATCAGCTATGTCTTTTAGTTCCGCATTTTTTGTATCAACAACGCCCGATTGATACAATTGCCCCATACCTGCCAATATATGCTGTGTTATATAACGATCGGCATAGTCGCCGCCGAACCACGGGAAACCTCCGTTTGGTAATTGTTTCTTTTGCAATTTATCCAGGTTCTGCTGCAATTCGTAACTCATTTTGTTAATGTCAAACAATAGGGCTATCCGTTTTTTCTGTTCCGTTTCGTTCTCTGCATCGCGCAGCCACGGGGTTTCTTCTATAAGGGTCGTTTTTAACTCCTGGTTCTTCTCCAGGTTCGATAATAATTCTGTGCTATTGATGCTTTTCCATTGGTCGAATACTTTTTTAATTACGGACATTTTGTTAACCAGGTTTGTGGCCAAACTATTGGCATAATACCTGCTGAATACCTGCTCAGAACATTCATACGGAAATTCCATCATATAAGGCAACGCCTGTACGGCATACCAAACGGGGTTTTGTGTATATTCTAAGGTGAGCGATTTATTTTGCAGTGTAGTACTGGTTCGGTTTACCAGTTTGTTAAAAGTGAATAACTGCTCCTTGCCCGGCCTCACCATCATAGGCATCGATTCGGTTACCAGCATACGGTTGGGCAATACAGGCAGGGTATTTTCCTCGCCGTCGGTAAACTTCCCGGCCTCGGCTGTAAGGCGATAATCGAGGGCATCCAAACCCGCGGGAATTACCATGCGGAACGATACTGCCTTAGTTGTCGCACCCCCGATAGTAAAACTTTGCCGCGCATCTGCCGGGTTAAGTAATAACGATACCGGCTGCATATTTAAAGCATTAAACAGTTGCAGGTTCACCTTGCCTTTCAATTCGGCGGCGGTTAAATTAGCCAGCCTCGCCGAAACAGTTATGGTATCGCCTTCCCTTAAAAAGCGCGGCATATTGGCATTAATGCTCAACTGTTTTTGGGTAACTATCTCCTGTTCAATATAGCCTGTTTTAAGGTCTTTGGTATGCGCGAACCCTTTAAAGCGCCATTTGGTTAATGATTCGGGTATGGTAAAATCAATCAATATTTCACCGTTTTTATCAGTATGCAACTGCGGGTAAAAGAATGCTGTTTCGGCAAAGTTTTTACGGGTAGTGATGGGGGCACTTGCCTGATTGCCGTAATCATCTATCACCTGTACACTTTCCATTATGTCTGCCGGTAAACTTTGCATAGCCTGTGCAACATCGCCGCCGGCATACTCTTTACCATTTACACGTATACCCGGTGTGCGGCCTATTTGCATACCCGAGAATCCCCGTATATCTATATCAGAGCGATAATCAGCAGAACGATAATTCACCGTATCAAGGCTATAAGCTAAACTTGTTCGTTGCTGCGTACCATAACCAACAACTAGCACTTCACTTAAAGCCATACTTGAAGCTTTTAGTGATACCGCAAGTTTTTTACTTTTGGCGACTACTACTTCCTGTGTTTCATAGCCAACAAAGGAAAAAACAAGCTGCTCATTAACGGGAACTTTAATTCTAAAGTATCCGGTTGAGTTGGTGGTAACAGCTAACCTGGGGGCGCTTTTTATTTTTACAATTACACCGGGAATCACCAGGCCGGCCTCATCTTTTACCTGCCCGGTTATTTCAATACCGTTTTTTACCTGTTCAACAACTTTTTTATAAGTTTCTTCCAATAGGCTATCTGTATGGGCGGCAAGTGCCCGTGCATTTAGTTTTTGCAAAGATTTTTGTATATAATTATTATAGGCATAATTGTAACCGCCATAGTAGCCGTAATTAAACATATTGAGCCGCTCATAATTACGTATTACAGTGTTATACCGAATAGCTTTCGAAACTATCTGGATGGTGGACTTACTGCCTAAAAATCCATTGATATCCCAGGTAAAATAATTAGGCACATACTTTCTTTTCAGATATAGGGGATCGCGCCAGCTTTGAGCTTCCGTTAAATTGTCTAACGATGCATCATACAAAGTGGCTAACAGCTCGGCATTCTCTTTTTCATTATTGCTTCCGGTTATACGCAGTTTCCATTGTTCTTTTTCGCCCGGCTGCAATTTGTCGCGGAAAGTTAAAAAACCAAGCTTTAGCGATGTATTATCCGGCCTGTCAACGGTTATTTTTTCTGCGCTGACATATATCCTGTTTTGATGTACCATTAAAAACTGCACCGTAACGTTAGAATCGGTTTCTGCTACCGGCACGTCTACATATTGTTGCCCTTTGGTTATGCTAAGCCATTTTGAACTCATGATCTCGGCGCCACAATATTTTTCCATCAGCACATAACTGTCCTTATCGGCTCCAACTACAAACCTGGCATTTTCGCCGGGTTTAACATTAACTATAACCGGCATTACCCAGTCATCCGTATTTTGCGGGATCGAGGGCTCGGTTACCAGGTCTACAAACTTTGTTATTGAGGTGGTATCACCCGCAAGGTTGGTGGCGCTTATTTTTATTTTGTATATACCCGAGGGCTGTTTGGGCAAAACAGTAAATTGCATTATAGCAGGCTTGTCAGCGGTAACTTTCAGGTTAAGTTCTTCAACCTGGTTTAAAGCCGGGCGCGCCTGGTTGTTATCTTCGCGATCCGCATATTCCGGAAAGTATTTTTTATAGTCATCAGCCGTCAATATTTGTTGGTCGGGTTTTTTCCAAAACCGCTTTTTTAAAAACCTATCTATTTGTTGTAACGGATAAACCTGCACTCTGATATCACCGGCTAATGGCTGCATATTCAGGTTATTAATACTAACCGCCAGTTTTATCGGGTCTTTAGTTACTATTCGGTCAGGCACCCTGGCATTGATCTGCATATTTGGCCTTCCTACAGTAACTTTTGCTTGAGCTGTATGTGTTTCGCCGCTCGCATCAGTAACATCGGCATTTAAATTATAGGTATAAGTATTAAAATAAGGATCCATATTTTCGCCGGGTATGGCTTTAAATTTAACGGTGTAATTTCCCTGATCGTCTGTTGTTAATGTATCAGTTGCTATTTCCGTTGTTACCGGAGCTCTGTAAATATATTTTCCATTTATATAGCCCGGGAATGATTGGGTACAAACAATATGATATGCAACCCTTGCCCGCGATAACCCATATCCCGAAAACGAAGTAACCGTACCTTTGATCATTACAGAATCACCCGGTTTATAGCTTTCCTTAACCGGCAAAAACTCCACCAGGAAAGTTGGACGCTTATACTCTTCAACGCTTACGGTTATTCGCCCGCTACCCGCATTCAGGATAACGTTGCCATTCAACATATTCAAGGGTAGAATAAACGACCCGCCATAGGTGCCAAACTCATTGACCCGGTATTTTACCGTACTTATGGTTTTACCATTGGCATCCTGCATATTTAACTCGCCTTCAGCATCAGGGTTAATTCCGTTGTTCCCGTTTAAGATTTTAAGAGCCAGTATTTTAAAATAAATGGTTTGGCCCGGGCGATATATTTGCCTGTCGGTAAATAAAATGGTTTTATCAGGAATTTGATTTCCATAAACCATAGTGGTTTGCCCGTAGGTGTATTTTTGCGGGTCGGCTATCGAATCGTTTTTTAATGAAAGTTCGACCGAAAAATCTCCCCGTCCAATTTTTTTTGTTATAAACGAACCGTCGGCATCTGTGGTACCTTTTTCAAATACCTTTTCGATATTATACCTATTGACCAAATATGTACCGCTCATAGATATTCTCACCCCCCGCAAAGGCCTGCCGGTTTCTCTGTCCATTACATTTAACTGCACATGATTATCAGGATTTAACCGGCTTGCATACGATAGATGACTTACTTTAAAACTGCCATATTGCATAAGAGTAGTGTCACTGCTAATGTCCCGAACCACTATACCATAGATGCCAATTTGCAGCGTATCAATTTTAAATTCTGCACTATGTATACGATAATCCATAGGGTCGGGCAACTTAAGCTCCTGCTGCTGAAATACCTTTAACTTTGCTAAAAACTTTAAAACAGAATCAGGTTTGCGCCGATAACTGTAAAGCTGATTATCTGTTAGTTCAGTTGCCTGCGCGGCAGACAGTTTGTAAATAAATATCCGGGCTGTTTTCACATTCCGGTAGTTAATATTCATTAATATGGGCTTACCCGGGCTATAGGTCGCCTCCATATTTGCCGTCAGCAGCTTTTGTTCTATCTGTTCTATCGCGATATCTGCATTTTTAGCACCTATACTACCAGGAAATTTTTTTACTGCCTGATCAAAATGCAACCTGGCAGTTTTTAAGCTGTCTTTTTGCTGGTAATATTGCCCTTGTAGCACCATAGCATCGGCGCTAATGGGTTTATCGATAAACGTGTTTTCTATTTGCTGCAATGCATTTAAATATAAAGAGTCCTTATTCCTGAGCGTGACCCGGTTATGTAAAAATCCGAGACGCTTAATATCAAGGTCGGCCAGCGGTTCTTCATCTCCTTTTTGCAAATGAAATCGGGCAGCTTTTTGCAAATAAATAATACCCTTATACCAGGTAGATGAAGTGTCGGCAGTTTTAACCAGTAAATAAGCAAAAGTTTTGTTATCGCTAAAAAACCGGGGGTCATTTAACGAAAAAGGCTGTTTGGGTTTAGTAAGTGCCGGCTCATCCGAAAGGAAAAAATCAAGCGCGCGCTGCACCAGCAGATCGTACAAAGTTGGGCGGAGGTAACGGGTTGACTTGTCGCCTGTTAATGCCCCGTCAAGAATGCTGATTGGCGCGCTTTGCAACTCCCTTTCGTCCTGCAACGAGAGCGAATATAGCCTGCTTGTTTCATCTATTATTGTTTGCAGGTCCCATTTAGTGTAATCAGTTCCGGGTTTTTCAAGCCGTGTACGCTGACTAAACTGCCATCGGTTTTGTTGATAGTAATTATAATACATGCTTGCAAGCACAGATTGTAAAACGGGCCGTACGGGGAAAGCAGATCTGTTAATATCGCTTTTTAATGTATCAATAATAGCAACCAGGCTATTCTCTTCAATGTACGACTGGAACGTCATCCGGTATAGTACAGCCTTAATTTGCATCGGCGCATTTTTATTTTGCCGGGCCAGCTCATCAAGTTTGTTCACCTCGGCCAACGCTGATTTTGGTAAACCGATATTCACCAGCGAATCGATACGGTAGTTTATTGTTTGATAATCCTGCGCGAAAACCGTATTGCAAAAAAATATCAATGCTGGTACCAGCAGTAGTTTTTTTGATAAATATTGTTTTACAGGCATAATTAAGGTTCGGTAAAGGCTTAGGTTAAATATCCGCATATCCTTTTTTAAAGTTAAGTATTGCATAATAATAGGTTTGACTTTTAGATGCAGAACCGGCCGCAATTCCATAAATCATAAAAAATTATTAGCAAAACTGATTCAAAAAAGTGATTCACCAGGTTTTATGAAATTTTACTAAAATTATATAAGTTTATTAGTTACAATTGTTTAAAACAAATTATTTAAAGTGTTTATACTGATTCAGGGTGATTCACTCTGTTTTTGTAAAATTTTGATTTTCAGCATCTTACAAGCAAAAAGTGATTCAGGTGATTCAAAGTGATTCACTATTTTATGAATCACTTATAGCACGTTAATTCGGTATAAAAAAACTCAAACAATTTCTTAGAATGTTTGAGCTTTAATGACTACCTCTTTAAAACCAGGTTTATATGTTGATTGTAACTATTTTAATATACCATCAATAATATTCAACTCTTCCTGCGTAAACTTAGTATTTGATAAGCATTTTAATGAATCAAGCAATTGTTCGGGTTTGCTTGCGCCCACCAATACCGATGTTATCCGGTTATCTTTCAATATCCACGACAAAGCCATGTGTGCCAGTTTTTGGCCCCGTTGTTTTGCCAGGTCATTCAGTTTTTTAACTCTTTCTATTTTATCGGGTGTGATGCTGTTTTCTGTCAGCGAATCACCAATTTTTACTGCTCTTGAATCAGCGGGTATGCCATGCAGGTATTTATCGGTCAATAATCCCTGGGCCAGCGGCGAAAACGGTATACAACCTATTCCTTCTTTTTCCAGCACATCCAGCAATCCTCCTTCTACCCATCTTTCAAACATGGAATATTTAGGCTGATGGATGATTATAGGCGTACCCATTTGTTTTAGCATTTTAATGGCTTGCGATGCCTCTTGCGCCTGGTAATTGGAAATACCTACATACAAAGCTTTACCCTGGCGAACGATGAGGTCGAGCGCGGACATAGTTTCTTCCAATGGCGTTTCAGGATCGGGGCGATGGTGATAAAAAATATCCACATAGTCCAGCTTCATCCTTTTCAGGCTTTGATCTAAACTTGAAACTAAATATTTTTTAGTTCCCCAATCGCCGTAAGGGCCATCCCACATGGTATAACCCGCTTTTGATGATATGATGAGTTCGTCACGATGGTCCCTGAAATCGGTATGCAATATCTTGCCAAAATTCTCCTCGGCCGAGCCCGGAGGCGGGCCGTAATTGTTGGCCAGGTCAATATGCGTAACACCATTATCGAATGCTGTTTTAATAATGTTGCGGCAGTTTTCAAATTGGTCGTAATAACCGAAATTTTGCCATAGGCCCAATGAAACCGCGGGCAGCTTTAACCCACTGGCGCCGCTGCGTTTATAGGGCATGCTTTCGTAACGTTTTTCTGAAGGTTGGTAAGACATAAGTGCTATTGTTATTTTTTTCCGAAGATATATCCTTTAATTTAATTGGGGGTTATTCTTCTTGAAATACGTGTTAAAAAATAACAGGTGGTAATTTATAGAGTTTGCCCAATATTGGGAGGTATGTGCCCCCGGCCTGGCAGTAAAATCATGCGGTATATTTCTTTCCAGTAATTTTTCATGAAATTCTTCATTTACTTTAAAAAAGAAATCCTCTGTACCGCAATCAAAAGTTATGGCCAGGGCATTTGGCGTTAACAGGTAGATCATATTGGTAACCGTATTTTTCTCCCAGTTTTCGGGATATTCTGCATACGAACCCAAACGCTTGGCTAAGTCCCAATTTTTTGGGAACGGCCTTATATCAACCCCACCGCTCATGCTGCCTACCGCGCCAAAAACATCCTGGTGTCTAATAGCCAGGTATAATGCCCCGTGCCCGCCCATGCTCAAACCGCTGATGGCCCTGCCTTTACTGCTTTTAATGGTTTTATAGTTCTTGTCAATATAAGCTACCAGTTCTTTTGCAACATAGGTTTCATATTTTGATGTCGGATCAACCGGGCTGTCAAAATACCAGCTGGTATTATTACCATCAGCACAAACAATCATAAGATGATAATAATCAGCCCAGGCAGTGATACCATGATTAAGCGATATATACTGTTTATAATTACCCCCTGCACCGTGTAATAAGTAAACCACGGGGTATTCTTTTCCCTGTTCATAACCATCAGGTGTAATTACTACAGCCTTGATCTCTTTATGCATAGCATCGCTGTATGTTTTAACCGTATCAACCTTTGCAGCTTTTACTGATAACGTAAAAGCTGCAAAGATTAACAAGAATAATACCGGTAATGAATATTTCTTCATGTTTTTGTTATTCTTAATTAACCGGTTTTAAAGTTATGTTACGTACATTGATAGATTTCCAGCCCTCGGCTATGGGTGTTATTGAAATACTGCTTACACCTGCTTTGGTAATTTTAATTTCTCCGAGACTGGTTTTAACATAATTCATATTCCTTCCTGTCATGCCTGTTGCCTTAATAGCTGTTTTTACAGATTGGTCGCCTGAGCTTACAGTAATAGCATTGGCATCAGTAGCCGTAAATACATTTGCCTCAACAGCATAGATACCCGGTTTGGCAACTTTAATTTCCCATGATACGAATGATGAGGGGTCTGTCCAGGCGCCTAAATTGGCTTCATTTCTGCCTTCAACAATAACAGCTTTACCTCCTGCGGCGGTATGCATATCGGCCATTAACGGGCTCAATGTAAAGGATCCGTCTGCTTCAGGTGATTGAATATATTGGGCAATTTTTGGTTTGCCTTTGATCTCCAGTTTAATAACGGTTGAGTTATCATCCAAAGCAGTAGTCGGAACGGTTAATACATAGCCATCAACTGCTTTTTTACCTTTTAAACCAGCACCTGTTGCCAGTAATTTTGCTGAAGTAACCTGATTCTCCAATCCCGGAACCAATAACTCACCATTTGCAGGCCAGTTAAATACATGCAGATAAAGTATGCTGTTACCATCTGCCGATTCCTTAACTGTACATCTGCCCCAGGGCAGCACGCGGAAAGGGCTGGATGTAGTACCATAAATAGCTTCGCCGTTAACTTTGGTCCATTTACCTATATCACTCAAAATATTTACGATGGGTTCAGGCAATAATCCATTAGATTGAGGTCCTACATTCAGTAAATAGTTGCCTCCTTTTGAAGCAATATCAACCAGGTTTCGTATTAAGGTTTTGCTTGATTTCCAGTTATGGTCATTTACTTTAAATCCCCATGTATCATTCATTGTCATACAAGCCTCCCAATAACGCCCTGCTACGCCTGTGGGGGGAATATACTGTTCGGGTGTAGACAAGTCTCCCTGTACACCGCCGCCCAGCCTGTCGTTAGTGATCAGGTTAGGGTAATCTTTAAGCAAGGGTAAAAATTTAGCAGCGCGCTCTTTGGTCATATCTGTTGGTACATCCCACCAAAGCTCGGCTACATCGCCATAATTATTTAATATTTCCCGTATCTGTGGTACGGCAACTCTGTCAATGTAGTCATCAAAACTGCCGTCCTGTGCCTTATCCCAATGGCCGCCTTGTGCTGCGCCGCCGGGGTTGTTCCAGTCATTAGCCTGCGAATAGTAAAAACCCAGTTTCATGTTATATTTACGACAAGCATCAGCCAGCATTTTTATAACATCCTTGCCATACGGCGTTCTTTTTACAATATTCCAGTCACTGGCTTTCGAGTCGAACATGGCAAAACCATCATGATGTTTGGTGGTAATAACAATGTACTTCATTCCGGCATTTTTTGCCATCAAAACCCATTTTTCGGGGTCGTATTGGGTTGGGTTAAAATCCTTGGCGTAAGCCTGGTAAGTAGCTACCGGGATTTTGGCGTTGTGCATTATCCATTCGCCCAGGCTTTTTACTTCCTGGCCCTGGTACACGCCGGCCGGCACACTATAAACACCCCAATGGATAAACATACCGAACCTCGCCTTGCTCCACCATTCCATTTTGGTATCAACTTCGGCACGTTTTATAGTTTTCTTCTTTGGCGCCGGATGCTTTAGCGACGAACCATCATTAATTAAAGAAGAACATAAAATAAACACAGCTACCAATAAGGCGCTGCAAACACCAGTGTACTTTTTCATTGTTAAATTGGTTTAGTTATATTGGTTTTAGTACAAGAATTAAACTTTAGGTGCCCATCCCGGCTCGTAAGTACGGCTCCATAATTTTTGTGCCTCAGGGTCATTAATTATGTGTGCATTCTTAGGGTCAAGATGCAGGTCGCGCCCAACGCGCCATGATATATTGCCCAGTTGCATCGCCACCACACTCTTATAACCTAATTCCACATCACAATTTGGTTTTTTATTATTACGAATAGAATCGAGGAAGTTAGCCACATGCAAGCTATCCATACCCAGACTTACACTCGCTGTATTCCTGGCATCAATAACTTCGGTCGGGCCTTGTTTTTTAACCTCTTTTACCAGTTTGCCGGCCAGGTCATAAATGGTATAGCCTTCTCCATCGCTGTCTAAACTACCCTTATCCCCATAAAATATTACTCCCCTGTCTGCACCCTCTATTTTCCTTCCGTTCGAACTGCGGTTCTCCCACATCAGTGATACCCGGTCAGGATAGTCCATAGTAATAATTTGGGTATCGGGTGTTTGCCAGTCGTCTTTAAACTGGTAACGGCCGCCAACCGAACTTACCCGGGTAGGGAAGTCAACATTAAGGCCCCAGCGTGCAAAATCAACTTCGTGCGTGCCATTATTCAGGGCCTCGCCTGTTCCATAATCCCAGAACCAATGCCAGTTGTAGTGTATCAAACCGTCCTGGTAAGCCTTGCGGGGCGCGGGGCCCTGCCATAGCTCGTAGTTTAACCAATCGGGTACGGCGGCTGGTTTTAAAAAGGTTTCTTTACGATTATTGGTATACCACGCTTTGGCTAAGTAAACCCTGCCAATAACACCGCCATGCAATTCTTCCACACACTGTATAGCCAGCGGAGATGAGCGGCGCTGGGCCCCCATTTGTACAATACGGTTATATTTTCTTGCAGCTGCTATTGCCATTTCTCCCTCATGAGGGTTATGACTTAACGGCTTCTCAACATATACATGCTTACCTGCCTGGCAACCCATTATGGCCATTGGCGCATGCCAGTGGTCTGGGGTGGCAATGTATATGGCATCAATATCTTTATCAGCCATTACTTTGCGTACATCGCCTTCGCCTTTGGGCGCGTCGGCTTTAGTTATAGCCGATACAGATTTCTGAACTTTGGGTATGGTCCTCGAATCCACATCGCATATTGTATTGATCATCAGGTTTTGCTGCCGGGCAAAGGTCCCCGACATGCTGCCGCCTCTTCCGTTCAGCCCGATTATGGCCTGGTGTATCCTGTCGTTAGCACCGATGATCCGGTTATAGCTCGATTTAGTGAAACTAAAGGCTTTGCTTCCCAATGCAAGGCCCCCGGTAGTAATAGCCACCTTTTTGATGAATTCTCTTCTCTTCTCCATTATTTATGTTTTAGGTATTTTGGTTATAATTTAGGTTAATAAAGTTACAATAATTTCTATATCGCGCACATTAAAATTAAAAACTTCACCGATAGCTATTAGCTACCCGCATACCCGGTCTAAATGCGTATATCCGCCATCCACATGTATCAATTGTCCGGTTGTATGGCTTGATGCTTCCGATAATAGAAACACCACCATATTAGCAATTTCCTCGGTAGTGGTCATGCGGTGCCCTAACGGGATATTCTTTACGATCTCTTTCAATTTTTCTTCGGGGTTTGGCAGTGTGTGGATAAACCAATCATACAACGGCGTCCAGCATTCGGCAACAATAACAGCGTTAACACGCATACCGTAGGGCAATAATTCAACTGCCCATTCGCGTGTTAAAGCGTTACGACCACCATTTGCAGCGGCATATGCCGATGTATTCCCCTGCCCGGTCTCTGCAACCTTTGAACCGATGTTTACAATATTGCCTTTGTATTTTTTTAATTCCGGCAGCGCGTATTTAGCCATCAGGTAGTAATGTACCACGTTACGGTGCAGGCTGCGCATAAAATCTTCATAGTTGCCTTTTTCTAAGCCAATACTGTCATTTACGCCAGCATTGTTAATTAAGCCTTCTATCCTTCCATATTTGGCTATTACAGCTTTTACCGAGCGCTCACATTCTGCAGGTTCGTTCAACTCTGCAGCAACCTGAAAAACTTCAAAGCCCTGTGCTTTCAGATCGTCGGCAACTTTTAAATTATCCGCTTCCTTACGGCCAATAATTACAGGTATGGCGCCTTCATTTGCCAACACCCGCACAATGCCTTCGCCTATGCCTTTTGCACCGCCGGTTACAATAACCACTTTGTTTTTTAATTGCAGATCCATTGCTTAATATTTTTTAGTTTAATTTAAGTCCATAAAATTTAATTGCATTACCGCCCCAAAACTTCGCCTGTTCATTTTCTGAAAGTTTTGAAACGTAAGCCTCAACAATATTTAACATCTGCCCATAAGTGGCTGCCACACGGCATACCGGCCAGTCTGAGCCATACATTAACCTGTCGGTACCAAAGGCTTCAAACACCACATCAAGGTAGGGGGTAAAATCTTCGGGTTTCCAGTTTTTCCAGTCGGCCTCGGTAACCATGCCTGATACTTTGCAAAGTACATTATCATTCTTCGCTATCGCCCGCATATCTTTTGCCCAATCGGCTATATCGCCAGCTTTTATTTTTGGCTTCGCGATATGGTCTATCACAAATGGCTGGTCAGGAAATGCCGCTGCAAACTCATTTGCATAACCTATCTGGTCGGTATATACCAGGATATCATAAGTATAGCCGAACTGTTTTAATTTGGATATGCCCCGCTTAAAATCCGCATTCAGCATATAGGCGCGGTCGGTTTCTCCCTGTAAAATATGGCGGAACCCTTTTAGCTTTTCAAACTGTTTAAAGTACGCCAAACGGCCCTCAATGTTTTCAGCTTTAAAATCTACCCAACCCACAACACCTTTTATAAAATCATGCTTTGAGGCATGATCAAGCATCATAGTATTTTCTTCTTCAGTTTGATCCACCTGTACAGTTACACAACCGTTAAAGCCATACTCATTCAGAATAGGTTCCAGGTCCTCCGGCATAAAATCATTCTGGATGATCTCCATATCATCATTGATCCAGGCATGCTGCACCGGATCATACTTCCAGAAATGCTGATGTGAATCAATTCTTGGCATATGCTTTTAATACTTGTTTTGAAGTGCCTAAGCCATCAATGCCCAGCTCCATCACATCGCCCGCCTTTAAATAGATGGGTGGCTTAAAGCCAAGCCCTACGCCTGCTGGCGTACCTGTTGAAATGATATCGCCCGGTAATAAGGTCATGAATTTACTTACATAGGCTATAACTGTAGGCACATCAAATATAAAGTTTGAGGTATTACCATCCTGCATTTTCTGACCGTTAACGGTTAGCCAAAGCCTCAAGTTATTTACATCGCCTATTTCATCAGGCGTTGCCATAAACGGGCCTATTGGCGCAAAAGTATCGCAGCCTTTTCCCTTATCCCAGGTGCCGCCGCGCTCCAGCTGAAATTCACGTTCTGATACATCATTATGCAGTACATAACCCGCTACATAATTTAAGGCATCGGCCTCATCCACATAACTTGCTTTTTTGCCGATAACTACGGCCAGTTCAACCTCCCAATCGGTTTTAACAGAATCTTTCGGTATAACCACATCATCATTAGGGCCAACCAGCGCTGTTGTTGATTTCATGAACAATACCGGTTCGGCGGGCGGTGTTGCGCCGGTTTCTTTGGCATGATCGGCATAATTTAAACCTATACACAAAATTTTTGACGGCCTGGCAATCGGGCTGCCTAAACGTGTGCCCTCAGCAACTTTTGGCAACTTGCCTTCATTGTCTTGAACAAACTTTTTAAGCCTGGTCAAGCCATCGGTTTCAAAAAAAGCTTCGCTATAATCTTCGCCAAAGGCTGATGTATCGTAATTGGTATCGTTAATAATTACACCTGTTTTTTCTTTGCCGGGATTACCAAATCGTATAAGTTTCATAAATTAAATGGTTGATAGTTCAATAATTGTATCCGTCGGGTCCAAGGTTATATTATCTGTATATATAAAAACACCTTCGGGTAGTTGTTTAAATTTAACGCTGCTGCCGTTGCTCATCAGCATAGCTTTGGTTATTTTGGCTTTTAATTGTGGTAAAAGTATGTATGGTTGCTCAGGCGCTGAAATTATATGCACAAAAAGCGTTTTATTTTTCGAAGTTACGGTACCCCAATCCTGCGACTGAATAACGTTACCCCTGGTGCCATAAATACTTTCTCCATTCTTTTTCATCCAGTTACCCACCAGGGCAAGTGTATCGGCAAATTCAGGCTGAATTTTACCATTCGGCATAGGACCAACGTTTAATAAAAAGTTGGCATTATGACCCGCGGCGTTTACGATGTAGCGCACTATCTGCTTCACCGATTTATATTTCCTGTCGGTAATATTAAAGCCCCAGCTATTGTTTATGGTTTCGCAGGTCTCTAAAGGCAGTTCGCCTACTTTTGATTCGCCGCTAAAGCCAGTAGTATTACCTCCCGGCAGATCTTTTTCAAACATCTGGAAATCTTCACCCTCCATTGGCGCCAAATGGTGGTTGTTGCCCACTATTATTGCAGGGTTAAGTTTATGTATCAATCCATATATTTCATCAAAATGCCAGTTAACATCGCGGCGCTCCCATTGCCCATCAAACCATATAGCTCCTACAGCCGGGTAATTGGTGATCAGTTCGGTTAACTGGTCCTTCATAAATTTGATGTAGCTGTCCCAATCGCCTTTTGTTGGCTTGCCGTTTACAATAGGGCTGCCAAAAGCATAGTCAGCACGTCCCCAGTCTAAAAGCGAATAATAAAAATGTAGTTTGATTCCTTCTTTCTGGCACTCTTTAGCCAGTTCCATTAATGGGTCTTTATGATAAGGGGTTGCATCAACAATATTATAGGGCGATGCCTTGGTACCAAACATGCTGAAACCATCGTGATGGCGCGAGGTTATGGTAATGTATTTCATGCCCGCCCTTTTGGCAAATTGCACCCACTCTTTAGCATCAAAAGCCTGCGGGTTAAAAAAATCGGCCAGGCGCTTATAGTTAGCGTAAGGTATTTTCTTATTGTTCATTACCCATTCGCCATCGCCCAACTCACTGTATATTCCCCAATGAACAAACAACCCAAATTTCATATCCTGGAAAGCATCCCGGTAGGCTAAATTGCTCTGCGATGGTTTATAGCCCGTTTGCGCATAAGCAGTTACTGTAAACAGAAACAACGCTGATAATAATGCCTTTTTTATCATGGTTTTTTTGATCAGTTATTTAGTTTAACAAATCCCCCATCTAACAAATAATCACAACCGGTTACAAAACCGGCTTCGTCCGAGCATAGATACAGCGCTAAAGACGCTACCTCTTCGGGCTTGCCCATACGGCCTATAGGCTGACTGTTTGATAGTTTATCAAACATTTCTTCTTCCTGACCTGCATAATTTTTGGCGATAAAACCATCGACAAAAGGAGTATGAACCCTTGCCGGAGATATGCTGTTGCAACGGATGTTGTCATCCAGGTAGTCGCGCGCTACCGATAAGGTCATAGCAGCAACCGCGCCCTTGCTCATGGAATAAGCAAAACGGTTAGTAATACCAACCACAGCAGCTATCGATGCCATATTTAATATAATACCGCCGCCATTACTTTTCATTAACGGGATAGCCGCAAACAACGAGTTATAAACACCCTTTACATTCACATTAAATATTTTGGTGAAGTCTTCCTCGCTGGTTGTATCGGCAACGCCGATATGTGCTATGCCTGCGTTATTAACCAATATATCAATAACACCTATTTTTTTATAAATATCAACCATTTGCTGCTGATCGCTCACGTTGCAGCTATGCGCGAAGGCTGATCCACCCTGCTGTGTAATTTCATTTACGGTATCCTTTGCGGCATCAGCATTTAATTCGATGATATGGACAACCGCACCTTGTTTTGCAAAAAGCAAAGATATTGCTCGTCCTATTCCGCTTCCGCCGCCGGTTATTATAGTGGATTTTCCTTTTAAACTAAACATTTGGCCCCCTCTAAATCTCCCCCGGTAGGGGAGACTTTTTTGATTTTATTTATTGCTAAAATTTTCTCATTAAGAATTATTAAAGCCCTTCCGCCTTTTGGCGGAGAGGGTTGGGTGGGGCTTTACAAAGAAACCCCTCGTTTCCACGGTATAAAATCGTCCTGCCCTAATTGTACCGATTTTGGCTGAACAACTCCACTGGCCACATCTATCACATAGTTTAATATACGCTCGCCTGCCTGTTCAATGGTTTCTGTTCCTTCTATAATTGTTCCGCAGTTAATATCAATAATATCGGGCATTTTTTGATAAATGCGGGTATTGGTTGATAGCTTGATAACCGGGGTAATAGGATTACCTGTAGGTGTGCCTAACCCGGTAGTAAACAATACTACATTCGCGCCCGAGCCTACTTCGGCGGTGGTACTTTCTACATCACTGCCCGGTGTGCATAATAAATTGAGTCCCGGTTTGGTTACCTTTTCCGGGTAATCCAATACTGCTGCAACCGGGGAATTACCACCTTTTTTAGCGGCCCCTGCCGATTTGATGGCATCGGTAATTAAACCATCCTTAATATTTCCTGGCGATGGGTTAGCATAAAATCCCGAACCGTCGGCCTCAGCTTTCGCAGCATAGGTGCGCATTAAGTGCATGAATTTTTGGGCGGTATCTACATCAACACAACGGTCGCTCAACTCTTGCTCCACACCGCATAATTCAGGAAATTCAGCCAGTATAACACTTCCGCCCAGGCTAACCAATACATCTGATACATAGCCCAGCGCGGGGTTAGCCGATATGCCTGAAAAACCATCAGAACCACCACACTCCAACCCGATACAAATTTTTGATATAGAGGCGGGCCGGCGTTCCTGCTTATTAGCCTCTATCAACCCGGCAAAGGTTTGTTTTAGTGCTTCCTGCATCATGGTGCTTTCTTTGCCTATTTTTTGTTGTTCCAACATCACCAATGGCTTGGTAAAATTCGGGTCGCGTTTTTTTATTTCTGTTTCCAGTATGCTGGCTTGCGCGTGCTGGCAACCTAAACTTAATACGGTAGCGCCTGCCACGTTTGGGTGCGTAATATAACCCGCCAGCAATCCGCATAAAGCGTCGGAATCTGTCTTGGTACCACCGCAGCCCATATCGTGGGTTAAAAATTTAATACCATCAATATTTTCGAACAGTTTTTTTGATCTTTTCTCCGCCGTTTCCATTTGCAGGTCGGCATTTAATATTGATTCGACAGAATTGCCTGTTTGGTATAAACTGATCAGGCTATCAACCTCGTTTTCGTAGTTCTTTGCCTTTTTGAAGCCCAGTTTTTCAACCAGCGCATCTTTCATAACCATAGTATTGCGGTTCTCGCAAAACACCAGGGGGATAACCAGCCAGTAATTAGCCGTACCTACCGAACCATCCGCACGGTGATAGCCCAAAAAAGTTCTTTGCGCAAATTTATCTACTTCGGGTTTATGCCAGTTTAATTTGCGTTCGCCCAGCTTAAAATCGCTGGCGGCATGGTGTATGTTTTCGGTAGTGATGGCATTTCCTTTCGGTATATGATGGTTGGCTTTTCCTACCAATACACCGTACATATAAATTTCCTGGCCTTCGTTAAGGTCGGTTATTGTAAACTTATGTTTGGCGGCTACATCGGCTACCAGCGTAATGTTATCGCCCTTAAATGGCACTACGGTTCCTTTGGCGATATCCTGTAAGGCAACCAGCACATTATCGTGCGGGTGTATTTGTAAAAAAGTATTTATATTCTCTGTCATTGCATTTGCACAAATTATATTTCAAAAATTTTATTCATCAATACCCATTTCTCGCCGAGTTTTGACCCGGGAATGGCCTGCTGGTATTTCCACATCAGGTTTTCCCATTCCTGCACCGTGGGGTTACCCGCATCCATAGCGCCTTTTTTATCAAAAGTGAAACTATTATCAGTTTCCATTATCATAAACATCCGGTTAAAACATCGCCATATTTCCATATGCGTAATGCCCGACTCTACAATGCTTTTATGTATTTCCGGCCAAATTGCCTCGTGATATTTTTCATATTCGGCAATGAGTTGGGGATCATCCTTCAAGTCTATGGCTAAACAGTATCTATTCATAGTTAATGCTTAAATTCAACTTTAACGGATTCATTATTTCCACCTTTTACAACGTAACCTTTCCACCCATACCACGCAACAATTATAAAACAGAATAACGGTACACTGTAAGAAGTTGCGGTAGAATATTTTTCGGCCAGTATACCCATTACATATGGCATTATCGCCCCGCCCACTATAGACATTATAATAAATGACGAACCTTTTTTGGTATGATGCCCAAGATCTTTCACACCTAATGCGAAAATAGTTGGAAACATAATAGACTCAAAAAAGAAAACAGCTAATAAAGCATAAACCGAAAGCCAATGACTGTTAGAAACTACTATAGCACAAAGAAAAATATTGATAAAGGCATAAATTGTTAATAGCTTGTTTGGTGCAATCA
>Ga0206969_1100_pt1 | contig 24275 bp, 20 predicted proteins | sample Alteio_BWOrgHeat_87_FD_153256 | JGI IMG/M metagenome (GOLD analysis project Ga0206969, IMG submission 153256) | Enriched cells from forest soil in Barre Woods Harvard Forest LTER site, Petersham, Massachusetts, United States -... | ecosystem: Environmental > Terrestrial > Soil > Temperate forest >... | reverse complement strand
TTTGATTAAAATGTTAAAAATGAGAAAGTTATAAAAAATAGGTGAAACAAAATGAAACAAGATGTAACAACGTATTCGTCTGTATTTTTATAGTTGATTTTAATACATCTATTTGATAATAAGGTTGTTGAAAATCAGCTGATTTTTAATACAATGAAACAAGATCTATAGGATGAAACAAACATCGCCTTAAATTTTGCCGGGACATAATAACGAACTGATAAAAACGTATAACGTACCACGTAAACGTACAACATATTAAATGAAAGATATCGCCAAAAGGGTTTTCAATGTTGAAATAGAGTCGCTGCAGCATGTTGCCGGGTTGATAGACGATTCGTTTACGGCTGTTGTGCAGGCCATATTGAATAATACCGGCAAGGTTATCGTGGTTGGTATTGGCAAATCGGGGCTTATTGGTAAAAAAATAGCGGCTACTTTATCAAGTACAGGTACACCAAGTTTCTTTCTGCATCCCGGCGACGCGTTTCATGGCGACCTGGGTATTGTAGGCGCGAATGCACCGGTAATATTAATATCCTATTCGGGCGAGACGGATGAAGTACTTAAGATTATCCCTTTTTTAAAATGGAATAAAAACCTATTGATAAGCATAACGGGTAACCCTAATTCAACTATCGCTAAAAATAGCGACCATCATTTAAATATAAAAATTACCCGCGAGGCTTGTCCGCTAGCTTTGGCGCCAACCTCATCAACCACGGCGGCATTGGTAATGGGCGATGCGCTGGCCATAGCGCTGATGGAATCGCGAAAGTTCCAGGAAGAAGATTTCGCGCGCTTTCATCCGGGAGGCAGCCTGGGGCGCAAATTGCTTAGCAAGGTGAAGGATTTTATGCGGGTTGATAATTTACCGTTCATCAATAAGGATGCTTCTTTTACGGATGTATTGCTACGCATGTCGGAAGGTAAGCTTGGGATGGTAATTGTGGGTAACGCGACCTATGTGGAAGGGGTGATCACTGATGGCGACCTGCGCCGGGCACTATTAAAAAATCCCGATACCTCGAAATTATCGGTTACCGATATGATGACCACCAACCCGGTAATTGTTGACGGCGACGAATTCATTAGCCAGGCCGAACAATTGATGATGGAAAAGAAAATAACCAATGTACTGGTGGGTTCTGCCGAAGACCGGAGTTTGATAGGCGTTTACCAGATATATAACCAGTAATTTACCATGGCTGTTTTTTACGACCAGCTAAACCGCGGGGTAAACCTATCCTCATTACCCAAAAGAATAATTTCTATAGTACCATCGCAAACCGAACTGTTATTTTATTTAGGATTAAATGAAGAAGTTATCGGTATAACTAAATTCTGCATACACCCGGCTGATAAATTTATTAATGTCACCAAAGTCGGCGGTACCAAACAACTAAACATTGCGAAGATAAAAGAACTTAAACCCGACTTAGTTATAGCCAATAAAGAAGAAAATGAACAGGGGCAAATACAAGAATTAATGAATTTTTGCCCTGTTTGGATAAGCGACATTAGTAATTTGAATGAGGCTTTGGATATGATCACTAAAATAGGGGAGTTGGTTGGCCATGCAACACAGGCAGAAATATTGGTGAGCGCAATAAAACAGCAATTTAATGCGCTCTTTACCCACCCCCTGAATTTGCGGGCCGCTTATTTAATATGGCGAAAACCTTATATGGCAGCAGGCACAGCTACCTTTATTAACAATATGCTTCAATATAGCGGGTTAACAAATGCTTTTGCCGAAAGCCGCTACCCCGTAGTTAGCAAACAAATGCTGAGCGATGCTCAACCCGATGTGGTATTACTGTCATCAGAACCTTATCCATTCACTCAGAAACACATCGAAGAGTTTAAAACTTTTCTGCCTAATGCCCAAATACTATTAGTTGATGGCGAAATGTTTTCCTGGTATGGCAGCCGGTTATTGCATGCGCCTGCTTATTTTGAGCAGTTGGCTGGGTTGGTGAATGGTTAGTAGTCAGTTATTGTTTTATTTCACCATTGACAACTCACTATTCACAAAATTCCCTATCTTTGCCACTCTTAAAAAATCCTAACTGCGGAAGTGGCGTAATTGGTAGCCGCACCAGACTTAGGATCTGGCGCCGCGAGGCGTGGGGGTTCGAGTCCCTTCTTCCGCACAATCTTTACAAAGCCGTAAGTGGCGGGGAAAGATTTTAGAAAAGCCGTTAGCTTATTCAGTTAGCGGTTTTTTATTTAATTATTCTTTTTCTACGGAAGTTTCCCATCCATCGTATTCACCATTACATATTTGCGACAGTTCCCATAGATATAATGTGTAATCATCGATATTATCAAAATCAACTTTATCAGTGCGAAAGATGCGTAAACGATAGGGTGAAGCACCATATTGTACATCATAGTCATCATCACCAATATTGAATCCATCATTGGTTATTTTTTGCAGGAAAATTTCTTTGTCGACAGATGTTTTAAAATACAACCAATGATCAACTCGTCTCTCTTTAACTAATGTGTCGCCATTTTTTTCAAGTTGATATAAGACACGTCGATTTTGGATGCTTTGAAACTGACGGGGCAAAGGATACTGAAATTCAAAATAATGATCCCACTTGATGTCTTCTTTTATGCCAAAATCATACTCATAATAAGGAAATGCTATCATAGATTCTGATATCGTTTTGTCATGAAGGAATGAGTCAACAAAATAAAAATAAAAATCCCTCTTTCCATTTGATGTTAACCGTCCTGTATAAATAGCTTGGTGTTTTTTATTAATGAAATCTTTTAGTCGATCTTCTATTTGATAAAGAGTATTACTTTCTTCATTTGAAGATAAGCCATCACTTTGGGGATTATTCATTTTTACAGACACCCATATCAGATTGGAATAACTTTCTAAAGGAGCCACTTTGGCTAAACCCAAGTCAATATAAAAGGAACCAATAATATCATCAGCATTACTAAAATAGAAATCCCATTCTTCATCATATTCAACCGCCAATGGTAATTGCTGTTCTTGAGTTTGATCTGTTTTTATTTTAAAAAATTTCTTAAATAATCCCATTGACTATAGATTTTTGATTGTCGTGATAAAATTATTTAAATCATTCAATAATATCGAATATAAGTTTAACGATATGTAGGATATCTTCAAGGTGTTCTAAGGAGTGCACAGGTTCCGCACTAAAAACCGTTAGCTGAATAAGTTGACGGTTTTTTTATTAAGATCAAATAAATATTATCCCTAAAGAAATTGTTGGAAATAAAAACAAGCCTGTAAACATCTCTTTTTAACCGTTCGGTTTCGGTTAGCCGGAGTATATTTTCAAGGTTAACTATATCTTTTTTTACATTTGACATATTGCACTAATATACGAAAATTATAAAATACTATATATCATGGAAATTAAACGTAGCGGTTCTCAGCCTTCAAGTAAAGGCCCCGCAGAATATTTTACAGGCACCGTGCGCATAGATCCGCTTAATAGCCCACCCGAACCGGCCCGCGTTGTAATGGCGCTGGTTACCTTTGAGCCGGGCGCCCGTACCGCTTGGCATACCCACCCGTTGGGGCAGACCTTAATTGTTACCGCAGGTTCCGGTTGGGTACAACGCGAAGGGGAGGCAAGAGAAGAAATTCATAAAGGAGATGTTGTTTATTTCTTTCCCGGTGAAAAGCACTGGCACGGAGCCACTGCTACAACCACGATGAGCCATATTGCTGTGCAAGAAAAGTTAAATGACTCCGCTGTTGATTGGATGGAACAGGTAACAGATGAACAGTACTGTAGTTGAACGGTTATGAAATAAATAGTTAAATCTGTACAAGTTTATAGTTTTATTAATACGTAATATTGTATACGTTAACGCAAACTATCATAATGAAAGCAGAAAAATTTTCGCGCAGGCAAGCCCTGCAGGCCACAGCGGTATTAGGCACTACCTTATTTCTTCCCTTACAAAAATTACAGGCCTCATCAATATTAGCAGCAAAAACCCCGGATATAACCGCCGGAGAAATGGCCGCCATTGATGCGGCTTTAGGAAAAAAAGGCGCTTATAAAGAGGCGGAGCAGGTATATACAATAGCACTGCCGAGGAATGACCTGAAAATGAAAATTAAGGGTGAACCTATTCCCATTCCTTTTGGTTTTGGCGGATGGGTATCATTCAAAAAAACCCTCGACGGTAAATCAGCCATGGTGATGGGCGATACGGTATTACAAATGGAAGAGGTTAACCCGTTGATCTCGGCGGCGCATGCTAACGGATTGGAAATAGCGGCCATACATAATCATTTTTTTTACGAAGAACCCCGAATATTTTACATGCATATTCACGGCACAGGTACCATTGCCGAACTGGCAAAAAAATACGCTGATACGATAAGGGACAGTAAACTGTTCCCGGCTAACCAGCCGGCAGCATCGGCACCGTCGAGCATTACAGGTAAGGAAAACTTTGACCTGCCGGCTTTGGACTCCATTATTAAATATACAGGTACCGTAAACGGGCCAACCTATAAATATACCATTGGCCGCGCCGATTTGAAAGTTATGGCAATGGGTGTAGAAATGACCACGAATATCGGCCTCAATAGCTGGGCGTCATTCGCCGGGAAACAGGACGACGCGCATATAGCCGGAGATATAGCCATGCTGCAAAGCGAGGTAAACAATGTAATAAAAACCCTGCGCCAGCATAACCTGGAGGTAGTGGCCGTACATAACCACATGCTGGGCGACGATCCGCATATGATATTCCTGCATTATTATGGTCGTGGCAACGCGGCTACGCTTGCGCAAGGCTTCCGATCGGCTTTAGACGTACTGGGCAAGAAAACCATGGGCGGAATGAAAATGGAATAATGCATGGATAAACAGCCAAAACCAGCTTATTCATTAACCGACCTTACAAAATATTTCTTAAAGCTCGGCACATGGGGTTTTGGAGGACCGGTGGCGTTGGTTGGTTATATGCACCGCGACTTGGTTGAAACTAAAGGCTGGCTTACCGAGGAAGAATATAAAGAGGGACTGGCGCTTGCACAACTAGCGCCGGGACCTTTGGCGGCGCAATTGGGCATTTATATTGGCTTTGTGCATTACGGGCTAATAGGCGCTACCCTCGCGGGGCTGGCTTTTGTAATACCATCATTTATTATGGTTGTATTATTGGGGATGGCATACCGGCTGTATGGTGGCCTGGTGTGGATGCAGGCTGTATTTTATGGCGTTGGGGCGGCGGTTATCGGTATTATCGGGATGAGCGCCTATAAGCTTACTATTAAATCTATCAGTAAATTTCAATGGGCGGCAATTGGGTCCAACTGGTTATTATGGCTTTTTTATGTGACGGGTATTGCTATTACCGTTATTACAGAAAAAGAAGAGGTCTTATTATTTCTCGCCTGTGGTATTTTATATGTGCTGATCAAGGTCCCGCCCCAATGGATAAGAAAACCAACCCTGCTGCCCGCCGCGATATTAATAAGTACAGGGTTTTGGAAATATGACGGCAAAACCTTGCAGCAGATCGCTTGGTTTTTTGCCAAAGCTGGCGCGTTCGTATTTGGCAGCGGGCTGGCTATTGTACCTTTCCTGCATGGAGGTGTAGTAAAAGAGTTTGGCTGGCTAACCGAACACCAGTTTGTTGACGCGGTAGCGGTAGCCATGATAACACCCGGCCCTGTAGTAATTACAGTTGGGTTTATTGGCTATTTAGTCGCGGGTTTTCCAGGCGCATGTGTAGCCGCATTAGCAACCTTTCTGCCTTGTTACTTGTTTACGATGGCATTGGCGCCATATTTTAAAAAGATCGCTAAAAATACGGCTATCAAAGCATTTGTAGAAGGAATAACTGCCTCTGTAATCGGAGCATTGGTTGGCTCCGTGATCATCATGGGGTTTCGGTCCGTTACCGATATTCCAACCGCTCTTATCGCCATAGCTGCTGTGCTGGCATTGCTTTATGTTAAAAAGCTACAGGAGCCTTATATTATTGGTATAGCTGCAATTGTTGGGTTATTAATAAAAACGTTATAATAGAAAGAAATAAACGATATACTCCTATACACATTAATTCGTTTTATTATACATTAGCGCAGCTTTACCCAACCAATTAAACCAAAATTATATTTTATGACATCCAGACGTTCATTTGTAAAAACATCGGCTATGCTTTCGGCCGGGCTATTGGCTGCACCCCGCCTGTTTGCTTACGATAAAAAATACATCGGCCTGCAACTATACACCGTTAGGGATGCTCTAAAGGCCGACCCGGTTGCAGCGCTTGCAAAAGTGGCCGGCGTAGGGTACAACTCGGTTGAAGGCGCTACTTATACAGGCGATGAAAAGTTTTACGGGATGGATGCAAAAGTCTTCAGTAAATTGCTGAAACAAAATGGGCTGGTAATGTTAAGCAGCCATTATCGCCTCGGCGAAGAAAAAACAAACGGCCAGGATACGATGGGAACCATATTGCATGACTGGGATAAAGCCGTAAATGATGCCGCCGAAGTTGGTTTAAAGTATATGGTTTGCGCCTATCTTTCGAACCCCGAACGCGGCAGTTTAGACCACTTTAAGAAACTGGCTGATTATTTTAATATAGCCGGCGAAAAATGTAAAAAAGCAGGCATACAATTTTGCTATCATAACCATGATTTTGAATTTATACAGCAGGATGGTAAATATCCCTATGAAACTTTGCTTTTAAATACGGATAAAAACCTGGTAAAAATGGAGATGGACCTTTACTGGGTTACTAAAGCCAAACAGGACCCCATCGTATTAATTAATGAAAACCCTGGCAGGTTCCCATTATTTCATGTTAAGGATATGGATAACACCCCTAAAGCTAATTTTACCGAAGTTGGAAACGGTATTATTGATTTCAAAAAAATATTCACTTATGCCGATAAAGCAGGCATGAAATACTTCTTTGTGGAGCAGGACACAACCCCCGGCGATCCGTTTATCAGTATTGCACAAAGTTTTAACTATATCAGGAAGAATTTAGTTTAAAATACCGCCAATTCATTCTTTTAAATTCAAAAATGAAAGTAGTTCAAAATTGAGTGAACCGACTAAATAGTCGATTTTTTTCAATGTCATGACACATCAAAAAAACTAAATAATGACCCCATAAAATGTTTCCCTATATTTTGCAACTCCAAAAAAATCTCTATTTTTAGCAACTGCATGGAAACTAAAAACAACAAAAAAACCATTTGGGCATGGTGCATGTTCGACTGGGCCAACCAATCTTATAATATGGTAATTACCTCAACCATATTTCCCGCTTATTATGTAGCTGTAACCGCAAATGCCAAAAACGGCGATATGGTTAGCTTTTTCGGGCATAAGTATGTGAACACGGTTTTATCTAATTATATACTCGGACTTTCATATCTAATTGTGGTGGTGATGCTGCCCATATTAACATCCATTGCCGATTATCGCGGCAACAAAAGGCGCTACCTCCAATTCTTTACCTGGCTGGGGGCGCTGGCCTGCGCAGGCTTGTTTTTCTTTAAGCCAGATAGCGGACTGGAGTTCCCGATGATCTGTTTCGGCCTGGCCTGCATTGGTTATTGCGGCGGGTTTGTTTTTTATAACTCTTATCTGCCCCAGATAGCTACTTTAGACCAACAGGACAGCGTAAGCGCCAAAGGTTTTATATATGGCTATGTGGGCAGCCTCGTAATGCAGGTATTATGCTTTGTTGTAGTATTATCGCCAAAAACATTTGGCATTACAAGTGACGACCTGCCTGCCCGCATATCGTTTTTAATGGTATTTGTATGGTGGATAGGCTTTTCCATTATTCCTTTCCGGCTGTTGCCAAAGGGCGAGCCTAATGCGGGCAAGCATAACTACAACGTATTTACCGGCGGATTTAAGGAACTGGTAAAGGTTTTCAAAAAAGTGCGCAGTATGCCTTTGTTAAGGCGTTTCCTGTCGTCATTCTTTTTTTATTCGGTTGGGGTGCAAACCATTATGCTGGTGGCCGCTAACTTTGCGGCTAAAGAACTGCACATGCCTGATGATACACTGATCTCTATCATCCTTGTTATACAGGTGGTAGGTGTTATCGGCGCGTGGCTTACTTCTATATTATCAACCAAATATGGTAACGTAAAAACATTGGTTGGCCTGGTTTCTATATGGACGCTGCTTTGCTTATCGGTATATTTTATTGCCAATACGCCGCAGTTTTTCGCTGCTGCAGTTGTAGTGGGTGCGGTAATGGGAGGGGTGCAATCCATATCACGCTCTACTTACTCAAAATATCTGCCGCCAAACATACCGGATACGGCTTCATTCTTTAGTTTTTACGATGTTACCGAAAAATCATCCATAGTAGTGGGCCTGTTTTGTTTTGGTTTGGTAGAATCATTAACCCATGAAATGCGCGATTCGGCGCTGGCGTTAGATTGCTTTTTCGCAGTAGGGCTTATCCTGATGATCTCGCTAATGCTTGCCGAAAAGAAAAGGAAAAATTTGCCAACTATGCCAAATCCGGAAGTGGTGGCTGCTTAGAAGTAAAAATTTACTATGAAAACAATCCGTTGGGGTATTTTAGGTACTGGCAGCATAGCGCGTAAATTTGCCTCTGACTTGCGGTTTGCTGAAGGCTCGGAATTGGTGGCCGTGGGTTCACGAGGCAAAAAAAGCGCTGATGATTTTGCTGCGGAATTTCCCGTAAAGCATTGTCATTATTCGTATGAAGAATTAGCCGGCGATGCGGAAGTGGACGTAATTTATATAGCTACGCCGCATAACCTGCATTACGAAAATACCTTGTTGTGCCTTAACCACAACAAGGCTGTTTTATGCGAAAAACCGTTTGCCATTAACAGCCGGCAGACTGTTGAAATGATTGCCCTGGCCAAAGAAAAGAAGCTATTTTTAATGGAAGCCCGATGGACCAAATTTTTGCCCCATTTTATAAAGATGCAGGAAATGGTAGCAGCCGGCATGTTGGGCGAGATAAAGGCCGTTCTGGCAAATTTTGGCTTTAAGCCTTTGCCGCCGGTAAATCCCCGTTTGTTTGACCCTGCTTTAGGCGGCGGTACTATAATGGACATTGGCATATACAATGTTTTTATGGCGATGGCTATATTGGGCCAACCTGATCACATCGATGCGGTAATGACGCCTGCTTCAACCGGCGTAGACGAGCAGTGCGCAATATTATTCAGGTATAAAAACGGAGCTATGGCACAGTTGTTCTCAACATTTTCAGCTAACCTGGCTACTGAGGTAGACATTAGCGGATCAAATGGCCATCGTATCAGGCTTACCTCAAGGTTTTATGAACCATCGTCCACAATTGAATACTATGGCGGCGGGAATGCAGAAAAACAAATTATTGAAGTAGAAAAGGGTGCAGGCGGGGGTTATAACTATGAAGCAGCGCATGTAAATGAATGCTTGCGGAATGGGCTTACCGAAAGCCCGGTGATACCGTTTGCCGATACCTTGCGATTAATGGAAATACTGGATAAAATAAGGAAATTGGCAGGAGTGAAGTATCCCGCAGACTTATAGATCTTTTATCCTTAACCCTGTACTTTATGATATACTGGAGGAACCGTCTCCAAATAACTATAAATAGCATCCACCTCCCGGTCTTGTAATTGTTTAAATTTGGGCATGGGCGGATGTAGTTTCCGGTCGGGTGCCTCGCCGTCTTTTACCGCTTTTAGAAATTCCTGCTGCGTAAGTTTTCCTATTCCTGTTTCCTTATCGGGCGTAAGATTAGAGGCAACTATAAACATGCCTTGTTCATCTTTAAATTTTATGCCCCCTGCCATATAACCTTTGGATTGTTCGGGGTACAAGTAATTCAGCGACGTAAAGCTTTTGGAGTGGCAATGAAAACAGCCAACATTATCAACCAGGTAACGGCCCAAAGCAACATTATCCGAAGGTAATTTTATACCGGGTTTATAGGGTAAAGGTTTCGCGGTCATACCCATATACAACTTACCGATTATGTTATAACGCGTGAGGCCGATGGTGGTATCAGCCGGGGTAACCGCCGGATCATTTGAGCGCAGGTAAACTATAATGGCGTTAATATCTTCATCAGCCATATTGGGGCGCAGCATGTAGGGGATAAAACGTCCGTCTCGGGCAATACCGGTTTTTAGCAGGTACTTTAGTTCCGCGTCGGTATAGTGCGGTGGTATGCCATGTGTTTTTGAATTAGTGAGATTGGCCGAATACACCTTCCCGATAATTCCGGGAACATCATGAATAGGGGTCCCGATAAATTTATTTACCGAACGGTTATAATGGCAACCCGCGCAAATACTGAATGCGAGCGCTTTACCTCTTTCAAAAGCCCGGGGCGATTCCACAGCTGTATAATTGATTTGCGGGGTAGTAAAATGTGTTTTGCAGCTATAAATGGTGCTAACTGTTACCGTTAAACCTGCCAGGAAAACAAATTTATACTTTTTCATAATACCTGTTGTAAGGTGTATTATTTATCAAGACATAATTACAAACACAATGTTTTAAAAGACTTAGCATTACTGTAAACTTTTTCTCAAATTAGCGCCCGAATGAAAACCGAGTTATTTATCCCTTGTTTTATAGATCAGCTATTTCCTGATACGGCCTTTAACACCATTAAAGTGCTGGAAAAAGCTGGCTGCGAAGTGGCCTATAACCCCGAACAAACCTGCTGCGGACAGCCCGCTTTTAACGCCGGGTTTTGGGACGAGGCTAAAGTGGTCGGACGTAAGTTCCTGGATGGGTTTTCAGAAGATAGCGTTATTGTAACCCCCTCGGCATCATGCACCGGTATGGTGAAGAATTATTATAACGACCTGTTTACCAATACCATTGTGCACAATAAATGCCGGGCTGTACAGGGTAATATTTATGAACTATCTGATTTCCTGGTAAACATATTACAGTTTGACTACTTTGGTGCCGAGCTGGAGGGCCGCGCCGTTTACCACGATAGCTGCGCCGCCCTGCGTGAATGCAAAATTAAAGCCGAGCCCCGCCAGCTACTATCAAAAGTATTGGGGTTGGAACTGGTTGAGTTGAACCATGGCGATACCTGCTGTGGCTTTGGCGGCACCTTCGCGGTTAAGTTTGATGCCATATCAAGCGCTATGGCACAGCAAAAGGTAGAGAATGCTTTGGCGGCGGGTGCTGAATATATTATTTCAACAGACGCTTCCTGTCTGCTGCATTTGCAAGGGTATATTGATAAGAATGACCTTCCTATTAAAACCATACACCTGGCTGATGTTTTGGCGCATGGGTGGGGGAATGTTTGATCGCTGATTTTGATTGATTTTTATGATTTCGCTGATTTATGGTGATTCACAAAATAGTGAATCACTTGAATCACTTTTTGCATGTAAGTTACTGTAATTCAATTTTTTGTAAAAACCGAGTGAATCACCCTGGATCAGTACAAATATTTTAGGTAATGATTCTTAATAAATTGTAAATAAACATTTTATGTTTTTTATTGACTTTTTGACTAAATGGGGTGAATCAGTTTTTTGAGCGATATGTGAATCACTTTTTTTCAAAAAAAGCTGACCATGACCCGTCCTAAAAAAAGTTTTTAATCATGGCAACCATTTTGCTGTAATAAACACATGCACAGCTATAAAAAAGCAGACCATGATACCGGTGTTATTGCCTATGAAATAGACAGGGATAGCATAACCATACAGTTCAAAGACGGCTCGTTATACGTATACACCGCAAAAAGCGCCGGGCTGAGGGCTATATCTCAAATGAAAACCCTCGCTAAAAAAGGGGAGGGGCTAACCACCTACATTAATCAGCATGTTAGGGAGGGTTATCAATCTAAGTTGCGATAGAAATTACAATCCAAATTTTTCAATATCAATATAGTATCCACTTGCTCCACCCGCCTGTTTGCTTACACAAATTAGTTGGTTCCCGTCTATAAAAAGTTTAGAGGGGTACAGCACCGTATTATATGTTTTTAGCAGCTTTGGCGACGGGTAACTCATCACGTTGATTAGTCTGTCGCTGGCCTCGGCGCAGTAAATAACAGATCCCGCACTGTTAATTTCAAAATCTGAAAACTTAGCATTTGGATCGGTACTGATGTAGTTGGGTATATAGGTTTCCTGCACCAAATTTTTAGTAAATACATACCCCATTGAAGAAGCGATAAACCTGCTGCCATCCGGAAATGCCTTTAAAATGGAAACATCGTAAGGGTTAACAGCATAATTGGTGATAGTGGATTCGCTTAAAGAAAGCCCCGAAGAGTCAAATTTATAATATTGGAACTGCGTAGGCGACTCGTTTGCTGTTTCTTCTATAAACTCATAATTTGTACCGGGCAACCATACTAAACGGGTATTATTATAATAACCAGTGCTGCTTATCAACTGTTTGGTTACCCTGTCATAAACCCTTATAGAAGTGGTATTGTCTCCATAAGAGGCAGCTGTCCATGCAACAAATAACTTTCCATCCATTTGATAAACGGAATTAATATGGCCCGAAGTAGCAAATTTCTCTTTTGTAGCCAATGTAGCTGCATCAATAATATAAAGCTGGCCATCATTGCCTGGGACATATAATTCGGTGCTGCCCTGGAAGGTACCAATACCGGAAAAATTTACGCCCACACCCACACTGCCTGTTTTTATTAGTGTATTTGTAGCATAGTTAATTGCAGTAATAGTGCCGTTGTTTTGATAAATAAGGTATAGTATTTTATTTTGCCTGTCAATTAAAGCATCAGAAAACAGCGCTTGCAGAAAAACTGTATTGGGCCTGTTATAAGTAATTATGTTGCTATAGGCAGAAGAATCGGCAAATGCGCTAACAGAATACAGAATCTTATCGGAATAAGGCATGTTTCTTTCCGTATAAGTCAGGGAATCGGCATTGGTAAAGCTTTTCAACGTTATGGATGTGGACTGATAAAAACCATTTGTAAAACCATATGAAGTACGCCTCAGCTGATATCCTGTAAAATTAGTCCTGTTATATTTACTCCATTTTAGCACCAATGTCGAGTCGTTGATAGTTTTATCTATTGAAAGCGTAATGGTTTTACTTTGATCGGTTGCCGGCGTGGCAGGCGGCTCCCCTTTTTTGCAGGCAGTTATAAAAACAAAGGCGGGGAGTACTAAATAAATGATGCGTTTCACGATTTGGGTTTTTATAAAAATAAATAATCCCGTCAATAAGTACAAATTTAGGTAATAATTTATGAAGATATGAATCATTGTCTATAGCTAACAATCCCAAAATAATCGTATTTTCGCCACTCAAAATAAACGGTCATAATAGTAGGTGACCGGGAAACGTAATTTTATAAACTTTAAATCATAGTTGTAGATGATCAATATTACTCTCCCCGATGGATCCGTTCGTCAGTACGACAAAGGGGTCACTTCCATGCAGATAGCGATGTCTATCTCCGAAGGATTAGCACGTAACGTATTAGCCGCCGAAGTTGACGGCGAGGTTTGGGATGCCGGCCGTGCCATTGAAAAAGATGCGCATGTTAAATTATTAACCTGGAACGATGTTAAAGGTAAGGCAACCTTCTGGCATTCATCGGCACACTTAATGGCCGAGGCTTTGGAGGCGCTTTATCCCGGTACAAAGTTCGGTATAGGCCCGGCCATTGAAACCGGTTTTTATTATGATGTTGATTTTGGCGACCGGGAGTTTTCTTCGGATGAATTCAAGAAAATTGAAGATAAAATAATTGAGCTGGCAAGAGCCAAAGAGGAATTTAGCCGCAAGCCGGTATCAAAAGCCGATGCGATAGCCTATTTTACCAAAAAAGATGATGAGTATAAACTCGACCTGATCAAGGACTTGCCTGATGGCTCGATAACATTTTACACACAAGGCAACTTTACCGATCTTTGCCGCGGGCCGCATATACCCAACACGGGTTTTATAAAAGCCGTTAAGCTGATGAGCGTTGCCGGGGCCTACTGGCGCGGCGATGAAAGTCGCAAACAGTTAACCCGCATATACGGGGTCACTTTCCCTAAAGCGAGTGAACTGACCGATTACCTGCATTTACTGGAGGAAGCCAAAAAACGTGACCACCGTAAATTAGGAAAAGAACTGGAATTGTTCGCCTTCTCTGAAAAAGTGGGTATGGGCTTGCCCTTATGGCTGCCAAAAGGCACTGCCTTACGCGAGCGCTTAACAAACTTTTTGCAAAAAGCACAGGTTAAAGCAGGCTATGAGCAGGTAATTACACCGCATATAGGCCATAAAAACCTCTATGTAACATCGGGCCATTATGAAAAATATGGGGCCGATTCATTTCAACCCATCAAAACACCGCAGGAAGGAGAGGAGTTCTTTTTAAAACCGATGAACTGCCCTCACCATTGCGAAATATATAAAACCAAACCACGCTCTTATAAGGACCTTCCGGTTCGTTTGGCGGAGTTTGGCACCGTTTACCGTTACGAGCAAAGCGGCGAATTGCATGGATTGACCCGTGTTCGCGGCTTTACGCAGGACGACGCGCATTTATTTTGCCGTCCCGACCAGGTAAAAGAAGAATTTATGAAGGTAATTGACCTCGTGCTATATGTATTTAAGGCTTTGGGTTTTGATGATTATACCGCGCAAATTTCGCTTCGTGATCCTGAAAATAAAGCCAAATACATTGGCAGCGATGAGAACTGGGCACTTGCCGAATCAGCTATTATTGAAGCCGCCGATGAAAAAGGATTAACAACCGTAGTTGAATTAGGTGAAGCAGCATTTTATGGCCCCAAGCTTGATTTTATGGTGAAGGATGCCCTGGGCCGCAAATGGCAGTTAGGCACCATCCAGGTTGATTATAACCTGCCCGAACGCTTCGAACTGGAATATACCGGGAGTGATAACCAGAAGCACCGCCCGGTTATGATACATAGGGCGCCGTTTGGCTCATTAGAAAGATTTGTGGCGGTATTGATAGAACATTGCGCCGGTAACTTCCCGCTTTGGCTATCGCCCGAGCAGTTTATTATCCTGCCTATATCCGAAAAGTATGAAGAATATGCAAAAAAACTTTCAGATGAGTTAAAAGATTCCGATATTTGCGGGCTAATTGACTTCAGGGACGAAAAGATAGGGCGCAAAATACGCGACGCTGAGGTCAAAAAAATCCCGTATATGCTGATCGTGGGTGAAAAAGAGGCTGCTGATGAGGTAGTTTCGGTACGCAAACATGGCCAGGGTGATTTGGGAAGCATGAGTATAGAACAATTTAAAAAACAAATAATTAAAGAAATAACAGTATAACTTGGCATTAAACAAACCTTTCAACAGAGGACCCAGGCTTCCTTTTAAGAAAAAAGAAGCTGAACATAACATCAATCAATTTATAAGGGCTGCAGAAGTACGTTTAGTAGGCGACAATGTAGAACAGGGTGTTTATTCATTAAAAGACGCTTTGGCAATTGCCGAAGAGCAAGAGCTGGACCTGGTTGAAATATCTCCGAACGCCGTACCGCCTGTTTGTAAAGTAACCGACTATAATAAGTTTATTTACGAGCAGAAGAAGAAGATGAAGGAGATAAAAAGTAACGCCAAACAAACGGTTATAAAGGAAATACGCTTCGGGCCAAATACAGATGACCATGACTTTGATTTTAAATTAAAACATGCCACTAAATTTTTGGAAGCCGGAGAAAAGGTAAGGGCCTACGTTCATTTTAAAGGGCGCGCCATTGTTTACAAAGAGCAGGGCGAAATATTGTTACTGCGCTTCGCGCAAGCATTGGAAGATGTAGGCAAGGTGGAGCAACTGCCAAAATTGGAAGGAAAACGGATGTTTTTAACCGTAGCCTCTAAGGGAGCGAAAAAGTAGAATAAATGTGCAAATTTCAAATGTGCAGATGTGCAGATGAAAGAGCAAAAATAGTAAACCCGCGGGTGTAATGATTTGCACATTTGCATATCTGCACATCTGCACATAATAAATAACTAACATGCCAAAAATGAAAACCAATTCCAGTGCTAAAAAGCGTTTTACGCTTACTGGAACCGGTAAAATTGCAAGGAAGAACGCGTTTAAAAGCCACATCTTAACAAAGATGTCTACAAAACGCAAGCGTAACCTAACCCACACCAGTTTAGTTTCTGATGCGGATATGGGTAACGTAAAACGTATGCTTTGTATCGGGAAGTAATTAATTAATTTTTAACCAGGCCTTAGAGTTTACAAGTTTTCTGCAAAAGCGGAGACACTCACTGCCAAAAATCAAAAAGAAATGCCACGTTCAGTTAATGCCGTAGCGTCGAGAAGACGAAGAAAAAGGATCATGAACCTCGCCAAAGGTTATTGGGGTTCACGCAGCAAGGTTTATACCGTTGCTAAAAACACAGTTGAAAAAGGTTTACAATACGCATACCGCGACCGTAAAACCAAGAAAAGAGAATTCAGGGCTTTATGGATACAGCGTATTAACGCCGGTGCCCGTCAGCATGGAATATCATACTCGCAATTAATGGGTAAATTAACCGCTAAAGAGATAGGTTTAAACCGCAAGGTGTTAGCCGATCTGGCCATGAATCATCCGGATGCTTTTAAAGCGATAGTTGATGCAGTAAAATAACTGTATTTTACAAATAATATAAAAGCCCCGCTCTGATAGCTATCAGAGCGGGGCTTTTTTTTGTATTATTTTTCGCATGTTATTGAAAAATCCAATTTTCCATTTATATTAGACAATTAACTGATTCATTATCACAAAAACATGAAGAAACTCCTACTTTATTGTTTTGCTGTACTGGTATGCAAAATTGCCAGTGCGCAGGAAACATTCCCCGTAAACGGCGTACAGGACATTCGCCCCGGGTTGTACGCATTTACCAACGCGACTATTGTTATAAGCCCGGATCAAAGCATCAAAAACGGTACTTTACTGGTTAAAGACAGGCTTATAGAAACAGTTGGGCCGGGCGTAAGTATTCCCAAAGGTTATATTGTTGTTGACCTCAAAGGGAAATATATTTATCCGGGATTAATAGACGCTTATACCACCTATGGTTTGCCCGAGGCTCCTCGTGCAGCGCTTGGCTCCTTTACGCGGGGTGCTGTTACGCCGGTTTCAACCAAGCCCGGCGCTTATGGCTGGAATGAATCCATCAAACCCGAAATGAATGTAAGGTCGATATTTCATGCCGATGCCACTAAATCGGTAGATTTAAAGAAAAACGGTTTTGGCGCTGTTCAATCGCTTATCCATGATGGCATTGCCCGCGGAACATCGCTAGTAGTAACCCTGGGCGACGAACGCGATAATTTTGTAATACTAAGCGATGAGGCCGCCGCAAATTATTCTTTCAGCAAAGGTACAGCGGCTACTAATTATCCCTCATCATTAATGGGCAGCATTGCCCTGCTGCGCCAAACTTACCTCGACGGACAATGGTACAAAACCCAAAAAGAAGAGGTTAACCTGTCGTTAGCCGAATTTAACCGCGAACAAACCTTACCGCAGATATTTGAAGCGGCCGACCCGCTGAACGTGCTGCGCGCTGATAAAATAGCGAAAGAGTTTGGCAAACAGTATATTTTTAAAACTGATGGCCAGGAATACCGCCGTTTGGATGCCATGAAAGCTACCGGCAGCAGCTTTATTATCCCGCTTACTTTCCCGGAAGCTTTTGATGTGGAAGACCCGCTACAGGCAAGAACTATAAGCTACGAACAGTTAAAAGATTGGGAACTGGCCCCTAACAACCCGGCATTGCTGGAAAAGGCGGGTATTCGCTTCGCCATAACCTCATACGGATTGACAAATGCCCGAGATTTCTGGACCAACCTGCGCACCGCGATGGATCACGGGTTAAGCGAAAAACAGGCTTTAAGATCGCTTACCGAAATTCCGGCAGAGATGCTGGGTGTAGCCGACAAGATAGGGACACTGGAAAAAGGAAAAATGGCCAATTTTATTATTACCTCCGACAGCTTGTTTAAAAAAGACAATATCATATACGAGAACTGGATAGAAGGCAGGCAATACATAGTGAGCAGGGTTGAGGCGGCAAACCTGGCGGGAGTTTATAACTTAGCGGGCGACGGTTTAGCAGGTATTATATTAAGGGTAACCGGCAAGCCCGGCGCCTACGAGCTAAATGTGCAGCGTACCGGCGCCGACAGTGTGCGCGCCCGCGGAACATTTACCCGTACAGGGGATATGATAAATCTTTACTTCGATCTTAAAAATAAACCGGCGGGCAGTATACGCCTTAGCGGGTATATCTCATCCGTTTCGCCTATAACATTATATGGCAACGCCGTACTGCCTGATGGCACGGCTACCAACTGGACGGCAACCTATACCGGTCCGCCCGTTTTAACGCCCGACCGTACCGTAGTTGCAAAACCAAACCTTACCGCAGGCCCTGTAATGTACCCTTTTGCCGCTTATGGCAATACAGAACTGCCAACAGTTGAAAACACTCTGTTTAAAAATGCTACGGTTTGGACCAACGAAAAAGATGGTATTCTAAAAAATACCGATGTGCTTATTGAGAATGGCAAGATAAAAGCCATTGGCAAAAATCTGCCTGCGGGAAATGCCAAAGTTATTGATGCGACCGGCAAGCATATCACTGCGGGTATTGTTGATGAGCACTCGCATATAGCAGTTACCGGTGGTGTAAATGAAGGTACACAAGCGGTTACATCCGAAGTACGTATAGGTGATGTACTGGATTCGGAAGATATCAATCTGTACCGGCAGTTAGCTGGCGGGGTTACTACCTCGCATATTCTGCATGGCTCGGCCAACCCCATAGGCGGGCAAACTATGCTCATCAAACACCGCTGGGGAGTGCTGCCCGAGCAAATGAAGTTTGAAGGCGCTGATGGTTTTATAAAATTTGCGTTAGGCGAGAATGTAAAACAAAGCAACTGGAATTTAACGCCGGGCCCTAATACCCGTTTCCCTCAAACTCGTATGGGCGTTGAACAGGTATATGTTGACGCCTTTAACCGCGCAAAAGAATATAAAGCGGCACGGGCTGTAAAGGGAAATCATGTTCGCCGCGACCTGGAACTGGATGCTTTGGTTGAGATATTGGATAACAAGCGTTTTATTACCTGTCACTCTTATGTACAATCAGAGTTAAATATGCTGATGCATGTTGCCGATTCAATGGGTTTCCATATCAATACCTTTACCCACGTACTGGAAGGGTATAAAGTAGCCGATAAGATGAAAGCGCGTAATATTGCGGGTTCTACTTTCTCCGATTGGTGGGCCTATAAAATGGAAGTCGGCGATGCTATTCCTTACAATGGAAAAATAATGAATGAAATGGGTGTTGTTACCGCGTTTAACTCTGACGACGAGGAAATGGCGCGCAGGCTTAACCAGGAAGCCGGCAAAGGAGTAACCTATGGCCACATGAGCGAGGAAGAGGCTTTGAAACTGGTAACGCTTAACCCGGCAAAAATGCTGCATGTTGATAATAGAGTGGGCAGCCTAAAACCGGGCAAGGATGCAGACCTGGTAGTATGGTCGGCTGATCCGTTATCGATCTATGCAGTAGCCGAAAAAACTTATGTTGATGGCATTCCTTACTGGGATATTGAAAAGGATGCAGCCAAACAAAAAGCGTTAAAGGCTGATGAAGGCCGTATCATTCAAAAAATGATCGAAGCTAAAAATAAAGGTGAGGCTACTCAGCGGCCGGCAGCCGGTGGAAGGCGCCGCCCCAGCTATGAGTGTGATACCATAGAAGACGGCGCTTATGTAGTAGCAGATAGTTATAACGGAATGCTGAACAAATAAAGGATCAACGACATGAAAAAAATATTAATAGCAGGATGGTTATTGTTAAGCGCTGTCCTCACTTATGCCCAGGCAACTATATCGCCTGCAAAACCGCAATCGCACCTTATCATTATTACCGGCGCTACTATACATATTGGTAACGGTCAGGTGATCAGCAATGGTTATATTGCCTTTGACAAGGGGAAAATAACCGCTATAGGCGAAGGCGCCGCCCCGAATACAAGCCGGGCAGAAATCATCAATGCAACCGGTAAACAGGTTTACCCCGGCTTTATTTGCCCGGTAACAACTTTAGGTTTAATTGAGGTAGAGGAGGGGGCGCGGGGAACCGAAGATAATAGCGAAACTGGTACGCTTAACCCTAACGTACGTTCTATCGTCGCTTATAATACAGATTCAAAAGTGATCCCTACTGTGCGTTCAAATGGGATATTGCTGGCGCAGCCAACACCTGACGGCGGAATACTATCGGGACAATCATCCGTTGTGCAGTTGGATGCCTGGAACTGGGAAGACGCGGCATATAAAACGGATATTGCCCTTCACCTTACCTGGCCGGTTATACGGACAGGTGGCCGCAGGAGGCCACCCGCGGCAGCTGGCGCGGGCCAGGAAACACCTGAAGAAACGAAACAGAAGGCCCTTGACGGGATAGAGAATCTGTTTACACAGGCAAAAGCATACTCTGAAATACAGCCTGCCGTTATCAACCTGCGCTTTGAAGCCATGAAGGGTCTGTTTACGGGTACAAAAAAACTATTTATAAATGCAGACGGCGCCCGTGAGATCATTGAAGCTGTAAACTTTGCTAAAAAATTAGGTATGCAGGCAGTGATCGTAGGAGGCAAGGAATCATACCTGGTAACCAATATTTTAAAGCAAAATAATGTGCCGGTTATCATCAGGGAAACACAAACCCTGCCGGCGAGGGATGAAGATGATGTATACCTGCCCTATAAACTGCCAAAAATTTTACAGGATGCGGGTGTACTTTACGGGTTAACCGGTATAGGTTTCTGGCGGCAGCGTAACCTGCCTTTTGAAGCCGGGCAGGCTGTTAGCTATGGCTTAACCAAAGAGCAGGCGTTGAGTATGATCACTATGAACAATGCCAAAATTTTAGGGATAGATAAAACCACCGGCACACTGGAAACAGGCAAGGATGCAAACCTATTCATTTCGGGAGGCGACGCGCTGGATATGATAACCTTAGATGTACAAGCTGCTTTTATACAGGGCAGGAATATTAACCTGGATAATTTGCATAAAGAGCTGTATAAAAAGTATGTTGATAAATACGGATTGAAGGCTGAGTAACATACCGGTCGGCAAAAGAAAAAGCCCTGTAATAACAGGGCTTTTTCTTTTAACAATTTTGTGAGTTTAACCTAAATGAGCGGTTACTTTTTTATGCGAAACCGGACTATGCGCCTTGCCATTAGCAGAAACAACCGGTTTTAAAGCGGTATCAATATCCATGTATTGCTTAAAGTTGCGCACATCATTATCAACCATATTTTTAAAGAACGGATTTAAAATATGTGCCACGCTTGCGCCAACACCACCAGCCGGGGGCTGATAAGAAATAACAACATCAACCAAAGTGCCCTTACCGTCGGGGGTATCCCTGAAATATACTTTACCCGCGTTGTCAATAATTGATCCGGGTAACGAACTCCAGCCTATTACTTCGCCGGGTTTATCTTTAACTATACTCGCATCCCAACTAACCGTACCAACTCCGGTAGGCAATTTGAGCACCCAATGAGAGCGTTCATTGTCCAATACTTCCACACTTTCCAAATGGTTCATAAATAACGGTAAATTATCCAGCTTCCGCCAAAAGTCATATACCTGCTGGCGTGGTTTATCAATGGTAAATGTCGATTTGATATTAACATTCACAGGTTCCTGCGTGTTCTTGCCGATACTTGAATAAACGGCGCAATGCCCGGTAATACCCCGGTTTAATAAATATCCGCCGGCCCCTAACTTTAAAATGCTGGTAAACGGCTTCGAAAACAAATGCGTTAATCCCGAGAAGGAAAGTTTTACACCTGTTGTGATAGAAAGATACCGTTCGGGCCAGTTTATGTTTATTTCTGCTTCGTCAGAAGTTTTTTTATACCCTTTAGCGGGTTGTAATGCTGTTGTTTCCATAGTATTGATTAAACAACACAACCGCTATGTAGTTTTTTAAATTAAAAATTAATACTGTTTATGTTTTGTGCATAGCAATTCTTATTATACATTTGCAACGCTTTAGGTTTCTTAACGGCTTCGGCTATTAAGAATTAAAAGGGAATACGGTGTAAATCTGTAACTGTCCCGCAGCTGTAAGCTCCATAACCATAGTCCATCCAATGGTCACTATTCGCGAAAACGGATGGGAAGACAGGACGAAAGGGGAGTAAGTCAGAAGACCTGCCAGAGCATTTATTATTATCATAGCTTTCGGGGATTGAAGCTTGGATGAAATGAAATCTTTTCAAATCTATTTTCATTTCAAACATCTCATTTCTGTTTGCTGTGGGTTTAACTCACAACAACATGAAAAAAAATTACGTAATTGTTGCTGCAGGCCTGGGGCTTGTACAACTGGTGTTGCTCAGTACAGCAGCACGTGCCCAGGATTCGGTCCGGGTACTCCATGATGTGGTTGTTACCGCCACAAGGTCACCACAAAAACAAACAGACATTGGCAGGGTGGTAACTGTAATTACAGCAGCCGATATTAGCCATGCCCAGGGGAAAACTTTACCTGAATTGCTTAATTCGGTACCCGGGCTTACTTTTTCGGGGGCTGAAAACGCACCCGGTATTAGTTCATCCGTATTTCTTAGAGGGGCGTCAACCGGCAATACACTGGTATTGATAGATGGGTTTCCGGTGAATAATGCCGCCGCGATTGACGGCAGTTATGATCTGAACGCTTTTCCGCTTGATCAGATAGATCATATAGAAATACTGAAAGGTACAGGGTCAACCCTGTATGGATCAGACGCGGTGGCAGGGGTGATCAATATTATTACCAAACACCCAACGCAAAACGGGTTAAAAGCCAACGTACAGCTTAGCGGCGGTACGTATAATACTTTTACAGAAGCAGCGGGTTTAATTGGGAAAATAGATAAAACAGGTATCGCGGTCAATTTATCAAATACTGACTCGAGGGGCTTCCCCGCAGCTACCGATACAACAGGTAAAGCCGGTTTCAGGAATGATGATTTTCATCAACGCTCGGCAAGCGTGAATTTAAACCAGCAGGTTACTGATAAGTTTATTTTAAATGGAAATTTCCAGGGAACTTATAATTCAGGGCACCTGCCTTACGGCGCTTATTCCGACGATAAAAATTATTCCTATAACAATACTTTTATTTTGGGTGGCATTGGTGGTAAATTATTATTGCCAAAGGGCGCGCTGGTGGTAAATTTAAGCCAGAACAATGTAGCCAATAATTATAATGAAGTACCGTCAGCTTTAAATTTCAGTACGACACAGGTGGTAAAAAACACGGGGCATATTACCAATGCCGAAGCAGTTTTTAATTATAATTTAGCAAAATATCTCGACCTTACCAGTGGCGCGGGTTTTAAATATAATAACACCAGCCAGTATAGTTTGTATAATACGCCCGGCTATACGCCCCCGGCAAGCACTATTGACCCCGGCACCGCTAAAAACAGTATAGCTGGCGCTTATGCTTCGTTGTTTTTCAAATCGGATATATTCCATATGGAGTTAGGTGGCAGATATAACCATCACAGCAAGTATGGCGATAATTTTACGTATAGTATTAATCCATCAGTTTTATTAGCTGATCAATTAAAGATATTCGGCAATATATCATCCGCATTTAAGGCGCCATCCTTATACCAGTTATTTTCGCAATACGGAAATTTGAATTTAAAACCGGAAACCACCACATCGTACGAAGCGGGTTTTGATTGGGAGATCATTAAAAACACGCTCTCCTTTAATACCGTGTTTTACAAGTACAATACCAGCAATGTTATTTATTTTTTCAGTGAATCCGTATCGCCGTTTGCATCGTTTTATAAGAACGGCCGGCTACAGGGGGATAAGGGCTACGAAAGCGAAATTAAATATAACACGGATAAGTTAACAGCATCGGCCTATATCGCTTATGTAACAGGTACATTAACAGACGAAAACGGTGCAACAACCAGTATACTTTACCGAAGGCCCAAACACACGCTGGGTGCAAATGTTTACTACCAGTTTTGTAAGGACTTTTCAGCTGGGTTAAACTATAAATATACCGGCGACAGGGTAGATCAAAACTTTAATACCTTCCCCGCCAGTAATGTAACCTTAAAAAATTACAACCTGGTTGACGCACATTTGCAATATGAACCCTGCAAGCATATTAGCCTGTTTACCGATCTGAAAAACCTGTTTGATGCAAAATATACCGATTGGCTGGGATATAATACCCGCGGGTTTAATT
>Ga0206969_1099_pt1 | contig 24306 bp, 28 predicted proteins | sample Alteio_BWOrgHeat_87_FD_153256 | JGI IMG/M metagenome (GOLD analysis project Ga0206969, IMG submission 153256) | Enriched cells from forest soil in Barre Woods Harvard Forest LTER site, Petersham, Massachusetts, United States -... | ecosystem: Environmental > Terrestrial > Soil > Temperate forest >... | reverse complement strand
AAAAGTTGTCAAATCCAATACACGCGGTAGCAACGATATACAACCCGCGTCACTGCGAGTAAACAATTTGCTGCGCACAAGCTCTTTGAAAATGACACGGCTTTCTCTTGTTTGGCTGCGTAACACACTCCCCTCTTTTTTTCAAACTTATATTACACGATTTTCTCGCGCCTACGTAGCTTCACCTCTCCTTTGGAGAGGCCGGGAGAGGCTTCTCGCGCCGGGGCTATTGCGTGGGCGCCGGCGCTTTCACCGTATCCACCACACCCTTCCTCTTCCATCTTACCGCATAACTCACATACACATTGAAATCAAAAGCAGAGTTTTTATCCCCCTGGCCATAGCCGGCTATGTATAGCGGCGAAAGGGAATTAAATGATTTTCCATTCATCATAAACTTGCCCCTGATGTTCCAACCTGCAAACAGGCCCTTAACCAATTCCACGCGCATGCCACCCGTAAGCTCCAGCCATACCGCGGCAAAGTTTGCTCCCTTAGTCCCCCCAGATGTATTGCCCCACAAGCTATCGGTAACTGTATAGCTGGCATTGCTGCGGCTCACATTGGCCAGCCCAAGGCGCAGCCCCATAAACATCATATCCCAGTCAGTGGGCCGCTCGCGGGTGAGTATGGTTTTATTGAAGCCAAGCCGTATAAAGTCGTTCCTGGTAGTGTATTTCAGGTCGGTGTATGCCACATTAGAGCCGCCCCATCCGCCTTCCAGCGTCCCGTAAAATTCATTGTGCATATAGTAGTCGCCAGCCACTTCATACCCATATCTGTTGTTCAGGAATGCATTTTCCACCGGGCGCACTATATCTATGCCCAGGCACAATTGGTGCCCGGCAAGGTCCTTTTTCTTTAGCTTCACATCGCTGGTATCGGCTACTATGGTATCGGCCGTCTGCGCAAATGCAGGCCGGGTACCCAAAATAGCCAATGTGCTAAAAATCAGGATGAATATATACCTGTAGGTGCTGTGTATTAACATTATTGGTTACACTGGTGTTTGTAATAAGCAGGGAGTCTATGATAAGGTGTGTAGTACGTACCGAATCAAGAGTATAAAAATAAGCATAACCGCACGCATTCGATAGGAATTGGAGATTGCGCTGGTAATAAAAGGATAGCGTATCATACTTCGTATTCGTGGAGTCAGTAGTAAAACGCCATTGGCAAAATGTGGTATCTGGCGAAAGTGAAAGCGTAAAATTCGATTGAAGCGGGAAGATCGTACCCACTTCTTTTGTTTTTGTCAATGCTATGAAAACGGCCGATGGTATAGCTGTATCTATAAACAAGGTAGCTGTGTCCGTCGGTAAGTGCATGCACACTAAGTTCAGGCTGGCGGTTTTTGGAGTAAGGCATGGCTGCCGTTCGGTGGTACAGCCGGCCCATGCAACCATGATTAAAGCAATTATGCCGATCAAAGGAGCAATCACATAATAACTTCCACAACCTGACTTATTCTTTTCCATGTTTCTGCGTTGTAAAAGTCCATAAATATTCTCAATATTCGCAGGTTTGGGGTCGTAAAAAAGTCCATCCTCTTTATTTGGAGGGATTTGTAGTGTTATCTTACGACAAATTTAACTTTTTAGATTTTGACTTTGCATAATAGATACTACTTTTGGAGTTCCAACTTCAAAATCTTTATTAATGAGATATACATCACTACTTTTTAGTTCATTATCCCTTTTGGGCCTATTAATATTTGCTGGTTGCAACCAGGCAGGCAGTAAACAACCAGCGCCTGTTACCAGTGCCCCAATAGCATCGGCGCCGGGCGCTACCGGCAAAATAGCCTACGTAAATATTGATTCCCTCGAATCCAAATACGAGTTGCTAAAAGCAAAGCGCGAGGAATTTAAGCACCGCCAGGAGCAAATGGAGAGCGAACTGCAACGCTCTTATATGCAGATGGAAAGCGACGCGCAGGAAGTAGAAAAGAAAGCCCGTGCAAACAACCTCACCCAGTCGGAATATGAAACAGCCACCAAGCGCCTTAACCAGCAGGAACAAAGTCTGAAAAGCCGTAAAGAATCGCTTACAGACCAGCTTGTAAAAGAGCAGGACGATTTTAATAAAGACCTCAAGTCGCGCCTCGATGCATTTCTTGCAGAATATAATAAGACCCGGCACTACGATTATATCCTTTCGTACTCCTATGCCGGCTCTTCTTTGCTTTACGTAAATAAGCAATTGGACATTACCCAGGATGTGATTGACGGCATGAACGCCAGCGCAAAAAAATGACGCCAATAAGAAAAATAAATAGTATTTTTCTGAAAATACGCTCATTTGGAAAACAATATATCTAATACTCCCGGCGATGGCGCGGGGTTCAAACGTTCCCTGAGCCTGCTCGATGGGGCCCTCCTCGTTATCGGTTCCATGATCGGCTCCGGTATCTTTATTGTAAGCGCCGATATTTCCCGGCAATTAGGCAGTACCGGCTGGCTTATTGTAGTATGGTTGCTCTCCGGATTCATAACTTTGGTAGCTGCGGTAAGCTATGGAGAGCTTAGTGGCATGTACCCCAAAGCAGGCGGCCAATACGTTTACCTTCGCGAGGCATTTGGCAAGCTATACGGTTTCTTGTATGGCTGGGCTTTTTTCGCGGTCATACAAACGGGCACTATTGCTGCGGTGGGTGTTGGCTTTGCTAAGTTTACGGGCTACCTGGTTCCATCTCTGGGTGAGGGCAATATTTTATTAGGCGATGCAAAAGGCTTTCATATTTCCGCAGCGCAATTACTGGGTATCGGCATCATATTCCTCCTTACTTTTTTAAATACCCTCGGCATAAAGAGTGGTAAGTGGATACAGTTCTTCTTCACCTTCGCCAAGGTCGCGGCAATGGGGTCATTGATCATTTTTGGTTTTTTGCTGTTCAAAGACCACAGTATATGGCAACTCAACTGGACCGATGCCTGGAGTCCTAAAACCGTTACTAATACCGGCGGCGTTATTACCCACGAAAGCCTTATTGGCCTCGCCATTATGGGGGCTTTGTGCGCAGCAATGGTGGGTGCGCTGTTTTCCAGCGACGCCTGGAATAATGTGACCTTCATAGCCGGCGAAATAAAACGCCCCGAACGGAACATCGGCCTTAGCCTGCTGATAGGCACTGTAGTGGTTACGATCATTTACATCTCCATGAACCTCATGTATATCAACGTTATGAGCCTGCAGGAGATAGCAAATGCCCCTTCAGATAGGGTAGCCCTTGCTGCTGCGCTAAAGATATTCGGTGCGGCAGGTACTACATTCATTGCATTGATGATAATGGTATCCACCTTCGGTTGTAACAACGGCCTTATTCTTTCCGGTTCGCGTGTATATTATACTATGGCCAATGACGGTCTGTTCCTTCCGGCAGCTGCAAAGCTCAACAGCAAGGGCGTGCCGGGAGCCGCACTCTGGATGCAGTTTGTATGGGCGTCCGTACTATGCCTTAGCGGCAAGTATGGCGATCTGCTCGACTTTATTATATTCACTGTATTGCTGTTTTACATACTTACCATTGCCGGTATATTCAAGCTCCGCAAAACGCAACCCTATCTGCCACGGCCATACAAAGCATTCGGCTACCCGGTGATTCCCGCCATTTATATTTTACTTGCGTCAACCATTTGCATTGTACTCCTTAAATTCAAACCAACCTACACCTGGCCTGGGCTTATCATCGTACTCATTGGCATACCTATATATTATATTTTAGAGCGGAAGAATAAATCCGGAGTGGGTAATTAGTTAAAATGTTAATTGGTTAAATTGTTGGTCCATTTATTAATCCCTTTAAGAGTTTCAAGAATGGCGTAATTTTGCCCCTCTTATTGAGCATATGAACAAAACAGAACTGCAAAAGATTTTTGACGACATGGACGGCCTGCACGTAGTAGTTGTAGGCGATGTGATGCTGGATAATTACTGGTGGGGCAACGTGGAAAGAATATCGCCCGAAGCCCCGGTGCCCGTGGTGGCACTTACACGCCGGGAAAGCAGGCTGGGTGGCGCAGCCAATGTAGCGCTCAATTGCCGCGCTCTTGGAGCTAAGGTAACTTTGGCAAGCGTTGTTGGCGATGACACCGAGGGCGCTTCACTAATAAAACTGGCTACTGAAGCAGGCATTGATACGAGCCTCGTATCCAAAAGCTGGCGCAGGCCCACTACCACCAAAACCCGCGTACTCAGCCGCAGCCAGCAGGTGCTGCGCATAGACGACGAAGTGACCGATGAGCTATACATCGACGAAGAGCACCCCTTTATAGACATGGTACTGAAATACCTGCAATTAGTAAAGCCGCAGGTGCTCATATTTGAAGATTACAACAAGGGCCTGCTGAAACAAAATGTGATACAGCGCATAGCGGCCCATTGCAAAGAACTGGGCATAATTACAGCTGTTGACCCCAAGAGAAAAAATTTCCTTTCTTATAAAAACGTGACCATCTTTAAGCCAAATCTAAAAGAGGTACGCGAAGGGCTGAACCTGGTTTTAGAAAACGCCAACGAAGTGGAAATGAATACCGCCCACCGCAAACTCAGTGAGGCGCTACACCACGAGGTCACCTTTGTGACCCTCTCAGAAAAAGGCGTATTCTACAATAATGGCTTTTCATCTGCTATAATACCATCCCGCATACGCAATATAGCCGACGTATCTGGCGCTGGCGATACCGTAATAGCCACCGCAGCAATGATCTATGCCCTCACAAAAGATGTAGCCCTTATGGCTGAAATATCGAACTTGGCCGGAGGGTTGGTATGCGAGGAAGTAGGCGTGGTGTCTATAAAAAAAGATAAGCTACGGAAGGAATCGGAATTGCTGCTTTGCGCATAGAAACGTCAAGGCATTCTTTTTTTATTAAATTTGTGGTTTAATGCCTCGAAGAATGAATGAAAATTGGATAAGCGATCTGGAAATAAACAACTACAAATCCATCAAGAACATTAAAATGGATTGTCGGCGTATCAATGTATTGATAGGCAGGCCCAATGTTGGCAAGTCTAATATCCTTGAAGCCTTAGCATTGTACACAGCCCCTTATGCAGATAATACGAAGAAGTTCCTTTCTGATTATGTCCGGTATGAAAAATTAAATGACCTTTTTTATTTTTTAGACAGGAAGGAGCAGGTAAGCATCATATCAAACCTCGGGTTCGCAGCATTGCGGTTTCACATGAATGGGATTAATGGATACGATTTTATTACCGGGCCAGATATTGCCATTTTAGATTCGATGAATCAATCCGGCTCCGGCAATTCTCTCATGGAAAAGAACATTTTTTTTCAAAGCATCGTAGAAGGGCGGAGAGAAGAAGCAAAAGCTGTGAAGCCATACTATGCCGAGTTTACCGCAGACGAGCGCCTCCATACCCCATTCTCAAACAACAATTTGGGCTATGGCTCACCGATCAAAAAATATCACTTTAAATCGCTACTTGAGTACAAAAACAATTTCCCTTCTTTTTTGCTGCCCCCTTACGGCAACAATTTATTTACAATACTTGAAGGCAACCCGCAATTATGGGACGAATGTGCTGGAATTTTCAATAATTATGGATTAGATCTGCTGCTGGACACAATCGAAGAAAAGCTGGCAATACAGCGAAGGGCTGGGCGTTTCGTTACCAATGTCCCCTATTCCCTTACCGCCGATACGTTGCAACGCTATATTTTTCATCTTGCTGCAATAGAAACCAACAATAATTCCATACTGCTTTTTGAAGAGCCCGAAAGTCATTCTTTCCCGCCGTATATTTCACAGTTAGCCAGTAAAATAATAGAAAGCGAAAGTAACCAGTTCTTTATCGCCACCCACAGTCCATATCTGTTAACGCCCTTTATTGAGCAGGTTCCCCCCGGCGAGATTTCTATTTTTGTTGCTCGGTATGAAAACTATGAAACAAAAATAAAGGCGTTGAGCGAACAGGAGATTGATAACATTATGGAAACAGGGATTGACCTGTTTTTTAACATCCCGGCGTTTCAGGAATGATTGAAATAACAAGAGTCTTTCCCGAATGTGATGCAGACACTTTGTTTGTAGAATTGCTTCTGCAAAAAGGAAAGCCATCCCATTATCATGGGATCACAAATACAACCAAAGCTATACTGAAATCTAAACGAACAGATTTTATCATAGGAGTAGTGGACACAGACAAATTTAAGCGTGATAATGCTGATATTAAATCATTCAGCGAGGTTGTAACTAATAGGCTTAACGATGAAAACCTGTTAGTGATAAAACTACCAAATACTAACAAGCATATCATACGACTTCATCCGGCATTTGAACGATGGATATGGGAAGTTGCCAAGAAGTGCGGTGTCAACCCTGGTGAGTTTGGGTTTAATGACCTTGATAAAATTTATTAATGCCCCGAAACACCCAGATGGCACCTACAATAAGGATTTTAAGAGGTTTGTCAACGCCGTGATTCAACGGAATCCATCCGAGATACAAACTGTTAGGTACTGGTTAAATAAAGCAATAAGCTAAAGCTCATACCCTAAATAATCTTTACCTTTAGTACAATAAAAGAATCATGGACGAGTATATTTCATTTGAACAGATCCCGTTTGGCAGCGACAATTTTGCCGACAACCCTGAACCCAGATGCCCCTGTGTATTATTGTTGGATACATCCGGCTCTATGGGCGGCCTGCCCATAGCCCAGCTCAATGAAGGAGTAAGAACTTTTAAGCAGGAACTGATGATGGACCCGCTTGCTACCAAGCGGGTAGAAGTGGCCATTGTTACTTTTGGCCCCGTAACCGTTGAGGCCGACTTTCACACCGTACCAAACTTTCACCCTCGCGAATTGGACACTACCGGCGATACCCCGATGGGCGCCGCTATAAATACCGGCATCGAAATGGTGGCAAGGCGCAAGAAGGAGTATAAAGAGCACGGCATTTCTTACTACAAGCCCTGGATAATATTGATAACTGATGGCTCCCCTACCGACGACTGGGCAAAGGCGGCAATGAATGTAAAGGAAGGCGAGGCAAGTAAGAAGTTCGCTTTCTTTGCAATAGGCGTGGAAGGCGCTAGCATGGATATACTGAAACAAATATCGGTAAGAGCTCCGCTGAAATTAAAGGGGCTTATGTTCCGCGAGTTCTTTATGTGGCTCTCTGCTTCTATGAAAATGGTTTCCAGTAAAAATCCCGGCAGTGCCATAAACCTAATACCCCCAAGCGGCTGGTCCGAACTATGAAATGGAAAACAATAGGTAATAGTGTAAAGGGCACCTCACATCTTGCAACTGGCAAGAACTGTGAAGATGCAATTCAGTATCGCGTTGTTACTGACGGTGAGGGCAAAGAAATACTACTGTGCTGTGCGAGCGACGGTGCTGGCAGCGCGAAGTATGCTGTTGATGCTTCTTTTTATACCACCCGAAAAATAATTGATGGTCTCGCTGACCCCGCCTTTATAGAATCGGGCTTTACTGAGACCGGACTTTATAGTATCGTAGAGCATATCTATGCCGGACTAACGGAAGGAGCAAATGACAATGGCGTTGCGCTCAACGAATATTCCTGCACCTTGCTGGGTTGCTTTATCACTGCCGACAAAGCAGCATTCTTCCAGGTGGGCGATGGTGCCATTGTAAGGAATGATGGCAGCGGGTTTTATACACCTGTATGGTGGCCCCAGAATGGCGAATACCAGAACGCTACTTCATTTCTTGTAGACGACCCCACATTCAGCAATCTCAAGATCACCATCCTGAACGAAGCAGTAAATGAAGTTGCGATCTTCACCGATGGCCTGCAGATGCTGGCGCTGAATATGGAGGCAAGCAATGCCCACCAGCCATTCTTTACTCCGCTATTCAATCATCTGCAAATGGCGGACGACGAACAGAAAATAAATGTGCTCAACCGCAAGCTGGAAGAATTTCTTAACAGCGCAGCAATTAACGACCGCACAGACGATGACAAAACACTCTTTCTGGCCACTAGGCTACCGGCATGACATACAGGGGCAGCCATAATGAACAATATATAACGGGCCGCGAGCTGGGCAAGGGCGGCGAGGGATCGGTGTACGAGGTGCAGAACCATAGTGAGCTGGTACTGAAAAAATACAACGAGCCGCTTACCGCCGAAAAGATAGCCAAGCTGCACCACATGGTGGCTATCCGCAACGCTGGAATAGAGGCTTATGCCGCATGGCCGGCCGACATTGTTAAAGACGACCTGGGCACTATCTGCGGATTTGTAATGAAGAAGCTTACAGGCTATGTACCCCTGCACATGATCTTTAGCCCTATGGACAGGAAAAAACTGTTCCCAGATAAAGGCTACAACTTCCTGGTGCACGTGGCAAGGAACCTCACTACCGCATTCTACAAGCTGCATGAAGCCGGTCTTGTGATAGGCGATGTGAATGAGGGCAACATACTCATAAGTGCCTCTGGCCTTATCGCATTTATCGACTGCGATTCATTCCAGGTAAAAGGCGAAGCTAATTACTTCTTTTGCGAGGTAGGCGTGCCACGCTATACCCCACCAGAATTGCTGAAAGAAGGCTCTTTCCAGCAAGTGATAAGGACCGCCAATACCGATAGCTTCTCTATGGCGGTGCTCATATTCCAACTCTTGTTCTTAGGCCGCCATCCATTTGCAGGAAAGAATAAGCTTGCCGCCGATTTCGATGAAGAGACAGCCATCAGGAAGCGTGAGTTTGCCTATTCATTAGACAACAAAAAGAAAAAGCTCTTTCCGCCCGATAATAGCTTTAGCATCACCAATCTTTCAGATGATATTGTAGCGCTCTTCCACCGGGCTTTTGAGCAGGACGCCCGGCCATTGCCTGCAGAGTGGGTAAAGGCGCTCGATGCACAGCTTACAGACATGGTTACCTGTGGTGTTTCCCGGCTCCATTCCTATCCATCAAAGCTTGCCGAATGCCCCTGGTGTTATTTCCAGCAGCACAGGGGTATCCTTTATTTTCTCGACGACAGTTACCTCCATGCTACCTCCGCGCTAGGCGATATCGAAAGCTTTGTAAACGGTTTCAGCGTAGAAAAGCTGGAACTAAAAAAATGGGACAGAACACCCGATTACACAGGCATCAAGCCCCCCCCAATTGATAAACAGTTTTACAGGTACAGGCGCTCTAAGTGGGTTGGGGCTTTTGCGCTGGTTATTTGTGCAGTACTGTCTTTTGTATTCCACACCACTCCGCTGCTCACCTTCATTTCTTTGTTTTTGTCCATGCTTGTGTTTATGTATTCGCCCTGGACACTACGGTTGAATACCGAACTGAAAAAAAGAACAAGCGCCGTTGAGCAATTGAAACTAAGACTGGAAACACTGATAAAAGAATACGACCACCCCTCAGAGGTCAGCAATTACAACAAGGGACTCAGCTTGCTGCATAAGTATGTACACGACTTCAGGCGGCTGCCGGAAGAATTTGAGCGAAGGAAAAAACTGATGGAAGAGCGCATATACAACGAGCAACTCGATGAATACCTTGCTGCATTTGATATAGAAAGCCACGCCATTCCATCGTTCGGCTCAACAAGGAAAACCGCACTGTTTAATAATGGCATAAGAACCGCCGCCGATATCGCAAAGCTATATACCATGAAGGTACCGGGCATCGGCCCCAAAAATCTACAGGTATTGCTCGACTGGCAGCGGCAACTGGCGTCTGGCTTTGTGTATATTCCTGACCAACACAGGATAACCATGCGTATGCAGGAGGTAAACAACGACATTGCCAAGATAAAGACCAACCTCGAAACCCTTATCCGTAAAGAGTACCAATCCCTCAACTACCTGAAACTAAACATCACCAATCGCGCAGCAGTTCTGGAGCGCCATATCATTGACCTATCCGTAAAGGCACACGTAGCAGGGCTGGAGATAGCGGCTTTTAAGAAATTGGCAGCGTAGAGGCTGTCCAAAACAAGTCAGCGTATTTTCTCCTTTTGCCCCGGTACCTCAATCATTGACTTAGCGAAAAAGTCCTGCTGGGCGATGCTGAAGGCATCCGACGTTTATAGAAAATCTAATGCAAAATGACTGACGATGCCGAAGGTATCGAACCTGCATTTACATAGATTACTCCCTAAGTCAATGACATTGTCCCGGCACCCCACTCACAGCTATTTATTTTTTATAAATCTTAGGCAATAAAGCGATAAATTTGTTTCTTATTCAGGAAACTTTTACCTTTGAAAACAAAAGCCTATGGGCGATAAATTCAATGTTCAGTTCCTGGAAGAAGCTACAGACTTTCTTGATACGCTTGATGAAAAATCAAGAGACAAAATAATCTACAACATTTATAAAGCCAGAACAATAAACGACAGTGAGCTGTTCAAAAAACTTGTTGACGACATTTGGGAATTCAGAACATTGTATAATAAAACCTTCTACAGGCTGCTCGCATTTTGGGACAATACCGGTAACGAAAGAACGCTCGTAATTGCCACCAATGGCTTCATAAAGAAAACTAAGAAAACGCCTAAAACGGAAATAGAAAAAGCAAAGGCCTTACGCAAAATATATTTTGAACAGGTAAAATAAAATGAAAATGACTAGCTCGAAAAAAATTAAAAATGTATAGCCTGGACGAAGTAACAGACAAATATATTGGTAAAGCAGGAACCCCCAAACGCGAAGCGTTTGAAAATGAATTGAGGATTGAGATGCTTGGGCAGGCAATTAAAGAAGCGCGACATCAACGCAATCTTACACAGGAGCAATTGGGTAAGTTAGTGGGCGTTCAAAAGGCGCAAATCTCGAAACTAGAAAACGGCGTGACCGATGCAAGGTTTGAAACCATCCTGAAAGTTTTTAAAGCGCTTGGCGCGAAAATCAATTTTAATGTTGAATTGCTAAATCACCAGGTTGAGTTTGGGTAATCCCAAGTTAGTGGGTTAACTTTTTGCGGCATTTTTTCGATGTCCACATGGCCCACGTGACTTATTTACGGAGTTAAAATTTACGGAAGCGGGACGCTTCGGCATGTGCGGACGAAGCGAGACGCTTCGGCATGTACGAGGTGGTTACGTTTAAGAAATTGGCAGCGTAGGGCATTTACTTACAAGAGGATCGGGTTGCAGTTACACCATCTTCGTATAGTGTGTCGGGGCATAGATCGAGATCGCCGGGCCACAGAATAGATCCGTTAAAAGTCTTTACCTGTTTGAATTGACTGTAGTCTTGCAAAGAAGAAAAAATGCCCTTACGTAGATATGGCTTTACGTCAAACAATTTTTGTTCATCATTATTAAAAGTGATACACAGCATATAATCGGGTTGCACCTGCACGTTCCTGACTCTTGGATTCATAATGATTTATTTAAGTGGTTCAATTTGATATATCCTTTCACCTGCAATCGCCAATTTCCAATTTGCCATCAAATCTTCCCTGTGTATCTCAATCCAGGCCTGCACTTTTCCGAAAAGTGCGATTTTATTATTTATGCCAGGATATTCCCAATTCCTCACTAAGAAGTTTAGTAAAAAAAGAAATGGCCACGTCAATTAGTTTACTATTTAGTCTCTTGGTTAATCGCAAAGTAGATTCTTCTCCATCTTTACCTTTAATAATTATGATGAACCTCTGTTCTATTAATTTCACTAAATCGTCTTCAGTCTCTTTTTTGGTAACTGTACCTGAATGGTGAATAACCTTATTTCTGACCTTATAAGCCGTTTTAATGAATTCCCACTCTCCATTTAAGTAATTAAAATCAACGTTGCAGCTTTTTACTAAATATTTTTTACATTTTTCAAGATCAGACATTCCTGCCAAATCAGAAATTTTATACTTTGAATTTGAAAATTCACTATGATTATTGCAAATCTTTTTCAACTCGAATTCTATAAACGATGTTATTTGAACTAAAAGAGAATTACGAAAATGACCCATAAAGATTACCGATATCTCGTTTAATTCTTCTGAGAGATCATCAACTGCATCTTTGAATTTTCTCGGAATAAAACTACTGCGTTTTTCAGTCTCTTCTTCCATACTTTCGAATATCATTGATATATTTTCAGCTTCTCCCTCCAAATAGTTTTCAACCATTTCGTGGTAGCGTTCATATTTTTTCAATGAGACTTTGGTTAAGTGCAATAATAGCTTTGCTTGGGAAAACCCCATAAAAATTTGTTTTAAATAGCAAACGTACGGAAATAAATAAAATCTATTTGCCGTTGCAGGTCTTATCGTCAGCCCCGCAACGTTCGCGCCGGACACACAACACCTATCCTAGCCAACACTAAAATATCCATGATAAACAGCATTCGACCTGTAAAAGCACAATAGCAGCACATCATATAAATCCCCGCTCATCAATTTAGTTATTGGTACAAGCTTTGTGCCTCTTATTAATACATCAATGACCATATGCTTAATTTTCCACATCACACCACCGGCTACCAGAAACCAGACACCCCACATACTGGCAAAATAGGGTGTCAAATGGGGTGTCCCAAAAATTCTTCTATCTTCAAATCCCTTTCCAGGCGTATCATACAAGCGAACTAACAATATGAAGTTATCCACAAAACATTTTTTCATCGTCCGCCGTAGCCTTTGGCGCAGGAGGATCATCGTCCGCCGTAGCCCTTGGCGAAGGAGGATTATCGCCCTTCGTAGCTTGCCGTGAATACATTATAAAGATAGTTTAATAACTTTACCACATGGAATGGAAACCCTTTATTGTATCTGATAAGGAAATATTACTTGGAAAGCCGACAATTATTAATACCCGCATTTCTATTGAGCTAATCCTGGAATTGTTATCAGCCGGATGGACAGAGGATATGATCTATGAAAGTTACCCAAAGTTGAAGCCTGTACATTTACAAGCCGTTTTCGCTTATTTGAAGGCAAAGACAGTATAAGTCATAACTGCATTTTCCAATTCTTGTTGTGAACTTTCCTCCCAAAAAATCATAAATAATCGTACTTTTGCAGCCTACTTTTATCATATAATACTTAATGCTAACGCAAGAGCCTTTAAAGGCAAAATGGCATATCGTGGCGCTGTCGCGCGCAAAAGACTACAACCAGCTATTAAAGCCAAATCTTAGCGGCATGGTGGTATTCAGCAGTGTCATTGGGTATCTCATGGCTCCAAACATTCACTTTGCCTGGACAGATCTGGTGGTGTGGCGGCAGATCATTACACTCTTTATAGGTGGTATGCTGGTCACCGGCGGTGCCAACACCATCAACCAGATATTGGAGCGCGAAAGCGACTCCCTCATGCAGCGCACCCGCCTCCGCCCCATGCCCGATGGCCGTATGCACCATTACGAGGCCTGGGTATTTGCCGCAGTTACGGGCATTAGCGGCGCATTGTTACTGGGTTATTTTTTCAATCCTCAGGCCGGCGCACTAAGCTTTCTCTCGCTATTACTATATGCCTTTGCATACACCCCAATGAAAAAAGTCCACCCTGTAGCCGTTCTTATCGGTGCTATTCCAGGGGCATTGCCGCCGCTTATAGGCTGGGTGGCCGCTACGGGCAGCTTTGGCATTGGTGGCTGGGTGTTGTTTACTTTGCAGTTTTTCTGGCAGTTCCCCCACTTCTGGGCCATTGCCTGGGTAGCTTTCGATGATTATAACCGCGCTGGCATACGCATGTTGCCCACCCGCGAGCGGGAAACAAGGTTCACCGGCATACAGTGTATGATGTACAGCATAGTGCTTATACCTATGGCTATGGTACCGCGCTACATAGGGCTCACAGGCTCCGTTGGCACATGGGTGTGTGTGGCCTGTGGCTTGATGTACTTCGCTGCCTCAGTTGCCTTCTACCTGAAAAACGATTATAATTCGGCTAAGAAAGTAATGTTCGCATCATTCATTTATTTGCCAACAATTTTGCTGGCGCTGGTGATTGATAAATTATAAATTCCAAAGATAAAATTCCAAATTCCAAGCGTAAATTTTAAATAACAAAAATCAAATTCCATATAACAAACCACTAAACGACCATTTACTATACTTTGCACGACATAGATTTGCGCTTTTTTGAAATGAGGGGCAGCCCTGGAAGGGTGTAATCTAATAGCGATGGGCATCGCCCATCGAACTCGCGAAGGACACATAACTAACAACAAGAAACCACAAAACGACTATCTACTAAATACTAACGACTATCTACTGATAATGAATACAATAATGCATCCGGTGAAAGAGAGGAGAAAGATACACCCCCAGAAATTTATGATGTGGGTTGCGATGGCAAGTATAAGCATGGCTTTTGCCGGTCTTACCAGCGGCTACATGGTGCGCGAGGCGCAGGGCAACTGGCGTCTCTATACCCTACCATCAACATTTAGCTTTTCTACTGTAGCTATATTTATCAGCAGCTTCACCATGATCGCCGGAGTCAGGGCGTTTAAAGCAAGGCAAATGTCTAAGTATAGGTTGCTGATCTCTGTTACCCTATTCCTGGGCCTTTTATTTGGCGCATTGCAGTTTACGGGGTTTTATCAGCTATACCATCAGTTGCAGCAAGTTAGAATAAACGGGCAGGTGCTCAATGAGCTTTCTACCGTGCGTGTAAACGGAAATCCCAGCGAATCTTTCTTATTTATTATTGCCGGATTGCATCTTGCCCATCTTTTGGGTGGGATTATTGCATTATTATTTGTATTTTTCCGCGCATTTAGAACACGTGTAAAGACCTACAATGCAACAGGGCTGGAGATTGTAGCCACTTACTGGCACTTCATGGATGCATTGTGGATATATTTATTTGTGTTCTTTCTGGTAAATCAGTAAAATTATTTAGAAATTCGCACGCGGATTCATCCCGGCAACGGGAAAACACTTAAAACAGTCTATGTCACAAACAACAGTAGTTACTACAGCGCCGGAACCAAAATTATGGGCCGGAGGCCGCTCGCCATACAATGTGAGCTATGGAAAAATGATGACCTGGTTTTTCCTTTTGTCTGATGCTCTTACATTTGGCGCATTCCTTATCTCTTATGGTACCACGCGCTTTTTCAGCTCTGTATGGCCAGACCCTAACCAGGTGTTCAAGGCGTTTCCTTTTATGGAAGGCCACAACCTGCCCCTCTTGTTTGTGAGCTTGATGACCTTTATACTTATCATGAGTTCGGTGACCATGGTGCTTGCGGTTCATGCCGGTCACTATGGCGATAAGAAGAATGTAGCTAAATGGCTCCTCTGGACCATCATAGGCGGCATCTGCTTCCTTAGCTGCCAGGCATGGGAATGGACGCATATGTACAGCGAGTGCATTAACACATGGAGCAATGTTCCCGGCCAGGTAAAACATGGCCTTTGGGGCTCTTTCACCGATGTGAATACTCCAGTTGAGGAATTCCGCCAGTTCTTTAACCCACATAAAGAATCTGTGCAGAATATTCTTACCAACCAGCCGTTGATAGCTATGCAGTCCACGCACAACTTCTTCAATTACTTCTTTACCATTACTGGTTTCCATGGTGGTCACGTTACCTCAGGGGTCATCTTTAATATCCTGATACTGGTTAATACAGTTAACGGCGTTTATGAGCGTCGCGGCCATTACGAAATGGTAGAAAAGATAGGTCTTTACTGGCACTTCGTAGATCTCGTTTGGGTATTCGTATTCACGTGCTTCTACCTGCTGTAAACCCCAAACCCCTAAAGGGGCTTCCCTACAAGTTTAAATAATCAATTGAAAAAATATTTTTATGTCATCACACCATCATCAGAATAGTATCCAGCATTTATACGAGGGCGACCAGTCCAAGCTTTATTCAGGTGTTCTACAGCACCACACCGATGTAAATTCGGAAGAAAGCAAAAACCAGGTGAAAAGGATATGGAAGATATTCTGGATTCTATTGGCAATAACTATTGCCGAGGTTATCATGGGTATGTTCTTTAGCCACCAGATGCCTAAGGCGCTTGTAGCGTTTTTCTTTCTCGCCCTTACTATACTGAAGGCTGGCTATATCGTTGCCGTGTTCATGCACCTGGGCGATGAGTTCAAGAATTTTATGGTCACGGTGTTAATACCGCTGGTGTTGTTTGTGTGGTTCATTATTGCCTTCCTTGCCGATGGCGGATTTTGGCTGCGCATGAATGATGAGTCACAGGCAAGGCATAATAGCGCGCAGGTTCAGCAAGCGCCTTCACATGAGTAATAAACGGTCTAACGGTAAGTTTTTTATTGGAATAGCGGTAGCCGTAATGGTACCGCTATTCTGCTATTTGGTGGTCAACGAAATGTCGAAAGGCAAGGTGAATGTGCCGCATTATTACAACGCCGAGCGGGTGGATAATAGCAAAGCAAAACCCGACACAATATATCACCAGGTGGCAGACCTTGTGCTCACAAACCAGCTTGGCCAGAAGGTTTCGCTTAATAATGACCTTAAAGGGAAGATGTTGGTGATAGATTTCTTCTTTACCACCTGCACTTCAACATGCCCGCAGTTGACGAAGAACATGTGGATGTTGCAAACAAGCTTCAAGAAAGACAACAGGAAGGAGATATCTCTGGATACCACGGTACAGTTTATATCCATCACAGTAAATCCCGAACACGATTCCTTCCCGGTATTACGGGCTTATGCCGACCGCTATGGAGCCAACCACGACCATTGGTGGTTCCTTACCGGAGATAAAAAAACGATCTATGATTATGCCCGCAACGAGCTGCACCTACCCGTAGGCCCAGGCGATGGCGGCGCCGAAGACTTTATTCATTCCGACAAATTTGTGCTGCTGGATAAAGACAGGTATGTACGCGGCTATTACGACGGCCTTAATGCTAAAGAAGCAAACCAATGTACCGAGGACGTGGTAATGCTGAATATGGAATGGAAGCATGGGAAGCAGTGATTGGTTAATAAGGTAATTAGTTAATAAGGCAATAGGTTAAAAAGGCATGTTAATAGGTGTCATATTGGATGCACTTTCGGGGAGTTTGGAATTTGGGATTTTTACTTTTGGATTTTGAGATTTGGGATTTTTACTTTGGGATTTCAATTTTTTACTTTTAATATTTAATTTTTTATGTTGATTCCTGCTATTAAACAGAATGATAAGCAAGCAAAGCTGCTGATATGGACCGTGTCGTTTGTAGTATTTGCAGCTGTGGTTTTCCTCACCAATTTTAAGCCACTACAAGGCCTGGATCTGGGCTTTAATGTACACTTACTGGCATTGTTCAATGCCATTATTAATGCTACAGTCTCCGTGCTTTTGGTGTGGGCGCTACTTGCCATAAAGAACAAGCAATACATTATGCATAAACGGCTAATGCTTGCTGCAATAGTGCTTTCCTCACTGTTCCTTGTTTCTTATATCGGGCACCACCTGCTATCTGGGGAGACCAAGTATGGGGGTGAGCATAACGGGCTCTATTACTTTTACCTCTTCATCCTCATCACGCATATTTTCTTAGCCACGGTTATTCTTCCTTTTATTCTCTTCACTGCCTACCGTGCCCTCACAGGCGAATATGAAAAGCATAAAGAGCTGGCGAAATATACCTGGCCTTTGTGGCTGTATGTGAGCATTACGGGGGTATTGGTTTATTTGCTTATCAGCCCATACTATGTGCCGCATATATAGTACGCAGCCTACGCTCTTTTCTGTGGTTTATATGGCGAGAGATTGAAGTTGACTCCCTTATCGGCTATGCTCCTTAGGTTGTACTTAGTTTGCAGGTTTGCCCAAATATCGGGAGTTCCGCCAAAAACTGTGGCTATCCGGTAGCACATCTCGGGGCTTATTTCAGACTTCCCATTAATAACATTTGAAAGTGTTGTGCGGGTTACGCCCAGCAACTTGGCTGCTGCCGTTATCGTCAACTCATTCGATTTTATCACCTCTTCGCGCAATATTTCACCAGGGTGAATATTTTTCATTTTTCTGTTAAGCATATTATTTCATTTTAATGATAGTCAATATAATCCAAATCAAAGGCATCCCTCCCATCAAAGCGAAAAATGATCCTGTAGTTTTTATTCACCTTCAGGCTCCAGAAGTCTTTAAACTCGCCACTTAATTTATGAAGCCCCCAGTTTTTGAATGCTGCAAAATCCTGGGGAACCTGAGCCGCACTATCAATCACTTCCAGCATCATTTCAACTCTATTCACAAGATCGGGCGGAAGCTTACTGTCATTACCTCCTTCCCAAAGCAACCTTAACCCTTTATGCCGGATAGTTTTTATCACAATTATTCTGTATGGTGTAAAGTTACGCTTTACGACAATATTTTGTCCAGGAATATTGTTTTACCTATTTTAGCCCGATAACGAATTAACCATTTGACTACATTTGGGCAATTGACTACTACAAAGTAACTTTATGATATGAAAAAGCGTTTACTGATAGCTTTAATGCTGGTGATGATGGCGCCTGCTGTATGGGGGCAGGGGTGCGCAGTGTGTACAAAAATGGCCCAGGGCATGGATAGTAAGAGCGCTAAGGGGCTGAATGGCGGCATTATTTATCTTGCGTTCTTACCGCTTACCCTTATGGGTACCATTGGGTTCATATGGTGGAAGCATAACAAAGGCATACCCAAAAATTAACCCCAAATCATACCATGAAACGATATGTCTTAGCATTAACCTGTATCATTTGTATTACCTTCTTCGCGACCGCCTGCCGCGAGAATGTGTTGAGAGGAGAAGGCAACAAATCATCATCAGTGCCAGATGTTACCGGGTTCAATTCCGTGAGGATAGAAATATCACTCAAAGCTATCGTAAACATGCAGGAGGGTGCGCAGCCCTCGGTGAAATTTGATGGTTACGAGAATATCCTGAAACATATAAAAACCAAGGTAGAGAATAATAAGCTCATCATCTACTCAGACCTGGATGATACATGGACAATGGACAGCGAGGATATTACAGCAACCATCACCATGCCGTCTATCACAGCGCTCACGCTGGCCGGGGCTCCGGATGCAGAAGTACATGGCAACATCACAGGCACTGATTTTAAACTGGATATATCAGGCGCCAGCAATGTGAAGTTAGATAATGTAAATGTGGATAATTTTGGCGTTGAGGTATCTGGCGCGGGCGATATAACTGTAAAAGGCGGAGCGGTAAAACATGCCGTTTATGAGATCAATGGGGCAGGCACATTAAAGGCATACCCGCTGCAGGCCAATGAAACAGAGGCAACAATTTCCGGCGCTGGTACAAGCCAGGTAACGGCATTACAAAAGCTGACTGCCAACATCAATGGTGCAGGAACCATAAAATACAAGGGACACCCTGAAGTGGTAAAAGAGGTCTCAGGTGTGGGCACTATAAGCGATGCCAACTAAAACCGCAAAAAAATTATAGCTTGTTTTCATAAATGATTCGGGTATGTCGAGACGATATTCATTGCGGATGTTTCTTTTATTGGCGGTCTTTTTTAGCACAAAGATACTGGCGCTTGCCCAGGCCGACCCGATAGAGCGGTTGTGGTATAATGAGGAAAAGACAGCCAAAATACAGATCTACAAGGCCACAGATGGCAGATTCTACGGCAAGGTTGTCTGGTTGAAAGAACCTAACCGGGATGGCAAACCCAAAACGGACATAAACAACCCTGACGAAGCCAGGCGCAACGATCCTGAGATGGGCTTGCCGGTGCTGAAGAAGTTTAAAAAAGATGGTGAAAACGGCTACGAAGATGGCACTGTTTATGACCCATTAAATGGCAAAACTTACAGCTGCAAAATGACGCTTAAAGGCGATGAACTGCATGTAAGGGGCTACATCGGGTTTTCATTGATCGGTCGAACGGCAACATGGACAAAGGCCAATTAAGAGATATTTTTCGCCTTGGTTTTAATTGGCTGTTCATAAAATAATATTGAATTAATATCCGCGTTGTACTATTAACCCTGATTTTCAAATTGGTACGGGTCGTAATTGTTTCTCAGCATTAAATTTGCACTATGGCATCTGTAATAAAGAAAATAAATGAGTACAATGCCGGTACATCAGCGCCGTTGCTGGAGTTGAAAATGAGCGCCCTTAAAGAAAGTCCGTTCCGGTTTTTCAGGGGTACCTGCCATTTATTTGCGGCCGATTTTGTGAAACTGTATGACTACAAACCAAAAGTAAAAGCCTGGATATGCGGCGACCTCCACTTCGAGAACTTTGGCTCATACAAGGGGGAAAACAGGCAGGTATATTTCGACCTTAACGATTTTGATGAGGCAATTCTTGCCGGGCCTGAGCCTGAAGTAGCCCGCTTTCTTACCAGCATTATCGTAGCAGCGGGGCAGATGAAGGCGGGTGCTATTGGGCTGCACAAAACCCTGCACGATATTATGAATGCCTACGTAACCACGATCCTGGAAGGCAAAGCACTGATGATGGAGGCTGATGTGGCACATGGCGAATTTAAAAAGTATTTTGAGCGGTTGGGTACCTTTGACCGGGAATCATTTATTGCGAAGCGCACCTATAAGCATAAAGGCGCGTTACTGCTAAAGGCAGACAACATACACTTTATGCCGCTCGACGACAGCCGGAAAGCTAAGGTATATGAGGGCCTTAGCCCATTGCTGGATACAGGCCGCTTTCAGCACTTTGTATTTGAAGATGCGGCTTTCCGCATTGCAGGCACGGGTAGCCTGGGACTGGAACGGTATTGTGTGCTGTGCTATAGCAAGAAGAAAGGGAAGCGCTACCTAATAGATGTGAAGGAAGCGCGGAGATCATGCTACAGTTCGCTTATAAAGGTTAAGCAGCCCCGTTTTAAGAACGAGGCAGAAAGGGTGAACGCAGCGGGATATTTGATGCAGTTCAATTCCCCTGCATTTTCCTCAACTGTGAATATAGATGGCAAGTGGTATATTGTAAAAGAGTTACAGTTCCTGGACGACCGGATGAATGTGGCCGATTTTGAAGATGACTTTAATTTATTCAGTTCAGTAGCGGTGGAGATGGCCGTGCTTATGGCTTATGCCCACCTGCGCAGTAGCGGTCACATGCACTCCTCGACTGCCGATGACCTTCAGCGCTTTGCAGAAAAGAAGCAGTGGCAAAAAGATATTATTGAAGTAAGCGCTACGCTTGCAAAAAAGAACCACAAATACTACAGGGAATTTACCAAAATAGAATAGCAAATGGACCAACCCCAGTAGTATCTGTGAGTGGTCCATGCAATAATAATATCTAGAGTCCCGATTTAGAAATGTTATTGGGCTTACGAGACCACACCTATTAACCTATTAACCTATTAACCAATTACCCAATTAACTTGTCAACCCCTTCCCGTGGCAGGCTTTATACTTCTTGCCACTGCCGCATGGGCAAAGGTCATTCCGCCCTATCTTGGGGCCAGCCTGCACCGGTGTGCGCTTCACCTGGGGAGCAGGGTCAGGTGTTTCTGTGTAGTAGTCTTCTTCATCAGCGGCATAATCGCTACCCCTTGCATCTATCTGGGCTTTGTTCACCCGCATCTTGCTCATATCGGTGGGTGGTTCCGGCATTCTTGCAGCCTGTGGCGGCGCATCCTGTATAGGTATCCCGGAGCGCAACAAGAAGGAGATAATATCCCTGTTGGTCTCCGTCATCATTTGCTTGAACAAGTTAAAAGCTTCAAACTTATAGATAAGCAGCGGGTCTTTTTGCTCATAAGATGCCATTCTCACCGACTGGCGCAGATCGTCCATAGCGCGCAGGTGGTTTTTCCAGGCATCGTCTATCATACCCAGGGTAATATTCTTCTCCAGCGACTGTAGCACAGGGTATGCCTGCTGTTCCACTGCCTCCTTTAGCGACACATATACCTGCATACCGCGAATACCATCGGTGAACGGAACTACTATATTATCTATACGGTCACCGTTATCTTTAAGTATTTGCGACAGCGTTGGCAGCATCTGCTCCCTTATAGCGCCACCCTTACGGGTATAAAAGTCTTTTACCTGGTGGTATAGCTGCTCACCTATTACGTTGGCATCTGCTTTCGCCAGTTCTTCAGGGCTCATTTCCAACTCTATCATCAGGTGCTTCATTACCTCCAGCTTGAAGGCATCCGCATCCTTGTTCCCGGCATACTGCTCTGCAATGGCCAGGCATACAGAGAACATGGCATTGTCTAAATCTATAGCTAAACGCTCGCCAAACAATGCGTGCCTGCGGCGCTTGTATATCACATCGCGCTGGGCATTCATTACATCATCGTACTCCAGCAGGTTTTTACGCATCCCGAAGTTGTTCTCTTCCACCTTGCGTTGCGCACGCTCTATGGATTTGGAGATCATGCTGTGTTGCAATACCTCGCCGTCTTTATGGCCCATCTTATCCATCAGAGAGGCTATACGCTCAGAACCAAACAGGCGCATCAGGTCATCTTCAAGAGAAACAAAGAATTGCGAACTGCCCGGGTCGCCCTGGCGGCCTGCACGACCGCGCAACTGGCGGTCCACACGGCGGCTTTCATGGCGCTCTGTACCTATAATGGCAAGACCACCTGCTTCTTTTACGCCCGGCCCCAGCTTTATATCCGTACCACGACCAGCCATGTTGGTGGCAATGGTTATGGCTCCTGGTAATCCCGCTTCGGCCACTATTTGTGCTTCCCGAGCATGTTGCTTTGCATTAAGTACATTATGGGGTATCTTCTTCTGCTGTAGCATACGGCTCAGCAATTCCGACACTTCCACCGACGTTGTGCCCACAAGCACTGGGCGGCCTATGGCACGCAGCGCTTCTATCTCGTCAATAGCTGCTTTATATTTTTCACGCTTGGTCTTATATACCAGGTCTTGCTGGTCCTTACGGGTTACCGGCAGGTTGGTAGGTATAGTTACTACGTCCAACTTGTATATTTGCCAAAACTCGCCGGCTTCTGTTTCCGCCGTACCGGTCATGCCGCACAGTTTGTGAAACATACGGAAGTAATTCTGCAGGGTCACCGTAGCAAAAGTTTGTGTTGCGGCTTCCACCTGCACGTTTTCTTTGGCTTCTATCGCCTGGTGCAGCCCGTCGCTATACCGGCGGCCATCAAGGATACGGCCTGTCTGCTCATCTACTATCTTCACCTTTCCTTCCATCACCACATACTCCACGTCTTTATCAAACAGGGTATATGCTTTCAGTAATTGCTGCACAGAATGGATGCGGTCGGCCTTAATAGCGTAGTCTTGTATAAGCGCATCTTTGCGCTGGGCTTTTACTTCGGGGGTAACTTCCAGTTTTTCAATCTCGGCAAGCTCAGAGCCAATATCGGGAAGTATAAAGAAGTTGGGGTCTTCGCCGGAGCCGGTAATAAGCGCAATGCCTTTCTCGGTGAGGTCCACACTATTGTTCTTTTCATCAATGGCAAAGTAGAGTTCCACGTCCACCTTGGGCATGTTGCGGTTTTGTTCCCCTATGTAGTAATTCTCTGCCTTTTGCAATAATTGCTTGTTCCCTTCTTCGCTCAGGAACTTTATCAGTGCGCTGTTCTTAGGCAGGCCGCGGTAGGAGCGGTACAACTGCAATCCCCCGGTGTCTTTGTCTGTCTTGCCATCTGCTATCAGCTTTTTGGCTTCAGTGAGGCTTTGGTTGGCTATTCGGCGCTGCGCTTCTATCAGCTTTTCAATACGCGGTTTCAGTATATGGAACTGCTGCTCATCGCCCTTTGGTATGGGGCCGGAAATAATAAGCGGGGTACGCGCATCGTCTATCAATACGCTATCCACTTCATCCACCATCGCGAAATGGTGCTTGCGCTGTACCATCTCACTCGGGTGGTGTACCATGTTATCGCGCAGGTAATCAAAGCCAAATTCATTGTTGGTACCGTAAGTTATGTCGGCAAGATATGCCTGGCGGCGCTCCTGCGAGTTAGGCTCATGTTTGTCTATACAGTCCGTAGTCAATCCCAGCCATTCAAACAGTGGGCCGTTCCACTCCTGGTCACGGCGGGCCAGGTAGTCATTTACAGTAACTATATGCACCCCTTCGCCTGCAAGGGCATTGAGGTACGCAGGCAGCGTGGACACCAGCGTTTTACCTTCACCAGTTGCCATCTCCGCTATCTTGCCATCATGCAGCACCATGCCGCCTATAAGCTGCACATCATAGTGCAGCATATTCCAGGTAACCTGTATGCCCGCAGCGCTCCATGTATTTTTATAAATAGACTTATCGCCATCTATACGGATATGGTCTTTTTCAATTGCCAGTTGCCGGTCCAGGTCTGTAGCAGTAGCTATCATTTCCTGGTTGTCCTTAAACCTGTGAGCGGTTTCCTTTACCACAGCAAAGGCCTCTGGCAATATATTACGCAACACTTCCTCTATCAGCTCATCGCGCTTTTTCACCAGC
>Ga0206969_1098_pt1 | contig 24312 bp, 28 predicted proteins | sample Alteio_BWOrgHeat_87_FD_153256 | JGI IMG/M metagenome (GOLD analysis project Ga0206969, IMG submission 153256) | Enriched cells from forest soil in Barre Woods Harvard Forest LTER site, Petersham, Massachusetts, United States -... | ecosystem: Environmental > Terrestrial > Soil > Temperate forest >... | reverse complement strand
CATGCTTTTCAGTGCTTATTTCCAGCCGGTGGCCAATGCTGAACTTTGGCTTCAGATGGTAGGTATATTGTGTCGAATCGCTGTTGTAAGTAGTATCTGTCTTTCCCCAGGTATAGCTTTGCTGCAAAAGAAAAGTGAAGTCGCGCTGCATGTTAGACACGGTTGACCTCGTAATGCTATATTCATCGTTCTGGTAGGCTGCATCCACCGTGCGCCTGTCGGTATATACCGGGTTTATCAGTTCTGTATCATTTACTATGCCACCATTCTCATCGTGCTGCTCCTTATTATATACCATAGCGGCATAGAGTTTGTAGCGCTTATTCAGGCTTTTGTAGTTGGTAGTGAAGCTGGCATTGTCATTATTGTTGCGCTCTGTTTTAAAGAATCCCGGCGAATTGGTCTTACGGTACTCAACTGCAAAGTTCCAGTTCGGCTGTATGTTTTGCGTGTGCATGATGCTGGCCGTTTGCTCTAATTTGGAGCCCAGCAAATAATTGAATGCGGAATATGGCCGGCTGGTATTATAATATCCCAGGCTGTCTATATTAAATCGGTAAATGTCAAAAACGTGGTAGCCAAGCGTAGGCCCCACGCGGTCTTCGGGCGTAAAAAGGAGGTTATTGGCAGGGCTGCCCAGGTTGCCCAGGTCACGGTACCACGGCTGTGTGAATTGGTTTCGCTGGAAGGTATGCAACGAAGTATCGGGATAATATACCTGCGCCGAATTAAGCTTTTCGTAAGATATCCGCGCCTCTTCGTCCTTCCACTTCGTGGTGTTCGATTTGTTCATGCTCGTATCCTTCGAGCCCGTGGCGGGGTTGCCGGTCGGCATGGTAGTTTGTGCAAAGGAAGCCCGGCTGCATAATAGCAAAAGTGCTAAGAATATTACATAAATATTGCTCTCCTTTGATCTGTTTTTCAACTGCAACTCAATTTATTTACGTATGTAACGGATGGAGCAAAGTTAAGTGACGGTGGCAAAATAAGTGCAGGCAACGTTAAATAGGTTCTGGCATTATTTCTGGTAATGATACCGAAGAGAATATACTATGATTTTGTTCTGATTACATTTGTAAACAATCCTGTGCTCATCATTAATACGTCTCGACCACCAATCAGCCCATTCATATTTCAGCCTTTCGGGTTTACCAATACCTTCAAATGGGTTGTGCTGAATAGCTTCTACTAATTGCCTGATTCTTTTAAGAATAATAACGCTACCGGGCTTTTTCCAGTGATCAAGGTCTTGAAGGGCAGTAGGCATGAATACTACTTCCATATATCATCTAAACTAATCGTTACTCCTTCCCCGTTTTTTTCCTGTTCGGCAGCCTCTTTCAAATGCGTCTTCATAGCAGGTGATTGGGAAAGATATTCAGTTTCATCCTGTTCCTTTTCATTTGCACTGTAACTGATATGTAACGCATCTAGAAATAGCCTTATTGCCGTCTCCTGGTCATTATCAGCCGGATGGATAATTAATGTACTCATAATAGCAAATATACCAAACCTTGCTTGTTTTGCCAACAAACAATAAGGTAAGCCTGGTAACAATCGCCCATTTTTAGCGAGCTGGGTCTAACGTGTTTATCCTCTTCACCAACCCCGTAACCAGCGTTGCCATTTTTGGCGCGGCGGCATTAGCAGCCTCCAGCACCTCGTCATGGGTTATTTTTACCGGTACATCACTAACGCCTATATCTGTGATAACGCTTATAGCAAATACCCTCATGCCTCCATGCCGTGCCACAATTACTTCGGGCACAGTACTCATACCCACAGCATCACAGCCTATAGTATGCAGCCATTTGTATTCCGCCGGGGTTTCAAAGGTCGGCCCCTGTAAGCCAACATAGGTGCCAGAGCGAACAACAATGCCGCTTTCATCTGCAACCTGTTTTGCATAGGCTATAAGCTTGTGGTCGTAAGCCTCGCTCATATCCGGGAAACGGGTGCCTAAGCGCTCATCATTAGCACCTCTGAGTGGGTGTTCGGGAAAAAGATTTATGTGGTCTTTAATGATCATGAGGTCGCCAATGGCAAAACCGGGATTGGTGGCACCCGTAGCATTTGACAAGATCAGCGTTTCCACGCCCAGCGCCTTCATCACCCGCACGGGGAAGGTCACCTGCTCCATGCTATACCCTTCGTAGTAGTGGAAGCGGCCAGCCATGAGCATTACATTACAGCCGCTCATTTTCCCGAACAGCAGGCAACCGTTATGCCCCTTCACCGTTGACACCGGGAAGTTCGGAATATCAGCATAGTCTATTTCCGTTTCTATTTCAATGGCATGGGTAAGGTCGCCCAGTCCGCTGCCCAGTATTATGCCTATAGTAGGCTTGCTGGCTATCTTGCTTTCTATAAAGTCCTTGGTGGTCTGTATTTTATCGTATAAGCTCATTTTGTAGCGGTTTGTTATTCCGCTGCTAAATGTACAAATCGGAATGTTTAAATCACGTGATTACATGAACCGGATAATAAATTTCATTCTTGGCCAAAGAATTTTCATGGTGAGTACCCCCCCCAATTACGGGACTGCCCCCCAAAAGCTATTTGAAAATGAAATGGTTCTCTGGCGGCTACGTAGCTTCACCTCTCCTTTGGAGAGGATGGGAGAGGTCTCTCGCGAAGGAGCTTTTGGAAACCTACTCATTTAAACCCCGGGTTCCTCACTTCGGTAGCCTGCTTTAGCATTCCAGCGCGTAGATCAGCGCTCTGTACCGGCGCTGCCGGGTTAGGCGCAGCTGTAGCCCTGAATGGCGTTGACGGCGTTTCAGCGGGGGCATTTGGCTGGCTTATACCCGACATGCCCAGCATGTGGCGCTGCTCTATGGTATCTAATGCCGCCTTCCGCTCTAAGTGCTGGCCAACTATTGTCTTAATGTCTTTTCCAGCCATATGCAATATCTCATTTTTCAGGCGTATCTCCCTTGCCATACGCCCTATCAAAAACACAAAACCTACCCCTAATACCACAAGGCCATAAACGCCCAGCGTGAGGTACAACAGGTTTGGTGCACCTACACTATTTCTTATTTCTGAATTGTAAAAGATATTCCCTAAAACCCGGAACGGGTATATTTTATGCATTACCGCCATAAACGCTATGCCGCCCAGGCTGAGGATATAACAGATCACTTCGGTCAGTATAAGGGTGCCGCTGCTTAACAATCTTTGGGCCGCAGGTTTTCGCAATGTGGTGGCAAGCGGGTCAAGCAGTTCGATCTGCTCACTGATCATTATCCGTTCTTCTCTGAACTCGTGCAGCAGATCATCCTTCAGGGTGGTCAATGACATGGGTAATGTTTATTTGATACAAATTTAATGTTATCATAAAACACGTGCCCGGTTCTTTATTCACCAAGTATCCACATTTTGTGCGTGAGATTCATCGCCAAATAGAAATCCTGTCATAGTGAATAAAATAATTTACTATATACAAGCTCTTTAGAAGGACAATAAATACTGGATGCAACCAAACTCAACTCGCGTCCTTGCGAGGAACGAAGCAACCTCACGAAATGAATATAAGGGATGAGGGTGTTGTCTCTTTGGTAGGAAGTTTTAACTCCTAAATTTGCAGTAATAAAAACCTGCTATCGTCATGGCTACTAAAAAAATAGATAAATACGCTAATTACCGTTATGAGATAATAACCCCGGAAGAGCTACGCGAAGCGAAATGGCTTATAGGAGAGGGTGATTTCAAGGATATGGAAGATTACATCAGTGCGATGACGCGCATGGAAATCAAAATTATGAAACGGCAGGATGCAGAGAAAAAGAAACGCGCTGATGCAAGAAAAAAGCGGCGCATAGAAGCAGTGAAAAAAAGTAAGGCGGCATAACCACGATCTTTAAACAGCCTCGAGTAAAAGGTTTGCATCTATTTGCAATTCCTTGTGTACGGCCTTCAGGAAAGATATATCGGGCTTTTGTTTTCCACTCATTATCAGGGATAACTTGGCATCACTCACATGCAGTTTTTTTGCCAGTTGGGTTTGCCTTAGCTGCATATCATACATTCTCATCTCAATTATTCCCGCAAATGTCTTAGGGGGCTCAATGGCAAATTTACTTTTCTCATAAGCCTGTGCTTTAAGCGCAAGGCTACGGATTTCGGCAAGTTCGTTTTTGCTCACATTCTCGCTTCCTTTAGCCATAAGCATATCAATTCTTGACATTACGGCTTTGTAATCGGTTTCAGAAGTATTGGTTTTTGTCATTGTAATCTTTTCATTCCAAAGATACGTTTTTAGGTTTTCTAAAAAAATCATGACCCCATATCGCATATCTTTGACGAATAATCTCTTTTGCAATGCCTAAGTGGGAAGGATATGATACATTAGAAATAAAAGGCAATATGCTAATGCCAGGGTTTTCTATATACCTACTTGAAATTAGATATACTGGCAAGCCTCGTTATTATTATGTAGGTATGACTGGCGACTCCTATTTTCCTTCTGCCAGATCGGCATTCCATCGGATATCAGGGCATTTAGAACTTGCCAAATCAACACAGAACCAGTTAATAACAGGTATAAAAGAACAAATGCTTCTGAAGGATGAAGATTTTGTAAATCTGCACCTAAAAATGCACCACTTTCCTATTTCAGGATTTGTTAAATGGAACGGGAAAGTGAGTGAATTTGATAACAATTGTGTCGAGTATAATAATTACAAGATCGGGCAGGAAAAAGTTCGAGTCTTTGAAAATACAATGATTCATTTTCTAAAAGAAAAAATCGGAGTACGCCTCCTCAATAAAACACAAGGCAATAAAATAACAGATGGTTTTGGGGACTACGAGCAAATATTTACAGACATATCTGGCATTCTAGAAAATGGGTAAATGAATTTACTTATTTTTGCAGTATTGAAAGGTTTTCGTAAGCGTTAGGAAATTATGACATTGCAATATACATACGACAATAAAGGGCGCACATTAGGCGTATTTATCCCCATCGGGGAATGGAAGAAAATCACTAAAAAATATAAGGATTTGGAGGTGCCGCCAGAAATTATTGACGCGCCGCCAACTAAGGAAGAAATACTGCAAAGCATCAAAGAAGGGCTCTCTCTTGCAAAATTGCATCAAAAAGGTAAAGTAAAGCTTAAAACCGCCCAACAATTGCTTGATGAACTATAATATCGTTACACTCCCCTTTTTTGACAAACAACTCAAAAGGTTAATAAAGAAATACCCCTCTCTTAAAACGGAGTATGCAGATTTGGTTAATGATCTTATCCTCAAGCCTTCCGGCGGAACAGCAATAGGTAACAATTGTTATAAAATCCGGCTCGCAATTGCATCTAAAGGCAAAGGCAAATCAGCAGGTGCAAGGGTTATTACCTATATCCAGGTACGCAATTCATCAGTTTATCTTGTTTCTATTTATGATAAAAGTGAGCAGGCTAATTTATCAGACAAAGACCTAAAGGATCTGATAAAACACATACCCGAATAAGACAAACAACTAATTCCTCACACCTATCTACTAAAGACTATTTACTATCTACTGCAAGCTATCTACCGCAACAAATGAACGAAAAAGAGATTTCACTCCGCCGCACATTCGCCATCATCTCCCACCCGGATGCCGGTAAAACCACGCTTACCGAGAAACTGCTGCTGTTTGGCGGTGCCATACAGGTGGCAGGGGCCGTGAAAAGCAATAAGATAAAGAAGCACGCTACCAGCGACTTTATGGAGATAGAGCGCCAGAGGGGTATCTCTGTGGCCACATCCGTAATGAGCTTTGAATATAAGAACACACTCATCAACCTGCTGGACACACCGGGCCATAAAGACTTTGCCGAAGATACTTACCGTACGCTCACTGCAGTGGACAGCGTAATACTGGTGATAGACAGCGTGAACGGTGTGGAAGAACAAACCCGCAAGCTGGTCGAAGTATGCCGTATGCGGGATACTCCGGTTATCGTTTTCGTAAACAAAATGGACCGCGATGGTAAATTCCCCTTCGACCTTGTGGATGAAATAGAGAAAGAACTAAAACTATCGCTGCACCCGCTTAGCTGGCCCATTAATATGGGCAAGGATTTCAAGGGGGTTTACAACCTCTACGACAGCAGCCTGAACCTGTTTACCGCCAGCCAGAAATCAACCGAAGAAAATACAATACCCATACACGACCTTGCCGATGGACTGCTTGATGAAAAAATAGGAGCCCGCGATGCCGCCCAGCTTCGCGAGGACGTGGAACTGCTGCAAGGGGTATATGGCGAACTGGATACCGACAGCTACCTGAAAGGTAAGATTGCCCCGGTATTCTTTGGTAGCGCTGTGAATAACTTTGGGGTAAAGGAACTGCTGGATACCTTTATACGCATAGCCCCAGAGCCGCAGGGCCGCGACACAGATAAGCGCTATGTGGCCCCCGGCGAAGATAAATTCACCGGCTTTATCTTCAAGATACACGCCAACCTCGATCCCCGCCACCGCGACCGTATAGCCTTCCTCCGGGTATGTTCCGGCAGGTTTGCCCGCAATACATTTTACAAGCATACCCGGCTCGATAAAGAAGTTCGTTTCAGCAACCCCTATTCCTTTATGGCCCGCGAAAAAGACGTGATCGAAGAGGCCTTTCCCGGCGATGTTGTAGGGCTATTCGATACGGGCACCTTCAAGATCGGCGACACACTTACTGAGGGCGAGATAATGCAGTTTACCGGCATCCCCACATTTTCACCGGAGATATTTAAAGAGCTGGTGAATAAAGACCCCATGAAAACCAAACAACTGGAAAAAGGCGTTCGACAGCTTACCGACGAAGGTGTAGCCCAGCTATTTACCCAGCATGGTGGCAACCGCAAGATAATAGGTTGCGTGGGCGATCTGCAGTTTGAGGTGATACAATACCGCCTGCTTCAGGAGTATGGCGCATCCTGCTCGTTTGTTCCCCTGTCTTTCTACAAAGCCTGCTGGATCACCGGCGACAAAAAAGCTATTGAAGATTTTGCCCGCTTCAAGCAAAACAATATTATGGAGGACAAAGACGGTAACCTTGTTTATCTCGCCCAAAGCGAATGGTTCCTAAACACCGAACGACAGAACAACCCAGCCATAGAATTCCACTTTACCTCAGAGTTTAAAACAGCAATGGCCAAGTAACGATAGTAACGAGACATGCTCCCTAATATACTTTTAGTGTAAATTTGAAAGATGCACCCGAATAACTAACTTTACTTCGTGGATGACTTTAAAGGACAAATACGAAGCCTTAAAGTATATGGAACTGACTTCTGGGAGTTTTATAATAAACAAACTATCAAAGTGCAGGATCGCATATTTTGGGCGATACGTGTCATAAGAGACATTCCCCATGTCCCTGAAAAGTATTTTAAACATGTAGAAGGAACTGACGGAATTTATGAAATCCGTATCAGCTCTGGTAGCAACATTTTTCGTATTTTTTGTTTTTTTGATGAAGGTGAATTAGTGATTTTGCTGAATGGATTTCAAAAGAAGTCTCAAAAAACACCAGTCGAGGAAATAGAAAGAGCTAAAAAGCTTAAAAAACAATATTATGAAGACAAAGAAAAATCAGCTAATTGATCTTGAAAGCTTTATTGAGGAAGAATACGGCAATCGCGGGGTAAAGCGTAGGGAGCAGTTTGAAGAAGGATACGAAGCTTTTAAATTAGGTATCCTGCTACAGGAAATGAGACAGCAGCAAAATATGACTCAAGAACAACTTGCCGAAAAATGCGGCACCACAAAAACATACATTTCACGCATTGAAAATAATGCAAGCGACATGCGACTTTCTACCGTCATGCGTATTATCAGGGAAGGTTTTGGTGGACATTTAAGACTTTCTGTGGATATTTAGTGCCTTACCAGGTATAAATTTCATTAAGCAACATTGTATTATGTTATCGTTACGGTAATCATTTGTTATCGTCAGAAATCCAATCCGGGGTTAATCAATAATTTATTACGTTTGTTAGGTACTACAAAACAAGGGTGAATGGATTCTTTATCAAACTTATTGAAGAAGTCCGAAGTCTTTCAAAATGAATTTGATAAAATATTCCCCTCCCAAACATTTAATAAAGTACATATACTAAAATACATTGCCACCTGTACCGGTATTGTACTCACTGAAACACGCAAAAAATATCCCCAACACAATATCCGGTTCATCAACCCAGTATTCGTGGTTGACAATGATATTTACCCGGCCTCCGACCTGCCCGGGGATGAAACAATACTAAAACTCACCCGGCCATTTTTCAATCTCTTGCAGGCCAAAATTATCATGCCGCTTTCTATTCCGGTTCTTGATAATTTGTTGTCCGGGGTTTGCTTGTTTTATGGCAATACAGCCAATAAATACGATTATAGGTTATTCAAAACATTTGACCTCGATCACATTTTGGCAAATAATGTTGAAGGGGCAAAACCCGTTGATACCCATCCAAAGTACCGGCTCGATGAGATCATAGACATGAAAGTGGATCTAACCCAGCTCGGCACAACTTTCGATCATTTTGCCCATGCTCTTAATCTTACGACCGACCAGGAAAAAACAAGGCTTATAAAAACCCTTATCCTCTACCGCGACGTATCTAAGGCGCTTGGCAATTCTTTGGTTTTCTCGTTTGTGAACCGGTACAACCAATCGCATTCATTTTTCGATTGCATACTTACCTTCATTTCGGAGCATCCGTTTGATGAAGACCAATTGCTTGATCTCGCCAATATTACCCAGGGCATATCCTTACCAATTGCTAATTACGATTATAGCAAAAGCAAGGGAATAAGCGCCCACACCATGGCAAAACGCAACTCCCTGAAATCATCGCTGATAAACAGCTTCAAACCAGTGTAGTATATGCCTTGCACGGCATAGTTTTGTACGTTTGTTGAAAAGTAAGCGCGACAACCAATGGACAGCGCTGCAAGGGCGAAATCTAATAGCGATGGGCATCGCCCATCGAACTTGGGTGGCACATTGCCTATATAACAAAATGAACTAATTCACCCGTGCATAGTATAAAAGATGCATAAAGCATGAGCTTTGCGCCTTCTTTGCGTCAAACTTTGCGAACTCTGCGTGAAATTTCTTGAACCTCATTTCGCAAATTCCCCGAAACCTGATATGATTTGTTCCCCTCTATACTATTTTGTACTTTTGCGGACATTTTTATAAAAAATCATTTATGAGCACGATGACTCGTTCTGAAATTGACTTCAAGTTGCCTTACAAAGTAAAGGACATTAGCCTGGCCGAATGGGGCCGTAAGGAAATAAGGCTCGCCGAGGCGGAAATGCCTGGCCTGATGGCTATACGCGCCGAATATGGCGCTAAGAAACCGCTGAATGGGGCTCGTATTGCCGGCTGCCTGCACATGACCATCCAAACTGCCGTACTCATAGAAACACTGGTAGAACTGGGTGCAGAAGTGCGTTGGAGTTCGTGCAATATATTTTCTACCCAGGATCATGCAGCCGCAGCTATTGCAGCCGCAGGTATTGGTGTATTCGCATGGAAAGGCCAGAGCCTGCAGGATGCCGATTGGTGTATAGAGCAAACCTTGTTCTTCGGCAGTGAAGACCGTCCGCTGAACATGATCCTTGACGATGGTGGCGACCTTACCAATATAGTACTCGACCATTATACCGAGCTGGTACAGCATATAAAGGGCCTTAGCGAAGAAACAACTACAGGCGTTCATCGTCTTTACGAAAGGATGCAGAAGGGTACACTACCTATCCCAGCTATCAACGTGAACGACTCTGTTACCAAATCGAAATTTGATAATAAATACGGTTGCAAGGAAAGCTTAGTTGATGCTATTCGTCGTGCTACCGATGTAATGATGGCTGGTAAAGTGGCTGTGGTTGGCGGTTATGGCGACGTGGGCAAGGGTTCGGCAGAATCGCTCCGTGGCGCTGGCGCACGCGTCATTGTTACCGAGATCGACCCAATATGCGCATTACAGGCCGCTATGGATGGCTTTGAAGTGAAGAAAATGATCGATGCGGTGAAAGAGGCAGACATCGTCGTCACCGCTTCAGGTTGCCGCGACCTTATTACCGAAAAGCATTTCCGTGTGATGAAGGATAAGGCTATCGTTTGTAACATCGGCCACTTCGATATTGAAATAGACATGGCATGGCTCAACAACAACTACGGAGCTACCAAAGACACTATTAAACCACAGGTGGACCTTTATAACATCGACGGTAAGGACGTACTGGTACTGGCAGAAGGCCGCTTGGTAAACCTCGGCTGCGCTACTGGTCACCCAAGCTTCGTAATGAGCAATTCATTCAGCAACCAGACCCTGGCGCAGATAGAATTGTGGCTGCATCACGATAAGTATGAGAACAAGGTGTATGTGTTACCAAAGCACCTTGATGAAAAAGTAGCCCGTCTGCACCTGGCAAAAGTAGGGGTAGAACTGGAAGAGCTTACAGAGGCTCAGGCAGAATACTTAGGCATACCGGCGCACGGCCCATACAAAGCCGATCATTACAGGTATTAATAGTCATTTGATTTCTAAAGCGGGTAGCGTAGAAGTGGCAGGATATTGTCGCTTTTGTGCTACCCGCTCCTATTTTTCAATGGCCTGGCGCCAGAAATTAATATGCCATTTTACTACCACCCAATATATAAACAAATTATCTTGGCATTTGATTCTAAACCAAGTATTTTATGAATAAGAAACTGCTCATTTTATTTGTTTTCATTGCCAATGCATTTTTTACGACGGCCCAGCAATTCCATACCGAGAAAAGTAAGGAATTTGATGAGCCCGAATATGGCTGGAACAAGCTGCTGCAATTGAAGAACGGCAATACCTTTTTTTTCCATAGCACCAAAAAGGATGGGATAGAGGTTACGGTATATAATAAGCAACGGAAACAAATAGCCTCAAGGACCCTAGAGAGTAACCTCTGGGATGTGCGTAAAATGAAGCAGTCGAAGATAGTCGGGTTGTATGAAATTAACGGCGAGCCGGTAATTTTTGTTATGCAGGCCGACGGTCGCGAACCTACGTTGTACCGTATACGCATAAACCCGAATACCGGGTCGAAGGTTAATGAGACTGTAATGGGCAGCCTCCCCAAAGTAAGCGTTTTTGCAGGCTATGCGGTTGTATTTGGTAATGTGGACATCCCTGATATTATTGTTGAAAAGGACCCTAATTCAGATTGCTATGCGGTGATCTATTTCGATGGTTTTTCGCATGAGACAAACCAGCGCATAAAGGTGGTTCACTACGATGGCAACCATAAAGTATTGAACACAGCTTTTTATGACTCCCCGGATGGGAAATATAAGTACCTCCGGTATATAGGCTCTGTTGTTGACGGCAATAAGCGCGTGTACATCGCCAGCTATGGTTACAATGGCAAAGCCGATGAGGATACAGACCCCAGTGTTATTGTGTCGCGTATAAAGGTGGGTGAGACCAAGTTTTCACATTCGCTGATCAAAGTATCCAATGATTTTAATGATACAAAGTCGGTCATGTTGTATAATCACAACACCAACCAACTGCAACTGATGACCGTGACCTTTAACAAAACTGCTCTGGCCGGACAGGCTGTATGGGGTAGTGCGAATTTTGACTACTACCATAAGAGGGAAGTTGCCTGTGTAACGTTGTTGAATTACTTAGATCCCGAAACGCTGGCACTCATCAGTGTAAAGCCGGTGATAGGGATGAAGGTAGATGCGTATGGGAAACAGAATATTGATAAAGACTATGAATTTGACGGAGTGCCACAGAATATGGTCATGAACAAGGACAATACTACAACAATACTGATGGAAGACCTGGCGCATATTACGCAACATAGCGGTGGCAGTTATGCCGGGGGCCACCAGGGTATGGGGCATACTTCTATCAAAACTGAATTAGGCCCGGCGGGTATATGCGAGCTATCTGACGGTGGTGACGAAATAAATGGTTTCGCGATCAACAAAAAGCAAATGGCATCGGGAACACTCCCCATGCTCTACATGGCCGGAAGAAGCAAAGGGCTGTTTGCTTATCCCCCGTCTATAAGCAACAAGTCAAATAACAATGAGTTTCTTTCTTACGATTATATTTATTCGGATAAGGGGCATTATGTAATATTCAACGACCTGCCCGCCAACGCAGAAAAAGATGAAGACGACGAGAAGCGTAAGGCAGTGACCTACGTTTCTAAGACAAATACGATGTGCTATAAGTTGAACAATCCCAAAATGGATAAGTTCTACCTTTTCGGCGAGCCAGCCGACAATAGTTCTACTTTTTGCTTCATAGAGTCATCAGACTACAACAAAGAACTCAACACCTACGCCACCATGATCATCGAGCGCGATGGGAAAGACAAACAGGCAAAGATAGCCTGGATAACCTTTGATTAAAAGAAATTCAATCAGGGTTTATGACAAATTGCGCTTTTGCTAATAGCCATTGCCTTCAGGTCAATCATTAAGTTATACCGTTTCAACTTAATAAATCTGCATGGATGCTCCATCGTAGCAAAAGCTTTGTAGTATGCACCAGGCAGGGCTTTACGGCGCTCCGTAGGCGCGCAACTACTCGCCTCAAATGCCTTATTTTAAAGTATAAATGGTATTAAGGAAAAAAGTTGAATAGAAGGATGCAGTCGATGGCATATTCTGGTGCATTCCCCCTTGCGCGTAGGGATGTGCGCCGGCGAAGGGGGGGAAGGGGGATGTCTGATACTCGCGCTGGGCTTCCTTATCGGCAAACCCATTATTTCCCTGCAACACTGAAGCAATAGCCGATTAACGACTGCGTGCTGGATGCCCCCATAATGGAAATGTTTGGGCGATTGACGAGGAAGCAGTATTCTCCCCCTTCAAGCTGTGCGGCTGGGGTCACTGTATAAACTCCGTCAGATACTTTCTTAAATGCTAACTTCGCTTTGGTCAGTTCCACACCCTGATCTTTCCCCATACTCATTTGCGCAACCAATATCTTCCTGTTTTTCTTTGCTACATCAAAAACAAATAGTTCCACAGCCGTTTCAGGGTCTGTGCCTGGCTCTATTTTAACGATGAAACTTTCGGCAGTACTGCCGCTATGCGACACGGATGAACCGGTTCCGTTTGCTATGAGATTAACCTCGGAATGCCCGCCCATATTAGTATGCAGGTTGCTGGAAAGGTCTGTTTTCTCCAGATCCGCCAGTGTATTGTTCTTATCAACAAACAACACCTTGTTCTTGAATTCCGGGGCAGGTGGGTTCTGTGCGTAAGCGCTGAATACTATTACAAGCAATGCTACTAAAAATGATATTTTTTTCATGAGCTATTTTTTGGAATCAAATGTAGTATATATCTGTTTTGATTGTGTTATTTTTTTATGAATATCCCGCAGTTTAGCTAGGAGGTCTTATTTTCAGGGGGCATTTATGGACGTCGATAAAATCTCCAGCGCATATATTGGGGTGTGTGACAAATAGCACCTTTGCAACAATATTGCCGGTAGCCCCGGCATTTATGCCGGGGTTGGCTAACGTAATTCTCGGGCTTTAGCCAAACCTACTCGCGAATAAGCCGACCCATGGCATCTGGTTTTGGCTAAAGCCCGACTTGAGTGTACTAAGTCCCCGGCATAAATGCCGGGGCAACTGGCGAAAAGTGCGTTTCCTGCCGTTGCAGGTCTTATCTTCTGACCTGCAACACTCGCGCAAGACAAATAATGTGAGGTTGCAATCGGGAATCCCCGGATGTTGAAATTAATTTTTCGTTACTCTTTATTTGCTCAAAGCATTAATTCAATAACTTCACTTCATGAAAAATCCTGGAGTCTTATATATCAACACGCTGTCTGCTGAACACCATGCATTGCTGGTTGTGTATTCAACAAATGCGGTGCCATAAGCTACCCCGGTTACCATTCCAGTGGTACTTACTGTAGCCAGCGTGGTATCAATTGAACTCCATACGCCGCCGGATACTGTTTCTGTAAAGAGCGTCGAAGCTCCTGCGCATAGGTTGTCTGGCCCGCTTACAATGCCGCTTGCCGGCAAGGGGTCAATGGTAACAACAATGCTCGTAGTCACATAGCAACGCACAGTTACCGCATAAGTGATCGTATCGGTTCCGGCAGTAGCGCCAGTTATAGCTCCTGCAACAGGGTCTATCGTTGCATTAGCATTAGATGCACCCCATGTACCTCCGGGAATTGTTTCAGACAATGTGGTTACAGCACCGGGGCAAACATTAGTTGTTCCCGAAATTGATCCCGCGCTACCGGGTTGCACAGAAACATACATAGTTACCGTATCAGACAGCAGCCCGTCTGATACCCGCACTTTGAACGAGTCTGCTCCCAGGTAAGAGCCAGGGGCTATGTAAGATATGCCAGATGGTACCACAATGCTTGCTGTGCCTACAGAAGTAGCCGTTATGGGGAATCCTATGAGGGAGCCATGTACGGGGGCAGACACCATAGTCCAGGTTTCTGTTTGCCCCGTGTCTGCATCAGTTATGGCCATTTGAGAATCAAGAGACATAGCATGGCCGGGGCAGGGGATAATAGATTGGTCCTTGCCAAAGGCGAACGAAGGGGTATGTGTCAGTTGGATCACTTTGGGGATGCGGTTATTCATCATATCGGCTATATACACGGTACCTCCTGGCGCTGTGCACATACCGTATGGATTGTTCATATTGGCTGCGTTAGCGTTTACATTATCAATATTGGAGCATCCCGGCCAGGTTATTGAGGAGGATGGCAAAATGCTTTATCAATCTGTTATAGTAGAGAAGAACAAAAGCTACTTAATTCGTATCTTTGTAAATAATCAGAAAATTCCAAACCTGGTTATTACTGCATATAGAACTTCTAAAATCAGCAAATATTATGAAGGTGAAATATGATAAGGAGGTAGATGTTTTGTATATTACTTTCAGCGAAAATAAAATCGCAGAAAGTGACGAGGATAAACCGGGAATTGTTCTCGATTATGATAAATCAGGCTCAATAGCAGGCATTGAAATTCTTAATGCTTCTAAAAACATGAAAAACCCAGTCAAGGTTGAGTATGAGGTTGCTTGATCCCTGGCAAAAGTATTCAGAAACAGGCTCCTGACGCCTGCTAAAACATAAATATTTTCAAAAATGGCTACAAGAAAACGCATAGTTAAAAAAGTGCCCGACTTTAGGGTTACGCGGGTGGAAAAAGACCCGGAGGAAGACGACCTGAAGAAGGTAAAGGCGAGGATCATAAAAGAGCTGGAAGAAACACAGAAAAGTAAAAACGAGTGGCTCGACAATGAGATGGAAAAAAATCTGAAAAAGCCATAACCACCCCTTGCCATGTCGTACTGTAGCGCTTTAGAAAATATGTCCGAAGATAAACGGGCCATACATAAGCCATATCATGACCTGCAATACGGTTTCCCGATAGATGATGATAACGAGCTGTTTTGCAGGCTGGTGCTGGAGATAAACCAGGCCGGGCTTAGCTGGGAAACCATACTGAAGAAGGAGGCCACGTTCAGGAAGGCATACCACAACTTCAGCATAAAGAAAGTAGCCGCTTATACCGAAGCCGACCGGGCGCGGCTAATGGCCGATGCCGGCATTATACGCAACCGGCTAAAGATAAACGCTGCAATAGAGAACGCCAACACTATACTGCTGCTGCAAAAGGAGCATGGCTCATTTAAAAAATGGCTGGAGCGCCACCACCCCAAAACAAAGGAAGAATGGGTGAAACTATTCAAAAAGACATTCCGGTTTACCGGTGGTGAAATTGTTAATGAGTTCCTGATGAGTATAGGCATATTGCCGGGCGCCCATTCCAGCGATTGTGCCGTCTATAAGAAGGTATTAAAAGCGAAGCCGTTATGGCATGTTTCTTAGCGGTTATTCATATTGCTTCTATTAAAAATATGGCTCACCCCATTTCTCCGAAGAAAAATATTTTGTGGATAACTCATATTATCAACTCTGCGCTATGATATGCCTGTAGGGCATTGTAGCGGATGGTGATTTTTTGGGTGACCCCATTGGTGACCCCATTTTGGGGGGTGATTCCGCCGTCGCTGTATTAGCTATGGCGGACAAAGGGGTGAGCAGTTTCTACCACGAAGGGCACAAAGGAGGACACGAGGTTCACAAAGTTGCTCAAATTTTACAGAAATTTCTTTTAAAGTGATAAATTATTGATAATCAGTTGTTTTCGGTATAATTGTGGATAATTGTTGCTCAAAAATTGCTCACTTGTTGCTCAACTATGATTTATAGGATTAAATAGGATTTTAGGATGCGTTACATTGCAATAATCATTCTGTTTATGTATTGCTGGAGGTGACTTTTTTTAGCACAAAGGTCTGTAAGAAAATAATACAGCCCAAGACGTTTTATCTATACCAGTTAAGGTTGTGGCTATAATGCCCCGGTAGTGGGCTACCTGTTTGTAGCCAAACGATTACCTCACCCATACGCACCCCGTTAGCGGGTGCAACAATTCGCGATGGATTGGTTTGATTGAAGCGTGACGCTTCGGCAGAATAGGACCAAGCGCGATGCTTGGACCAGTGGGTGGTTATCGCGTTAGTATCATTTTGCGTATATCCGCTATCCGCAGGGTAATGGTGGTGCCTTTTGCAGGGTGGGAAACAATACTAAGTGTTCCGTTTACGAGTTTTGTACGCTGCTGCATGTTCCTAAAACCAATACCTGTATATGCCTGCTGCGAAGTGGCATCGAAACCTGTACCATTGTCAGATATAGACATTGTAAAAGTGGCTGCCCCGTAGGTGAGTGTAATTTGAAGCTGCGTAGCCTTTGCGTGTTTAGATACATTGTGAATGGCTTCCTGGGCTATACGGTATATAAGCAGTTCTTGGCCGGGCGGTAACGTTACGGTATTCCCTACGGTTTGCAGGTTACAAATTATTTCTTCCGATAATTCTATGTAGGCAAGTTCTTGCTGCAGTACGGCCTTAAGCCCGTTCAGTTTAATGTAATCGCTGTTTAAAGAGTGGCTTATGTTGCGGATATTGGTAATGGTGAGGTCGATGATCGTTTTGCTGTTTTCTATTAAATTAACGGCTCTTTCCCCGGTGGCATGTTTAGACAGGGCGCTGTTATTCATTTTTAAATGCGCCAATAGCTGGCCAATGTTATCATGTATCTCTTTAGAGATATGGTCCATTGTCCCTTCCTGCTCTCCGATCAGTAACTTGCTTTTTTCGCGTTCATGTTCATTTTGTTTCCGCATGTAAATAAACGTCCCAACAACAAGAGCTACGGAAAACATGATAACAACCAGTGTTCCTGAAATAAGAAGCGGAAGAATATGCTCATCGTTTGGCGCTGTCATAAAGGCGGGGGTACAAAATGAAGATGCAACCCAGGCCAATATACACAAAGATATTTACAACAACTAAAGAAACATCTATGACAGGTATATAGGCAGTAAACCTAACAATGAAAAAATTATATACCGTCCAGTTTAAAACCGTTGCGCTCCAGAAAAACAAGAAGATAATGGCAACCCAGAAATCAGGGTATTTGTAGAGCCGCAACTCGCCTTTCTTCATAAGCAGCTGAAAAAGAGAAATGATGGACATGCCCATTATGAATAGCCCTTCAAGCACCATGAAGTAAGAATCAACAACATCGGGTCCTTGTATGAACAGGATATTTACCGTGCCAAGAATAATGCCTGCAAAAGCAATGTAGTAGCCAATTTTCCTTTTTTCAAAGGCAATGATACAGTAATTGAAATACAGGCTGGTAAGGCCAAGCTCTACAAGGTTGTAAATGGCATAGACAGGCATATTGTTGTGGTATTTTATGCTGGCATAGTACGCAATGCCCTCGCTGGCGCAGGAAGCGCCTAATAGCACAACAAGAAATTTTAAAGCCCTGCTTACGATCTTATACCTGTATAGGGCGCATAAAAAAGTAAGCAACAAAATAGCGTAATAGCTGTAGTAGAGATAGTTCATGCTGTGTCGTTAATTAACATCCCCCGTTCTCAAATGTCATTTATACTGTGCAAGGGATAAATTTGTGTATATATCTCCGATTTAGCTTCAAGGATAATTTCAGCATGTCATGGTTCGGCGGGGCTCACCATGACAGTTCTTCGATTTTTATCCGGTGCGATTTTTTCTTGACTAAACGACATCGCCTAATGAGCAAGCAGGCTGTTGGAGGCAGTGCCTACGCTGGGGCAGCTTGCGGGGCAGGGCATAGCATGTTCCAGCACCATATTCACGGGTGATTCGGGGTAGTTATAATACACATAGTTGCCCAGGGTATCGTAGCCGGCAACTATGAGGGTAAGCTCACCGCTCAGGTACCCGGCATTCTGGCCGCTGCCGCCATTATTGATATAATCGAGCGTATGGGCAAACATGAACTTGACGCTGACTATTGCCGGGTTGCTGAGGTAAGCACGAAGGGAATCGGCATTGAAGATGAGCGATTGAAGATCGGTATCGTTGCCTACATAACTAATGCTGTTGAGGTAGCTGGTGAGCATTTTATTGCCGGTATCCAGCGATATGAACCTGCTGGTAATACCGGGCGTGTATAACGAAATACCAACCCTTCGTTTGTGCGGCTGCCCCTGCTTTGTGGCGGGTGTTTGTGTGTTACATGCGGCAAGCAGCGCCGCTGCGGAGATGAGCATTAATAGTGTGTGTTTCATGTTTATTTTTTAGCGGTTAAAATTTCTTGTTTTCCTGATGTATTGATCTCTAATGGAATTATACCCAACTGGACGGCAATTAAAACGAGATCTGACCGGTTGTGGACATTGAGCTTATTAAACAGGCTACGCCGGTATCCTTCTACGCTTTTGGGCGTGGCTTTCATTTTTTCACCCATCTGTTCATAACTCAATCCTGCACTGCAAAATTTTAATACCTGCATTTCCCTGCCATTAAGTTGGGGTAACTTTACTTTCCCACTTTTTATATCCTGCACAAACCTGCGGGTAACGATGCTGTTGTAATACATTTCTTCGTTGTAAACTATAGTTACCGCATTTACCAGTTCGTCGGCATCGCCTTTTATTATATAGCCGTTGGCCCCGTTCAGGATCATCCTGATAATGTATAGCTCGATATTGAATACAGTATGCACCAATATTTTTATTTCGGGCCATCTTTTCTTTATTTCTACTACTGTATCAAAGCCATCCATTTTGGGCATGTTAATGTCCACTATACATACGTCCGGTTTCACTTTGGCTTTTCGTATGGCGGCTATCAGCTCCTCGCCATTAGCAGCTTCGATATCCACCAGCATCCTGCCCGATTCCTGCAAAAAGGAAATTGCGCCTTTACGGTATAATTTGTGGTCGTCGGCATACGCAACGAGTATAGGAATATCTATCATGGCTTATCAATTAACGGCTAAATCATAATTAAAATAAATATTCTTAATAATTTTATGCCCTGAAACACAAACCTACAGCGTTGTTCCCATATTTTTTAGGGGGAAAATCCTCAAAAATTTCAAATTTTTGAGGATTTTCCCCCTAAGAGGATAAAATTATTCATCCAACCTTTGTATTGCATTAGTTACAGGTGTACAACTGCAACGAAATGAAATAATAATGCATTTCATCATTTTCTAAAAACAAACACAAAATGAAAAAGCTAAAACTTTTATTTATCGTAGCGCTGCTCGCAATGACCAGCAACGCTTTTGCATGCACTACCCCTGCGGCAATTACAGGTATCTTTATACTTTGCCCGCCATCTTATACAACAACGCTGTCTGATGCTACACCAGGGGGCATCTGGAGCACCGGCGACGCCAGCCATGTGGCTATTGATGCCGGCACCGGGGTTGTTACTGGTATATCCGGAGGAACGTCAGTTGTGACCTACACGGTGCCCGGTGGCTGTTTTGTTACTGTTGATGTCACCAATGCGGCCATTTCAGGCCCGGCAACTGTTTGCTCCGGCTCCTCCATAACGCTCACCGATGCTTATCCCGGCACATGGTCCACGCTCAGCCCTGATATTCTCCTAAGCGGTGGCGTAGTAACTTTGCCAGGCGGATATTCCGGGGGATTGGGCTCAGCTACTATCACTTATTCTACACTCAGTTGCTCCACTGCCATTACCACTGTTGTTACCTTAGATCAAATCCCGACTGTAACCAGCTTGAACCCCCTTCCTGCTACCATTACTTATTGTGCTTGGGATCCGACTGTTGCTTTTACCACTACAATAGCAGCTGGGAGCCCTCCGCCCTTTACCTATAACTGGTGGTGGTATAACCCTGGTTGCTCGTGTACCAGCGTTTTTGCCACCAATAGCGGCATTTCAACTGATTACAACACAGGTTACCGGGCATATGGATATATGTCAACCACTGACTATGGCACCTATTATGGAGATGTAGTTGACGGCCTCGGGTGCGTGTCCCTACTTTTTACGGGGCCTACGCTCACCGTTAACCCCTTGCCTACCGTCTATACATTCCGCTATGACGACCCATATGTTACCCACGACGCGACCTGCACGTTGGATTTGACGAACTCGGATATTGGCATTAATTATACGCTCGGGGTAGGTGGAGTGACCGGTACTACTCAGGCTGGTAGCGGTAGTGGTCTTTCCTGGTCACCCTCCCTTGGCGACGGTCTTTACTATGTACAGGCTACAGACGCTGCCACCGGCTGTACCGACCACATGGCCCCTGACCTACCTGTTTGCGCTACCTGCAGGCTGGCCGCTCCTGCTTTGGGCGTGGGCGCCACCACAGCTACGGTGCCGCTAACGCTGCTTCCCAACCCCAGTAATGGTAATTTCACCCTTAGCGGTTCGGCAGACTTTATGCTGGATGCTAAAACGGTAAAAGCTGAAATAATGGATGTTGCCGGCCACCTGGCGCTTGCCCTTGATGTGCCGGTAACTGCCGGCAGCATCAGCCAAGCAATACAGCTGCCCGGCGACATGGTGAACGGTGAGTATTTTGTAAAATTGAGCGCAGGTACGCAGAGCCAGGTATTGCGGTTGTTGCTGAACAGGTAAACCCCTGACCCCTAAAGGGGGACCTGCGATTAAGCCGAAGGTCATTCCTTCTGGTTAGAAGCGGGTGTAATAGCTCTGTTAAATGGAAGCCGTCATTTCGCAGTGCAGCCCGGTTTTTCACCGGGCGCAACGGAGAAATCTCCTGAGCCTATGCAGTTAGCAATACCAGGGTACCGAACCCTGTTAAGCTTCACCGCTGCACTTCCGGAGATTTCTACATTGCAGTTAGCAATACCAGGGTACCGAACCCTGTTAAGCTTCATCGCTACTCATCAGGAGATTTCTCCATTCCGCTCGCTGCACTCGCTTCATTGCGAAATGACGGCTTTGATTGGGCTGGTGAAGGAACGGACTGCATTGCGAAATGACGGCCTTGATAGAAGGTGTGCATGCTTTTATGTGTGGCACACCTTTTGTTAGTTTTAAATATTTTTAAATTAAACCTATTTTTTGTATATTTACAAGTCATTTTTGCCTTAAAAGAATCTTATGAAGAATATATTCTTACTCATCGCTTTGTTGCTTGCTGCCTATGCCCCCGCGCAAATCATACATACCATTGCGGGCAACGGAAGCATATCGTGCGGCCCAGATGGCGTTGCTGCAACTGCGACGTCGGTACATGGACCATATGGCGTAGCTATTGACGGCGCAGGCAATATATATATAGCAGAGATTGGTGGGTACCGCATACGAAAAGTAAACACTTCAGGCGTCATCAGCACCATTGCAGGGCTTTGCGGCGTGTTTGGCTATAGCGGGGATGGCGGCCCGGCAACCGCCGCCCTGGACTTTGAAACGGCGGATGTAGCCCTGGACGGAGCAGGGAATGTGTATTTTTCAGACGTGGGCAATTTCTGTGTCCGGAAAGTGAATGCAGCCGGTATCATCAGCACTTTTGCCGGCACTAGCACTGGCGGCTTTAGCGGCGATGGCGGCCCGGCCACAGCTGCGAATATGTACGATCCGCGCGGCATAGCTATTGACGGCCCAGGCAATGTATATATTGCTGATCGAGGTAACGGTCGCATCCGTAAAATAAACACATCGGGCGTCATCAGCACGTTTGCGGGCAATGGTAGCTTCGGCTATAGCGGCGATGGCAGCCCGGCCACAGCAGCAGCAATAGGTGAGCCATGGTATTTAACTTTTGACGGCGCGGGAAACCTGTATTTTACAGACTACTCGAATAGTCTAGTGCGGAAAATAAGCGCCACAGGCATCATCAGCGCTGTAGCGGGCAATGGCACTGCCGGCTACATAGACGGCTGCCCCGCCACTGCCGCAGAGCTAAATGAACCTACGGGCATTGCCCTTGACGGGGCAGGCAATATATATGTTGGCGACTCTCATAATCACCGTATCCGGAAGATAAACACTTCAGGCATCATCAGCACCTATGCGGGCAATGGCAGCCCGGGCTTTGGCGGTGATGGCTACGCAGCCACTGCCGCAATGCTTTATTACCCCGTTGGTGTAGCCACTGATGCAGCGGGCAATGTATATATAGCAGATGGGGCTAATTCCCGCATCCGCGTTGTAACGCCCGTGTCTATCCCCGTCTTTGATGGCGGCAGCCCGCAAAGCTTAGTGGTGTGCGAGAACTCGGTGGGCGATTCCATCAATTTGTTATTCACCGTTACAGACACGGACCCCGGGCTTACAGAAACTTATACCGTTACGGTGAGCCCGGCTCATGGGGCCATTTCGGCAGGCGGCACGGCAACATCGGGCACATCTGTAGCGCCCACCGGCTGGGCTTATACGCCCGCTACCGGTTATAGCGGCCTGGACTCATTCGTCATACAAGTGGGCAACGGCTACAATACTGCCAGCGCTACGGTCTATGTAACCGTAAACCCCTTGCCGGAGGCGGGCGCCATAACGGGAGTGGCAACGGCGGTGTGCGTGGGTGCTACGGTAACCCTCACAGACACAGCCGCTGGTGGCGCCTGGAGCTCGGCAGCAACCGGCATTGCGGCCGTAGTGGGTTCGGCTGGGCTCACCATGACAGGCGAGGTAACCGGTTTAGCGGCAGGTATTGATACTATTTATTATAGTGTTACCAACAGCTGCGGCACGGCGGTAGCATCTGCTGTGGTAACGGTAAATCCGCTGCCGGTTGTAGGTACTATCACCGGGCCTGATACGATTTGTATCAGCAATTCTGCAGAACTCATTGATACCACAGCGGGAGGGATGTGGCTTGCAGGGAATACAGATGCCACAGTTACAGTTGGTGGGATAATTACCGGGGCTATATCGGGCATAGACACTTTATTTTATTCCATCTCCAATAGTTGTGGTGCAGATACGGCTGCGAAGGCGGTGTATGTGAAGGAGTGCAATGAGGGGGTAACCTCTCCCGGCCTTCCCGGTAAAGGACCGGGACCGGCTTCCAAAGGAGAGGTGAAGCTACTCCCGAACCCTGCGCGAGATGTACTGAATATCGAGGGCGCGGCGGGGAGTACGCTTTCTATTTATGATGTGGTGGGCAGGGAGGTGTACAGGGGTGTTGTTGCCGGTAGTGAACAGGTAGTGGATATAGCTGGCTTAGTTAGTGGTGTGTATGTGGTGGAGATTGTGGATGCTGCGGGTTATAAGGTGACAAAGCGGTTGGTGGTTGCTCAATAGAGAACAACTGATGAATGGTGCCTCCCTCGGCTACGCTCGGGATGATAGTGAAATTATACAATGCGCCGGATAAAAATGTGCATTGAATTTAAAAAGCCTGGAAGGCTTTAATGTGAATAGCTCCGGGTGCAACCCGGAGTCTTCAGGGTTATACCAGTTGAACCCCGCCGGGGTTCAATGACCACATCTATTTTCCAACCGGTTTCACCGGTGGCTATTCATCATTTAAGGGAACCTCTAAAAACTAAAATGCGCATAATTTAATATAATTTTAACAATTTATTTTTACTAATTGTATTACATTAGTGATTGATACTAATTTGATTAACTGATGAAGAACTTTAAACGCAGTAAGGCAATTGGCTTATTTGATGAGGATTTCAGGCTGGAAAAACTCTCTAAATTAGGCGATCCTCTTGTAAGGCTGTCAAAAGGAGTTGATTTCGAGCTATTCAGACCACTTTTGATAGACAAGTTACATGTTGAACCCAAAGATGATGGCGGTCGTAAGCCTTACGATTATGTGTTGATGTTTAAAATACTCATCTTGCAACGTTATTATAATTTAGGCGATGACCAGACCGAATACCAGATATGCGACCGGTTGAGTTTTATGCGTTTTTTGAAATTAACTATTGCCGATGATGTGCCGGATA
>Ga0206969_1097_pt1 | contig 24375 bp, 11 predicted proteins | sample Alteio_BWOrgHeat_87_FD_153256 | JGI IMG/M metagenome (GOLD analysis project Ga0206969, IMG submission 153256) | Enriched cells from forest soil in Barre Woods Harvard Forest LTER site, Petersham, Massachusetts, United States -... | ecosystem: Environmental > Terrestrial > Soil > Temperate forest >... | reverse complement strand
GGTACCAGGCCATGGGGTGGTTAGGCCCCATTTTTATACTTGCTGCCTCTTTGTCATCTTTATATTTGATACTTGATTCCTCAAAGTTTATTAGCACATGAATGTCTTTCGCCACAAATTTAAAATGATACCATTCGTCTTTTCTATCCCATTTGGCCGGAAGCATCTTAGTAGCAATAGTATTCGGGTCAACTATATCTAACGTAGCCATTTGCTGCGCGGGATGTGCTTTAAAATAAGCACCTGAAAGGTCTCCGTACCATTGCCAGTTGTATTCAGCATCGGTAGCCGCGTGTATGCCAACATAACCACCGCCATGCTCTATATAATTTTTTAATGCTGCTTTCGACTCATCCTTTTTAAAGAAATCACCAGTAGTACTTAAGAAAATAATAGCCGAGTATTGTTTTAAGTTTGCATCTGTAAACTTATTTTCGTCAACAGTAGAATCAACACCAAAGTTGTTTTCAGCGCCCATTTTTTGAAGAGCTGCTATACCCGCTTTGATCGACGCGTGATGATAACCTGCGGTTTTACAATATACTAATACTTTATAGTTCTTCTTTGCTGACGCGCTATGGGAGGCTGAGCATGCGCCTAACAAAATAACCACAGCACACAGTACTAAAAGGCCAATTAAGCGATTAGTTTTAATTAAATTTCTCATGTATCATTTAGGGTTAATATTGGTTTAACAATTGGGCGCGGCGTAATAACACCGGCATTTATATTGCGTAAATAAAAAGGCAGTATAAAATATACTGCCCTTATTGTTTCTATTTCTACTTAAGCGATAAAATATACTCTACCATTTTTTTAACATCAGCAGGCGCTATAGCAGGATGCGGTGCCATAGGAGTTTGCCCCCATACCCCGCTGCCTCCGGCAATAACTTTTTTGGTCAATGCCTCATAATTTCCTTCGGAGGCCGGGTATTTTTTAGCCACATCAATATAAGCAGGGCCAACCAGTTTCACATCTAATTTATGGCAGGTAAGGCAATCATTTTTTGAAAGCAATTGCTTTCCTTCTTCAATATCAACAGCACTTGGTTTTTTGGCGGGTGCAGGTGTAACCGATGTTTTTTTAACCGTGGTTTTAGTTGATTTTTTAACAACGGTAGTTTGTGCAAACGAGTAATTAACCGATAGCATAGCGATAATAAAGCCTGTTAAGATGATAGTCCTCTTCATGATGGTATTATATGTTTGTTTAATTTAATGGTTTATAATGCGATTATACGACTTATTATTATAAAAGAAGTTTAAAAATGCCTTAACACCTAATCCTTTTTTACAATAGCAACGAAACAAAGTTAATTAATATGGTTTCAAAATCAATAGCTGCATCTAACTGAAAAATTAAACCCACGGGTTGCGCTTTTATACGCAGTTGGTATAAAGGTTATGAAAATTGCCTCAAAACGCGTTTTTACACTTTGATGACGGCATTTTTGATTTTTGGAGTGTGGCTTTAAGGTTTTGAAAATCAAATTCCGGGTTATTTTTGTAGTACAATTGTTACTTAAAATATTGCATTTAGGACTCAAACAATCGATTGTTTATTAAGAATAGCGGTATTTTCACCTTGATATAAATAGTCACATACTTGTTATAATAAATGGCACTTATTACCCTGTTAATTTACTTAGATTTGTTAAATAGAAATATAAACCAACATTAAAAATCAATTTTCGGGGCAATACAATGAAAAAATACGATAAGATCACAATTATCCTTGTTATAGGTATATGCGGTTTTTGCTTTTTGTATTCAAAGGCGCAAAAAACCGTCAGGATGAATGACAGGGACTTTCAACTATCTGCAGATACCGTAAAAAAAACCGACCCCCTTGCCCCCGATTATAGTAAAGCGCCATTACAACCCTGGGAAAATAAATTTACCGATTTTACTTTTCACACCTATGTTAAGGATGGCCATACGCTGCCCTACCGTTTGCATAAACCCGAATTAAAAAAAGGGAAGAAATATCCTTTAGTTATATTTTTTCATGGCGCAGGCGAGCGCGGGTTAGACAACAGGATTCAATTTTTACGATTCGCGCCAACAGTTACTTTCTGGGAGAAATACCCTTGTTATGTTATAGCGCCGGGATGCCCTGCAGTACCCAAAGGAGGTAAAAATGCCGAGGGCGTTTGGGTTGATACCCCATTTGGTGCAACAGCAAGTACCATGAAGGATCAGCCAACCTGGCCGATGGCATTGGCGATGGAAGTGATAGATAAGGTTATTGCCGAAAACAAGATAGACCCGCACCGTATTTACGTAACCGGCCTTTCTATGGGCGGCTTTGCTACATGGGAGATATTACAGCGCGAAGGCAAACTTTTTGCGGCGGCGGTACCTATTTGCGGCGGTGCCGACCTGGCATACGCTGATAAATTAACTAAAATACCTTTATGGGTATTTCATGGCGATGCCGATAAGACTGTGCCGGTAACACGCTCACGCGACATGGTTGCCGCCATCACCAAAGCAGGAGGCAATGTAAAATATACCGAATACCCCGGTGTGGGCCATGACGCATGGGGAAGAACTTATTCTAATCCCGAAATGTGGGACTGGCTATTTGCACAAGTAAAAAAATAGCAACCCATTATGATTTAATACAACCCGTGTTAACGACCTACTCCAAAAATAAATATGAAAAAGAATGTTTACCTGCTCCTGTTCATCCTGGTTGTCAGCACACCCGTTAGTGCTGCCGTAAAGGGAACTATCGTTTTAATTTATGATCAGCATAATAAAAACGAAGTATTTACAGCTTCGGAAATGAAGAAGGATCTGCAAAGCGCGGGTTATATAGTAAATCAAACGGCAAAGATCCATATCATTTTAACCTTACGTGATACCAAAGAAGCTGTGGGCTTTACACTTCCTGAATCAGAATCGCAAGGGTATTCTGTGCGTAAGAAAGGGAACGACTGGTATATTATTGGGTTTGATAATAAAGGAATAATTAACGGCGGGCTTGATGTAGCCGAAAATATTAAACTTAACGGGCTGGCCGCTGTGACCGATATTGATAAAAAGCCTTTTATCCAAAACCGGGGGATTAAATTCAATATTCCGTTGGATGCACGCACCCCAAGCTATACGGATAATGGCGATGCCGGACAAAAAAACATTGCTAACATGTGGGATATGAACTTTTGGCACGAGTTTTTGGATGAAATGGCGCGCGATCGTTATAATATTATTTCCATCTGGAGTTTGCAACCCTTCCCCACGTTGGTGCAGGTTCCTGAATATCCAAATGCTTCTCTAAGTGATGTAAAGAAAACTACGGTGCGTATATTTCCTACTTCGGATGGAGTGGATATGTCTACCCCCATCACCAACGCGCATTTGATCACTTTAAAAAAAATGACCATCGCCCAAAAAATAAAATTCTGGCAGGAAGTAATGCAATACGCCAACGACCGGGGCATTGACTTTTACCTGTTTACCTGGAACGTATTTATAAACGGACTGGAAAATTCGGGTTATGGTTTTACGGATAAAATGAGCGACGAAAAAACAAAAGATTATATAAGGAAAGCTACCCGTACCTTAATAAAAACTTACCCTTTATTAAAAGGCATCGGCGTTACCTCCGGCGAAAACATGCAGCGCCAAACCGAAGATGCCAAAGAAAAATACATGTATGAAACTTATGGCCTGGGTATAAACGACGCGCTGGCAGAGGACCCCAACCGCACCTTCAAACTGATACACCGCACCCACCAAACCGATGTTAATATTATTAAAAATAATTTCGCCGGATTAAATCCCCGCTGTCCGCTTGAGTTCAGTTTTAAATATTCGGTAGCCCACATGTATTCGGCAACCGCGCCGAAATATATTTATGAGCAGAAGTTTTTGGATGGGATTGGCGATTCGCGCTATTTTTTTACGGTACGCGAAGATTCGTGGTACAATGTACGTGGCGGCAGCGACCCTGCGTTTACACGGGCCTATGTTGAAAACATGCCCCGTTATCGTAATCATTTCGAAGGTTTTTACATGGGTCCCGATGGTTATATATGGGGACGCGAATACATCAGCAAAGCACCTTCAACGCCACGCCAGCTGGTTATAAAAAAACGCTGGTACAGCTTCCATTTGATGGGGAAACTGGCGTACGACCCTACGATTCCCGATTCGCATTTTGTAAAGGAATTAAAGGCCCGTTTCCCCCAAGTCAACACACAAAAACTACAGACTGCCTGGGCCAAAGCATCGCAAATTATGCCGGTTATTAACCGCTTTCATAACCAACGGTCGCAGAACGATTATGAGTGGTACCCCGAAGCCTGCACCAGCTTTTATGGCTTCATGACCATTGATAAATTTATTAACCGCGGCCCGCAAAACGGCGAGGGGCTTATCGGTATTCCGGCTTATGGTAACGCGTTATTGAGTAACCAGCCTCTTACCGGGACTACCCCGCCGCAAGTTGCCGAAAACCTTCAAAATTTAGGTAATGAGGCTTTGGCGTTGATAAAAGGTATGACCGGCGGTAAGGATAAAGAATTACAACAAACCCTGGATGATATTAAAGCGATGGCCTACCTGGGGCAATATTATTCGAAGAAAATATTGGGAGCTACCAATAAATACCTGTCGGACAAAGCAACTGATAGGACTACAAAGATAAATTATAAAAACGTGGCATTAGAGAACCTGCAGGCTGCAAGCGGCAAATGGAGACAATATGCCGATGAGGTAAGCGTGTCCTATATCCCACAATACTTATCACGGCTGCATATTATGGTTGATGTTAAAGCCGAACAAACCGATGTGGACAAAGAAGTTACCCAATTAAAAAACGCGCCCTTAGAAATGGCGCCGCCCGTGCCCAAGCCTTTGCAACAACTGGAGGTAGTGTTTTTCAAGAACTCGAACTACTATTTCTGGCATCTGCCTAATTTGGGTATGGTGAATGATTTTAACTGGTCGGGTTATAAATACATTGTGTTGGATGTATATGCAACAACATCGCAGAAATTCGATTTTATAATTCATACCGACAGAGACACACTTTCAAAAAAAGGAATTCAAACAAAACCCAATGCCTGGACTAAAATTGCCATCCCGCTTAGCGTTTATAAAAATCAGCTCGCGGCCAGGTATAAAACATCAGGGAGCGCTCCGGAATATTTGAGTGATGTAAAAGGTTTAGGTGTCTTTATGGAAACCCCGGTTGGTTACCCCTTAATTGAAACACGGGCCATTAGTTTGGTTAATGATGCAGGGGATGCGGTTGTGATACAATAATTCCTCTGTCATTCTTCGCTATGCTCAGAATGACTAGAAAATAATAAAACAAAAGGGCAGCGCTTGAGTGCTGCCCTTTTGTTTTAGGCGATACGTTGATTTAACTACTCACCAACGTATAAGTCTTTCCTGCTTGCGTAGCAAAATCATACAGTAAAGTTGGTTTCTCGCCCGGTGCTTTCAACTTTGCTTTTTCTGATATAATAGGCCTGGCGGTTTGTTCATTTTGATAAAAGAAATTAGGGTTTGCGCCAACTGCCTTTTTCAATACCCCGCTTTGCAGTTTCACAACGTTACCTACGCGTAAGCGGCAGTTCCCGCCCAGGGTTGATTTAATTTTGACTTCGTTTAATTTACCATTCTTCCATTTCATGCTTACAATTTCAAAACCGCCGCGCGCCCGTAACCCGGCAACGCTGCCTTCCTGCCATTCGGCAGGTATGGCGGGCAAAAGGTTGAGCGCGCCGTCGGCACTTTGCATCAGCATTTCGGTTATGCCAGCGGCGCAACCAAAGTTACCGTCTATCTGGAATGGTGGGTGCGCGTCGAACAAGTTTGGATAGGTGCCGCCTCCACTATTGGCGCTGCCTTTATTGAGGCCGACGGGTGTAAGCTGATTTTTGATGAGTTTATAAGCATGATTGCCATCAAGGAACCTTGCCCAGAAATTTACTTTCCATCCCATCGACCATCCTGTGGAAACGTCGCCCCGGTCAATTAACGAAGTGCGCGCGGCATCAAACAATTCGGGTGTACGGTACGGCGATATCTGGTTACTTGGGTACAAGCCATATAAATGTGATACGTGCCTGTTATGGTCGTTCGGGTTATCCAGGTCGTGCAGCCATTCCTGCAGTTGGCCGTATTGACCAATTTGCATAGGCGGCAAACGTTTGCGAGCGGCCCTTAGCTTTTCAGCAAACTCTTTGTCGACGTTTAAAATTTTTGCAGCATCAATAACGTAGCTAAAAATATCGAAAGCCAGTTGGTTATCCATGGTACAGCCTGCATCAATTGCTACGCCCTTGTGTGCACCCGCCGTATTTTCGGGTGATACTGAAGGAGAGATCACCAGCCATTTATGCTCCGGCTCTTCTACCAAAAATTCAAGGTAAAATTGCGCCGCACCCCTTAGTGCACTATAAACCGACTTTAAATAGGCTTTATCGCCATTGTACATATACCTGTCCCATAACTGTGTGCTCAGCCATACCCCGCCCGATGGCCATAAGCCCGACGAGATGCCGTCAACCGGGCCTGTAATGCGCCATAGATCAGTATTATGATGGGTAACCCAGCCTCCAACTCCGTACATAACTTTTGCCGTTGTTTGCCCGGTTACGGAAAGGTCCTTTACCATTTGGACCAATGGCTCATGCATTTCGGCCAGGTTGGTTTCTTCTGCAGGCCAGTAATTCATTTCCGTGTTAATGTTAATGGTATATTTACTACCCCATGGCGGGTTCATTTCCTTGTTCCATATCCCCTGTAAATTGGCAGGCTGCCCACCGGGCTGCGACGATGATATCAGCAAATACCTCCCGAATTGAAAATATAGTTCAACCAGCTGCGGGTCATTCCCATTGGCGAAACCGGCTATGCGCCTGTCAGTTGGATTTTTCACCGAATCCGTTACGCCCAAATTCAGGCTTACCCGGTTGAAAAACTTTTGGTAACCGGCAATATGATCATTTAATAACTGTACGTATGATTTCGCCCAGGCCTTGTCGAGATAATTATTTGCCCGCAGCGATTCATCGGCGCTGATGTTATCGTACTTTATAAAATTGGTAGCTATAGAAATAAACAGCGTTACCGCGTTAGCTTTCGAGACGTTTACCGATGTATCAGATGCAGCGACTTCGCCGCCGTCTGTTTTTATCTTGACCAATGCCTGGAATTTATCCTGACCCCTTATACCATCCTTATCGCCTGAAATACCAGACAAGATTAACTCATCCTTATCCTTTGTTACGATAGTCGATTTTTGCGGACTAAACATCGCCGCCGAAAAAGTAAGGCTTGCGGGCTGGCTCGCTGTGAGATGAACAATAATAACCTGGTCGGCGTTTGATGCAAAAACCTCCCTTTTGTAGGTTACGCCATTAACAGTATAAGATGTTATGGCAACAGCCTTTGAAATATCCAGTTCGCGCGAGTAGTTTTCGTAATGTTCGTGGCCCGGAAAATTCAGGTATAAATTACCCACAGACTGGTAACACATGCCATTAATTTTTTCTGACTTGATGTCCTTCGTAGCCAGCGTGGCCGCCTCTCTATATTTATTATCAAATATTAACTGCCTTACTTTGGGCAATGCCGCCAGCGCGCTGTAACTATCGTTACGATTAGGGCCACCGCTCCATAAAGTACATTCATTGAGCTGTATAGTTTCGCGTTCTGGGTTGCCGTATACCATGCCTGCCAGGCGGCCATTGCCTATGGGCATGGCACGTTCCCAAACTTTGCCCGATGGCTTATCATACCATAGCTTTAAGTTATTGCTTTGTGCGAATGCGGTCACAGATGCGCATAGCAGCACAAAGGTCAGTATGCCTTTTCCATTAATTTTTTGAGGTATCATCATTTTATTTAACCTGGTTAACTGCATTTAATAATGAATTATCGGCCAAACCTTTGGCCATTAGTTTTTTCCATATACCATATACCGCGGCGTTCCAACCCTGGTTGGCTTTTGTAGGCGTGCCTGTTACGGTATTAATAAATTCAAAATAGGTTCCGCCTAATTTAAAATCAAGCGCGCCGCGCCACATCAGTTCTTTTCGTGCGCCGGGTACTTTATGCAGGTAGCTATCCATTAAAAATTGCATATCATACAAAAACCATGAGCCGCCCGCCTGGTAATTGCCGTCGCCCAGGCCAATGCTGGGGTCAACAATTTTAAAATCTTTAGCCTGGTAGGCTGATGTTGGGCAAAAAGAGCCATTGGGCATACAAACATCTTTATAGCCGTATTGCGTTTTAGCAACCTTCTCCATATAATTAAAATGCGATCTCACCATTTCATCGCTTAACAGCGGCTTACCGAATATTAATTGTGCTAACAGGTCGCCCATTAAAACATCGACACAAGGCAAATCCTTTTTTTCGCTGATTGGGAAATAACCCACTTTTGAGTTAAACATGGCACGGTAGTTTTTTATAGCCAATTCCGACGATGCCTTTGGGTGCATCCCTAATTTCTCTGCCGATAGTAGCGCCACAGCCATTAATCCCTGGTTGGCAGTAATTACATCGTCCTCATCAAAAGCCATTACATCCAGCCAATATTGAAAGTTTTTGAGGCCCGCGCCATCATAAGCATAAAACTTCCCGTTCCTTATATGCGCGTCAATATAGTCCAGGCTTTTTTGGGCGCCAACCATATCGGGTGTGCCGCCATCCATTTTAGTTCTATAGGCCCATATCATGGTAAACAATGGTCTGTCAGATCCATGTTGCTGGCTTTTTGATTCGTGCTTATAACTCTCCGCGGCATATTTGGCTGGTAATACAAACGATTGCCAAAAACTGTCGCGGGTATACTCCTTATTACTGTATTTTATGCCCGGCACTACCCAATAGTCGCTAAAACCGGTTTCATTTTTACGTAAAAGCATGTAGTTGGAAGACCAAGATGTTGCCCCAAGCCTGTCAGTAATTGTATTCCACCGTTTAGCTATGGCGAACAATACATCCTTGCGTAAATTATTTATATTATCGGCAGTGCTTTTAAAAATAATGCCATTAAATACGTGCGGTTTCCCGGCTTGTATTACGTGATAGTAAGGGTGAACATTCATAGTAGCCGGTATGGGCTCAATAGTTTTACCGTTATCACCTGATGATAAACCGGCTTCCTTAGCCGCCGGGTTTACATGTTGCGTGGTATAATTATCATAATATATGGGCGAGTCATTTAACGCCACCGTAAAAACCGATCCGTCCTTTATGGCGATCATGGGCAGGTCCTGCATTTTTATATCCGCGAAACCAACATTGCGGGGATTATGCGGGCTTTCGCGGTATATTTCTTCCGCCTTTTCTTCGCCTAAATAGGTATAAATAGTACCCGATCTATAATTTGCTTTTAATGATAAATAACAAGAATCTAATTGTGTTGAACTTGCCGTTATAACAAACCGCACCTGCCCGTTTACCGATTTAACAACGGTTGATACTTTTATACCGTCGATAGTTTTATTCAAAGTTATAGGTTTGATTATAACCCCGCTGAAAGTACCGGCAACTACGGCGGGTTTATTGGCGCGTTCCAATAGCACGCTCCAAACTATGTTTGATTGTGCCATAGCAGTGCAGTTTATTAATAACAATAAAGCAGCTGCTGCCAATTTTTTATTAAAGTTCATGGAAAAGGGATTATAGGGCATGGTTTAAAACAATTAAATTAAGCTAAAATATCTTATAACTTCTCAGGAAACTTAATTTCCTGCCCCGAACCTCTCAATAAGAAATCAACAATTGGTGTTGGGTTGGGTAAGCTATGCGGGTGATGCTTAAACCCCGGTTTATGTATCACAGTTATATCGCCTTTGAGTGCCTGTACTTTTTTCTCAAAAAGCAGGGTGTTATCAGGTGGGTATACAGCTTCATCCTCATCTGCACATAATATCAATATCGGGTATTTTCCCTTTACAATTTGCTTTACTTTATCAACTGGGCTATTTTTAAAGTTCTTTATATCATCCTCCGTTGCCAGGTTATAATCCTTTTTAAAGGCGTCAAGCATATCATCTTTAGCCCCTGATTTCATTACGCCCAACGCCCATGAAGGCATATTTAACAACGGGTTATCCACATATACAGCCGCTACCTTTTTAGGGTTTTTAGCTGCCCAGTTAAATACGTATACGCCGCCGCGGCTCATGCCTTCCATGCACGCTTTTGGGCCTAACCCGGCTTTGGTTACCAGTTTATAAAAATCGTTCCAGTCGTTAACTGCTTCTTTATCACCTAACAGTTCCGAAGCGTCAAAATAAACCAGGTGAAACCCGCGCTGCAACAACGCTATATCCGTTTGCGGCTCATGTCCCCAAAAGCGTGCGCGCCACATCCATGGCCGGCCGGTGGCTGTCCACTTAGGCGCTACCACTTTACACTCGCGGCCGTTTAGTTTAAAGGTGGCGCATTTATACCCATAAAACGACGTTATTTTTTGCGGGATATTGATCTTGCTCAATATATCATATTTAAAATCTTTTGTACGCACGATATTTTCATACACCAGTTCGGCCATGCGCCCCGCGCCTTCTTTGTTGGGGTGAATTTTATCGGGTGTGTTCGCTTCCTGGTTGGCAAACGGCGCGTGCATAGCTAAAATTTCTATGTTATGATCATAGGCTACATTTTGCAGATGTGGGTTGATCTTCTTCACAATTACCGGATCCCAAATGCCGGTAGTATCGGTAACCCATGAAGGCATAGCTTCCATCAATACCACCCTCGGATGCGATGGCAATTGCGCAAATGATTGCACCATGTCATAAGCATCCTGCTCAAATTCGCCGTAAAAAGAGCGGTTTTTCAATTTGGCGTCATTACCGCCGAGGTCAATAAAAACAATATCGGGGTTATTGGCCAGTGCCGCCTGGTATTGCTTTGTTTTCCAGTAGGGCGAATCGCCTTTGCGCAGCATGGTAGTACCACTTACACCATAATTGGTAACCTGGTATTTATCGCCCAGCATTTTTTGCAATTGCGCCGGGTAGCTGTTATGCTCACGGTCGGGGATAGAATACCCATAAGTAATGCTGGCGCCTATACAGGCCACTTTTACAGGCTTATCCTGACCAACAACACCAAAACTTAGTGTTATAGCCAATACGAATATTAAAAATGATCTCATCATTAATTGAAGTTTTTTAATTAACAGGTTGATGTTCCAGGTCATAAAGCGCGTTATACATATCGCTGGCAACTGCCACGGTACGGTCGTCGGTTACATAGGCGTAATAGTTAACTCCTTTTTTTACCAGGCCGGCTGGTATGACCGCAGTATAGCTTTTACCTTCTAAAGCAGCAGTTATGGGTATCCATACCCTTGTTTGCCATTTGGGTGTTGGCTCGCTGTAATATATTACAACCGATGCAGCCGCTACTCCTTTGGGAATATTCAGTTTAATAGTGACCTGCTTGCTGCTGTCGGCAAGCAGCTTTTCTTTGGTGATCTTTGCCGAACCAAATGGCTGGCCCAACCCTTTCAAATAATAGTCGAAATAGAGTTTCTGCATGGTGGGCCCTGCAGGCTGTTGTTTATGATTAAAGTTGGTATCCCAAACATGGTTTTTGGTTCCATGAATAGCATCCAATGTAGCTTTTACAGATTCGGGCCAATAATAGGTATCGTTGGATGTAGCCTCAATAAAATAAGGGGCCTTCATGCCCGGCGCGCGGCGCCCGGCATCGAAATATTTCAGCCAGGGCGTGCGGATCGAATCCGGCAGATCGGCTATGATCTTTACCCAGAATGTCGCTTTTTCATAAAAACCACAGCCAAATACAGCATAGGCAGCCTTTACCCTCTTACCTAACATGCCCGACAGAAACGTAGTAGCATACCCGCCCCATGAAAAACCGGTTATACCTATATTTTTTGCATCCACATTTTTTTGTGACGCGATAAAATTAAATGCTTCGAGGCCCGATACGCCTGCATCAAATAAAGTACTGTTTTCCAGCCCGGTTGCAATATCAAAGCGAGGCACTTCCAATGGGCCTTTCCTTAATTTCCACGGACCAGATGAGTTTGGAACGGTACCATTATTACAAATACCGGGCATATCAAAACACATGGCCACATACCCGCGCGAAGCGTATTCCTGGACCAAATGTGCCACATCCTCTGCCTTGCTGCCGCCGCCGTGCAATATAAGCATAGCCGGGTATATGCCCTGCCGCTGCGGGAAAGCCATAATAGCATACACCACATTGATATTATTGCGCGAATTGAAGGTAAATTTACGGGTAGTAATTGCCGATGAACCTTCACCTGAATTTACCTCGCTCATAACCTGCTTTACCGTTGGCACACTATGGAGATATGACTTAAACGGATCGGTTTGCGCTTTAGCGCATATTTGCAGCGTTACCAACAGCAAGGCAAATAAGATTATTTTAATGGGAGATCGTCCGGCAATAAGGCTCATAGCTTTTAAGTGATCTGTTTATAATTGGTGCGCGTTGCACAATAGGTACAAACTTAAGATAAACTTTGTTTTTCCGATGGGTTATCCGGTTCGGAAACACAATATTTTGCTTCTACAAAAAATATTACGTTTTCGTAATTAAACCTTTACAATAAATAGCACTCTCAACAAATGAGTTATAGAACAAATAATTGAAATTATGATTTATAACTTTGTAACATACCCCTGATTGCTGTTGACGCAAATAATTAACCAGTTATAGTCAATTAAAATGTATTCGCATAATAAATATTCAATCCCCGGGGTTCTCCTATTCTTTCTTTTTTGCTTTTCCTTTATTACCGTTAAGGCACAGGTAATTGAAAACGGCGGACTAAAAAGCAGCGTTTTAGCCATACAGGATATCAGCAAAAAAATGCCGGTCGAGAAACTATACCTGCAATTTGATAAACCCTATTATTCACTTGGTGATGTGATACATTTTAAGGCCTACCTGATCAACGCTGATTATCTTACTCTGTCAACCCATAGCGGTTTGCTTTATATTGAACTGGATGATAATCAAAATAAATACGTAAAACGGATAATGATACCTGTTGTATCGGGTACGAGTTGGGGAGACCTGGCGTTGGACGAGAATGATATCCCTGAAGGAATTTATACCATACGGGCCTATACCAATTGGATGCGCAATTTTGGCGAAGATTATGTATTTAAAAAAGGTTTTTACATTTCATCCGCTACTGAACGGTCGATGCTGGTAAATACTGCTTTTAGCGTAACAAACAATAATTTACAGGCAACCCTTCAATTTACCAATCTGAATAAACAACCGGTAAGCGGACAAATGCAATTGCTGGTTACTGACGAAAACAAAACACTTTATAAAACAATTGTATCAACTTCGACAGACGGAAGAACGGATATCAATTTCACTATCCCGGATAGAACAGATGTTAAACATCTCTATATTATCGCTACTGAAGTAAGCACAGAAACATCCGGCCGGAGCGCGGTAATTCCCGTTACAGTGAACCGTCCTGAAAAAATGGACATTAAATTTATGCCCGAGGGTGGTAATCTCATAGCAGGGCTGCCCGCGCGCATAGGTTTTAAAGCAACCGGAGAAGATGGCAGGGGCGCCGACATAGTCGGAACTATTTACAACAGCAAACAACAGCCGGCGACAACTTTCAGATCCATACATAAAGGTATTGGTTCATTTGAATTTACCCCCCAGGCCGGAGAAAATTACGTTGCTGTAGTTGAGCTGCCAAACAAAACAACCAAAAGTTATCCGTTGCCGCAGGTAAAAAGTTCAGGTACGGTATTAAGGGTAACCGCTAAAGGCAACGACTCGCTGGAAGTAACCCTTGCGGCCTCGCCAATTTCTCCAACAACTTATTACCTTATCGGGCAGGCAAGAGGAGTGGTATGTTATGCGGCATTGATCAGCTTTAAAGGGGCGATGATTAAAAAAACATTGGCAAAGGACCTGTTCCCTACCGGAATAAGCCGCTTTACCTTATTAAACGCCGAACATCAGCCGGTAAATGAACGCATGGTTTATATTAACCACCGGGATGATCTGCGCCTTAGCCTTAGTACCAACAAACCAGGCTATACCACCCGCGACAGTATAGGCTTAAACCTGCAGGTAACTGATAAAACGGGTAACCCGGTAAAAGGAAGTTTCGCTGTTTCGGTAACAGATAACGGGCAGGTAAAGCCGGATAGCTCGGGCATTAACCTGGCTAATTACCTATTGTTAACCTCTGACCTGAAAGGAGGCGTAGAGGACCCCGGCTATTATTTCTCAACTAAAACACACGAAAACATAACTGCGCTGGACGATATGTTGCTTACGCAAAGTCCTGTAGGATACAGTTGGGCTGCTGTATTTGATCCTAAAACAGGGCAGCCGGCTTATGCCGCCGAAACGGAATTTACGGTGCAAGGTAAAGTAACCAATTTGTTTAATAAGCCCGTTCCCAATACCAATGTACTGATGTTATCAAAAAATCCGGCAACGGTTATGGCTGCACAAAGCGACGATAAAGGCGAATTTGTTTTTAAGGGATTTGCACCAGTTGATAAAGCTGCGTTCCTGATACAGGCAAAAAATAAAAACGGCAAGACAGCCAACGTAGGCATCGAAGTAAATGAATTTAAATCTCCGGTATTTACCTCTGCAACAGAGCCGCAGGCGCCCTGGTATGTGAATACCGATACGGCGTTGCTTAAAAATACCCTTTCGCATATAGCAAACAGTAAAATTAATACCGGCATTAACGGGAACTCACGGCGTTTAAAAGAAGTAACTATAAAAGCCACCCGGATAGTACAACAATCGAAAAATTTGAATGGCCCGGGCGAAGCCGACCAGGTACTGGATCAGGATGATATGGATAGAGCCGGCAAATTAACCTTGCGGCAGATACTTCAGCAAAAGGTTAAAGGGTTTACAATAGGCCAGGCTCCGCCGTCCTTGCACCGAAATAACATATCAAACAGGGGTGGCAACATGGGCCGGATAACTTACCTGATAAATGATAAGGAAATACATTTTGTATTTGACGGGCTGGACCTGGATTATTTTTATTTTCCCCAACGTGTTCCAACGCCAACAGGGTTTGCAGGTAACGGCAGGCCCAGGATCGCTCCTGTAATTGATGAGGACTGGAAAATGTATGTAGACGGTTACCTTGATTATTTTACCGCCGAAGAGATAAAGGGGATAGAAGTAATGTATAACTCGCAATACACAGGAAGCTACGTTGATAAGTTTCTTTCTCCAACTTCACAAATTTCAAGCTCTGCAGGCGAAAGATACGCCTATATAGAAATAACTACCCGCGCCGGACTGGGGCCATTTACGAAAAAAATACCGGGCACTTACATTTACAGGCCATTGGCTTTTACCCTGCCCATGCCATTTTATAGCCCAAAGTATACTGCCAGGAACAATACAGCGCCTATGGGAACCGATGTGCGCTCCACCATTCAATGGGCGCCTAATATTATAACTGATGCGGCGGGCAAAGCCAAAGTTTCTTTTTACAGTGCCGATAAACCCGGCGACTATACCCTAACCATTGAAGGCATAGACCTGAACGGTGAACCCGGCTATCAAAGGCAAAAAATTAAGGTGGGGCCGAAATGATAAGGAAAGTAACTTAGGTAAGTGGATGTGTTGTTTCACGTGTGTGTGAAACAGATGAAACAGGTGAAACAAGGTTTTAGCTTAACCTATTGAAAAATAGCATCTTACAAAAAGTGAGTGAAACAGAATGAAACAAGATGTAACGACTTATTCGTCTGCCTTTTTATAGGTAATATTTATTTAATATTTTGATAATCAATTAATTGCAATTAACTAATGATTTCAACCAGATGAAACAATTAGCTGAAACAACTATTTTCTGACAGCTACATTCTACCGTCTTATCGGTGGTTTTTTATATCTCCGCAAGCTCTCTCGATAGAGGACCCTGCGAGAACCCTAATTTATAGGCCCGTCCATTAATAAATTATGCGGCTTCTGAGCATTGTTATCATTCCCTGTGGCTTTGCCGGTTAACTGTATGGCCATTGATCCGCAAAGCTTTCCCCAAAATTCGCGCGTTGTTTGGTTCAAATTCAGCGTATAATCAATTGAACTTAAAGCTAAGCTTGCATTACCCAATGACAGGTTAAGCAAAGCGGCATTTTTGGGTTTGATAAGGTGCTCGTACAAAACAATCTGGGCGCATTTTTTATTTTCGGGGAAACCAAGCAGCAGGTTCCAATCCGTATTTGAAGCATCCAGTATTGTTGAGCCACGACTTAAAAGGTCGCCGCTGATGGCCTGCTTCATGATAGTTTTATCACCGTTCATTTCCGAAAAATACAGGTCGCGAACATCAAAGTATTTGCCGGTCGCATCATTCAGGTCGGTAGCCTTAAAGGGCGTTAATTGCAGGGGCGACGGCAACAACCCGTTCACCGCTTTTGATGGATCATTATTGCCCGAAACCAGTACCCATACCAGGCCGCCATTCTTTTTAACACGGTCAATAATTGGTTTATTTTGTTCCAGTTCGTTTGCTGTAACATTGTCACCGTCAATTATTATTAGGGACGCGGTTTCTTTATTTCCATCCAAACTCAAACCTAATTCAGTAAAAAATTTCGCTAACGCGCCATCGGTTTTACCAATAAAAATAACCCGGCTATATTTAGCCGGCGGTGGTGCAAATACTACTTTTCTTGTTGTATCTAAATAATGATCCCATTTGCTTGGTTCACCATGCAAAGCAGCTTTCAATGCCTCAAACATGGGCAATGGTTTATACAGCGGTAATGATGGGTCCAGCCCCGGGTTAAATGTAGTTACGTACGGCGGAATGCGCTCTATTTGGTAACCGGGTTTGCCTTCCTCGTAAGGTTTGCCTGCAAAAACACCGTCGGTTAATTCTGGCAGGCGCGAATAATCGCTGTAACCCAAATTCAGGTGCTCAATGCCAAACCAACTCACTTCTGACGGTGAATAATAAGCCAAAAACGGTTTAGCCATTTTAACCACGTTCTGGTAAACATCAACCGCCAGGGCTTCGTTACGGCCATAATAGTTTTCATAAGGCTTATCACCCGCAAACTGTACCAGTTGCGCAGGCTTACCGTAATAGGTCGCCCCTGATTCGCCTACCACAAGCGGTTTATCTGCCACTTTAGGCAACCGCCCAAGCGTTAAACCATGCGAAAAATGTTTGCTCCATACCGCAAGGTTGCCGTGCATGTCTTCATCGCCGTCGTCGGTAATAAATGCCCTCGTGGGGTCAAGCAACGCCGGGCGGCGGGCTAAGGCAACACTTTTTTCTTCCCATATTTTGGCAATATCTGGTGTGGGTTTGTTATAGGCTGAAATAGCGAACAATTCATTCCCCGCGCTCCAGCCAATAACTGCCGGGTGGTTGCGGTCGCGCATAACCAGGTCGTCAATATGTTTGGCGGTGCGCTCCCAGGTTATATCTTCACCAAAATTCAGCGAAAGCGAACTGCCGAAAAGCGCGGCTTCATCCAAAACCATTAAACCCATTTCATCGGCCAGGCTCAAATAAGTAGCGGGCCAGGGCTGCGCGTGCAGGCGTACGGCATTGCCGCCAAAATCTTTGATCATTTTAAACCAGGCATACGCAAACCTTCGCGATTCAACATAGGCCCCAAACGGGTGCTGAATATCCGCGAAGCATTGTATTTTACTGCCATTCAGGTAAAAATCGGTGCCCTTAATGGTAAATTGTCGCCATCCAAAACGCTCGGCCTTCGTATCAACAACCTGTTGTTGATTGTTCAACTTTAACAGTACCGTATATAAGTTAGGCGAAGTTGGGCTCCATAGCTTTAACCTGCCCCTAACCCTTGTGCTGATGGTTACCTTTTTAGTTTCGCCGGGCTGTAAAAGTATCTGCGGCGCATTAAGCGATACCAATATATTTTTACCTAATGTCCATTTTATTTCGGGGGCGCTAACCACATCTTTACCTGCCTGGTTTATCCATTCCTTAACATTGCCGGCAAGTGATATACTTTGCACTTTCTTTGTTTGATTGATGAGTTGCACATCCATCTCCAGCAAATCTTTATCAACCCAGGGTTTTACAAACACATTGGTTACCCTTACCTTCGGCAAAGCAGTTAAAAATACATCCTGCCATATACCAACAAGGTTATCCGTATTTGAACCCGGCGGGTAGGTTGACCGGAAGTACCGGTACTTGGCGTCGGTTTTATCAAACAGCCTGCGGTGTCTTACCCCTACCAGTAAGTCATTGCTTTGATTTGCTTTTACCAGGTCGGTTATGTCAACATCAAAAGGCATATAGTCGCCAAAATGCTGGGCCGCCTTTTGGCCGTTAACCAGTACCACAAAATCGCCCATAACGGCTTCGAAATGCACCATGATACGCTTGCCCGCCCATTTTTCGGGAACATTGAACCGGCGTTTCAGCCAACCCATCCGCACACTTTCCCAGCTTTTTGGATAGCTTGGATAATAAACCGACGACGGCGCGTAAGGCTGGTTAGTGCCCTTACCTACATTACTGCCCCCGCCCCATCCGTTCACATTCCAGGGTGAGGGTATTTTTATTTTGGTTTCTTCCCACTTACCCGGTTCGGGGGCGGTTAATTCGGGCGGTACGCCCTGGTTAGGTACCCAGCCCGCCGGAACGGCCACCGGTTGAAAATCCCATTTGCCGTTCAGGCATATTTCTTCGCGGTATGGTTTTTCCTGCGGTTTAGTTATGCCTTCAGCCGGTGAAATATCGTGGTTAAATTTTACGCCCTGGGCGTTAGCAGAAGTATGGCAAACTACAGCCATAAACAAAAACAGGGCAAGAATAATACCTGCCCTGTTTTTTATGTGTTTAACATTCATTGTTATTTATTTAACACTGTTTAATCCAATCCCCAGTTTTTGTTTGGTTTTGGTCCCATTTCCAGTTCAAGTTTACCGCCTGCCATTAATTCGGCATGAGTAAACAATGGTGTATTAATGGTTTTACCATTCATTTTCGCGCTCTGGATGTATTTATTTACAACCGAACAATTGTTAGCGATCATGGTAAATTGTTTGCCATTTTGCAGGTCGATAGTAACCTTTTTAAATACCGGGCTGCCAATAGTATAAACCGGGTTTCCGGGGGTTATAGGATAAAATCCCATTGACGAGAATACCACGAAAGCCGACATACCGCCGCCGTCTTCATCACCGGGTATGCCGAATACATTGTCTTTATACCATAGGTCTAATAACAGGCGCACATGCTCCTGTGTTTTCCACGGTGCGCCCGCGTAATTGTATAGGTATGGGATATGGAAACTTGGCTCGTTACCCATAGAAAACTCGCCCACTAAACCTGTAGCATCGGGGAATTTGCTCCAGAACTCATACTTGCTCCTGCCCAGCGGCTCGCGGAACAATTGGTCCAGTTTAGCCTGCATTCCGGCTTTTCCGCCCATCAATGCGGTTAAACCCGGAATATCATGTTGTACCTGCCATAAATAGGTCCAGCCGTTGTTCTCATCAAAATAATCACGTCCGCCCACGCCGCCATCAAATTTAGGGTCAATATTTATCCAGTTGCCATCGGCATCTTTCGGCATAAACATTTTTATATCATCCTTCCAAAGGTTTTTATAGTTTTTTGAACGGGCGTTGAATTTCGCATAATCATCGTTCTTACCCAATTCCTTTGCCATTTGCCCAAGCGACCAATCATCAAAGCAAGTTCCCAATGTTACGGCTACCGCCTGCCTTTTCTCGAACGAGTTAACCTCTTTTATCGTTTCTTTTTCGCCAACTTTTAAAGCAGGGTAATACCCTTTCGCGTAGTAAAAATCTTCCAGTTCACCTTTTGGCCCGTTACGCCAGGGCAGCATGGTAGCCTCGGTAGCGTTTTTCACCATAGCCTCGTAAGCCAGGTTCACATCAAACCCGCGGATACCCTTACGATAATCATCAAGCAGCATGGTGGTAGAGTGAAAGCCGTTCATACAAGCATGGTCGCCAAATAGTACCGGGAAAGTTGGCAGCCAGCCCGATTGCTGGTATTGTATAACATAAGAGTTTGCCATATCGGCCTCCAGTTTGGGATTCATGATACTGCGTAGCGGGTGCAGGGCAAGATAGGTGTCCCAGGTCCAGTCATCCACATAAAATGGCCTGTTGTTGGCAATGGTATGTATCTTATTATCAAAGCCGCTAAAATACTGGCCGTCTTCGGTAATATTAACCATGCGCTCATTGCAGCGGTAATAAGCCGAGTAGAAAGAGCGTTTTTGCGCCTCGGTACCGCCTTCTACATTAATTTTTCCCATTACGTCAGCCCATGTTTTTTCGCCAGCATTTTTAATATCGGCAAACTTTTTGCCGGTTAATTCTTCGGCATAATTCTTTTTGGCCTGTTCAGGACTGATATAAGAAATAGCATACCTGAACTCAATGGTATTCGACGCGCTTTTGGCAAAACTGATAAACGACCGTATGCCCTTACCTTCAATGCTGGTTTCGTCGGCTATTTTTCCGTCCTTAACCACACCGGCCTTGCCTTCCGCGCTGAACGTACCATACAGGTAAACTTTAATATTATCATGGTAGGTTTCCAATCCGGTTACTTCTTTGCCGCTGAAATTATACGAGCCATTGCCATTATTAAACAAGCCGAAAAGCAATGTTTTATGCTCAGCGTTAGCAGGGAACTCAAAGCGGTACAAACCCACTTTTTTTCCTGCTGTGTACTCAATGGTTATTTCATCATCCAACAGGTAGGTTGAATAATACCAGGGCCGGGTAACCTCCAGGTCATGGTCCCAGGCCTGTTTGGTGCGCCAGTCGGTCAATGATAATACCTTATCCCAGGGTTTCACCGAAAAAACCTCGCCCAAACGGTGCGATACGATACATAACGGGAAATTTGCTATCTGGTCGTCAATATAATCCGCCCTTTCGGGGTACATGCGCATTACCTGGTTAGGCAACTGCACTTCGGGGCGCGTTGGTTGCAATAAAGCGCCAACGTTACCTATCCGGGGATCGACATATTGTAAATTGTTAGTTTTCGCGGCATTGCTCTTTTTCTGGGCAAGTACGGGCGCGGCGCAGTAAAACAAAACTGCTACGGCTAAAGAAGCCGTTGTAAATAAGCGTGAAATACATTTATTCATTTTAGTGGTTTTATGAGGATATAAAGGTTTTAATTTGGTTTTTGCAGGCGGCAAATTTACGCAAGCGGCATTGCAGCCAATAAAGCTACGAATTAAGCGATAATTAATTAATATTGAATAAGAAAATGTCAATTAGCCACGTAAAAGCATTAAAACAGTTAAACAGGTTAGTTTAACACTTACTTAGAACCGTCATTAAAATCTATCAACTTTCTGCCCCGTATCAGCATTTTCATTCGCTGGCGTTTTAAGGATATTTTGACATGGGCAAATTCGTTTTTTTCGATATGCCATTTATAGGCATTAATAATATCTTTATAAGATAACACGCCAATTACCGCACGTTTATTAGCCGATTCCAGTACCGGCAACACCTCTACCCCTATTTTCGACATGGTTTCAACAGCCTTGCGTAAACTATCGCTACTGTAAACGGAAAGGCTCGCCCCCTTATTAATTATCTTTTCCAAAGGTGAATCAATATCCGCCTGGTTATCGTAAATATCAGCCAGTTTTACCGTGCCATTATATTCGCCCGCATTATTTACAACAATAAAGTAATTAGTGTTAGCCGGATTTTTACGAAGCCAGTCTCGTACTTCACGAATAGAGTTATCTATATTTATCACTGTTTCTTCTTCGCTTATAACCTGCGATACGGTCATCTTTTGTAAAACATCCGGTTCAAATGAATCGGGTGTAAAAATTCCGCGGCGGGCTATTTTTTCGGTCATGATAGTATTCTCCATCAGGAAAAAGGAAACCATATAAGCGCCAGTACAAGCGCCCAGCAAGGGCAATAAAGCATGCGATTGCATGGTAGCCTCTAACGCGAACACAATACTGGTTAAGTATGCCCTTGAGGCGCCCGCAAACATGGCCGACATACCGATCAGCGCCGCCATAGGGATAGTAATACCCGACGCTGGAAACTGCCTCAGGATGAGCATACCTATGATGGAACCTGCTGCGCCGCCTATAGTTAACAAGGGCGCCAGCGTCCCGCCCGATGTGCCGCTGCCTAAGGCGATGGCCCACGATAGGAACTTTAAAAAACACAAACTAAATATCAATGTCAAGGGCCAGGTACCCGACAGGATGCCTTTTATATTATCATAGCCCACGCCCAGTGTATGCGGCGCGTAAAAACCAATTACACCAACTGCCAAACCACCAATGGCCGGCCACCACATCCAATGTATAGGGAGCTTTTCAAAAGCATCTTCAATCCAGTAAACTATTTTTGTGATACCTAATGATAAAAATCCGGTGAATATCCCGATAAAACTATAGATACCGAGCGCCAGGTTTGAAGGTATGGCCAGGGTAGGCATAGGAAATACCGGGCCAGATTCAAATAGCAGATGATGGCCCGCCGCGCCGGTGATACAAGCTAATGCTACCGGGAGAATGGAACGCGGCGAAAACTCAAACAAGAGTAGCTCGATCGCCAAAAAAATACCGGCTATAGGTGTACCAAATATAGCCGACATGCCGGCAGTTGCCCCGGCTGCCAAAATGATTTTACGTTCGTTGGCCGTTACCTTAAATAATTGTCCTAGTGTTGAGCCTAATGCCCCGCCTGTAGCAATAATGGGGCCTTCTGCACCAAACGGACCACCAGTTCCAATAGCTATGGCTGATGATATGGGTTTTAGCAGCGTAATGGATGGCTTGATATTACTTTCGTTAACCAATATTTGTTCCATTGCCTCTGGGATGCCATGCCCGCGAATAGCTTTTGAGCCATACAGCGCCATAAAGCCAACCAATATTCCGCCAATAGCGGGGAGAAAAATAACCCATACGCCCAGGTGATTAGCGGCGGGGCTATGAAAACCGAGGCTGAATGAGCCGAAAAAGGAAATATTTGTAACGAGGTTAATAAGCGAAACCAAAACTTTGGCTATTAAACTTATGGCCATAGCTACCATAACCGCATATACGCAAATGGTAATGAGCCGCCCCTTTAAAAAAAACGAGGGTTTAACGTTGCCTTCGGCTGTTTCAAGGTCATTTAATAGAGGTGAAATGGGGATGCCATTTGGAGTATCAGTATTTTTCATAGTTAAGACGGGCAGATAAAAGCAGAAAGCAACAGGCTTTTAAGAAGCCGTATATGCTTTTCAAATAATTTGCAATAATATTACTTGTACAATATAATTAACAATTAATTGTGCAAATTATTTCAAATTAATATTGTTTACACAATAATATGAATTACTTTTTAACCACTTTTATTTTCTGCCTGCTGTAGCCAAAACCGCCATTCAGATCGGTACCTTCTAATACAACGGTATAATCTGCAGGTTTATCAGCACTGAAAAACGAGACTATTGCCTTGCCATCCTTATCGGTAGCCACGCGCGGCGCCCAATGGATGGTAGAGCGCAGGTCGGTGCCCATGGCAGATGCTACGTTTTTAACGATGTACCTCGGGCGGTAAAAATCTTTTGGCAGCGTATAGGGTAAGGGTTTATAAAAGTAGGTGCCAGGTGTTACCATCATCCAGGGACCCTTGCCCGAACGGGTTGTAATCTCAACGAAAGCCCAGTCTTTTTTAGCCGGATATTCAAAATCTTGAAATATTATCCCGTTCCCTAAAAAATTATTCCCATACGCAGTATTATAGGCTGAATTAAACATCACTTCGATACCTTTAATATCTTCCGCGGAAAAATAATCCAGGTAATGTTTTATGAATTCAAACCGGCCTTTGGGAAAGGGCTCTATGCCATAATTATCTATTTCGTCCACATCGGTCCCGTCAATTACCAGGCGCATTTCCTTTTCATTAACACGGTAACTTACTCTTTTTTGTAGAACACCGGATTCATCTTCCTTACGATCTTTATGAATTTTCACATGGAGAAAAGGCCCAATATTAAACCCCTTGACTTTTTCTTTTAACAGGTCGCCCAACGTCATTTTACCGGCTTTCAGCATATCCTGTTCATCAAAAACCTGGTCGGCCTCGCCGGGTCCATTCAGGTTATGCGATTCCTTGACGATCTTTTTGTCTTTGATCACTACTTCTTTCAGCATATTCCCCTCGCCACGCAGCGTAGCCTGTGCTTTTTGCTGCGCCGCCTTTGTACTGGCGTTGTTTAGTGATACCGTATCGCTATTTACATACCAGGGCGACATTAAATTTGTTGTTGCCCACTTGGGCGGATTAAACTCGCCCAGCATCTCAATGCCTACATCAAAGCTTTTGCCGTTTT
>Ga0206969_1054_pt1 | contig 24404 bp, 13 predicted proteins | sample Alteio_BWOrgHeat_87_FD_153256 | JGI IMG/M metagenome (GOLD analysis project Ga0206969, IMG submission 153256) | Enriched cells from forest soil in Barre Woods Harvard Forest LTER site, Petersham, Massachusetts, United States -... | ecosystem: Environmental > Terrestrial > Soil > Temperate forest >... | reverse complement strand
GATCGTGAGGGTGCCATCGGCTTCGCGGCGGTTGAGTTCCTCGAACCACAAGCGGAAGCCGCTCCGTCGGAAGCCATCACGGATTTGGGCGAGTTCCTCATTCGTGATCCACGATTTCTTCGCTGCATAAATGGAATCGAGCACGACCCCCGTAGCTACGGCCTCGCCGTGCGAGATAGCGAAATTCGACATCAGTTCCAGCTTGTGCGCGGACCAGTGCCCGAAGTCGAGCGGCCGGGCGCGTCCGTACTCAAATGGATCGCCATTGGTGCGGATGTGTTCGAGGTGAATCTCCGCGCAGCGGATGACGAGCTGCTGCATGGCGTCGAAATCCCGTGCCGGATACTTCTCCGCCTGGGCGCAAAGCTCGGAGAAAAAGGCGCGGTCGCGGATGATCGAGACCTTGAAGGCCTCGGCGACGCCGCAGAGCCAGTCGCGGTCGGGCAGGGTGAGGAGGAAATCGAAATCGTTCAGCACCGCGAAGGGCGGCGCGAAGGTGCCGATGGAATTCTTCCCGCCGAGAAAGTTGACGCCATTCTTTACTCCCACGCCAGCATCGTTCTGGCCCAGCACCGTCGTCGGCACGCGCACTTGCCGCAGCCCGCGATGCACCAGCGCCGCGGCGAGACCCACGGCATCCATCACCGCGCCGCCGCCGACGATGATGACGAAGGATTGCCGGTCGAGGTGCGCCTCGAGCAAGCGCCGGATGTAGTGATCGACCAGCCCGATGTCGTTCTTAATCGCTTCGCCGCCGGGAACGACGATCGGCGGGGATACCAGTTCCAATTGGGCCGGATGCACGGCAAAGTATTCGGCGGCCTGCTGGGGCAGGGCGGGGAGGGCATAGGAGACATGGCTGTCGATGAAGACCATCGCGCGGTGCCGGCGATGCTCCGACTTTCGATTGAGGGTCGTGACGAGTACGGGATTGGCCGGATCAAAAACGGCGTGCGTGAAGACGACCGGGAAGTCCCAGGCCACCTCGATGTGCTGTTGGACGGTGTGCGTGGAAGTCATGGCCGCGCCTCCATCCATTGCCGCGTGGCGCGGGCCAGTTCAAGGAAGCTCGTGGGTGCCGGATCGAGCGCCAGCGACGACGTCCACGCAACTTCAAATCCAGCGCCGACATGGCCGTGTGCGCCGTGGATTTTGGTCGTGTCGAAGCTCACGCTACCCGGCGGCCAGCCGAAGAATAGTTCGCAGGGATCGTAGCCGGGTTTGTTGTGAATATCGACATGGCTGGCGTAGTCCGGCGCTTCCTTTTTCTCGAACCACGGATAGGCGAACCATGCGCCGGCCTCGGCCACCAGCACCAGGTCGCCGCTGCGGCGATGGCCGATGCCGCGCGTCTTCTGCGCCTCGCGATCGAGCACCTCGGCCACCCCGGGAAGCGCCTCGAGACAGGTTTTCGCAGCGGCGATGGTCTCCGCGTTGCGGCAATAGACGTGCGCGATCTGATGGTCCACGACCGCAAATGCCGGGCTGGTGAAAAAATCGGTATAGGCCATGCGCCGGATGTCGCGCACGCGGAAAAGCCCCGCCTCGCGCAACGCCCGGTTCGGAAATACCGCGCCGCGTTTCACCGGTTCGATGGCGTAATCGCCCACAAAAATCCAATCGTAGCCGAAGTCCTTGCAGGCCGCTTTCAAGCGCGTGAGGTAGCCGAGCAGGATGTCGAGGGCTTTCTCGGCCTGCTCACTCTTTGGGCCGTGGCGCTGGAGATCGTAATCGAGATGGGGGATGTAGGTGAGCAGCAGATCGGGCGCGAGATCGGCCTGGCCCATCACGGAAACGACCGCATCGACAATCCAGTCGCTCGATTTGTAACTGGCGAGCGGGCCCCAGTAGTTCATCAGGTTGAACGGGCGGCCGATCGCGTCATTGAGCCGGGCTTCAAGTGAAGCGGGCTGCGTGTAGCACGATTGGATCATGCCGCCGCTGTGCTTGTGAATGGGTGCGGGCGTCACGATCAGGTCCACGTCCTCGCCCATGCTCTGCTGCCAGAACATCATCCCGACCTTGCCCCCGCGGGCGCGGAACTTTTCCCAGATGCGCGGCCCTTCGCACAGCGTCGCGCTTTGCTCCCAGAACAGCACTTTCGTCAAGTCCTTGAAAAAGAGGCCGTTGGCCACAATGCCGTGCTGCTCGGCGGTGCTTGCCGTGCGAAAGCTGGCCTGTGCCGTGCAGGTGAGCGCCGGCCAGGCGGCCTCGGCGGGCCGGAACTCGGGCAGGTGCGACACGAGATTCCAGCCAAAGGCGGCGATATCGACGACAAGAAGTTTCTTCGGGGCGGTCAAGAGGGCGAATTACAAAGAGACGACTAGAGAAGCACGAATACAACAAATGACCAGCAATCGACGCCGGGATTGAAATTTTGGCTAAGAGGGCGTCGGTGCTCACCTCGCGCATGATCGGCGACGCCGGCGGAGGCTCGTTTTGCGCCTGGCCGGTCGCAAGCAGGGCGATGTTGCTGCCAAGTCGGCATTCGGGGCAAGATAGACGGGTTCCGTCGAGTGGCGATGCGGCAAAGATTTTTGAGGCTTGTGGCGCCTTGTGCAGCCTTGATTGGTCTTCCAAACGGGGCCGGTGTAACCTTGGCGGCGCGGCAAAAGGGGGCAGTCCGTGCGCATTGATATCATTCCCTTTTTTGCCGTAGAGCGGCTACTTCGCTTCCTCTTGGTAAATGCGTATGCGGCCGATCTCGACGATCCAAAGCTTCCCCTCGATGGCTTCGGATGGCAAGGCATTGGCCAGCGTTTGCATGAGCAGGTGCAGTTGCCCGTGAGATGGCCGATCCGGCAGTCGCAAGACCGCGATGCCGGCATAGCGGCTCGGCACAAAAATGAGGGGGTTTGAAAAATCCATGTCCAGCGTGACAAGGCAGCGCTGTTCCTGTCGGCAGATTTCGATGAGATCGTGATCTTCAGTACCACAGAGCGACTGCTCACGCACGGTGGTTACATCGTGGCCGGCGGCGGCGAGAATCTGCGTGGCGCGCACTCCCAGGTTCTCATCGAGCTTGAATTTCACGCGGCCGGTTCCAACGGCACGTTCACGTAGCGCTCGCGCGACATTTCCGCCCCGTATGCCATGCAAGCCTGGATATCGGCCTCGACGAGATCGGGATAGTCTTCAAGAATCTCATGCGTCGGCATCCCCGAGGCGAGAAGGTCGAGAATGAGCGAAACCCAAATGCGGTGCCCGCGGATGCACGGTTTTCCGAAGCACCGTTTGGGATCAATCCAGATGCGTTGCAGCAGTTCTTCGCGTGTCATGCCTACAACCTACCGCGGTAGCGACGGCTTCGCCAATCCCACATTCAAAGCCGATGCGTCCTACCGCCGGAGAAAGAACGCCTGGATCCAGTGCCCGCGCGTATCGGGTGGGGCGTCGGCGGTGGCGTCGACGCGCAGGAGGAGGTTGCGGGTGCCGGTGAGGGTGACGCGTAGGTTTTGCGCGGGGTCACCGGCGGCGAGGGCGGTGCTGCGCGCGATGAGCTTCCCGTCGGCGGTGATGCTGAAGACCATGCGTTGGCCGGATGGTGTGCTGTCGTCGGCTGCAACCTTCGCGAAGAACTCGGTGAAGCCGGCGGGCACGACACAGTTGGCCACGGATTTTGCCGCCAGGGTGAAACCGCGGTCGGGCAGCACGTGCAGGGCATCGGCGGGCTCGGCGTGCATGACGGCGAGAGTCGCGACGGGGCGGCAGCGGCTTGGGCCGGCGCGAATCTCGACGATCTCCGCGGCACCCAGCACGAGGTTGTCGTAGAGCGTGTGTTTGATGGTGGCTCCGCTGCGCTCGGGGAGGAGATAGTCCGCGGCGAAGAGCGAGCCATCGGAGGTGCGCACTTCGTACTGCGCCTGCGGCACGTGGGTGTCGCGCAAGACGAGCGCATGGATGTCTTCCGCCGCGAAGGTGCGGGGGCCGAAGATTGGGTTGAAGACTTTCGCCGCGGCGGCATCCGCGCCCTTGATCGTGCCGGCGAAGAAATCGCCTTTGGGAAGGAGGACGCCGGTTTGTCCGCCGGGCACATTGGCGGCGAGTTCGGCGGGAAAAGGGGTGTAGACGATCCAGGCGATTTCGTCGGCGGGCAGGGAGAGGTTGCGCTTGGGGAATTTGATTACGGGATCGTTGAACGGTCCCCAGGGGGCGGCCAGGCGCACGCCGTTGCGCAGTACCACGCCGGGCGTGTATTGCTCCGGCGCAGCGGGGTCATCGAACCGGACGCGGTACACGTTGCCGAGGTCCATCTTGACGACGGGGCCTTTCTCCGGGCGGAACGTGACGCCTCCGTAATCGAGCTCGGCCTTGCCGGTGAAGATGTCGCCATTGAAGGTCTCGATGGAGCCGGCACGGGCGATATGGCAAACTACAAACGCAGCGAGAAACAGGCGAAGAAGAGGATGTCCACGAAAGACACGAAAGGACACGAAAGGGGTGCCATTCATTCGGGTGATTCGTGTGATTCGCTGGCCGAACTTCTGACAGGCAAACTCCAGATTGTTGCATCCCATTTTCGTGTCACTATTCCGCAGTTTCTTCTTTTGCCGAGAAGATTTGTCATCAACCGCGGATGACGCGGATGGGCGCGGATAAGGAGGCCTTTCATCCGCGCCATCCGCGAAATCCGCGGTTAAAGGTAAGAGGTTGTGGCGAAGCCGCCTCATGTATTTCGTGGACTCAATTTCCAATCCTCAGCGCTGGTACAGCGGGATGTAATGCCACGGCATGGCGAGGATGGTGGCGTGCGCGGCGGTGCAATAGACCGGGCCGACGTCGCCATCCCAATAGCATTGGTCGCCCTCGCGTTTTACGGTGCCGAGCAGGGTTTCCTTCATGAGGCTGTACCAGCGTTTCCAGGTATTGCCGCCGATCATGTATTGCGCGGGCGTGGCGTAATTGCAGCCATAGGTCCACCACTGGCCGCCAGCGCGGTTTTTCTCAAAAAGATAGTCCGAGCCCGTCTGCACGAGGGGGTCATCGTATTGCCCGCAGACTTGCAGCGAATAGATGGCCGCTGCCGTGCGGGCGAAGCCGGCTTCGCCGTGCCCGGCCTGGTAGCTGAAGCCGCCGGCTGCGCCGGATTTGCAGCGCCGCACGTAAGCGATGGCGTCGTCGATGGTTTGCTGCGGCACATCGAAGCCGCCATTCTTCGCGGCGCGCAGGGCGACGACTTGCATGACGGTGATGGAAATATCCGCATCGCCGGGAAAGGGCCGATAGCGCCAGCCGCCCTTGGCGTCCCCGCGATCGCTCTGGGTGCCGATGATGAGTTTCACCGCGCGTTCCAGTTTCGTGTGAATCGCGGCCGAGCGCGTTTGGCCGTACAACTCCGCGAGGGCGATGGTGGCGATGCCGTGATTGTACATGTATTGGCCGGCGTTGACGCCGCGGTAGGTGCCGTCGGGTTGGAGCGAGTCGAGGAGGAATTGCATGCCCGCATTGACCTGGCGCGCGTAATCGCCTTCCTCGGGGAGATTGCCCGCGGCCATGAAAGCGAGCAGCACGTAGCCGGTGATGGCCACGGGATGATCGCCGCGGCGGCCCAGCGCCGTCCAGGAGCCATTGGTCTGCTGCTGCGCGGCGAGGTAATGGAGTGCGCCGTTGATTACTGCTTCGGTCGGCGGGTCGATCACGACAGGGTCGGTGACGGTTGGCTCCTCGCCCTGCAGCGGTGGGTTGGCGGTGACGAATAAGCCGCAGAGGGCGAATGTGGCGAAGCGCAGAAAGCGGGGAGAGGACACGAGCGATAGGTTACCGCAGCCGCCGCAATTGAAAAGCCGCGTGCAACGTGTAGCGCCTTTCCTTTTGCGCGAGCCGCAGAGGAGCGTCGAAGGTTTTGCTCAGATTGGCTGAATTCATGACGGTTCGTTTTTTACCCGAGGCGAGGACGCGGCCCCCGCGCAGGAGAAGCGCGTGGGTGAAGACGGGCACGATTTCCTCGACGTGGTGGGTGACGAAGATCAGCGCCGGCGCACCGCGGCGCGAACCGAGGCGCTGGACGAAGGCGAGGAAATGCTCGCGGGCCACGGGATCGAGGCCGGCGCAAGGCTCGTCGAGGATGAGCAGGCGGGGCCGGGCCATGAGGGCGCGTCCGATGAGCACACGCTGACGCTCGCCTTGGCTGAGCACTTCCCAGCGGCGATCGGCGAGGTGTGTGGCCTCGACCTGGCGGAGGATACGCGTGGCGGTGGTGCGGTCGGCGGACTTGATGCGGCCCCAGTAATCGATCATCGCGTACTTGCCGCTGATGACGGTGGTGAGCGCGGGCTCATGATCGGGCAGCATCTGGCGCACGCTGGAACTGACCAGCCCGACGTGGGTGCGCAGGTCGCGCCAGTCGCTCTCGCCGAAGGTCTGCCCCAGCACGGAGATGCTGCCGCTGGTGGGGGAAAGGTAGCCGGTCAACGAACTGAGCAGCGAAGTCTTCCCCGAACCGTTTGCCCCTAGGATCACCCAATGCTCCCCGCGCTGGACTGTCCACGAGAGGTCAGTGAGGATGCGCGTTTCGCCGCGCCGGACGGTGAGATTGCGGATGCTGAGAATCGGGGGCATGGGAATGCAGAATGAAGGCAATAGCACCTCGCGCCGTCGAAGCCAGTTCTTCATCCTTTCGTTTTCTCCACCACCGCCCGCTTGCCGAGCGCGCGCTCCCACGGTAAGAAAGACCCCCTCTCCATGCCCGAAGTCCTCGAGCCCAGCGCTCCTCCCGCTACCACCGTCGCCTCTCTCGAACCCATTCGTGTCCGTGCGAAATTCTTTTTCGAGGGTGACAGGAAATGGTTCGTTAAGGGCGTGACCTATGGGCCGTTCGCGCCCGATGCCGAGGGGCACTTCGTCGGCGACCCGGAGAAGGCGCGGCGCGATTTCACGCTCGTGCAGGCGCTGGGCGTGAACCTGCTGCGCATCTATCACATTCCGCCGCGTTGGTTTCTGGACCTGGCGCGGGAATATCGGCTGCGGGTGCTCATCTCGATTCCTTGGGCGGAACACGTCGAGTTTCTGAACAATCCGAAGATCCGCCGGCAGGTCGAGCAAACGATCCGGGAAGGCGTGGCAAGAAACAAGGGTCACGAGGCGATCTTCGGTTACTACGTTGGCAACGAAATTCCGTACGCAATGGTCCGCTGGCTCGGCGCGCGGCGGGTCATCGAGTTTGTGGAAAGACTCATCCGCCTGGCGCGCGAGGCCGATCCACGCCCGTTATATAGTTACGCGGCTTATCCGCCCACCGAGTATCTGCTTCCGGGCAATGTCGATTTCGTCTCCTATAATGTCTATCTTGAGCGCCAGCGTGATTTTGAAAAGTATCTCGCTCGCTTGCAAAACCTCGCCGAAGATAGGCCGTTGATCTTCGGTGAATTTGGGCTCGATACGATTCGCAAGGGCGAGCAGGAGCAGGCCGACGTGCTCTCGTGGCACCTCGAAAGCGTGGTACGCGGCGGCGCGGCGGGAACGATCTTTTTTGCGTGGACGGACGAGTGGTTCACCGGCGGGCATGACATCACGGACTGGGCCTTTGGCCTGGTGACGCGCGATCGCGAGCCGAAGAAAGCTTTCTACGCCTTGCAGAAATATCTGCGCTGCGATGGGTCGATCACCGAGCGAGTCAAACTTGAACGTTATCCGCGGACGAGTGTGATCGTTTGCAGTTATAACGGCGGCAAGACGCTCAGGGATTGCCTCGAATCGCTGGATGAAGTGATTTACCCTGCTTTTGAGATCGTGTTGGTCGACGACGGCTCGAAGGACGATTCGCAGGCGATCGTGCGCGCTTGGCTGGAACAGCGGCAGGCGCGTCACAGCGAAGTCGTCAAGGACGAGGCGACGGTGGCCAAGGTTACCGGACAGCATCATGATGCGCAAGTCGAGGCTTACAGCGGTGGGGGAAAACTTCCGGATTTCATCTGGGTCGTACAGCCGAATATGGGGCTGAGTTATGCCCGCAATGCGGGCGCGCGTGCGGCCACAGGCGAAGTCTTTGCTTATACCGATAGCGACTGCATGGCCGATCCCGACTGGCTCTATTACATGATCGGGACGCTGATCAGCGGGGATTACATGGGTGTGGGCGGGCCGAATATCTCGCCACCGGCGGTGAATTGGATTCAGGCCGCGGTTTCCGCTGCGCCCGGAGGGCCGAGCCATGTGTTGTTCACCGACGTGGTGGCCGAGCATATTCCCGGCTGTAACATGGCCTTTCTCCGCACGGCCTTTTACAGCGTCGGCGGATTCGATACGGAATACCGCAAAGCTGGGGATGACGTGGACTTCTGCTGGCGTTTGCAAACGAATGGTGGTGTGATCGCGTTCTCGCCCAGCGCCATCGTTTGGCATTACCGGCGGTTCACGCTCCAGGCATTTCGCAAGCAGCAGGAAGGTTACGGCGAGGCGGAATCGATGCTGCGATTCAAGCACCTGATTTTCTTCGGACCGACAGGGACCGCGAAATGGAAGGGACAGATCTATGGAACGCCGCGTTTCACATGGTTCTTCAACAAGCCGATCATCTACCATGGCGTCTTTGGACACGGACTTTTCCAGTCGATCTATCCCGCGCCGCAGAGCGAACTTTCCGCCTATCTCAGCAGCATCGAATTCGTGGTGCTGACCGGCTTTATCGCCGTGCTCGGCTGGCCGTTGGAAAAGCTGCGCATAGTGCCGCTGCTCATGTTTCTCGGGACCTTTCTCGTGGCGCTAAGCTATATGATCCATGCGCGCATCGAGGCGAAGTTCGATACTATTCCAGCACGCTTGCTCGTGGCGTTTCTGGCCTTCATGCAGCCGCTTGGACGTGGCTGGGCGCGGTATTTTACGTGGCTCAAGTACAAGGTTACTCCCACGCGGGTTATCGCGCGACCGGAGGTGGGGTTGATCGCGGGGGCGCACAAGGGCGGCATCGCGAAGCTCGATTTTTGGAATGAGACGGGCAAGGGGCGTGAACAACTTCTTACGGAGATCTTTAGACTTCTCGAGGACGAAGGCTGGAATTACTCTTCCGATACGGGTTGGAAAGATTGGGATATCCAGATTTACGGGAATCAATTCTGGAGCATCAGCGTGCGCACGGTGACTGAATATCATGGCGGTCCGAAATGCCTGACGCGCGTACGCCTGCTCTATCATGCCGTGGCGACGACTTATCTGGTGAATGCACTGATCCTCGCCGTGCTGTTTTATCGCGCGGCATTCACGCGCGACCCCTATTATTGGTTGTGGGCGTTTTACGTGCTGCTGGTCGTTTTGTTTGCGCTACACGCACGCCGGCTCAAGCGGCGCGTTGCCGACCTTATCATCCACGCGGCGCAGAGCTGCGAATTGATGCGGGTGTTTGGTGCGGCCAGCAAGCCGGCTCCGAAGTGAAGGGAAGTGCTCAGTACTCAGTTCGCAGTGTTCAGACGCGGCGGTGCTCTATACTGAAAACCGAGCACTGAGGACTTTCCCAATGCTGCGCACCAGCGACTTCGATTACTCCCTGCCCGACCATCTCATCGCCCGGCATCCGCTGGCGCGGCGCGAGGAATCGCGGATGATGGTGTTGCATCGCCAAGGGGAGCGCATCGAGCATCGGCGATTTCGTGAGTTCCCGTCGTTTCTGCAAAAGGGTGACTTGGTTGTGCTCAACGATACGCGGGTAATCCCGGCACGGGTCTTTGCCGATGGCGGAAAGATCGAATTGCTGTTTTTGGAAGTTGTCCGGGAAAATGTGTGGAAATGCCTCGTCAAGCCCGGGCGCAAGATGCGCGTTGGAGCGACCGTGCGAGTACGCGGCGTACCGGGGGCAATTGAGGAAATCCTGCCCGAAGGCGAGCGCATCATTGTGTTTGATGGTCCAGTCGATCTCGATGTCGCCGGTGAACTTCCGCTACCGCCTTATTTCTCTCGCGCGGTCGAGCCGGAGGACTCGGAACGTTACCAAACGGTTTTTGCGCGCGAGCGCGGTGCGGTGGCGGCGCCCACTGCCGGGCTGCACTTTACGCCGGAAATTCTAGCCCAAATTCCACACGCCTTCTTGACATTGCACGTCGGTGTCGGCACATTCCGGCCGGTGCAGGTCGAAGACCTCGCCCAGCACCGCATGCATGCTGAGCGCTTTCGCATTAGCGAGGAGAGTGCGCGAGCCATCAATGCGGCGCAGCGCCTCGTGGCCGTGGGGACAACGACCGCACGCGTGCTCGAATCACAAGGTTTGCCGGTCGCAGCCTGCGAAAGCAGGACCGACATCTTCATTCATCCGCCTTACCGGCCGCGCGCAGTGGGGGCGCTGCTGACCAATTTTCATTTGCCGAAAAGCACGCTCCTCATGCTCGTGAGCGCCTTTGCCGGGCGCGAGTTCATCCTGCAGGCCTACGCGGAGGCCATTGCCCAACGCTATAGATTCTATAGCTACGGCGATTGCATGCTCATTTTGTAACGGTCTCGGATGGCTGCGGCGAAGCTCTCGAATTTGGGTACGGCACAGCTTTCGTGCTCGATTTGGTAAGTGCCACGATATTAGGGAATTGGCAATGGCGGGTGCGAGATCGCAAGGTTGCGATTGAGTTAAGAGGTAATACGTCATCTTCCTGTCACACGACTGACACACAAATATAACAATACGACTGTTCTAAAAGGCAAACGGGTCGGCGTATGAATGAACCCCCAACTTTCACACCCATCCAGCCATGGCTAACATCTCCTCTTCTCTGCTTGCGGTCCGCGCGCCCCACTTTGTGCAGGCAAAAAAGCCCTTTCGTGCCCTGCGTCGCTGGGCTGACGGTTTGGCCGCAGCCTGCCTCGCGTTGCTGCCTGTCGCCGCCCAGGCCGCACCCTTCACGACGGGCAATGTGGTGGTGCAACAGGCCGACGATGGCACCAAGCAAAACACCACGATCTCCCTGGTGGAAATCAGCACGACCGGCGCCTCGCAACCGGTTCAAACGATCTCGCTGCCGGGCACGACTACTCCCAACGCGCTCCGCATCAACGGCTCGGGGGGCACCTCAGGATACCTTGCGACGACCAACGACGGTGCTTTGCTCTGCGTGACGGCGGCCAATGCTCAAAACGCGGGCGACCTTGGCCAGACTAGCGCGGCGAGCATTACCACCCGGTCCGTCGTGACGTTCAACTCGGACGGAGTGTATGCCTTGCCGACAGCCGGCTATACAGGCACTAGCGGAAATCAAACCCGGACCTCCTCGAGCGCGGACAACTCGAACTGGGTCATCGGCGACAATGCAGGCATCTATCTATCCAACGCAGAGACCACCCCTTCAACCGCTGCGGCTACTGGGACTAACCTCCTTGGTGTGAGTACTTTCGGCGGCACCGTTTACGCCATGAGCGCGACGGGCATTTTCACGGTCAGTACCAACTTCAGTAACAACACCGCCACCCTCACTGCCCTTCCAGGCGTCACCGGTCTCACCAAGTTGACCGGCTTTTGTCTGATCAAGTCGGGAAACAGCGGGTCCACTTACGATGTTCTCTATGCTGTCAGCGATAACAGTGCCACGGCTGCCACGATTTTCAAGTATTTCTGGACCGGATCGACGTGGAGTGCGAAATCATCCTATACGACGAATTTCGGCGGCCTCGGCGTTGCCGCCAAAGCCAATGGCTCGGGCGGAGGATATACGGGTGCCACCTTGTATATGACCAGTGGCAATGGCGCCACCGTAGCAAACAAGGTCAACCAGCTAATCGACGCCACCGCATACAACGCGAATATTTCTTCGAGTCCCACAATATCCACTCTCTATACGTTCAGCGGTAACAACCTGGGCAAAGGGATCGCCTTTGTCCCCACCGGACCCTCCATTTCCACAGTCGGCGCGGTATCGGCGGTGAGCACGGTCAGTGGCACGGCTTCCTCAGCCACCAGTTTCACAGTCATTGCCTCGGGGTTGACCGGAAATCTGACCGTCACCCCACCGGCTGGTTTTGAAGTTTCTTCGACTTCCGCAACCTCCGGTTTCGGAGCCACGGCCACTCTCACACCGTCCAGCGGCACCGTGGCGGCCACGACGATCTATGTGCGTCTGGCAGCGGCGGACTCGGCGGCCAACTACTCGGGTAATATCACGTGCTCCAGTTCGGGCGCGACCTCAGTGACCATGGCGATGCCCTCCAGCACGGTTGCCGCGGCCACCATCACGCTCACCGGCACACCCAGCGCCGTCAGCACCACCTATGGCACGGCCTCGACGGCCACCTCTTTCAATGCTTCGGGTTCCGGCCTGAGCGGAAATCTCACGGTCACTCCTCCAGCAGGGTTCGAGGTTTCTTCGACTTCCGCAACTTCCGGTTTCGCATCCACGGCCACTCTTACGCCGTCCGGCGGAACATTGGCCTCCACGCCCGTCTACGTGCGCCTCACCGCCAGCGCAACGGTGAGCGGTTCGCCCTACTCAGGCAATGTCAGCGTCTCCGGTGGTGGCGCCGTCACGCAGACGAAGGCGATCCCCGCCAGCACTGTGAGCCCGCTGGCCCTGACGATCAACCCGGTTTCGGTGACCACGAAACCCTGGGATGGCACCACTGCGGCGACGATTACTGGCGCCTTAGTCGGCGTCGTTCCGGGTGATACGGTAACGCTGGTTGGCACCGGCACCTTCGCCAGTTCCAATGACGGCAGCGGAATCGCGGTGACCTCCACGAGCACTCTTTCTGGCACGAGCGCCAGCAACTACACGCTCACCCAGCCCACGGGTCTGACTGGAACCATTCAGCCCAGCGCGAACCTTGGCAATCTTGTCTTGGGCACGGGAGTGTTGTCCCCGGTCTTTGCCTTTAACACCACCAGTTACTCTGCAACCGTGCCCAGCACCCAGACTAGCATCAACCTTACCCCGACAACGGATGCGGGGGCCGCAGTGACCGTCAACGGTGTGGCTTCCACCGGTACCGTGAACCTGGTGCCCGGCACCAACACCTTCACGATCGTGGTAACGAATAACAATGGGTCGCCGCCGACGCAGACCTATACGGTTACTATCACTGTCCCGACTCCGTTCACCTTGGGAAATCTGGCGTTTGAAAGTATCGGCGATAGCACCGCGACGCCGATCACGATTCTCGAGATCGATCCCATCGACGCCAACCAAACACCTGTGAATTCCTACCCGGTTCCCTCGACCGGGTCGAGCGCCCTGCGTCAAAGCAACGCCGGCACGACTGCGAGGCTCGGCACGACCAACGACGGGACCTTGCTGGCCTTTACCGGCTTTGAGGACAGCACCGGCATCCTCAACGGCGCCCCGGTCACGGATGAAACCGCCATTGCCCTACGTGGCGTGGCCACTCTCGACCGCAATTACAACTACACTCTTCAGGCGTCTTACAATGTGTCCTCCCAAGCCACTCCGCTTGGGGACCAGATTCGCACCGCAACGAGCCTGGATAATACCAACTGGATCATGGACGACAAAGTTGGCATTTATAAAAACAACAGCACCAATGCGGCCAATGCCACCTACGGCAACACTACCAATTGCGTGGTGGTGAAGAGCTTTGGCGGCACGATCTATGCCCTGTCGCAAAAAACGAACGCTGCTCTTTCCACTCTATCGTCGGATGGAGTGACTCTTACGGGCCTGCCGGGCTTGGTGCTTGATGCCAATGCGGTGGATTACTACCTGATTGCGTCTGGGGTCCACGGCAGCACTTATGACCTGTTGTACATTCTCGATGGGGCAACCATCAGCAAGTTCTCCCTGGTGAGCGGTACCTGGACTCAGAATGGCAACGCGACCAGCATTGGCGGAGCCACTGGTGTCGGCATGTGCGCCGTCAGCAATGGCACCGGGGCCAATCTTTATGTCACGACCGGCACGGGTCTTACCGTTCTCGAGATCACTGATTCGGCCGGGTATAATGCTCCTCCCAGCATTAACACCTCGAATAATGTTACCCTCTATACCGCTCCCTCAGGGCAGTTTTTGAAAGGCGTTGCGTTCGCCCCCGTATCATCGCCTCTGCCCGACTTGACCATCGCCGTATCGTCTCCGTTTATTGCCGGAAACAGCTTCGCCTACACGCTGACTCTCGCCAACTCCGGCGCGGCGGCAGCCTCGGGTGTGACCGCCCAATTCACGCTGCCCACCGGCATTAGTTACAGTTCCTACAGCTATTCCGGAAGCAACGGTTTCAGCGTTTCCCCGTCCGGCGGAGTGGTCAGCATCTCGGGAGGCACGCTGGCTGCAGGCGCCTCGGACACCATCACCATCAATGTCACCGGCGCCAACGGTTCCTACACCGTCGACGCCGGATCGACGCCTCAGACTGGTCACGGCTCGGCAGTCATCAATACCTCCGCAACGACGGCCTCGCCCATCGCCGAGTCCAACTCGGCCAACAACTATCCGAATGTGGCTGACCCCACCATCGTCGGCACCGTGCCGTATCTCTCGGTCAATGTCGGCGGCGCGGCGACGGTCGTGGCGAATGGTAATTACAACTACACGCTCACAGCGCAAAACACCGGCACGGGGACCGCCAACGGGGTCAACATTGCCATCACTCTTCCGGCTGGACTTGCCTACGTTTCAGCCACGGACTCAAGCAACGGCGCTGATGGCTTCTCTTATTCTTACAACTCCGGTACTGGAGTGCTCACGATCAGCGGCGGTACGCTGGCTGCCGGCGCATCCGATAACATCACCGTCACTGTCACGGCCGTCACTTCCGCATATCGGATCAATACAGAGTACATCAACGCAGGCGCAGCCGTCATCACCGGCAGCAACTTCACCGGCGGCAATGCATCCACGGCCTCGGTGACCACTTCCGTGACTCTTCCTGCGGGGCCGGACTTGGTAATCGCCTGCACGCCGAATGGTCCGTTCCAGGCCAACGATGCCGCGGATACCTTCAACATCTATGTGACGAACAATGGCACCGCCGCCACGGATGGAAGCACCGTTGCCGTTACGGAGGTGCTGCCCAGTGGCCTCACCCCCGCCGCCTCGATGAACGGAGCCACCATCAATGGCTGGACCCTGGCAGTGAGTAGTCAAACGGTGACTGCTACCCGCAGTGATGTCCTTCAACCCGGCGCTGAGTATCCGGCGGTCGCCAGTGGCCCCAATATTTATTCCACCCTTCCCATCACCTTCTCCGTAGGCTCCGGCGTCAGCGGTTCTCTCTCGGCCACGGCGACGGTGGCTGGTGGAGGCGATGTCTTCAGCCTGGACAATTCCGTAACGAACACGATCACCGTGGGAACTCCCACGGCTATATCTTCCTCGGGCTATCTTCTTGTCAGCCGTGGCCATTATTTGCCCAGTGCCGTGAACATCACACCGGGAGTCACCGTCCTGCCCAATGGCGCGGTGGCGACCGTCTCGGGAGCGTATCCGCAGATTTGGAGCAATGAGGAACCCGACGTCAGTTTCGGCGTAACCGCTCCGATTTATCTGGATGTGGTGGACAAATATTCCGGCAACGTCACCAGCACGACCAACCTGACGTCGCTCATTCAGACCCAGCTTGGGATAGCGGCCACTACCAGCTTCTCCTCGAAGTCTGAATTGGGCATCACGCTGACTCCCGACAGCAAGGGGGTGACCACGATGGGTTACGTGGCGCCTGCCGGCACACTGGATGTTTCCAACGCCAACACCCCTTACCACGACGATCCCACCAGTCCGCTGGCCGGCCACGGTGATTTCCAGCACTGCGGCATCCAGGTCGATTACCAAGGCAATGTCCAGGTAACGCCCACCGATTCCAATAGCGGCGACAATACCCGCACCATGTTGCTGGCTCAAGCCGGCGATGGCCATAGCTACTACTACTTCGCGGGCAGCGCCGGCAACTCGGGCAGCGGGGTGACGGGCACCACGACGACCATGCTGGCGCAAGCAACCGGCCTGCAAATGGTGCTCCCCGGTGCCGGCGGAATTACCACACCCGTGGGCCAGCCGTTTCAAAATGGCACCGCGGCTTCACCGCCATTTGCCAACTCCACCAAGGGCTTCCAGCTTGGCTATGCAGGTTTGACAACGGACAAGACCGGCAAGGACATGAACCTCCGCGGATTGACGCTTAATCCTTTCAACAACACTCTATATGCTTCCAAAGGCAGCGGTGGCAGCGGCGTGGATACTCTGTATCAAATCGGCTCCGGAGGACTGCCCACGGCGGCCAATGCCAGCACCCAAGCGTTCACCATCCCGCCCGGCTTCCCCACCACCAGCGGCAATATGTATCCCTTTGCCATGTGGTTTGCCAATGCGACAACGCTGTACGTATGCGATGAAGGGGAAGTTCCCCCCGCGCCGCCGACGTTCTCCAACGGCTCTGGCGGGGGTTATGCTGGTGGATACTATCCCGAGGCACAAACCGGAAACTCCGGCGGTCTGCAGAAGTGGGTCTTTAACGGTACCCAGTGGACCCTGGCGTACACCCTGACCCAAGGTCTCAATCTCGGCACGCCTTACCCGAACGCGATTTCCGGTTATCCCACTCCCGGCACGGTCAATCCTTCCACAGGCGTTCCCTGGCAGCCAGCCAACAATGGACTGCGGACGATGGCCGGCCAGGTCAACGGCGATGGCACCGTGACCATCTTCGCCGTGACCTCCACCGTCAGCGGTGACGGCGACCAAGGGGCCGACCCCAACCAACTAGTGGCGATTACCGACAGTCTTTCGGCCACCAGCCTCCCTGCTAACGAGTCCTTTACGTTGCTGGAAACGGCCAGCGGTCTGGATTGCTTGCGCGGCGTGGCACTCGCCCCCGCGGTGCCGGCTCCTGATCTCTGGGCATCGGCCACCCACACCGGTACCTTCACCCAAGGCGACACCGCCGATACCTGCACGCTTAACGTGTCCAATTCGGGCAATGCCACCACGAATGGCACGGTCACTGTGACGGACACGTTCCCAGCCGGCCTCACTCCGGCCGCCTCGATGAATGGCACCACCGTCAACGGTTGGAGCGTATCCGTATCCGGCCAGATGGTCACGGCCACCCGCACCGACTCGATTACTGCGGGTACCGGCTATCCATCCCTGCCGATCACCGTGGCCGTTGAAGGCGATGCGACAGCGAGCGTCACCAATAACGTCACCGTATCCGGCGGCGGTGAAGTCTACACGGCCAATGATACCGCGGCGGATGCTATCACGCTCGCTCTGGGACCGGCGAACACGTGGCGCCTGGCCCACTTGGGCACTCCGTTGGATACTGGCAGCGCAGCCGATGGCGCGTCCTTTACCAATGATGGGATTTCGAACCTGATGACGTATGCCTTCGGGTTGGATCCGACGGTATCGGTCGGCCAAACCGCTCTGACAACGCTCGTAAGTGGCTCGGCCAATCCGCTGCTCAGCGATCGTCTGGCGATCAACTTCACGCTGCCGTTGCCGACGCCCACCGACATCGTCTACACCGTCCAGGCCACCGGTGATTTGGTGAACTGGACCACTGTTGCCACCAAGACGGGCTCGGGCGCCTGGACCTGGAGTGGGGGCGGCAGTTCGCACATCGTGGAAACCGATGGAACGAACACGTCCAGTCTTCAGATCGGCGATAACGTGCCGATGAGCGGGCAACCTCAACGCACGATGATCCTGCGGGTCTTGAGACCTTGACGGTTTATATCGGACCGGATCGACCGACTCTTTCGGCTTACTCTGCGGATGCGCCGCGATTCCAGCCACGGTGTCGGAGCGTATCGAGCAACACGGCCGCGAGGATGACGAGGCCGAGCACGACTTTTTGCGTGTAACTCTCGACGTTGGTAAGATTCATGCCGTTTTGAATGACAGCGATGGTGAAGGCGCCCACGAGCGTGCCAAACATGCGTCCTTCACCGCCGGAAAGACTCGTGCCGCCGACAACTACGGCGGCAATGATATAGAGTTCGTACATATTACCGTAGGTGGGCGAGCCGCTTTTCAATTGCGAAGCCATGATGACGCCGCCGAGCCCGGCGAGCAGGCCGCTGGCCGCGTAGGCGAAGAGGAGCACGCGTCGTACAGGCACGCCTGAGAGGCGCGCGGCTTCGCGATTGCCGCCCACGGCGTAGAGGTAACGGCCAAGGCGCATGCGCGACATCAAGACGTGAGCCAGCACGTAAAGGATGAACATGAGCAGGACGGCATTAGGGATGTGCAGGAGGTCGGCACCGCGACCGAGCCAGACGAAGGAGTCGGGCAGTTGGTAGATCGACTGGCCTTGCGCAAGAAGATAGGCGAGGCCACTGCCAACGAGCATCATGGCCAGGGTCACGATGAATGGCGGGATGCGAAAGAGGGTGATCATCGTGCCGGAGAAGATGCCGACGAGCCCACAGAGCACGATGGCGGCGAGGCAGGCCACGGTCATGCCCACAGCCGACGCATGCACGGCGCCTGCATCGTCGCGGATGAGGCGCGCCGCGAGCACGGCAGACAAGGCGATGAGGCTGCCGACGGAGAGATCGATGCCCGCGGTGATAATGACGATGGTCATGCCGATGGCAATAATGGCGATGACAGCAATCTGGTTGGCGATGTTGAGCAGGTTTTCGGACTTGAGGAAATTCGGCCAGCGATAGCTGCGGGGCTTGACGATGCGCGGATGGCCCAGCGCGGGGAAATCCGTGGGGATATCGGCGAAGACGAGCCATGACGCAGTGGCTTGATTGGCCGCAATGGCGTCGAGGGGTGTGTTCGCCGCGGCCAGCTTTTGCAGCGCCTCGCGGGCATCATGTGGTTCACCGGTGACGACAATGACTTGCGCGCCGGCGGCGGTAAGTGCCTGTTGAAGCTGGCGCGCGAAGAGGATGTCGTCTGCTTGCGGGCGAACAGCAATGAGGACATGGCTGCTTTTGCTGAGTTCGCCGGCAAGTTGGCGGGCGGCGGCTTCTCCTGTGGGATTTTGCTCTGTGAGAGTCATCGCACTGAAGAGAGCGCAAAGCAGCAGCAAGACGAAAACCATGCCATAATCCGAGAGCAAGCGCTGGAGGGCTGGCTTCATCTCAGGCGACAGCGAGCTGCATCATCTGCTCCTGCGTGGCGTGGGCCACATCGGTGATCTCACCGGTGATGCGACCATCGTGCATCACAAGGATGCGATCGGCCATGCCCAGGACTTCAGGCATTTCCGAACTGATCATGACGATCGCTTTGCCCTGCGCCGCGAGTTCGTTCATCAACAGATAGATTTCATATTTGGCGCCGACGTCGATGCCGCGCGTCGGCTCGTCAAAAATCAGCACTTCGCAATCGCGTGCGAGCCACTTGGCGAGGACGACCTTTTGCTGATTGCCGCCGGAGAGGTTGCGCGCGTGCTGTTCCTGGTGCGGCACTTTGATGCGGAGCTTGTCTACGAAGCGCCCGAATTCTTCGCGCTCGCGGCGCAACTTCACGAAGCCATCCGCGGCCAGCCAATCGAGATTGGGCAGGCCGAAGTTTTCGCGGACCGAATGACCAAGAATCAGGCCTTGGAGCTTGCGATCTTCCGTGAGCAATCCGATGCCGGCGGTGATGGCGTCCCGCGGCGTGCGGACGGCAAGCGTCCGGCCGTCGAGTTGAATGTCGCCCGCATCGCGCTGGTCGGCGCCGAAAATCAAGCGGACGACTTCTGTGCGGCCCGCGCCAATGAGGCCGGTGAGAGCGAGGATTTCGCCGCCCCTCACGTCGAAGGAGACGTTGCGCACCGCGCGCCCGCGTTGGAGCCCGCTCACTTTCAGCCGTGGTGTGCCGATGGCCACAGCACGTTTGGGAAATTCATCCTTTAGTTCACGTCCAACCATGAGCTCGATCATCTGCTGACGGGTCAGTTGGCCGATGGGACGTTCGCCGACATTTGCACCGTCGCGCAGCACGGTTACCCGGTCGGCGATCGAGAAGATTTCGTCAAGCCGGTGGCTGATGTAGATGATGCCGATACCGTGCCGGCGGAGGTCGCGAATGATGTCGAAGAGGCGCTCGACTTCGTGCGACGTGAGCGCCGCGCTGGGCTCATCCATGACGATGATGCGCGCCTCGAAGGCCAGCGCTTTCGCGATTTCCACGAGCTGTTGTTGTGCGGTGGTAAGCCGGCGGCACGGAGCATCGAGATCCATCTGCACTCCGAGGCGGCGGAAAAGTTCGGCGCCGCGCTGGCGTTCCTGCTTGCGGTCGATGAAGCCGGCGCGCGTGCGCTCCTGCCCGAGAAAGATATTCTCGCAGGCGGTGAGGCCGGGTACGAGATTGAACTCCTGGTAGATAACCGCGATGCCCGCGCGCCGGGAATCGTGTGGCGAATGGAAATACGTTTCCTGGCCCGCGATGGCGATGCTGCCGGAATCCGCGCGGTGCGCTCCTCCCAGGACTTTCATCAACGTGCTCTTGCCCGCGCCATTCTCTCCGAGCAGGGCCAGCACTTCGCCGGGTTGGAGAGTGAGATCGACGCCGCGGAGGGCCCGCACCCCGGGAAAAGATTTCACGATGCCGCGCATCTCGAGCAGCGGGGTGGGAGAAACTGTCACGCGGTGCAAAGTGCCTGCGAGGCCCTGCGACTGCCAAGCGCCAAGTCACGGCCGGCTTGCGTGATAAGATGTTTTTTGGCAGGCAGGCACCAGCGCACGGCTCGCTCGTGCGCCTCTTATGCCGGATTTCACCCCGCCGCAGTCACCCGATGAACAGCCCACCATCGAGCTGAGCGACGCCGCCCTCGGCGCGCTCTTTGGGGCGGAAACGCCGCCGGGTGGAATGCACGTGCCGCAGACTCAAGTTATCTTGCGCCACGATCGCGTGGAGCTGGCGCGGGTGACCTTGCCCCCCGGGGAATATGTGATCGGTCGCGGCGCGGAAGCGGAAATTCGCGGGGAGGCAGTGCAGCTTTCCGGGCAGCATGCGCGGCTGACCATCAATTTCGATCATTGCCTGCTCGAAGACCTCGGCAGCAGAAATGGCACCCTCGTGGCTGGACAGCGGATCAGCGAATGCGTGCGGCTGTTTCCGAATCAGGAAATCCGGCTCGGCGATGTGCAACTGGAGATTCGCCGCCATCGGATGGCCTCGACGCCGGGGGTGAGTCTGGCGCCGGCACAGGCGGCGATCCAGCAGCTCATCCCGGATGAAGTGCTCGCACACAAGCGTTACGCGATCGGCCAGCAGGTGGCGCGGGGTGGAATGGGGGCGATCCTCGACGCGCAGCAGGAGGCGATGAAACGGCGGGTGGCGATGAAGGTCATGTTGGAGACTAACGACGCGAGGGATGTCGCGCGCTTCGTCGATGAAGCGCAGATCACCGGCCAGCTCGAGCACCCGAACATCGTGCCGGTCCACGAGTTGGGGGTGGATGAGAACGATCAGCTTTTTTACACGATGAAATTCGTGCGGGGGATCACGCTCAAAAAGGTGCTCGAGTTGCTCGCACAAGGGGTAAGCGAGACGGTGAAGAAATATCCTTTGCCGGCATTGCTGACGATTTTCCAAAAAGCTTGCGATGCGATTGCCTTCGCGCACAGCAAGGGCGTGATCCACCGCGACCTCAAGCCGGAGAACCTGATGCTGGGGGACTTTGGTGAGGTGCTGGTGATGGATTGGGGGCTGGCGAAATTGGTGGCCTGTAGGCCGTTTGTGCCAGACGGCAAGTCCGCCTCGGCGTCTGGCACAGACGCCCTACAGCGTAGCCTCATCGCCAGTGCGCGCGGGTCGGCGCCGGAGTTTGGGAGTACAATGGCGGGGACGATTCTCGGGACGCCAGCCTACATGGCCCCGGAGCAGGCGCGTGGAGAAGTGGAGACGATGGATCAGCGCGCGGATATTTATTCGCTGGGGGCGATCCTCTTCGAGATTCTGCACCTGCGCCCACCGCTGACCGGCAATGATCCGTGGGCCATCGTCGAGAAAGTCCAGCGTGGCGAAATCGAGTGGACCGTTCCACAATCGCCAATTGCCAATCGCCAATCGGCAATTCCCCCCTCCCTCCTCGCCGTCTGCCGCAAGACGCTGGCGCTAGACCCAGCGCGGCGTTACCAGCACGTGGCCGATTTGCAGGCGGACATCGCGGCCTATCAGAATGGCTTTGCCACGACCGCGGAGAACGCGGGGATGCTCAAGCAACTCGTGCTTCTCGTGCGGCGGCACAAGGCGGTGTTCAGCACGGTGGCGGCGGCGTGGGCGGTCATTACGGCGCTGGCGGCGTGGTTCGTCCTCAATGTAACCCGCGAGCGCAACGTGGCCACGAGCGAACGCAACCGCGCGGAGAAAAACCTCGCCGACCTGCGCGCCACGGCGCCAACGTTTTTCAACCAGGCGCGGCTGCTCACCGAACAGGAGAAGTTCGACGAGGCGCTGGAGAAAATCGGCATCGCGCTGAAGCTCAATCCCGACGACGCCAGCTTCCACGCACAGCGCGGGAATATCCTCCAATCCATGGAGCGTTTCGCCGAGGCCGCGGACGCCTACGCGGCAGCGCTAAAGCTGAACCCGCGGGAGACGCACGCCGCGGAAAATGCCGCGCTCTCCCGTGCGCTGGCGGCGGCACGGGAAAAGAACGGCGCGCTTTCCGTCCAGCAACGAACCGATTGGCGCGACGCGCTCGCGCAGCAGGGCCGCACCGCGGAAGCCATCTTCGCTGGGCGCAGCCTGGGCAGCGACGCTGCGAAGATGCTGCCTGCGTGGCAGGCGAAGGTGGACGCCTGGCTCGGCAAGAATGCGCCGCGGGTCACGCTCACCAGCGATGGACGTTATGATCTCGACTTGTCGAATCGCTCGCTGACCGATCTTTCCCCGCTGCGCGGGATGCCGCTGAGCAGGCTGACCATCTCCGGCAATCCGCATCTCACGGATCTCCGACCCCTGGCCGACTGCACGCTCGTCTCGCTCCGTGCGGAAGAGATTCCCGACCTTGTGGATTTGTCACCGCTAAAAGGAAAGAAACTGACCGAGATTCGGCTCGACGGTAGCGGCGTCCGCGATCTCAGCCCGCTCGCCGGGATGCCGTTGTCTTATGTGAAAATCAACTTCACCGCCATCACCGACCTCACACCGCTGCGCGGGACGAAGCTGAAGAACCTCTACGCGAACAATAGCTCAGTGCGCGACCTCGAGCCGCTGCGCGGCCAACCGCTGGAAGGACTCCATTTGGCGGGAGCGCACGTCGTCAGTCTGGACCCGGTGGGCGACGCGCCGCTCACCTATCTCGAAATCGACAGCCATTTCGACCTCGCCTCTCTGCGCCAGCGCCGACTTCAAGTCTTTCGCGCGCCCGGCGCGAACGTCGATCATTCCGAATTGCTCGCCGAGATGACCGATTTGATAGCCGTCGTCCTGCCATCGACCTTCACGGATCCCAGCGTGCTACGAAAGCTGCCAAGCTTGCGCAACATCGACCTCAATTGCAGCCTGCCGCACAAGGTTGCGGTCATTCCCCATCTCGACGGCCTCGGCGAATCGGCGGGCATCATGGGCGCGGTCAATTGCGTCGTCCGCCGCGGTGACCAACTCATCGGCGAGAACACCGATGGCAAGGGTTTCCTCAAATCGCTCGCGACGGTCGTCGACCCGCGCGGAAAATCCGTGGTGCTCTTTGGCGCCGGCGGCGCCGCCCGGGCGATTGCCGTGGAACTCGGACTCGCCGGGCTGAAGAAGATCATCGTCGTCAATCGCTCCCGGGAACGCGGCGCCGAACTCGTCGCACTGCTCCACGACAAGCTGCATCTCAATGCGGAATTGGTCATTTGGTCAGGTGACTATGCAGTGCCGGTTGAGATCGACGTCGTCATTAATGGCACGTCCATCGGTCTTTACGACGGCGAGGCCAGGCTCGCCGTCGAAGTAGCGACTTTGCGCCCGGGCGGGGTGATCGCCGATGTCATCTTCAATCCCCCGCGCACACGCTTCCTGCGCGATGCCGAGGCACGTGGCTGCACCGTGCTCGACGGCCTCGGCATGCTCGTCAACCAAGCCATCGTCGGCGTCGAGTACTGGACGGGCATTACTCCAGACACGGACGTGATGCGCCGCGCCTTGGAACAAGCCCTTGGCCTGTAGCCAGCAGCCTCACTTCCCGCCGCCGGCCTTTTTCGTGTCGTATTCCTTCCAGAATTCCTCCGCCGTCTGCAAGGGGTGGTTTCCACCGGTGACCCAGTTCTCGGAAAGAAAGCGCAGCTTTTTGAGCGAACGAAGTCGTTCAATGTTCTGTGCATACTTGGGCAAAATGATCTCTTCAAGATCTGGAAAATCCGCAAGGATGGCGACATCCCTCACTTTGATGCGCCCCAAGACAATCCGCACCAGCGGCGCGCCCCGGAGCGGTTCCAGGCTGCTCACGTTCGTGCTGCTGAGGTTGAGGGTGTCAAGCGGCATCCCGCGCAGCGGATCGAGGTCGCTGACGCTGGTGGAGTTGATGTCGAGATCCTTGATGACCAACCCGCGCAATGGAGTGAGGTCGGTGAGGGTCGTGCTGCGAAGATTGACGCGGAGGCGGCCCGTGGA